>Ga0134124_10004513_pt1 | contig 11182 bp, 20 predicted proteins | sample KB304_FD_96880 | JGI IMG/M metagenome (GOLD analysis project Ga0134124, IMG submission 96880) | Terrestrial soil microbial communities without Nitrogen fertilizer from Kellogg Biological Station, Michigan, USA - KB3-0-4 | ecosystem: Environmental > Terrestrial > Soil > Unclassified ... | reverse complement strand
GACCGCCTGCGCCGCACCGAGTCCCGCGGCCAGCACCCTCCTGGCCCTCAGGTAGTCGGCCCTGACCGCGTCGAACTCCGACCTCAGCCGGTAGAGGCCGGTGCCGAGCCCCTCGCGCGCCCAGCCGGCCGCGACGAGCACGTCGACGTCGCCCGCCGTCTCGCGCACCCGCAGGTCGCTCGACCGCACCGCCCTCGCGTACTTCTCCGCCATCAGTCCCAAAGCCCGCTCTCCCTTCGCGCCTCGTGGTCCGAGCCGCGATTTTCTCGCGGAACGCGCCCTCGCGGCTGCGCCTTTCGTCCCTCAAGTCGCGGCTTGCGAGTAGTAGGGCGCTGGGATGAGCGCCGGCAAGGCTTCCGGACCTGTTTGGGGTCCCGCACTACTCTGCGGCGCAAGCACGGGCCTTAAGAGCAGGAAGAAAAAAGCGAGCCGCATCAGCGCCTTACCTTCCTTTTCTCTACTCTTCTACACAACATATAGATAATGAGATGACTACGCATGTACATACATACGCCGGTGCACATAAATAGCCGGAACGCGTGTAGTAGGAGCATAACCGCAGAGTCCCAGCGGACTTTTCCCTTTCCGATCATGCACATGGGACAATCGCCCAATGCAGTTTCCTACAAAACCAGTGCAGGAGTTCCGGGGCCCGACGGTGCGAAATGGCTCGCGGTTTCGCCCGCCAGCCGGTTTACCGAACGCCGCCGCCGAGCTTAAACTTGCCGCTCCGGCGCGCAGGGGGGACCGCGCGGCGGGCCCAAACCAGCACAAGGAGCGCTCGACACATGACGGCGAAGAAGCCGGCAGCGGGGCAGTCTGCCCCGGGCCCACTCAAGCTGGTGGTAGGCGCCCCCCACAGGGACGACTCGCCGCTCGACAGGATGCTGGCGGACCTCGCGAGGAGCGGCCTCGACGCGGACGACGCGCGGAGGATGAGGCTGCGGCCGGCCGACCCCGAGGAGCTGAGGGCCCTGGGCCTGCCCGCGAAGGAGGCGTACGAGATCCCCTACCTCGGCCTCGACGGGCGGCCCACCGGGTTCCGCCGCTGGAGGTACACGGAGGACACGCGCGAGGGCCTCGCCGCGAAGACCGACCTGAAGCCGGTGCGGTACGTGCAGGAGGGCGACACCCTGCCGGAGCTCTACCTCCCGCCGCAGGCGGACTGGCAGGCGGTGGCCGGCGACCCGGGCCGGCAGCTCGTGATCACCGAGGGCGAGAAGAAGGCGGCCGCGTGCTGCAGGGCCGGCCACCCGTGCGTCGGGCTGGGCGGCGTGTACTCGTTCAAGTCCAAGAAGAAGCGCGTGCCGCTGCTGGAGTCGTTCAAGCAGTTCGCCTGGAAGGACAGGGACGTCGTCGTGGCCTACGACAGCGACGCCCACGAGAACAGGATGGTGGTGCAGGCGAGGAACGAGCTGTGCGCCGAGCTCCTGGCCCTGGGCGCCGTGCCCCGCGTCGCGGACGTCCCGCCCACCGAGGCCGGCGCCAAGCAGGGCCTGGACGACCTGATCGTCGCCGACGGCAGGGAGGCGCTCGCCGCCGTGTTCGACGCCGCCGAGTCGTACGCCGCGAGCGCCGCGCTGCACGAGCTGTCCGCCGAGGTGGCGTACGTGCGCGACCCCGGGATCGTCGTGCGCCTGGCCGACGGCCAGAAGATGCGCGCGGCGGACTTCACCTCCCACGCCTACGCCAACCGCCACTACCACGAGGTGGTCGCCGACGCGCGCGGGAACGAGCGCCTGGTCAAGAGGCAGGCCGCGCCGGCGTGGCTGCAGTGGGAGAAGCGGTACGAGCTGCGCTCCATGGCCTACGAGCCGGGGCAGGGCCAGGTGACCGCGGACGGCAGGTACAACTGCTGGCCGGGCTGGGGCTGCGAGCCGAGGCGCGGGTCCGTCGGCCCGTGGCGGAGGCTCCTCGACCGGCTGTTCGAGGGGTTCCCCGAGGAGCGGCAGTGGTTCGAGCGCTGGTGCGCCGTGCCGCTGCAGAGGCCGGGGGCGAAGCTGTTCACCACCGCGGTGCTCTGGGGCGTCGAGCAGGGGACGGGCAAGTCGCTCGTCGGCGTCACCCTCGGCCGCATCTACGGCAGGAACTACACCCTCATCGGCGACAAGCAGCTGGAGGACCCGCGGAACGAGTGGGCGCAGCACAAACAGTTCGTCCTCGGCGACGACGTCACCGGCAAGGACCAGCGGAAGCACGCCGACCGCCTCAAGTCGATGATCACGCAGGAGGAGATCCGGATCGACCCGAAGTACATCCCGAGCTTCACGGTCCGCGACGTCATCAACTACCTCTTCACGTCCAACCACCCGGACGCGTTCTTCCTCGAGGACCTCGACCGCCGCTACTTCGTCCACGAGGTGCGCTGCCCGCCGATGCCGCCCGAGCAGGTCGCCGAGTACATGGCGTGGCTCGGCGGCCCGGGCCCCTCGCACCTCTTCCGCCACCTGCTGGACCTCGACGCCGGGGGCCGCCTGCCCGAGGACCGCGCGATGGACACCGCCGCGCGCAGGGCCATGATCGACGACGGCCAGTCCTCGCTGGCCAGGTGGGTGCGCGACCTCCGCGACCAGCCCGACGCCGTGCTGAGGGTCGGGGACACCGTGCTGCGCGGCGACCTCTGGTCGTCGCAGGACCTGCTGCGGGTCTACGACCCCGACGGCCGCACCGGCACGACGGCCTCCGCGATGAGCCGCGAGTGCAAGCGCGCGTCGCTGGGGCTGGCCTACCGCGGGATGCCCGTCCCGACGCCCCTCGGCCAGCGCCGGCTGTTCGTCGTCCGCCGCCCCAGGGACTGGAAGGACGCGGGCGCCGGGGCGCTGGGCCGGCACTACGGCGAGACGAGGGCGCCCGCCAAGCGCCCGCCGTCCCGGGGCCGCCGCTGAACTTTTTTTTCCGCGGGCCGCTCGCGCAGCCCGTTTTTTGCGGCACAGTCGCCGCGAGCTTCGACGGGGAGGGGCTGGGGTATGGCAGAGCCTGGGGTCAGCATCACGGTCCGCTTCCGCTGGCGGCCGCTCTACCGCGCGCTGTGCCGCGCAGGCCTGCCGGGGCTCGCCACCCGGCTCTGCTTCGTGGCGGAGTGGCGGTGACCGCCGGCCCCATGCGCCTGGTGCTGCCGCGGCAGCCCGACGGCGGCCCGGCGACGACCCGCGGCGCGCGGCTCCTCACGCCCGACGGCCACGAGGTCACGGGCGTGAGCAGCGTCGACATCTCCGTCCGCCCCGACGACGTCGTCAGGGCGGTCGTCGTCCTGAGCCGGGTCGTCGTCGAGTACGAGGACCGGCCGGCCGGCGGGGCGCTGCTCGGGGGCGCCGCTTGATGCCGCGGGGGAACAGGCCGCTCTTCCTCCGCAGCGAGCCCCTCGCGCCGAGGGTCGCGCGCGGCCTGCTGCTGGCCGCCGCGCTGCTCCTCCTGGCGTGGGGGGCCTCGCAGCTGTGGCCGGGCTGAGCGCCGGCGCGCACTACGCCGCGCTCGGCGTGGACCGCGGCGCGCCGGCCGACGAGGTGCGGGCCGCGTGGCGGAGGGCCGCGAGGCGGCTCCACCCCGACGCCGGCGGGGACGCCGCGGGGTTCCAGGCGGCGCTGAGGGCGAAGGAGGTGCTGCTCGACCCGGCGGCGAGGGCGGCCTACGACAGGCTGCTCGCCGCGTCGGGGCCGGCGTGCGCGGCGTGCCGCGGCGCGGGCAGGACGTACAGGCAGCGCGGGCCCCTGGCCCGCGAGGCGAGCCCCTGCGGCGCGTGCCGGGGGCTGGGCGTGGTTCCAAAGGAGGGGGCGGGATGAGCAAGATACACAGGGTGCAGGCGGAGTGGCGGGCGCCGGACGGCTCGCGGGGCCGCGCGGTGCGCTGGGCCGGCAGCATGGCCGAGGCCAGGGAGCTGAAGCGCGAGATGGTCGCCCGGAACGCGGGCGCGAGGCCGTCGGACGTCGCGTACCTGGAGGACGAGGTCGAGTTCTCCAAGCGCGGCGTGCTGGACTTCCTCAACTCCGTGGCCGAGGAGCTGCGGCCGCTGAAGGACTGAGGCGCAGGAAGGGCCGGTGCCGCCGGGGCCCACGAGCCGGCGGCAGAACGAAAGAGAGAGGAGAAGCAAGCATGGCCAAGGAAGCGAAGCCGCTGTTCAAGGACGAGGGCCAGCAGGCCCGCCACGAGCGCGCGGTCGCCGCCGCGGTGAAGGCGGACCGCGCCCGCGCGGCGAAGGCCTTCGCGCTGCCGGAGGGCACCACCGCCCGGGCGGGCGCCGCGATCAAGCGCGCCGTCAGGGCCGCGATCGCCGGCGGGTGACCCCGGGGGCCGCGCGGTGCGGGACGTGATGCTGGACCTGGAGACCCTGGGCAGCCGCCCGGGGTGCCCGATCTTCGCCGTCGGCGCCGCGCGGTTCTCCGCGGAGGGCGTCGGCGGGTCGTTCCTCGCCCTCGTCAGGCCCGACTGGGCGCGCGCCGAGCCGGACTCCGCCGCGTGGTGGCGCGAACAGTCGGGCCCCGCCAGGGAGCAGCTCGACCTCGCGGAGCGCGCGGGCTCGACCCTGCGCGAGGCCCTGCTCGCGTTCAGGGGCTTCTTCCACGCGGTGCCGCTCTCTAGGCTCTGGGGCCGGGGCCCCGACTTCGACTGCGCGCTGCTCGCCGAGGCCTACGCGGCCGAGGGCCTCGAGCGGCCGTGGGACTTCCGCCAGGTGCGCTGCCACAGGACCATCGAGGCCGTGGGCGCGGAGCTGGGGGCATTCGCCCCGGCCAGGGCCGGCGCGCACCACCGCGCCGACGACGACGCGCGGCACCAGGCCGCCGGCGCCGCCGCCGCGCTGGCGGCCGTCGCGAGGTGCGCGAGGCGCGCCAGGGCCAGGGGGCCGCGGTGAAGGGAACAGCAATGGGAAATGAGCCGACCCGCGAGCCGCTGTGGCGCCGAGCGTGTCTGCACCTTGAGTCGCTGATGGGCAAGCTCGGTGAGCCGCTGACGCCAACGCAAACCCTTGGGCTATCCGGCGCCCTTGCGGTCTGGTTTGAGAAAGCCGCCGAGGAGGGGAGAGGGAGGGTACGGCCGCCACGCGTGAGTGGACCACCCACCGTAGGGGGGCCCCCCGAACTGATCGAGGCGCGCAAGGCGCTGCGGTGCCTGTACCTCGCCGCCGAGGAGAGCGTCGCTCGCGACGTCGGCGCGAAGGTCGAGGCCGCGTTTGCCGCCCTCCTCGCTCTCCCCGTAGTCCCCCCGTCCGCAAAGTTCGATACGCCGCCGGGGTTCATTGACTGGTTCGCCAAGAACTACGCGGGCGAAGTCATTTTCAGCGATCCCGCATGGCACGCCCGGAACATCTTCCGAACGGCGGTTTGGCACTATCGGGCTCTCCCCGTAGGGGTAGAACCCCTACTGCCGTGAGCGACTCGCACCGCCGCCCGAGGTTCAGCCGCGCGCCGTACTGCCGCGGCGGCTGGGACCGCCTGCCCTGGCACTGCGGGCCGGGGGCCGTGTGGCGGGTCTGGGCGGCCGCCCCCGGCGGCGCGACGGTCGTGGAGCTGGTGCGGGCGTCGCTCGCCGAGCTCGAGGCCCCCGGCGGCCGCGCGGCCGTCGCCGCCGGCCTCCTGGCCGCGAGGCGCAGGGCCAGGGCGCTGGCCGGGGGCCGGCCGTGACCGGCGCCGCGGGCGAGCGCGAGGCGTTCGAGGCCTGGGCGCGGTCCGAGGGCTGCGAAAATTTGTCGAGGCACCGCGACGGTACGGGCGCGTACCTCGACGGCGAAGTGTTGGCATTCTGGGTCGGCTGGAGCGCCCGCGCGCCATCCGCCGCCTTCCCCGCGGCCAAGGACGCCGCCCGCCTCGACTGGCTCGCGAAGGAGCTACGGAAGCACGGCCGCGCTAACTTCGAAGGCGGCGCTCGACGAGGTACCGTTCAGAGCGTTATCAGCCTGTTCACCGTCTCCTCGCAATGGGTCAAGGGCGACAATATCCGCGAGGCCATCGACGCCGCCTCTCACTCAATCAAGGAGGGGGCCAGAGTGAGCGAGGAGAGGCTGCACCCCGGGACGCTGGAGGAGGCGCGCCGCCTGGCCGGCTGCCTGCCGACGTTCACGGACGAGCACGGGATCAGGACGTTCGTCGACTACCGCGAACTGATGGACCTGTTCCGGCGGCTAAAGGAGCGCGCGCGGTGAGGCGCGAAGTCGCCTCTGCCCCGGAGCCGCGCGGCCGGTACTTGCGCGAGATCGCGAACTACATCCGCGCCTCTGACATCAGCGAGGGAATCAAGGCCGAATGGCTCGCCGCCCTCGCAGCCCAAGAGGCGCGTCCCGCCCCGAGCCGGCAGCAGCAAATCGCGGCGATGGAGGGCCTGAAAACCGACCCGGCGCTTCTGGCGAAGCTGGCGGGGAACAGCAAGGGAAAATGAGCCGACCCGCGACACGCCATGAATCCACAACCCGCGGCCGGAAGGCCGCCCAACCCCAGAAAGGCGACCATGAAGCAGACCACCAGCATCCTCCTCGCCGCGCTCGTCCTCGCGCTCTCGGCGCAGGTCGCCGTCGCCGGCAGTGTGACCGGCGCCGTCGGCGCGATCGAGCAGAACAAGGGCGGCACGAGCTACTTCTACAGGTACACCATCGTCGGCGTCGCGACCGGCTGCGGGAGCGCCCTGACGAGCAGCACGACCTACCTCTGGCAGCACCACGAGACGAGCGGGACGGACCCCTTCGCCAAGTCGGTCCACGACTCGCTCCAGCTCGCGAAGGCGACTGGCGCGACCGTTCAGGTGTGGTTCGACAGCCTCTGCCACGTCACCGACGTCGTGCAGCTCTGACCGCCCAAGGAAAGGGAGGACGCCACCATGAACAAGGCCACTGCCACCACGCTGGCCGCCTGCCTGCTCGCCCCCCTCGCCGGGGGCGCGCTCGCGGACGGCGTGCCGATCATCGCGCCGGGACCGGCCCTGACCGCCGCCGCCCAGGCGGCAGTCCCCAGCTCCCCCAGCTTCGTGAGGCTGCACCCGATCACGTTCGACCGGAGCGCATTCGGCGCGGGCGTCGTGACCGCCGTCGTCGACGGTCAGGAGCACCGCTTCGCGGGCAGCATCGGGCCGGTCGTTCGCGGCAAGAACCCGCCCGGGCTGGGGCTCGACCACCAGGACGACTACCAGCACTGGATCGGCTACGAGGCGAACCGGCAGGGGAGCCTGTCCCTCACGAAGAACGTCGCGACCGGCGCGGTCGGCGGGCTGATGTTCCTCCCGCCCAACCGCTCGTTCGAGATCGCGTTCCCGAAGGGCCAGGCGGCGCTCGTCGAGAGGAACCTGGGACTCGCGCCGCGGCCGACCCTGATCCGGCCCGACCAGGCGGCGTCGGGAGTCAGGCAATGAAGCGCCTGCCGCTCGCCCTCCTGCTCTGCTGCTCCGGCGCGCTCGCCCAGACGCAAATCCACGTCAGCGTCACGTACACGCCGGGCGCGGCTCAGCTGGCCTCGGCCGCCGGCACGACTGTCCCAGCGAAGGTGGCGGACCTCGTCAACGCCGCGAACTCCGTCTACGCCGCGTCCGGGGTCCAGATCGCCCTGCAGGCCAACGTCGTCGCGGCGGGGTCCACCGCGCCGCCGGACTCGGCCAACATGCAGGCGCAGTTCGCGTGGGCGCGCGGCAGCGTCTGGTCCCTGCTGAACAAGACCGGGTTCGACGCCTCGATCGCGATCCAGGTGTCGGCGCCGAGCGGGGGCGTCAGCGGGGTCATGACCGACGGCCCGATCAACAAGTCGGCCGACGCCGTCGCCGCGATCCCGTACGACCGGCTCGTCGAGCAGCTCGAGTACGTCGTCAGCAAGATGATCGGGTCGACCGGCGGGTACTCGACGCGAGCCCGCTCCTACGCGACCGACCCGTACCTGCAGGGGAACAACTTCTGCTACCACTCGCGCGAGTCGGCGCCGTCGGACCCGAACGCAGTCGTCCCGACGCTCGCCTACTGGATGACGAACGGGAACGCGGCCACGCAGGGGCCGAACGCTGCAGCCAGCTGCGAGGCATTCCGCCTGTGGCTGCTGCAGGTGAACCCGCAGGGCGGCTGGTACTCGTCGGAAGTGACGGGCCAGATCGGCACGGCCGCGATCTGCAACATCAAGGCCCAGAACGGCGCGATCCTGCAGCAGAACAGCATGGGCTTCACCGCGGCGACGGCCGGCGGCCCGATCTCCTGCGTGGACGGCGTCGTCAACCTCTACTCCAGCCCCAACCTGACCGTGCCGGGCAACCCGCCGGGGTGGCCGCTCGGCGACGCGGCGCACGACTCCGTCGGCGCGATGAACGCCAGGGCCTCGACGGTCGCGGCGTTCCAGTTCCAGAACGGGAACCTGCTGAAGCGGGCCCGGAGCGCCTCGTGGTGGTCCATCTTCTAGCCAGCCGGTTCGCGGCGCAAACGGCGCGCGGTATACTTCGCTCCCGAGTAGCTTAGCGGAGAGTAGAGATGGCAGAGGTCAAGGAGCGCGCCGCGAGGGCGGCGCCGAACAGGAAGGCCGCCCGCCCGCCGGCGGTCGAGGCCCCGCGCGCCGAGCCGGCCGCGCGGTTCCCCGCGCCCAGGAGCCCGGCGGCCGCGGCGGACAAGCTGTACGCCGTGCGCGACCGCAGGCTGGACCTGGACCGCAGCTCGAGGGAGCTCAAGGAGGAGGAGGGGTTCCTCCGCGAGTACCTCATCGAGACCATCCCGATGAGCGACGCCACCGGCGTCACCGGCAAGCTCGCCCAGGCCGTCATCAAGACCAAGGTCGTCCCGCAGGCGGAGGACTGGTCGAAGATCTACGCCCAGATCGTCAGGGACTACCTCGACCACAAGCGCCGGAAGACCGGCCAGCACGACGGCGCCTTCTCCCTGATCAACCGCGCGCTCAACGCCGCGGCGGTGGAGGAGCGCTGGGAGGCCGGCGAGTCGGTGGCCGGCGTCGGCCGCTTCCAGACGAAGGTCGTCTCCCTCACGAGGGTGGCGCCTTGACGGCGAGGGGCGAGCTGCGGGGGGTCCAGGTGGTGTGCCTGGCCGAGCTGCAGGACGCCCTGCGCGCCCGCGCGCCGGAGTCCACGAGCGTGGTGATCGTCGAGGCGCGCGGCCGCTCGGTGCTGACCGTGCCGCTGCACGGCGGCGCGCTCATCATGGGCGAGAAGTTCTCGGACAGGGCCGCCGACTCGGCGGGCAACCAGCAAACCAAGGAAGGTGATCATGGCAGCAGCAGTGGCAGGTAGCAAGGCGGCCCCGGCCGCGAAGAAGCCGGCGCCCAGCGCGTCGCGCGCGGTGGTGGACTGGCAGAAGGTCCTCCTCGACAAGGCGAGGATGGCGAAGAAGGTCGCGGCCAACATCGGCGGCGGCAGCCGGAACGTCCTGTCGTTCAAGGGCGGGCGCATCTCCTACCAGGGCGGCACGGTGCCGGGCAACGTGCTCGACGTCGTGGTGCTCTCGGCGATCAACGAGAACAACTTCTACAGGGGCAAGTACGACCCCAACAACCCCGCGTCGCCCGTGTGCTACGCGTTCGGCTCGCCGACCGGCGACGACGAGGACATGGCGCCGCACGACGCGTCCCCCGACAAGCAGTCTGACCACTGCCGCGACTGCCCGCAGAACGAGTGGGGCAGCGCGGACACCGGCCGCGGCAAGGCGTGCAAGAACGTCGTCTCGCTGGCCATGGTGACCGCGGACGCGCTCGACTCGCCGGAGGCGATGGCCAAGGCCGAGGTGTTCTACGCCAAGCTGCCGGTGACCTCCGGCAAGGCGTGGAAGGGGTACGTGGCCAACTGCGGGGACAAGCACTACATCCAGTTCGTGACCCAGCTCGGCACCGAGCCGCAGGGCGAGACCTACCTGGTGACCTTCGACGCGCAGCGCGAGGTCGACGGCCCCATCATGGGCCCGCTCCTCCAGAAGAGCGAGAGGGAGGACGCCAAGTGGGGCGACCCCTACCCGGTGTTCGAGGAGCGCGCGCCGCAGCGCCGCCCCGGGCCGCCCGCCAAGGGCGCGCCGCCGCGGCCCGCGGCGAAGAAGCCCAAGTACTGACACGCGAGGGGGAGGAGCAGAGCCGTGCCAGCCGCAAAGAAGGTCACCCGGGGCCGCCCGCCCGCCGCCGCGCTCGCGACGTGGAAGGGCCTCAACGACTTCCTCCGCGGCGCGACCGAGTCGCAGGCGGCCTCGCTGCTCCGCGCCGAGCTGGGCGGGAAGAACCGCGCCCAGTTCGTCACCCGCATCCACTCGCGCCTCAACCGGGTGCGGGCGGACCGCGAGCGCCGCGAGCTGGCCAGGGGGCGGTTCTGATGGGCGGCGAGACGTCGAGGCAGATGGCGGCCGCCCCGCGGGGGGCGGTGTACGTCTGGTGCAACCACCACCTGGACTACCCGGTGGACCTCGCCATGCAGTTGGGCCGAGGCGACCTGCGGGTCGTGCCGCCCTCGTGGCTGGAGGAGGGCCGCTGGCGCGGCCTGGAGCTGACCGGCCTGGTCGTGGACCACGCGGTCGTGGACCACGCCGCCGGGCTGAGCGACTCCCTGCTCCGCGCCCTGTCGGAGGCCAGGACCAGGGTCCGCCCGGGCTGCGCCATCTGCGGGCGCCTCCTCGGCGACCCCAGGGACCCCGTCAGGTCGCTGAACTGCGGCGGCGACTGCCTCAGGTGCGTGGCCGAGGCGGGCGACCCCGAGTGCCTGGCGGCGATGCGCCAGGTCGAGCCCGGCGACCCGGCGTGGGGCCGGCGCTAGGTGGCGGCGCGCGCGCCCCAGGTCGCGACGGTCGACTTCGAGACGAAGCCGATCCGGCCCGCGCCCGACTACCCGCCGGAGCCCGTCGGGGTGAGCATACGGCTCCCCGGCGAGCGCCGCGCCAGGTACCTGGCGTTCGGGCACCCCGGCGGGAACAACTGCTCCCGGGAGGACGCCAGGCGGGCCCTGCGGGCGGTCTGGGAGTCGCGCGTGCCGGTGCTCTTCCACCACTCCAAGTTCGACATGGCGGTGGCGTCGAGGCACTGGGGCCTGCGGCCGCTGCCCTGGGAGCGGGTGCACGACACCGTGTTCCTCCTCTTCCTCGACGACCCGTACACGCGCCACCTGGAGCTGAAGCAGGCCGCACTGCACCACCTCGGCGTGGAGCCGGAGGAGCGGGACGCGATCAGGGAGTGGGCCATCGGGCAGCGGCTGATGCCGAAGACCAGGAAGGACGCGGGGGAGTTCATCCACCTCGCCCCGCCGTCGATCG
>Ga0134124_10004512_pt1 | contig 11183 bp, 12 predicted proteins | sample KB304_FD_96880 | JGI IMG/M metagenome (GOLD analysis project Ga0134124, IMG submission 96880) | Terrestrial soil microbial communities without Nitrogen fertilizer from Kellogg Biological Station, Michigan, USA - KB3-0-4 | ecosystem: Environmental > Terrestrial > Soil > Unclassified ... | reverse complement strand
GCTCGGATTCGCCCACTCGATGAACGGCGCCGACGGCGCCGCGAAAGCGTCGTCGAACTCCGTTTTCGCGGGCATCCAACTGCAGAAGTGACCCACGGTTGAGCTTACAGAAGGGCTCGGCGAACCACGCCGGGCTCTTCTACTCCCCTCACTGAGATCTAGCTTTTTATGGGTAGGCCGACGTGCGGCCGACTTATTTGTGAAATGGCCGCGAAACACGGCCGGGAAGAGGATGCGCGCATGGGAACGACGTTCGAGACTCGTCAGGGGTTGGGTTCAAGACGAGGCTTCGTCTCCACCCTCGGGGTCATGGCTTTCGCACTTTCGCTGCTCAATTGCGGCAAGAAGACGGAAACCGCTGCACCGCCCGCAAGCTCTGGTTCAGCCGCCGCAGCTGCGCCGGCAGCTCCTCAAAAGCAATTCACGGCAGGCTTCATCTACGTCGGTTCGAAGAGCGACTACGGCTACAACCAAGCACACGCCGAGGGCGCCAAAACGCTCACCACCATGGGCATCAAAGTTCGGGAAGAAGAGAACGTTCCCGAAACGCTCGACGTCCAGAAGACCATGGAAAGCATGATCAATCTGGATGGTGCCAGCGTGCTTTTCCCCACTTCCTTCGGCTACTTCGACCCGCACATCCTGAAGATGGCGGAAAAGTACCCGAACGTGATTTTCCTGCACTGCGGCGGCATGTACACCGAAGGCAAGCACCCGAAGAACGTGGGCAGCTACTTCGGCTACATCGATGAGGCCCAATACGTCGCCGGCATCGTTGCCGGTATGACCACCAAGACGAACAAACTGGGTTTCGTTGCGGCCAAGCCAATTCCGCAGGTCCTGCGCAACATCAACTCCTACACCCTCGGCGCGAAGTCCGTGAACCCGAAGGTGACCTTGAGCGTGATCTTCACCGGCGACTGGTCGATGCCGGTCAAAGAGGCCGAAGCCTCCAACAGCTTGATCGATCAAGGCGCGGACGTGCTCAGCTCGCACGTCGATTCGCCAAAGGTGGTGATCGAGACCGCTGAACGGCGCGGCGCGTTCAGCACCGGGTACCACGCGAGCCAGGCAGCCTTGGCCCCGAAGGGCTACCTAACCGGTGCCGAATGGAACTGGGAAACCGTGTACAAGTATTACGTGGAGAAGATCCAGAAGGGTGAGCCCTTCGAGCACTTGCTCCGCGGTGGCTTCAAGGAAGGCTTCATCAAGATGTCGGCCTACGGTCCCGCCGTTTCAGACGCCGCAAAGGCCAAAGCCGAGGAGGCCAAGAAGAAGTTCATGGACGGCACTCTCCTGATCTATTCGGGGCCGCTCAAAGACAACGCGGGCAAGGAAGTCATTCCGGCCGGCACGACGATGGCCCAGCGCGACATCAAACTCGAAGCCATGGGCTACCTGGTGGACGGTGTGAAGGGATCGGTTCACTGACATGAGCCAGGTCTCGCCCGTGCCGACCAGCCCGGCAGGGGCGAGCGGCCAAGCACCGAGCGCGCGGCCAGCGCCCGCGAACAGCCGCGCCGCTCGGACGAGCTTGCTGAAGAAGTTCGAGCCACTGCTCATCTCGTCCGCGGCGATCCTCGCGACATTGTTCTTGTTCGGCGTCTTCCTGATCTTCGATGGCCTGAACCCGCTGGACGTATACGAGGTGATGTTCCGCGGCGCGTTTGGGACTGCCTTCTCGTTCCAGAACACGTTGCAGCGCTCGGCACCTTTGATGCTGACCGCATTGTGCACCGCCCTACCCATGCAGCTCGGCCTGCTGGTGATCGGCGGGGAAGGGGCGCTCGTGGTCGGTGGTGTCGCCGCCGCAGTGGTGGGCTTGGCCATGCGCGACTCCAGCCCTTACAGCGTGCTTACTGCGATGTTTTTCGCAGGCGCAACTGCTGGCGGATTGTGGATTGCACTGGTCGGCGCGCTGCGAGCGTACCGCGGTGTCAGCGAGACCATCAGCAGCTTGCTCATGTCCTACATCGCAATCGCGCTGATGAACCACTTGGTGGAAGGCGCGCTCCGCGATCCAGAAAGCTTGAACAAGCCCGCCACTCGCCACATCGGTGAAGTGAACATGCTCGGCCCCATTCCGGGTCTAGACGTCCATTGGGGCCTCATCTTCGGCTTGATCGCCTGTCTGGCGAGCTACGTGCTGATGAAGCGTACGGTTTTTGGCTTCGCTGCCGCGATGACCGGCGGCAACATGCGCGCGGCACTCTTGAGCGGCCTTCCGGTTCGACGCTTGATGGTTTTGACCTGCTTTCTCGCGGGAGCTGCCGCCGGAACCGCGGGCATGGTCGAGGTCGCGGCCGTGCACGGACGCGCCAACGCATCACTCGTTGCAGGTTACGGCTACACCGGGATCTTGGTCGCGTTCGTTGCGCGCCAAAATCCACTGGCTGTGATTCCGGTTGCGCTCTTGCTGGGAGGCATCGGCGCCAGCGGCGGCCTCCTGCAGCGCAATTTCAACCTGCCGGATGCCAGCGTGAACGTGCTGCAGGGGATCTTGTTCATGGTCATTCTAGTGAGTGAGACCCTTTACGGTAAGCTCGATCTGTGGAGCTTTGCGCGCAGCGCAACAGCCCGTAAATCGGCTGAAGCCGGGGTGACGGCCTGATGTCCGCCGAACTCGGTGCTTGGGGCGTTCCGGTGGCGGTGCTGGCGGGCGCGATCCGCGTCAGCACGCCCTTCATTTTCGTCAGCTTGGGTGAGTGCATCACCGAGCGCAGCGGCCGGGTGAACCTGGGTCTGGAAGGCACGTTGGTGATGGGCGCCATGGTCGGCTACGGCTGTTCGTACCTGACTGGTTCGCCCTGGCTGGGAGTGCTTGCGGCCGGACTGGTCGGTGTAGTGCTCGGCGCGTTGCACGGGTTTCTGTGCAGCCGTCCACGGGTGAACGACATCGCGGTTGGCATCGGTTTGATGCTGTTTGGCATCGGTTTGGCGTTCTTTTTGGGCAAACCACTGATTCAGCCGAGCGCCGCACACCTGCCGGCGATTCCATTCGGGTTCTGGAGCCACACGCCGCAGGTCGAAGACGCCCTACGCGTCAACGTTCTGTTCTTGTTCGGCGTGGTGCTGGCCCCGCTGGTCAGCTTTGGCTTGAAGCGCACTCGCTGGGGGCTGATCGTGCGCACCGTCGGTGAGAGCGCAGAGGCGGCCCGGGCCATGGGCTACGACGTGAATCGAGTGCGCACTTTGGCGACCATGGCCGGCGGCTTTCTGGCTGGCATCGGTGGCTCGTTCCTGTCCTTGTTTTATCCGGGCAGTTGGAACGAGGGCCTCTCGAGCGGACAAGGGCTGATGGCCGTCGCGCTGGTGATCTTTGCGCGTTGGGATCCGGTTCGCTGCCTATACGCCTCGCTGCTCTTCGGGGGCGCGAGCGCGCTCGGCCCGGCACTGCAAGCCGTCGGCGTGACCAAGGGCTATTACCTGTTCAACGCAGCGCCCTACGCTTTGACGTTGCTGATCATGGTGCTGAGTAGCTCAGCGACTCGCACCTCGGCCGATCAACCTGCGGAGCTCACCGTAGCTCGCTGACGAGGAGATGGTAAACATGCCGTACGCAGCCGCAACCCCATACCCGTGGCCCTACAACGGAGACCTGCGCCCCGAAAACACCGCGTTGATCGTGATCGACATGCAGACGGATTTTTGCGGCAAGGGCGGCTACATCGACCTGCTCGGTTACGATATCTCGAATAGCCGAGCCTGCATCGAACCGATTCAGCGCGTCCTCACCGCCATGCGCGCCAAGGGCTATCACATCTTCCACACTCGTGAGGGACATCGCCCAGACCTCGCGGACCTGCCGGCCAACAAGCGCTGGCGTTCACGTCGCCGCGACGATGGCACGAGCGGCACGGGCATCGCCGACCTCGGGCCGTGTGGTCTCGTGCTCGTCCGGGGACAGCCGGGCTGGGAGCTGATCCCCGAGCTGCAACCGCTACCAGGGGAGATGGTGATCGACAAGCCGGGCAAGGGTTCGTTCTGCGCCACGGATTTGGAGCTCATCCTGCATCAGAAGCGGATCGAGAACCTGATCCTGACCGGTATTACCACCGACGTGTGCGTTCACACCACGATGCGCGAGGGCAACGATCGCGGCTTCGAGTGCGTGATCCTTTCGGATTGTTGCGCCGCAACGGATGCCGGTAATCACGCGGCCGCCCTCAAAATGGTCACCATGCAGAGCGGTGTGTTCGGCGCCGTCAGCACGTCTTCGGCGTTGATCGAGGCGCTGCCGTGACTCAGGCCGCCGAGGTCCTGGACGCTCCGATTCAGAGCTCCGGCATGCGCTTGAAGAGCGCGTCTTCGGGGCCACCGCTGTTGATCGCGGAAGAGGTGACCAAGCGCTTCGGCGCGTTGACGGTCCTCGACTCGGTGTCGCTCCGACTCGAACCCGGCACGGTGCACGCGCTGCTCGGCGAAAACGGCGCCGGTAAGAGCACGCTCGTCAAATGCATCATGGGCTTTTACCACGCCGACGGCGGCCGAGTCGTGGTGGGCAACTCCGCGGTCCACATCAAGAATCCGAAAGACGCGCAGCTGCACGGCATCGGCATGGTCTATCAGCACTTCACGCTGGTCGAGAACATGACCGTGGCAGAGAACTTGGTGCTGTCTCGCGCGCAAGTGCCTGGGCTGATCGATTGGAAGAAAGAGCATGCGGCGCTCGACGCGTTCATGGCAAAAATGCCATTTTCGATCTCGCCCTCGCGGCTCGTGCGCCAGCTGGCGGCCGGCGAGAAGCAGAAGCTCGAGATCCTGAAGCAACTGTATCTCGGCAGCCGGATCGTGATTCTCGACGAACCGACGAGCGTGCTGACGCCCGACGAGGCGGACAGCGTGCTCGGGATGGTGCGGGACATGGCTCACCGCGGGGAGATCAGCGTGCTGATGATCACCCACAAATTTCGGGAAGTTACTGGCTTTTGTGACGAGGTGACGGTGCTTCGCAAGGGGCGTTTTGCCGGCAGCGGCAAAGTGAGCGACCTGTCTACCGCGCAGATGGCGGAAATGATGGTCGGCGCGGAGCCACCCAGCGCTTCCGTTTCACGTGACGAAAGCAAGCCGAAAGGCATCGTGCTCGCAGTGCGCATGTTGGAAGCAGACGATGACATCGGCCTGCCCGTATTGAACAGCATCAGCTTCGACGTGCGCGCCGGTGAAATCGTGGGCATCGCGGGAGTGTCCGGCAACGGCCAAGATCAACTGGTCGAGGTTTTGGCTGGGCAACGACGCCCGCGCTCCGGTGACTTGGCTGTGGGCGGGTCCGCCTACGGGGCGACACGGCGTGAAATCCGCCACCAAGGAGTGCGCCTTCTGCCCGAGGCGCCACTGCGCAACGCATGTGTGCCGAACATGAGTGTGGCCGAGAATATCGGCTTTCGAAATTTCGACGTCCACCCGTTCACCCTCTGGCGCTGGCTGGTCCGTCACTCGCGGCTCCGGGGTCACGCAGGGACCGCCATCAGCGAATACCGGATCAAGACGCCGTCACCGGACGAGCGCATCGGAAACCTGTCTGGTGGCAACGTGCAACGCGCCGTGTTGGCCCGTGAGCTGACCGGCGAGGTCAAGCTATTGATCGTAGCCAATCCTTGTTTTGGCCTGGATTTCGCCGCTGTAGCTGAAATTCGCACTCGGATCATGAGCGCGCGCAACGCGGGCGCGGCGGTCCTTCTGGTGAGCGCAGACCTCGATGAAATTTTCGCGCTCGCCGATCGCATCTTGGTGATGAGCGAAGGTGCTATCGTCCACGAGGCTCCGGCCGCAAGCGCTGATCTGCAAGAGATCGGCCGCCACATGGCGGGCCACGGATAAATATGCAGGAGTCATTTCGGGTGGATCTCGAAGCCATGTTGCAAGGGGAGATCACCTGGCAACCGTTCAGAGCCGGCATCGAGATTCATCATCTGTACGGGGAGCTGGGCGTGGGGCGCGCAGCAGCGCTGCTGCGCTATGCACCGGGCGCACGCTTGCCGGTCCACCGCCACGCCGGATTCGAGCAGATTTTGGTGCTGCAAGGTTCCCAGATCGATGATCGGGGTCGCTACGGCAAAGGCACGCTGGTCGTGAATCCACCCGGCTCGCAGCATGAGGTGGCAAGCCCTGACGGCTGTGTCGTGTTCGTCACCTGGGAGCTACCGGTGGAGTTCGCGCGCGAATGATCGCCGAGTCGCTGAGCTACGGCGCCGGCGGACAGACGCGAGGCGTGGGCTGGTCCGCGGAGCTCGAGCTCGGCTTCGAACTCGTGGCAGGCAAAAGCGCGCTGACGCGCAACCGACACCGCGGCCCGCTCGCGGTTCAGCGCGCCTTTTACCCGGAATCGGGCGATCTAGCGCACGTTTATCTGCTGCACCCACCGGGCGGCATCGTGGCCGGGGACCAGCTCACCGTGCGCGTCGACGTCGCGCCTGCGGCGCGTGCCTTGATCACCACCCCGGCGGCGACGAAGTTTTACCGCAGTGAAGGGCGTGTCGCCCAGCAAACACAACTCTTGCGGGTGAGTGACGCCGCCAGTCTGGAATGGCTGCCGCAGGAGACGATCGTGTTCGGCAGCGCCCAGGTGAGCACCAAGACTCGCGTGGAGCTCGAGGCCGGGGCGACCTTTTGCGGTTGGGACATCGTGTGTCTCGGGCGTGCGGCTTCCGGGGATCATTTCGGCAGCGGTCGCTTGCAGCAGGCGTTCGAGATTTGGCAGGGGGACAGACCCCTGTGGATCGAACGAGCGGATTTCGACGCCCATCAGCCGGTCCGCTCCGCCCGTTGGGGGCTCGGCGGGCACCGCGTCTTCGGCACCTTCGTGTGTACGGGACAGAATGCAGCGGCGGTTGCCGCGGCCCGGGCGGCGGTTGACACTGACGACTCGCGCGAGCTATTCGCGGTCTCTCAGATGCGCGCCGCCATCGTCTGTCGCTATTTGGGTAGCAGTACGGAGCGAGCGCGCGCCGTGTTCGCGCAGGCCTGGGCTGCACTACGTCCAGCCGTCCTCGGGCGCCCGGCTAGCCCACCGCGCATCTGGTTGACCTGAAAAGCTGCTGCTTTAGCCGGAGAAGGAACTCGAATGGAGCTGACGCCTCGCGAAAAGGACAAGCTTTTGATCTTCACGGCGGGCCTGCTCGCCGAACGTCGCAAAGCGCGCGGCCTGAAGCTGAACTACCCCGAGGCGGTCGCGTACATCAGCGCGGCAATCCTCGAGGGTGCACGTGACGGCCGCACCGTTGCCGAACTGATGAGCTACGGCGCAGAGCTGCTCACCCGCGCCGACGTCATGGACGGCATTGCGGAAATGATTGCCGAAGTGCAAGTCGAAGCCACGTTTCCCGACGGCACCAAGCTCGTCACCGTGCACAACCCCATCCCCTGAAGAGACCATCCGATGATCCCTGGTGAACTTTTGCTGGCTTCCGGCGACATCGAGCTCAACGCCGCCCGCCCGACGGTGACGGTAAAAGTTGCCAACACGGGCGACCGACCGATCCAAGTCGGTTCGCATTATCACTTCTACGAGACCAATGCCGCGCTCAGCTTCGATCGCGAAGCGACGCGCGGGTTTCGCTTGAACATTGCCGCGGGCACGGCTGTGCGCTTCGAGCCTGGGCAGGAACGACAGGTCGAGTTGGTGGCGTACGCTGGCGAGCGCCGAGTGTTCGGTTTCCAAGGAAAAATCATGGGTCCGCTAGGAGGTCAGGGCTGATGCCGCGCATCGATCGCGCGGCGTACGCCGCAATGTTCGGCCCCACCACCGGTGACCGCGTGCGCTTGGCGGACACGGATTTGATCTTGCAGGTCGAGGCCGACCGCACCGTCTACGGTGAAGAGGTCAAGTTCGGCGGCGGCAAGGTGATCCGCGACGGCATGGGTCAGAGCCAGCGCGTGGACGACGCGGTCGTCGACACCATCATCACCAACGCGCTGATCGTCGATCATTGGGGCATCATCAAGGCGGACATCGGTATCAAGAACGGGCGCATTGCCGGCATCGGCAAGGGTGGGAACCCGGACGTGCAGCCAGGCGTCGATATCGTAATTGGACCGGGCACCGAGGTGATCGCCGGGGAAGGATTGATCGCGACTCCCGCCGGCATCGATTCGCACATTCACTTCATCTGCCCGCAGCAGATCGAAGATGCGCTGATGAGCGGCGTCACCACGATGATCGGCGGCGGCACGGGCCCGGCCGCGGGCACCAATGCCACGACCTGCACTCCGGGCGCTTGGTACATCGAGCGCATGCTGCAAGCTGCCGACGCTCTGCCCATGAATTTGGGCTTTCTCGGCAAGGGCAATACCAGTTTGCCGGACGCTTTGGACGAGCAAGCGCGCGCGGGCGTGATGGGTTTCAAGCTGCACGAGGATTGGGGGACGACCCCCGCCGCGATCGACAATTGCCTGTCCGTGGCCGAGCGCCTGGACGTCCAGGTCGCCATCCACAGCGACACGTTGAATGAATCCGGCTTCGTCGAAGACACGTTCGCGGCCTTCAAGGGCCGCTCGATTCACGCTTACCACACCGAAGGCGCGGGCGGCGGGCACGCCCCGGACATCATCCGAGCCTGCGGCGAACCGAACGTGTTGCCGTCATCGACCAACCCCACGCGTCCCTACACGGTGAACACCATCGACGAGCATTTGGACATGCTGATGGTGTGTCATCACTTGGATCCAGCGATCTCCGAGGACGTTGCGTTCGCCGAGTCGCGCATCCGTCGCGAGACCATCGCCGCCGAAGATATTTTGCATGATCTGGGCGCGTTCAGCATGATTTCCTCGGACTCACAGGCCATGGGGCGCGTGGGAGAGGTGGTGACGCGCACTTGGCAGACCGCGCACAAAATGAAAGTGCAACGCGGTAGCCTCCCGCAAGATCCGCCCGAACACGACAATTTTCGGATCAAGCGCTACATCGCCAAGTACACCATCAATCCGGCGCTGACGCACGGTATCGCGCACGAGGTGGGCTCGATCGAAGTCGGCAAGCTTGCCGACATCGTGCTTTGGAACCCGATGTTCTTCGGCGCAAAACCGGGTCTGATCATCAAGGGCGGGATGATCGTCGCGGCGCCCATGGGCGATCCGAACGCTTCCATTCCCACGCCGCAACCGGTCCACTACCGGCGCATGTTCGGCGCCCTCGGCGGTGCGCGGACTGCCACTAGCGTGACGTTCGTCTCACAGGCGTCCTTGGACAATGACGTCGTGCGCCGCGTGGGTATGAAGAAGCGCGCCGTCGCCGTGCGCGGCACGCGCAGCATCAAAAAAGCCGACTTGATTCACAACGGCACGCTGCCTAAAATCGAGGTCGATTCGCAGACCTATGAAGTTCGTGCCGACGGCCAGCTGTTGACCTGCGAGCCCGCGAGCATATTGCCGCTCGCTCAACGCTACTTCTTGTTCTGAACGACTCGAGAGGGCAAAACGATGCGCAAGATCCTGGAAAAAGTGGCGGGCTCCGTGCCGGCAGCGGTGGCCGTGACCTTGGAGTACTCCGAGCGCCAGAAGTCGCGTGGGCTGCTCAAGTTGGATGACGGCAGCGAGGCCGCGTTGTTCTTGGAGCGAGGCACGGGGCTCAAGCACGGTGATCGCCTACTCGCTGACGACGGTACGGTCGTGCTCGTGCAGGCCGCCTTGGAGGGGCTCTCGATCGTGACCGCCAGCGATCCGCTGGATTTGTGTCGCGCCGCGTATCATTTGGGCGATCGTCACGTGCCGCTGCAGATCAGCGCGCTGCGCTTGGCCTACCTCCACGATCACGTGCTCGACGACATGATCCGGGAGCTGGGTTTTCGCGTGGCGTTCGCGGCGGATCACTTCGAGCCGGAATCCGGCGCCTACGGCCATGGCCACGCGCACACGTCGCGGCCACCTGCCTCTCACTCGCACGGGCACGACCACCGTCACGATCACGTGCACGACCACGAGCACGACTCTCGCCCGAGCTCCGCCCGGAGAGCCCACGCACTGCCGTGAACGCCCTGCTCTCGGTAGACGGTGACCCAGCGCTGTCCTCCATGCCGGACTTGGCGCTGTTGCGGCTGTTGCAATTGGCGAGCCCCGCGCTGCCGGTCGGAGCGTTCGCGTATTCACAGGGCTTGGAGCAGGCAACGCTGCTCGGCTGGGTGACGGACGAAGCGACCGCCGCCGAGTGGATCTCGGGCGTCGTGACAGAAGTATTGCCTCGGCTCGATTTGCCCGTGCTCGCGGAAACGCACGCGGCTTGGGCAGCCGGCGATCTGGCGCGTGTGCGGCAGCTGAGCGCCTTTCTCCACGCTTGCCGCGAATCCGCCGAGCTCGTCGCGGAAGATCGACACTTGGGGGCGGCCCTGGCGCGCGTGCTTCACGGCCTGGGCGTGGCCGAGGCAGAGCCTTGGATCAGCGATCCGGATGCCACGTTCGCGACCCTGTTCTCGCTGGCTGCGGTCACGTTCGAGATCCCGCTGCGCAGCGCCGCGCTCGGGTTTTTGTTCACCTGGCTCGAAAATCAGGTGGCAGCGGCCTCACGCTTGGTCCCGATTGGCCACATTGCTGCGCAGCGTGTGCTGTCGCGTGTGCTGCGCGGGTTGCCCGACGCCGTGACGCGCGGCCTGGAAATCCCCGTCACCAGCGCGGGCTTCTTGGCTCCCGGGTTGGCGGTTGCCAGCGCACTGCACGAGACTACTTATAGCCGGCTGTTCCGGTCATGAAAGAACATCAGAGGCATTGGTCATGAAAGACAAACCTGCGTTGCGACTCGGAGTTGGCGGGCCCGTCGGCTCGGGTAAGACGGCCTTGGTCGACACTTTGTGCAAGCGCTTGCGTGAGCGCTACCAAATCGCCGTCGTGACCAACGACATCTACACTCGTGAGGACGCGGATTTTCTGTTGCGCAGTGGCGCGCTGGCCGATGATCGCATCGTGGGCGTCGAGACCGGTGGTTGTCCGCACACCGCGATTCGCGAGGACGCTTCGATCAATCTCGAGGCGGTCGCCGCGCTGAACCGTAAGTTCACTGATTTGGATTTGGTGATCATCGAGAGCGGCGGCGACAACTTGGCCGCGACCTTCAGTCCGGAGCTCTCGGATCTCACGCTGTACGTGATCGACGTCGCGGCGGGTGACAAGATCCCACGCAAAGGCGGCCCGGGCATCACCAAGAGTGATCTCTTGATCATCAACAAGATCGATCTCGCGCCACACGTGGGCGC
>Ga0134124_10004511_pt1 | contig 11184 bp, 8 predicted proteins | sample KB304_FD_96880 | JGI IMG/M metagenome (GOLD analysis project Ga0134124, IMG submission 96880) | Terrestrial soil microbial communities without Nitrogen fertilizer from Kellogg Biological Station, Michigan, USA - KB3-0-4 | ecosystem: Environmental > Terrestrial > Soil > Unclassified ... | reverse complement strand
GCGCCGAGCGCCGAAGTCATCCTGAGCGCAGCGAAGCATCCCGCGAGCCGCCGCCATGCGAAGATTCCGGCGCGGGCCGTTAGCTCAGTTGGTTAGAGCAGAGGACTCATAATCCTTTGGTCGCTGGTTCGAATCCAGCACGGCCTACCAAAATCAACAACTTAGCATTCACTTTCTGTCGCAGAGAACTGCGAGTGTCAACCGCATAGCTGGATAAAGCCACGGCATTGCCAGGCGAACGCGGACCTCAAGCTGGTCGCGTCAACGTCAGGTCTGAAGTGAACTGCAGACATAGGCGACCGCGCTGGTGTCGCAACCGGAGAAGGGAATCTGTGCCATCAAACGACCATCGATTGCTGGGCGAAGATGCCCGCCATCGCGCCCTGCGACGATGCCTGCGTGACCGAGGGCAGGAGGGGCGTGGCGAGGTCGCCGGCGGCGTAGATGCCGGGCATGCTGGTTTGGCGGCGCTCGTCGACCTTGAGGGCGATGCCGACGGGCGTATCGACCGTGGCGAGGCCCAGTGATTCATGCAGGCTTGCGGACGGCTTGTTGCGCGGTTGGGCGAACAGGATGTCGACCGCGACATTGCGGCGGGTATCGAGATTGACGGTGGTGATATGGCCCTTGTGATGGGCGATCTCGATGATCCGGCCATCGACAATAGGTATGTTGCGGCGCGCCAGATCGGCCTGGATATCGGGCGGAATGTCGTGACCATCGGCGAAGACAGTCAACTTATCGGTCCAATCGTGGAACAGCTTGGCAGACTGGTACGAGTGCGGGCCGGACCAGACGAGGCCCCAATGCTGGCCGGCGACTTCAAAGCCGTCGCAATAGGGGCAGGGCACGATGGACGTGCCCCAGCTTTCGGCAAAGCCTGGAACATCGGGCATCTGGTCGGCGACGCCATAGCTCAGGATCAGGCGGCGCGCCCCGAGGCTTTCGCCATCGCCAGTGAGGACGGAAAAGTCGTCGATGGCGCCGGAGACGCTGTCGGCCCGGGCGCTGACCAGCCTGACCGTGGGATAACGCGCCAGCTGCTGCCGCGCCTCGGCCAGGATGTCCAGCGGTGGCTTGTGATCGTGGCCGAGCAGGCCATGCGAGTGGCCGGCGAAGCGATTGCGCGGCCGGCCGGTATCGATAACGGTGACCTTGCGGCGGGCACGGCCGAGCTGCAGGGCGGCGGCGAGGCCGGCAAAGCTGCCGCCGATGATGATGACGTCATCCATGGTGATGGGCTCCGTGTTGTGGATAGAGGGGCGGTGGGCTAAGTCGCAAGCGCCTCCATGCTTGGGTGATCGGGGTCGATCGCGTGCTCCGCCAACGCCGCATTTAGACGCGAGAGAAGATTGCCTCCGCTGTAGTGCCTGGAAGCTTCGCGATCAGTGTTCACGTTAGCCTCGGCGAAGCTGCGGTGACATGTCCGCTCGATGGTTGCGCCTCACAGCCACCGACGAACCCTCTCCTGGTACGCACCATACTCACCGCCAAACAAGGCCGAAAGCGTGCGCTCTTCGGGTTTGATTTGAAAGCGGTTGATGTAGAGCACGAAGGCGGGCACGAGGAGCAGAGTAAGTGGGTTCGCCAAGAACGCGGCCCAGCCAAGCAGTCCCAGCAGTAGCCCGAGGTACATGGGGTTTCGTGTCATGCGATAGATCCCACCGCTGACCAATGCGGACGTGGCCATTGGATTGGTTGGATTGATCGTGGTTCTTGCGCGCCTAAACGAGACGACTCCGGCTGTGCTGACAACAAGCCCGACCGCGACAAGCGTCAGAGCCGCGCCCACACGCAAGACGAATGGCAATTCGAGCGGTGCGACAAGCGACGACGCGAGCCACATGCAAAGCGCGAAGAACAGCGCCGCAACTGGGGGCGGTATTTTCAGTTCAAGTGAACTCATGGCAGCATGCGTGGGGCATCACGCTCCATTGATCTTTCCCTTGCTCGTCATGCAGGGGCGGTGGACGGCGCGGCGGCTTGCACCGGCGCCTGCACGGGGCTGTCACGCCGGATGCGGAACGAGGCGGCGTAAAGCGCCGGCACGAAGACGAGGGTGAGCGCTGTGGCGACCACCAGGCCGCCCATGATCGAGATGGCCATTGGTCCCCAGAAGACGCTGCGCGTGAGCGGGATCATGGCGAGCACCGCCGCCGCGGCCGTCAGCACCACCGGGCGCGAGCGCCGCACCGTAGCGTCGACGATCGCGGCCCAGGGGGCGGCGCCGCGCGCGATGTCCTGGTCGATCTGGTCGACCAGGATGATTGAGTTGCGCATGATCATCCCGCCCAGCGCGATCACGCCGAGGAGCGCGACGAAGCCGAACGGCGCCTGGAACAGCAAGAGCGCCGGCACCACGCCGATCAGCGCCAGGGGCGCCGTCATGAACACCATGAACAGCCGCAAGAAGCTCTGCAGCTGGATCATCAGCAAGGTCAGCATCACCGCAAACATTGCCGGGAACACCGCGAACAGCGCCTCATTGGCCTTGTCGCTCTCCTCGATGGCACCGCCTTCCTCGATGCGGTAGCCCGCGGGCAGCGTGTCGACGATGGGCTTGAGCGACGGGCGGATCTGCGCCGTGGCGTAGGGCCCCTGCACGCCGTCGACGACGTCGCTGCGCACGGTCAGTGCCATGTCACGGTTGCGTCGCCACAGCACCGGCTCCTCGAAGCCCGGCTCAACCCGGGCCAACTGGGAAAGCGGCACGGTCACGCCGCTGGGCGTGAACACTTGCAGGTCGCCGAGTTGACCGATGCTCTTGCGCTCCTCGGGCGTGGCTCGTACGACCACGTCGACGAGCTCCTCGCCGCGACGGATCTGCGTCACCGGCGCACCCGCAAGCGTGGTCTGCACCAGGCTCTGGATGTCGGCGGTCGACAAGCCCAGCAGCCGCGCCTTGTCCTGATCGACGTGGACCTGCACGGAGCGGACCTGCTCATTCCAGTCCAGTTGCGTGTCGCGCACGAGCGCGCTCCGGCGCACCGTGTCGCGCACTCGATGGGCGATCTCCCGCACCTGTGCCTTATCGGGCCCGACGATGCGAAACTGCACCGGAAAGCCTACCGGCGGGCCGAACTCCAGACGCAGCACGCGCGCATTCACGTCGGGCAGGACCTCGTCCTTCTCGAATAAGTCGAGCAGGCGCGCGCGCACGCGCTCGCGTTGCTCGATCCCGGCCGTCTTGACGACGAACTGGGCGAAGCCCGGGTTGGGCAGTTCCGGTTGGATCGACAGGTAGAAGCGCGGCGTACCGGCCCCGGTGTAGGCAGTGAAGAACTCGACGTCCGGATCCTTCGCCAGCCGCGCCTCGAGCAGCTTCACCTGGCGTTCCGTGGCGGCGAACGATGCGCCCTCGCGCAGCCTTAGTTCCACCAGCAGTTCGGGCCGCGATGCGGTCGGGAAGAACTGCTGCTGCACGGTCAGCATGCCGGCACCGGCGATGCCGAACGCGAACACCGTGATGCCGAGCACCGAGGCCCGGTGCTCGACGGCCCATTCGATGACGCGGCGCAAGCGGCGGTAGATCGGACGGTCATACGCGTCCTGATGCGTGCTGCCCTCCAGCTTCTTGGGCAGCAGCAGCACGCCCAGATAGGGCGTGAAGACCACAGCAACCAGCCACGACACGATGAGCGCCAGCCCCACGACCGAGAAGATGCCGCCCGCGTACTCGCCGGCAATCGACTTTGCAAAGCCCACCGGCATGAACCCAGCGGCCGTCACCAGCGTGCCGGTCAGCATCGGAAACGCCGTGGATGTGTAGGCGTGAGTGGCAGCGCGCAGCCGATCCCAGCCTTGCTCCAGCTTCACCATCATCATCTCGACAGCGATGATTGCGTCGTCCACCAACAGGCCCAAGGCGATGATGAGTGCGCCCAGCGAGATGCGGTCCAGGGCCCAGCCGGCGGCATACATGACAGCCGCCACCAGTCCGAGCACCAGCGGCACCGAAGCGGCCACCACGATGCCGGTGCGCCAGCCCAGGAACACGAAGGACACCGCCAACACAATGGCCAGCGCCTCGAGGAACGAGCGCTCGAATTCCCACGCCGACTCCGCGACTACGCGCGGCTGGTCGGCGTACTGCTGGATCTCCACCCCCACCGGCAGCTCCTGCCGCACCTGCGCCATCCGCTGTTCCAGTGCGCGCCCGAAGTTCAGCACGTTGCCGTTGGGCTGCATGGTCACCCCAATGGCCAGCACCGGCACGCCGTTGTGGCGGATGGTCAGGCTCGGCGGATCCTCGTAGCCGGCACGCACGGTGGCGATGTCCCCGAGCCGCAGCAGCTGGCCGCCCACTTCGAGCGTCACGTTGGCGACGTCCGCGGTGCTGCGCAATCCGCCATCCACGCGCACCTGCACGCGGTCGTAGGTGGCGTCGGCCGAACCCGCCGGGGCCACGAGGTTCTGGCGCGCCAGCGCGTCGAACACCGCCGTCGGCGGGATGCCGAGCGAGGCCAGCCGCCGGGTCGACAGCTCCACGTACACGCGCTCGGCCTGTTTGCCCAGTACGTCGACCTTGCCGACACCGTCCACGCCCTGGATGCGCCGCTTCACGTCTTCGCTGACCGCCAGCAACTCCGCCATCGACAGCTCGGGCGCACTCACCGCATAGAGCATGCTGTAGCGGTCGTTGTACTCGTCGTTGAAGAACGGCCCGCGCACGCCCTCGGGAAACTCCTGACGCACGTCGCCGATCTTCTTGCGCGCCTGATACCAGGCGTTGTCCAGGTCCGCTTTGCTGCTGCCGCCCTTCATCCAGAGCGTGATGCCGCCGTAGCCTTGGCGCGCGAAGCTGCGCACGTACTCGAAATGCTCCAGCTCCTGCAGCCGGCGCTCGATCCGGTTGAGGACCTGGTCCTGAACGTCCTGCGCGGTGGCGCCCGGCCACACGACGATGGCCGTCATCTGAGGCACGCTGAATTCAGGGTCCTCCAGGCGACCCAGCCGGCTGAAGGAGATGGCGCCGAGGATGAGCGTCGCGATGATCAGGAACAGCACCATCGGCCGGTGCGTGACCGCCCATTCCGACAGGTTGAAGCGCTTCACGAGCTGCTCTTGGCGACAAGGGGCGGCCCGGCTTCGGGCGGGCGTTCGATGGCGCGCACGGTGGTGCCGGCATCGAGCTTCTGCGCGCCGACGCTGACTACCCGGCTGCCGGCGGCCAGGCCGGTGACGTGCACCCAAGCGTCTTCCATGCTGACCACCTGCACGGGCTTGAAGACGAGACCGGAGCCCTTGGCATCAAGCACCCAGACGCCTGCCGATCCGCTGGCCTTCACCAGCGCGGTGACCGGCAAGACGGTGGCCGCCGGCCCGACGAGCGGTCCTGACAGGTTCAGCTGCATGGTGCTGCCCAAGGGCAGGGCCGCGACCTGCGCGCGTGATTCCGCGGCGGCCGCATAGCGCACGCGGAACGTCCGGCCTTGCGCGCTGGCGAGCGGCGAGAGTTCGCGCAGCACCAGCCCCAACGGAGAGGCCGCGTCGTTCCAGGGCGTCGCCGTGGCAGCGAGCGTGCGCGCCCGTCGAACCCATTCCTCCGGCAGGTCGGCGACGATCTCGCGCTCGCCATCGCGTGCCAACGACATCACCGACTGACCCTCTGTCACCACTTGGCCGCGCTCGAAGCGGAGCGCGGTCACCACGCCGGCATAGGGCGCCGCCAGCGTCGCGTAGCCCTCGCGGTTGCGCGCCAGATCGAGTTGGCGATGCACCTGGTCCAAGCGGGCCGCGGCCGCGTCGGCACGCGCCTTTTGGCGCTCGTGGTCGGCACTGCCCACCGAGCCATCGGCCAAGAGTCGGCGCAAGCGTGCCTCGTCGGACGCGGCCTGTTGGGCGTCCACCGAAGCGGCCCGCACCTGATCAGCGGCGGCACTCACGGCCAGCCGATAGTCGGCCGGATCGAGGCGAGCCAGCGCCTGGCCGGCCTTCACGACGTCGCCCACCTCGACCAATCGTTCGACCACCTTGCCGCCAGTGCGAAAACCCAGGTCGGTCTCCACACGGGCACGGACCACGGAGGTGAACGCGCGCGTTTGCTCGGACGTGGCCTGAGTCACGGTGGTCACGAACACCGGCTTGACGACGGCGACGGGGGCGGGCGGTTCGCTGCAGCCGACCAACAGCGCGCAGGCGGCGGCAACGGCCGGGAGCGACACGATGCGGAAGGTCCTGGTCACTGAGGCGTCCTTTGGACAAGTGAAGTCAAGGCAGTGCCGGCCGGCGCGAAGCCGCCGCCGAGTGCCTTGTAGAGCTGCACGTCGGCCAGCGCCTGCTGAAGGTGGCTTTCCGACAAGGCGAGCTCGCTGGATAGCACCGATCGCTGCACGTCGAGCAGCACGAGCAGGTCGATCTGGCCTTCGCGCTGCAGCGACTGGGCGCGCTGGAGCGAGCGGTGACGGTGTTCGACGGTGCTGGCCAGCGCGGCGGCGCGTTCGGCTTCCTCGGTGCGCACGAGCAGGCTGTCCTCGACCTCTTGCACCGCCACCAGCACCGCCTTCTGCCAGGCCAGCAGCGCTTCCTCGGCGCGCGCCGACTGCACACGGATGCCGGCATCGATACGCCCGGCGTTGAAGATCGGCGCGGCAAAGGCCAGCGCGACGTTCGAAAAGTGCACAGGCGCGAGATCGAGCGCATTCAGCCGCAGGTCCTCGCGGCCGAACAGCGCGCTCAGGAATAGTTTGGGCCACCACTGGGCCCGAGCCTCGGCGCCGCGCAGCGTCTCGGCGGCGACGCGCGCCTCGGCGGCGATGAGGTCGGGACGGCGCCTCAGAAGGTCGCTCGGCTGGCCGGTGCCGACCTCGCGCACCGTGGGCCAGACAAAGGCCGCGGCTTCGCTGACGACGCGGGCTGACGGGTTGCGGCCCAGCAGCACGGCAAGCCCGGTTTGCGAGACGCCGGCGAGCGTACGCAGCGGAGGCACCTGCGCGTCGAGCGCGTCGGCCTCGGCGCGCGCGCGATCCAGGTCGAAGGCGCTGGCCTCGCCTTCGCGCAGGCGACTGTCCACGCGGCTCGCCGTCTCGCGCTGGGCCGAGGCCAGGGCCTGCACGATGCGCAGCCGCTCCTCGGCGCCGCGCAGCACGAAGTACTGCCGCGCCACTTCGCTGGCTACCAGCAGTCGCGCTCCGTCCACGGCCGCCGCTGCAGCGGTGGCATCGGCATGCGCTGCGTCGCGCGCAGCGCGCACACCACCCGCAAGGTCGACCTCCCAGGCGACGTCGACACCGGCGCGCAGCGCGCGCGTGTCGGCCAGGACTTGCTTGACAGGTGCGGGCAAGCCGCTGTCGCTGCGCGAGGCCGACGCCTGCAGGCCCACCGTGGGCCATAGGCGGGAGCCCTGGGCATCGCGGCCGGCGCGGGCCTGGGCGACGCGTTGCAGCGCGATTGCCACGTCCTGGTTGGCGGCGAGAGCCTCCTCGACCAGCGCCGTCAGCGTCGGGTCGGCGTAGTCGGCCCACCACGCACCGTCGAGCGGCTGACCGGAAACCGGTGTCCGCCCGCCTTGTGCGAAAGCGATGCTCAGCGGCACCGACGGCACCGGGGGACGCACCGGCGGCACCGAGCAGGCCGACAAGATGGCCAGCGCCGCCAGCATCACTGGACGGAGCGCTCGGCCGCTGACGTCGAAGCTGTGATGCGGAGAGGGCACCAACGTTTTGTGTTGGACTATCCCTTCAATCGCTACGTGGACCTTGCGCGGAACATCGTCCTCCCGAAGCTCGGGCTCCGGCATCTCGCCGAAGCGCCCGCTGTTCTTGCCGTAGCGATCGACGATGAATGCCTTCATGGCGAAGTCGTCAGCGTTCAGGCAGGCCGAACTGCCGGCCGGGTGTTGACCATCGCGCACAAGGCGGCGGTCAGCAGTGCGAGGACGATGTGCAGCGCGTAGACCGCATCGAAGTCGCTGCGCTGCACGGTGGCGTGGCCGAGCAGCAGGACGATGATGGCGACACCGATCACGGAACCGATCTGGCGCGTCGCCTGGTTGACTGCGCTGCCCACGGCGTAGTGCTCCGCCGGCAATCTGCTCACGGCGGCGGCCGAGAGCGACGGCATCACGAGCCCCACGCTGGCGCCACTCAGCAGCAGGCCAGGCAGCCAGCGCACGACATAGGAGGGCTCGACGCCCGGGACGAGCAGGAACCAAAGCGCCGCCACGGCATAGAGCAAGGCCCCGCCGATGAGAAACGGCCGATGCCCGAAGCGCCCGGCAAGGCGCCCGGTCAGCACGGCCACCGGGATCACCGTCAGCGGCCCCGGGGCGATGGCCAGGCCGGCGCGCGCCTGGCTGTAGTGCCACACGTTGCCCATGAAGAAGAAGAAGGCGAAGAACATCATCGCGAACGCGATGCCGAACGTCAGGGTCGCGGCGTTCACCGCGCTGTAGGTGCGGTGGCGGAACAGCCCGAGGTCCACCAGCGGCTCGTGGACGCCGCGCGCCCAGACGACGAACGCCACCAGCGCGATCGCGCCCGTGGCCGCAGTTGCGGCGAGCTGGCCGCGGCTCCAGCTCGGCGAATCCGACTCGACGATGGCGAGCGCGATCGCCGCCACGGCGACGACGAGCAGCACCATGCCGACCGCGTCGATGCGACGCTTCGGGCTGCCGCGCTCCGACTCCCGCAGCAGGGAAGCACCCCACCACAGCGACACGGCGCCGATCGGCAGGTTGATGAAGAACGCCCACGGCCAGCCGATCGTCTGGACGATGAACGAGCCGAGGCTCGGCCCCACCGCCGCGGCGAAGCCGCCGATCGCGCCCCACAGGCTCACGGTGACAGCGCGACGGCTCTGTGGAAAGGCAGCCAGCACGATCGACAGCGATGCCGGCGTGAGCAAGGCCGCGCCGACCGCCTGCAGCGCACGCGCCGTGACCAGCCAGCCCGCGCTGCCGGCCAGACCGCAGAGCGCGGACGCTGCGATGAAGATCGTCACGCCGAAGAGGAAGACGCGCTTCCTGCCGTGCGTGTCGGCGAGCCCGCCAGCGGGAATCAGCATCGCCGCGTACACCACCGTGTAGGCGTTGAGCACCCATGACATGTCGGCCGCGCTCGCCGCGGGAAAGGCCGCGCGCAGCGAACCGAACACCGAGTACAGCATCGTCCCGTCGAGCGATACCAGGAACGTCGCGACGCTCGCGACCCAGAACACGGGCCATGGCGACGCCGGTCGGGCGGCGGGCGCGGCAGCGATGGTGGCAGTGGCCGACGCGGCAGACATCACGGTGTTGCTCCGAGTGGTGGCAATCGGCTCGCGCATCACGCCGCCAGTGGCAGATAGCTCGGCCTGGTCGCGGTGAGCCCGTGCTTGACCAGCCGGGTACGCTCGTCTGCCAGCACCTCGTCGAGTCCGGCCTCGAGACCGTCGAGAGCGCGCGCGACGATCTCGTCGGGGCTGGCCTTCGGGCCGTCGAGCGCGCGCACGAGGTCGGTGTCGACGAACGCCATGTGCAGCGCCAGCACCTGCGTCCGCTGCGCCGCGAGCTCGTGGCGCAGCGCATTGGTGAGCGACCACGCGGCCGACTTGCTCGCCGCGTACGGCGCCAGCTGGCCGCCGTTGATCCACGCGACGATCGACAGCACGTTGAGCAGCGCACCGCCACCGTTGGCGGCAAGCACGGGGGCGAACGCCTGGCTCATCCGCAGCATGCCGAAGAAGTTGGTCTCGAGGTGACGACGCGCGCTCTCCTCGCTGTCGGGCGCGAGGAAGCCGCCGAGCTGGCCGATGCCGGCGTTGTTGATGACGAGCGTCACGTCGCGGGCGTGCACGGCGGCCGCGGCCACCTCGTAGGCCTTGGTGACATCGAGCCGGATCGGCTCGACGCCGGGCTGGGTGACGGTCGCGGGATCGCGCGCTCCGGCGTAGACCTTGCGCGCACCGCGAGCGAGCAGCGCATGCGTGAAGGCGAGGCCGATTCCGCGGTTGGCACCGGTGACGAGGGCGACGGCGTTGTCGATCTTCACGAAAACTCTCCTGGTGAACGTGGTTTGGTGTGTCGATATGACGACCGTCATATTCGACGGCGAGCAAGTAGGAACGGATGGTGCGATGTCGTCGTCAACCGGCCGCCGCGACCGGCGCGTCGTACTGCTGGAGGAGTGCCTTGCGCGCCGCCGAGAGAATGGCGCGGGCCTCGGCGTTGGCGCCCATCGCGCGCGCGAGCTGCAGCGTGCCGACGAGCGTGCCTGCCACGACGCTCGCGGTTGCTCGCGACGCATTCGGCAAAGTGGATTGCACGCGCGCGACGAGTCCGCGCACGCCCGCGGACGAAGCTCGCTGCAGCGCGCCCGACTGGCGCGGCATGTCGGAAGCAAGCGCGGCGACGGGACAGCCGGTCTCGGGGGACACCAAGTGCTCCTCGGCGAGATAGGCGTCGACCAACGCGCGAAACGCACTCACGCCTTTGGCCGTCCGCCGCTCGAGCGCACGCGTCAGCGTCGCGGCACTCTCCCTGCCGGCCCTCTCGAGGGCCGCCACGAGCAGGTCGTCGCGCGAATCGAAGTGCGCGTAGAAGCCGCCGTGGGTGAGACCGGCCTCCTTCATCACGTCGGCGACGCCGACACCCGCGTAGCCGCGCCGGCGGATGGCGCGCGCGGCGACATCGAGGATGCGCTCGTGGGTCTCTTCCTTGCGGCTGTTGGGCGTGCGACTCATGCCAACCTCATATGACGGACATCATATTGAGCTCTCGACTGCTTGTCAAGCCTTCGCCCGAGGCTCGGCGAACGAGGGGACGCATGTAGAGGATGTTGCTTACTGGCGATGCGCACACCCGTGGCAGCAGCGATGGGAAAGACGCCTGTCATCGTCGGGCACGATCCGGCCACCTGCAGTCTGTACAGCGGTGTGGGCCCGAGTCCTGGAGATCCTCTCGATCGTGCAGCCGTGCTGAGGCAGCCAACAGGCCTCTCGCACGGCACCGGGTTCGACAACCTGGTGACCGGCGCCCATGTTGAAGGTCAATCGAATGACAGCTTCCGGGGCAACCGACGCGAATTTTTGGACGTCGGCTTTGGGTCGATTCTGTTGAAAAACTCGAGCGACTCGCGGCAAGACCCGTTTTCAGGGGTCACTCAACCCTTGGCGAGGTCGCGATCGTCGATCCTGCGTCGATCTGAGAGGTCGATTTTCGCGACGTTACGCGCTCGAGCTCGCAAACGGAGTTTTTCAACAGAATCG
>Ga0134124_10004510_pt1 | contig 11187 bp, 9 predicted proteins | sample KB304_FD_96880 | JGI IMG/M metagenome (GOLD analysis project Ga0134124, IMG submission 96880) | Terrestrial soil microbial communities without Nitrogen fertilizer from Kellogg Biological Station, Michigan, USA - KB3-0-4 | ecosystem: Environmental > Terrestrial > Soil > Unclassified ... | reverse complement strand
CGTGACCGTGACGACTGCCGCAGGAATCCCCGCAGAGGTTTGATCGAGCACCGTTACACGCAGCTGCGCCGGCCCGCTCGTCGCCGCCGGCGCTTGCGCGAGCACGGGCGAGGCGACACACAGGACGGCGAGCGCAAGTGCGGTGCGCATCACTGGCTATGGGTAAAAGTGTCGGCCTTGAAGGTTGGATTGATCTTCAAGTTCTTGACCTTGATCTCTTCCTGCGTCGTCTCTTCCGTGCCGCGCGTGATGAGATGCGGCAGCTTGACGCCGTTCACCGTTTTGTAGTCGCCCATGTGTAGCACGAGTGTCGTCTGACCCTGCGCTGGAGGCGCCGGTGCTGCCGCGCCTCGCCGCCGGATGTCGCCGCCCCGCGATGGCTGGCCCGACCACGTGATCATCAACGGCAGATGGGTCATTGGCTCGAGGAAGAGACGTGTCGGCACGCCATTGGTTGGCCGCAACTCCAGCACATCGGCCGTGCCTTCCGGCGCTTGCGCGGTGCCGATCCACGCGATCGGCCCGTCGGTCGTCATCAGCCACACGAGCGTGAGGCGCGCCAGCTCTGCCTGCCGCGTCCGCCGCTGCTGTTCTTTCAGGCGCTCGTCGCCTTGCGAAGCGTCGGTTTGAGATGCGCCGGCGTTCTGCGGCTGGTTGCGGCCGCGATCGAAGCCGCCTCCCCGGAACCCGCCCCCACCACCGCCCCCGCGATCACCGCCTCCGCGTCCGCCGCGACCAAACCCGCCCCCGCCGCCGAAGCCGCGCCCCCCGGTCAGTCCGCCACTCGAGTCATCCCAGACGTCCTGGCCGTTGAGCGCTTCGGTGCGCTCGACATTCGCTCCGGCAAACCCGGTGATTTCATCCCGTCGATATTTGTCGGGCAGGTCGATGAAGACGTCGAAGTCACCGTCGATGATCTGGTCGGGACCTGTCGACCGAAGGAAGGTGCCCGAAATCTGAAGGCGTTTGATCGCCGCGAGCTTCTCCTCGCCGCCAAGCGCCTTGCGCGCCTCGGCCAGCAGGATGCCGCCTTTGGCCGCATCCTGCGCGTCAACAGACTGCCGCGGTGCGAGCAGAGCAAGAAGAGCAATTGCTGAAAGAGCCGCCGGAGATTGCCTCAGGACCATCGGTGACTCCTGGTTGATGTAGCTGCATGTGACATTACTGGGGCGCCACTCAGACGGTTTACTTCGCCCAGCTGACAGCAGAAATTCTGGGCCGCTTGCACCGTCAGGCAGTCGTTTTTACATCCCAAGTATCGCGGAATGACGCGGGGGCGTCCGACACAAACCTTGGTGACTGCCGTTTCTGCGATTGCTTGCGCAAGCCTGTAATTGCAGCAGGTGATTGCAGTCCACAAACCACCCGCATAGAGCGCCTTACGTGCGCGTCGGCTGGGTGGAACGGAGATTGATTCTCCCCCGGAGTCCCCTCGTCCACCGACTTCTTGCCACCCGACTTCGCTCCAGCGTTCGCCACAGCTATCCACGTGGCGCTGGCAATCCTTCGCCGTCATCGAGCCGGTCAGGGCGGTCGGCTGAGCCCCGTCGTCTTGCCGTCCTTCTTGTTCCCGGTCACCCCATGGATCTGGCCCTCCACGGCCGCGATCGGCCTCGCGTTGGTCGCGCACGTGGTCTGGTTCGCCATCTGCGAGGCTCTCGCCTCACCTTCCACTGCTGCACCACGACGTTCGACGCCCGCGACCGATCCGAAACCTGCCAGGACGAACCGGTTCGAAACGACGTCGGTCGTTGCTGTGCTCGACGAGGCGAACGACATCAAGACCTTCCGGCTTCTTCGACCACACGGCTTTGATTTCTCGGCAGGTCAATTCGTGCCGCTACGTGTTCACGTCGACGGCAAGCCTCACGTGCGCTGCTACTCCGTAAGCTCGTCTCCGGAAACGCGAGGCTATCTCGAAATTTCCGTGCGTCGCCAGGGGGTGATTTCGACCCTGCTCCACGCGAGGCTGCGGACCGGGACATCGGTCGTGGTTGGCCGTCCCGCCGGGACGTTCGTGTACCCGGGTGGCGATGATCGCCCGATAGTGCTCGTTGCCGGCGGCATCGGCATTACTCCACTGCTCTCGATGCTGCGACATGCCATTGCGTCGGACCCGTCGCGGCCTGTCACGCTTCTCTATTCGGCTCGCTCGGAAAACGATCTCGCCTTTATCGGCGAACTTCGGATCATCGCCGAGCGTCACCCGCAGGTCTGCATTGGGATCACGCTGACACGTCCGGCCTCGGCCACGCGCTGGCGAACCGGCCGAATCGACCGGTCGATGGTCCGACGGTACGTCACGCATCCCGATCAGTCGATCTTCTGCATTTGCGGTCCCGCTCAGATGATTGCGGACACCACGGCGCTTCTGCAGACGCTCGGGGTTCCGTCCGGTCAGATTCGCTCCGAACATTTCGAGCTTGCGATCGCGGCGACAGCCCTGCATGGCGATTCGGCAGGCGATGCGGTCGCTGGGCGTGCGGCCGATCAACGCGGAGCCGCAGGTCAAGCCTGTTCGGTGACGTTTGCCTGCAGTGGACGAACCGCCGCGGGAGCTCCGTCGCTGACACTCCTCGAGATTGCGGAGTCGGAAGGTATCGAGATGGCGTCCTCGTGCCGGTCGGGGGTGTGCCAGGCCTGCCGTACGCGGGTGCGCGAAGGAACTGTTGACTGCCGATCTGACGTGCTCGATCCAGAGGATCGCGCGGCGGGTTACGTGCTCCCGTGCGTTTCGTGGGCCGCCAGCAACTGTGTCGTGGAGGCGTGATGAGCGTCACCGGATACGCGCTTCCATCGACAACGGTGGTGAAGGAGTCGGGCGAGCCGTGGTTGACCACCCGCGCACTGACGCACGTGCTCGTCATCGCAGGTCTGTTCTGCGGCGCGGTCGCATTGACGCTGCTCGTCGTCTTTGACGGCTGGGAGTATTACCGCGCGCCGCTGACTACCCGCGGCTATCTTCCCGCGCATGCGCTGCTGCGGCCGTCTGGGGCCGTCGGTCTCACGCTCGGCGTAGGTGGTGTCGTCGCGATGCTGTGCACGATTCCATACGCGGTGCGAAAGCGATGGAAGCGGCTTTCAACGGTCGGCGCACTGAAGAACTGGCTCGAGATGCACATCTTCTTCGGCGTCGTCGGTCCGGTCCTCATCACGTTTCATACGTCTTTCAAGTTCAACGGCCTGATTTCGGTTGGCTACTGGTTGATGATGACCGTGTGGGCCTCCGGCTTCGTAGGCCGGTATCTGTACGTCCGCATCCCGAAGACGATCCGCGGCGTCGAGTTGTCGCGTCGTGAAGTGGAGGCGCGGCTCGACGCACTGCGCGAGCAGCTTCGGTCGGCCACGATGGCGGAGGCCGCGCGGCGGCACATGGACGCGTTCGACGCGTCGATTGACGTCAACCGTGAACGCGCCTGCGGGGTGATGGACCTGTTCTTCGGCGAGACCGCCGAGCGCCTGCGCTTGTTCGTGCTCGCGCGACGTCTGCGGGCAGCCGGGGTCAACGCCGACACACTGCGCGACTGCATCGCGCTCGCCGCGGAGCGATCCACACTTGCCCGAAGGGCCGCCCACCTTCAGCGCACGCATCGTCTGTTCGAGGCGTGGCACGTCTTCCATCGACCACTGGTCTCCGCGATGTTCCTCATCGTGGGGATCCATGTGGCTGTCGCGCTTTACCTTGGATATGCGCGCCTGTTTCTGTAGCACCGACTGGACATGGCTCGCCGATTCACGATTGCTCACGGGTGGGTGGTTCTGATGGCCACGCTGCTGCTCGGCCTGGCCGTTCCGCGCCCGGCATCCGCCCAGCTTGGCGCGCTCGTGTCGCCCGGGCGGCTGACGCGTGCCCACGCCTCGCTCGACGGCATCACCAACTGTCTGAAATGTCACGCCGCAGGCGAGCAGGTGTCCGCAACGAAGTGCCTCGTGTGCCATCAACCAATCGCGCAGCGGATCGCGCAGAAAAAGGGCGTTCACCGCAACGTCACAAGTGACTGCGTAACGTGCCACGTCGAGCACAACGGTCCTGAGGCGGAGCTGCGGCCATTCGATCAGCGACGGTTCGATCATCGGAGGGAAACCGGATTTCCGCTCGACGGCCTGCATGCTCCGCTTGCGGCGTCCTGCGCCGCGTGTCACAAGACCCGCTCGTTTCTCGGGCTCGAGATGTCGTGTGCTTCATGCCACACGGACCCGCACAAAGGAACGCTGGGTACGCAGTGCGCTACGTGCCACGTGACCTCGGTCAAGTTTGCCGATACGAAGAGCCGCTTCGACCATTCGCGCACCGCGTTTCCGCTGACCGGCGCGCACATGTCAGTCGGTTGTGAATCCTGCCACCGCGGGAACATGTTCAAAGGCGTCGCGTACGCGTCGTGCAGCGCCTGTCATCAGGATCCACACCGCCAGGCCCTCGGGACCACCTGTTCGTCCTGTCACGTCACGCAGACGTGGCGCACAACGAAAGTCGATCACACACGCACGGCGTTTCCGCTCAAGGGCTTGCATGCCTCTGTGGCGTGTGTCGCGTGCCACGTGATGCCGGCCACGCAGGTGAAACCAAAGGCGGCTCTCTGTGCCAGCTGCCACAAAGATCCGCATCAGGGGACGTTCAAGCAGGACTGCAAGGCGTGTCACAGCGAGTCAGGTTTTCAGAAAGGGCAGTTCGATCACAACTCGACGCGATTCCCGCTGACTGACAAGCACGCCATGCTTGCGTGCGTCGATTGTCACAAGAGCGTCAACGTCGGGACGCGGGTCGCCGCGGCCAGGAGCAACACGGATTTTCGGGGGCTCCGCACCGAATGCGCCTCGTGTCACATGGACGTCCACAGAGGCGAGCTGGGGACGACGTGCGCGAGCTGCCATGACGCGCGAACGTTCCAGGTGATGACCTTCATGCACGCCAAGCCGGGACCGTTCTTCCAGGCGCAGCACGCGTCGCTGACATGCGCGAAGTGCCATGCGAGCACGCTGGGACCGATACCGTCGGCCGCCGGCGCCCGTCCGATCCGTGTCGGGTTTGTAGATACCTCCGAACGATGTGCGTCCTGCCACCGTGACGTTCACCTCGGCCAGCTCGGTACCGCCTGCGAAACGTGTCACTCGGTGCAAACGGCTCACTTCGCGATAACCGCCTTCGCACACGAGCGCACGACGTTCCCGTTGATGGGCAAACACGCCGCCGTCATGTGCGTCGCGTGTCATAAGTCGGCGACCGCCGATTTCCCGTCCGGTCGTGGCGAAGCGCGTGTCTTCAAGGGGATCGGTGCAGCATGTGCCACCTGCCACCATGATCCGCATCGCGGCGAGGTTTCGCTGCAATGCGAGCGGTGTCATTCGACCGATGCGTTCCAGGTCACCAAATACACCCACAGCAACGTCAGCACCCTGAAGTCGTTCTTCACCGGCCGACATCTCACCGCGACGTGCGAGGCGTGTCACACACCGACTGTGACGCGGGCCGGCGTCGGCGCCGGCTCGCTGATGTCGTTCAAGCAGTCGACGTCGTGCGTGAGCTGCCATACAGACGTTCATCACGGGGCATTGGGGCCAAGATGCGAGACGTGTCATCGGCCATGACAGAGAAACGCACCCAACGGTCACTCGGCGTCGTCACGATGGCCGCGGCAGTTGTCCTGCTGTGCGCGGCACCTGCTGCCGCCCAGTTCGATCCGACAAGCCGCGCCTTTCACAATCAGACGCCGTTCCACCTGGACGGTCGCCACCGTGACGTCGCGTGCGAATCGTGCCATCTCCAGGGCACATACAAGGGCACGCCGACCAAGTGCTTCGACTGTCACTGGACGCGTCGTCAGGACGATCGTTACCGGCTGCAGCTCGGGGTGCAGTGTGAGACCTGCCACCGCACGTCGGCCTGGACGTCGGTTCAATGGAACCACGGCGGGATGACAGGCATGGCACTCGGTGCGGCGCATCGCACGCTGTCGTGCCAGTCATGCCATCAGAACGGCACGTTTCGGATGACGCAGGCGACGTGTATTGCGTGCCACGAAAAGGACTACCAGGCCACACAGGCGCCCAATCACGTTGCGGCGGGATTCTCCACGACGTGCGAGATGTGTCACCGGGCCAGCGACACGAGCTTCCGCGGCGCGACCGCTCACACGTTCTACCCTCTGGTTGGCAGGCATGCGCAGGCCGTGTGTTCAGCCTGCCATGTGAACAACGTCTACGTCGGCACACCCCGCGACTGCGTCGGCTGCCATCGAACCCTGTACGACAGGACGACCTCGCCGAACCACCTTGCTGCTGGATTCCCTCCGACGTGCCAAGGATGTCATCGGGCAACCGACACATCGTGGAACCAGGGGACGTTCAGTCACCGATTCCCAATCTCCTCGGGTCCGCATCGCCAGTCGTGCGCGACGTGCCATCAGACGAGCGCCAGCTATGCGGTATTCACCTGTCTCGTGTGTCACGAACACGACCGCGCCACCATGGACGCGAAGCATCGCGGACGTGCTGGTTACCGTTATGACTCTCTCGCCTGTTTCAGCTGCCACCCCAATGGACGGTCTTAAGCGACTCGTCGTGGCGTCGGATGCGCTGAGGCGCGGTGCGGTGCTTGCGGGAGTGCTGTTGATCGTTCCCGCGGTCGCGACACCGCAGAACACCGGCAGGATATCCGGGCGTGTCAGCGTACATACGGACGCCGCGCAACGCGATGTGGAGGGACTGGGGCCGCAGTGGGAATCTATGGTGACGACCGCCGCGACATTCGAAACCACCGAAGGTGAGAACGCTGCAAACGGCTTGGAGATAGGGCTGGACGTCCGTCAGTCCCGGTGGCTCACTGGAGCACATCCGGATCGCTTGTCCCTGTACACGGGGTTCGTCGGCACGCGCGTCGGCGGCGAGACCGGGGTCAGGGTACGCGCGGGTCATATGTGGCTGCCCGATCTGGGAACGATTGGCAACGTCGCCGGCGGGTTAGTGGAAATCGCGCAGCGACCCTCGAGCACCAAAACGCGGGTTCGAGTCGGGGGTTTCATGGGCCTCGAACCGAAATCGTTGGACGTCGGGTATGCACCTGATGTCCGTAAAGGTGGAGTCTACGCAGCCGTTCAGCGCGGATATCTCCAACGTCACGTCATTGGCTACACACGCGTTCAACAGGGTTCGATGACGGAACGCTCGGTTCTGTCGACCACCAACTTTCTTCCGATGGGACGTGCGGTCAACGTGTACCAGGCGGCGGAGTACGAAGTCCGTGGTCCCGCGCAAGACACGGCGCAGCGCGGGCTCTCGTACTTTCTGGCAAACGTCCGCGTCAGTCCGGCATCGCGGCTCGAAGTGCTCGGCACCTACAACCGTGGCCGGGCGCTCGATGCACGTCAGCTGACCGCCGACCTTCTCACGGGCCGATCTTTGACACAGCAGGCGGTGGAAGGCCTCACGTACGAATCGGCGGGAGGCCGTGTAACGGTGCAACCCGTCCGCGGTGTTCACGTGTATGCGTCGTATGCGCGCGACCGCAACAATCGCGATGATGCGCCCACCGGACGCGTGACGTTTGGCGGACAGGCCGGAGACGTCATGAGGACCGGGGTGGACGCCGCGTTCTCGGATGCGCGCATCGACCAGTCGACCGGCGCGTATCACTCGCGATACGTGTCGGTCGGCCGTGGCATCGGTCGCGCCGCGTACGCATCGGTCGACTACTCGACGTCACTCTCGGTCATTCGATTCGAGCGGTTGGACGGCATCATCATCGAAAGTCGACCGCGGACGCACCGATGGAGCGGCTCGACTTCGATCAATGTTGGTCGTACCGTGTCGCTCCTGCTCACGTTGGATCGCACGACGGACGACACAGTCCGCGATCTGCGCGTCCTGACCGGGCTGTCGTATCGGATTCGTTGATTCACGTGTAGGGGGGTCTTAAGACCCGCCCCTACACCACTCATTGAAAGAGTCCGAGCCGCACCGATCGGCCCATTTCGTAATAGCCGCGCGGGCTCGGATGGATGCCGTCCCCGCAGTTGAACGCCGGAAGCAGCAGGTCGACGTTCTTCGGATCCTGCACGACCTTGTCGAAGTCGATGACCCCGTCGAAGGGCCCCTTGGTGCGGATCCACTGGTTCACCTCGCGACGCACCTGCGTCTTGGCCGCATCCCATCCCGTGTTGTTCGGCTCGGGAGGCCGGTTGTGTCGCGGGATGATCGTGACGCCGATCGTTTTCAGCCCACGGGCCTTCGTGCGTCTGGCGAGGTCCTGCATTCCGGCGATGACCTGCGCGGCCGACGCACCGCGGCGGATGTCGTTTGTCCCCATGAACAAAATCACATGTGTCACCCCGTGATGGGTCAGGACGTCGCGCTCGAGGCGCTCGACGCCGGGAGGGCTGTCGGGCGGTGGTTGAAGGTTCTCACGCGTGATCGTGTTACCGCCGATCCCCTCATTGACGACCGCCTTGTGCGCGTCGTTGGCTCCACGGCCGGCTGCATCGAGCGCCAGACGCACCGCGAGCAGGTCTTCCCATCGATCGTACGCATCGACCGTCGTGCAGGTGCCGTCGGTAATGGAATCGCCGAACGCGACAATCGAACCGGTGGAGGAGGAAGAGGACACATCGATGGCCTTGAGCCAGAACATTGAAGTGGTCGTACCGGTAAAGGGTTTGGCCGCGTCTTCTGACGCCACATCGCCAGTGCCATTCGGTGCGAGATACGACGTCACCTGCGCGCCGCCGTGTTGACTGGACCGCACATCAGCGCCAGGAATGTGCAGGCTCACCGCCAGGTCCTGTTGCGCCAATACATTCATCGGCACCGGATCGCTCGTCACGCTGCCGCCGGCCGGAATGGTTACACCTGCGGATTTGTTGAACGTGATCGGTCGATTGGATCCTGGTGCAACCGCCGCACCCTGAATCCGGTGTCCGACGTACGCCTTTCCGATGACGAGTGGGGATGACCCAAACGTGTTGTCGAGTCGAATGCGGACGGCCTGACCCGAAATGGTCACCCTCGCGATCATCCGAACCGTGGTGTTCGACACCGCGCCAGTGCCGAGCCCGCTCTGCGAGGTTCCCCACGCGGTGACCCATCGTTCGGATGTGGGTGCGGCTTGTCGCGCGGCGGTGCCTGAGGCGAGGAGCAGTGCGAGGCCCGCGACCACTGCGATTCTAGACAGAACAGACGCCGTCACCATGCGGGGAGTCTACCGCCAGATCGCCCTGATGACCTCCAACGCCCAACTTCCAATTCCCAAACCTTGTTGGACGGTGGAAGTTGGCAATTGGGAGTTCAGTTGTCCCATAATCTCGGCCGACAAGAGGACTCAGCGATGCCGACCTGGTTCAAAACCGCGCTGGTTGCGATCGTCGCCGCTATCGTCGTCGGCTCGGTCTGGGCGCAAGTACGCTCCTCACGTCGCAGCGCCGGCTACCAGCCCGCGCGCACGGCCGATGGCAAACCCGATCTCAGCGGCGTGTGGCAGGCCCTCAACACCGCGAACTTCGACATTCAGTCCCATCCGGCGCGACCGGCGTTGGCGCTGATTCCAGCCGCGCCACGTACAGGCGTTGCGGGACTTGTCCGCGCCACACCAACCGACATTCCCGCACCGGCAGTGCGTGCTCTCGGGGCGGTCGGCGCGGTGCCCGCCGGCGAGGGCGTCGTCGACGGCGATGAGGTCCCGTACCAGCCGTGGGCGGCCGCGAAGAAGAAAGAAAACGTCGAGCACTGGCTCGAGCGCGATCCGGAAATCAAGTGCTTCATGCCCGGTGTTCCGCGCGCGACCTACATGCCGTATCCCTTTCAGATCCTTCAAGGCACCGACACGATCCTCATCGCGTATGAATTCGCAGGAACGACGCGAACCATCCACATGAACAAGGTCGGGAACAGCCCGAGCCCATCGTGGATGGGCTTGTCACGCGGCCGCTGGGAAGGCGACACGCTCGTCGTCGACGTCACCGATTTCAACGATGAGACCTGGTTCGACCGGGCCGGCAACTTCCATAGCGACGCGCTGCACATCGTCGAGCGGTACACGGCGGTGAGTCCATACCATCTGATGTACGAAGTCACCGTTGAAGATCCGAAAGTGTTTACGCGGCCGTGGAAAATGCGGATGCCACTCTATCGGCGTACCGAGAAAGACAAGCGGATACTCGAATACAAGTGCGTGGAATTTGTCGAAGAGGCGATGTACGGCCATCTTGGCGTCGTCGATCCTGCGACCGGACACGCGAACAAGTGACGGAGATCTGACATGAGATACGGATCCGTCGCGATCCTTCTGACGCTGGCTGTTGTCGCCGGGGCGGCGGTGTTCGCCGTGGCGTCGGCGGCGCGGAATTCGACAGCCGCGCCGGCATCAGACACACATAGCACGACGCCTGTTGCGCGGACCGCCTGGGGCGATCCTGATTTCCAGGGCGTCTGGAGATACGAGGCGGTAATTGCGCTCGAACGACCCGCGCGGTTTGGCGGACGGGAATTCCTGACCGATGCGGAGATCGCGCAGATCCAGCAAACGGAGAAAGATCAGGAGGCCAACCGGCTTGCTGGTGTCGAAGGCGAGGCGGTCGGCCGCCAATCCATCGCCGCGTCACCGATTCGCGGCAACGAGTACAACAGCTTCAGGCAGGACCACGGACGACCGCGAAAGGTCTACAAGCAGACGTCGTTGATTACGGATCCGCGCGACGGGCGGATTCCGTATACGCCTGACGCCCAGAAAGCCGACGCGCGTGCCGCCGCTCGGTACGGCGTCGGACCATACGAATCGTATCTGGATCCTGACACCGGCGAACGCTGCCTGACTGACGGCGTCACCGGCATGATGTGGCAAGGTCCCAACGGTGGACACAATCAGATCGTGCAGAGTCCCGGCTACGTGACGATTCTTCACGAGGAGTACCGCGATCGACGCATCATCCCCGTCGATGGTCGTCCGCACAGCAACATCCGTCAGTGGTTCGGCGACTCGGTCGGCCACTGGCAGGGCGACACGCTCGTTGTCGACACGACGAATTTCGTCGACAAGACCAACTACGAGTGGGCGAGCATCTGGACGAGGCCGTCCGAAACGCTCCATTTTTTGGAGCGATTCAAGAGGACCGACGCGGACACGCTAGAATATACAATTACCGTCGAAGATCCGACGACGTTTGTAAAACCGTGGACCGCAGTCATTCCTATTTCAAAAGT
>Ga0134124_10004509_pt1 | contig 11188 bp, 8 predicted proteins | sample KB304_FD_96880 | JGI IMG/M metagenome (GOLD analysis project Ga0134124, IMG submission 96880) | Terrestrial soil microbial communities without Nitrogen fertilizer from Kellogg Biological Station, Michigan, USA - KB3-0-4 | ecosystem: Environmental > Terrestrial > Soil > Unclassified ... | reverse complement strand
TGTGGAAGGGCAAGGTATTCGTGGGCGCGCTGGATGGCCGGCTCATTGCTCTGGATGCCGCAACCGGCAAGGAGCTGTGGGCAACCCAGACCACCGACACGGCCTGGCCGTACACCATCACCGGTGCGCCGCGGGTGGTGAAGGACAAGGTGCTCATCGGCAATGGGGGCGCCGAACTGGGCGTGCGGGGTTTCGTGTCGGCCTACAACACCGAGGATGGCAAGCTGGCCTGGCGCTTCTACGTCACGCCGAATCCGCAAGAGAAGGCTGATGGCGCGGCGTCAGACAAGGCGCTGGCGGAAATCGCGCGATCCACGTGGTTCGGCGAGGGCTGGAAGCAGACCGGCGGCGGCGGAACACCCTGGGATGCCATCACCTACGATCCGGTCACCGACCTGGTCTACGTGGGCACGGGCAATGGCTCGCCCTGGAGTCACCAGGCGCGCTCGGACGGCAAGGGTGACAATCTATTCCTGTCTTCCATCGTCGCGCTGAGGCCCGACACCGGCGAGTACGTCTGGCACTACCAGACCACGCCCGGCGACAGCTGGGACTACACCGCCGTGCAACAGATCATGACGGCCGATCTCACCATCAAAGGCGAGAAGCGCCATGTGGTGATGCAGGCGCCGAAAAATGGCTTCTTCTATGTGCTCGACGCGGCCACCGGCAAGCTGATCTCGGCGGAAAAATATGCCGCGGTGAACTGGGCCGAGAAGGTGGATCAGGCTACCGGCCAGCCGGTGGTGAATCCGTCCGTGCGTTATTCCGGCGGCAAATCCTCGCGGCTCACTGTGGGACCCAACGGCGGCCACATCTGGCAGCCCATGGCCTTCAGTCCCGACCAGGGCGTGGTGTACATCCCCGTGCATCGTGGCGCGTTCAGCTACCAGAACGATCCGAACTGGAAGTTCGTGCGCGGCCGCTGGAATTTGGCGCAGGGTCCCGGCGGCGGATTCAGCCAGCCCTTCCCGCCGCCACCCGCCGACAAGCTCTCCGCCGAGGGCGAGGCCGCACTGGCGCAACTGCCTGCCGAAGGCGGCTTCCTGGTCGCGTGGGATCCCGTGGCGCAAAAAGCGCGCTGGACGGTGCCGCAGAATACACAGTGGAACGGCGGCGTACTCGCCACGGCTGGCGGTCTGGTGTTTGGCGGCGCGGACCAGACCTTCAACGCCTACGACTCGAAGAGCGGCCAGACACTGTGGACCGACAAGACTGCTGCAGCCGTCATGGCAGGCCCGGCCACGTATGAGCTCGATGGCGAGCAATACGTTGCCGTCGCGGTGGGCTATGGCGGCGCGAATGCGGTGATCGGCGGCCGTTATCCGCGACGTCCGGGCCGACTGTATGTGTACAAGCTGGGCGGCACAGTGAAAGCACCGGAGTTCCCGCCCTTCGTGGCGCCGCCGCCGCTGGATCTCACCAAGGTCACCGCCTCCAGCGGCGATGTGACGCATGGTGGCGCGCTGGTGAGTCAGTGGTGCTCATCCTGTCATGTCGGCGGCATCTTCATTCCCGACGTCGCGCGCTCGCCGCGCATCACCACGCCGCAACTGTTCAAGCAGGTGGTGCTGGATGGCGAACTGAAGCCGCGCGGGATGGCCAGCTTCTCGACGTGGCTGAACGAAAAGGATGTCGAAGACATCCGCGCCTACTGGCTGGATGTCGCGAAGCGCTCGCAGGCGGCGGCAGCAAAGCAATAACGCCGGGCATCGATGAGGCTTTACGGATGAACGACCAGAATTCCCGCGCGGATCTGCAGCTGCTGAATCCACAGGCTCTGTATGACCCATCGGCGAATGCCTATTCGCAGATCGCCGTGACAGGGGGCACGCGACTGGCGTTCATCTCCGGCCAGGGCGGCGACAATAGTGACGGTTCTTTTTCGCCCGACTTTGCCGTCCAGGCCGAACGCGCCTTCCGCAATCTGGGGCTGGCGCTGGAAGCACTGGGCGCGCAGACGCACGACGTGGTGAAAATCACCGTGATGATCGTGCAGCACGACATGCAGAAGCTGAAGATCATGCAGGCCGCGCAGCGTGGCCTGCTGGGCGCTCATCATCCGGCCGCGACGCTGATCCCCGTGCCCTGCCTGGCACTGCCGCAGATGCAGATCGAGGTCGAGGCCATCGTCGCACTCACTGGATGATCGCGCTTCAACGTCCAGGCGCCCGGCTTCTGCTCACCACCTGCAGGGCCACGGGCACCATGGTCGCGATCAGCAGCGCGCACAGGTAGTACGGCGCATCCCTGTGCTGGGTGAACACCCAGCCGAAAAATGGTGGCGCGACAATGCGCGACACCGCATTGGAAGCCATGTTCAATCCCATCACACTGCCCTGCCGGTCGGGCGGTGTATTGCGCGACACCAGTGCGCCGGCATTGGGAAACGCCAGGCTGTGGCCGACCATCAGCAGCGACATGAGAACCACCGAGGCCACCGGCAGGTGCAACACCGGCTGCAAGACAATGGCCGCCATCAGCAGCAGCAGACCACCGACGATGACGCGTGCCTCGCCGAATCGAGCCACCAGCGGCCCGATCATCAGGCTCTGCACCAGCAGTCCGGCGCTGCCCACTGCCAGGAAGGTGAGGCCGACCTCGCGCGTGGTCCAGCCGAAGTTGTGCTCGGTCCACAAGCCGAACACGGCTTCCATGGAGGAGAAGGCCGCGATGCCGCAGAAGGCAATCAGGAACAGGCGCCATAGAAGCGGTTGCTCGCGCACATAGCTGAAGGCTTCGCTGTAGCTGGGTGGAAGACGCGCGCCTGCAGAGAAATTGCGTGTCTCGGGCAGCACGGCGAATGCCCACAACGAAGCGCCCGCAGCCAGTATTGCGGCCACCACGATGGGCAACCGGAATCCTGCGAGTCCCGCAAGCGGATTGGCAAGCAATCCGCCGATGGCCGGACCCGTCGCGAAGCCGAGATTGAAAGCGGCACCGAAGTACCCCATGTGGCGCGCCCGCTGCTGGGGCGGCGAGATATCGGCGATGACTCCGGCAACCACGCCGAAGGTGCCACTGAAGAAGCCGGTGACGATGCGGATGGCGATGGCCGCCGCCAGCGTGGGCGCAAAGGCGAAGGCCACGTAACTCACCGCCGCGCAGGCGGTGGTCAGCACCAGCACTGGACGACGGCCGGTCAGATCCGAACGCCTGCCCCAGTAGATCTCGCCGAACACACTGCCCAGCGAGTACGCGGCGAACAGGCAGGCCACCGCGAATGCGGAAGCACCGAAATGCGTGCCATAGAAGGGCAGCAACGGCAGGATCAGGCTGAAACCGGCGATGTTGAGAAACACCGTCACCAGCAGCAGGGGCAAGGCCGACCTCATGCGCCGAACCTCGGCTCCGGCAGTCCGCGGATTCCCAGCCCTTCGATCACATAGGTGGATCCATCGAGCGGATCGGCCTCACGGCCCAGGAACGCCGGACTCAATGTGGGTACATAGATGCGATCGAGATCAGGACCGCCGAACATCACGCTGCCCGGCAGTTTCAGCGGCATGCTCACCATGCGCTCGATGCTGCCATCGGGCCGGAAGCGCACCAGCTTGCCGCCCTCGCAGATCGCGCTCCACACATGCCCTTCGGCATCGACGGTGGCGCCGTCGGGAATGCCACCCAGCTCTGCAGTGCTCGCGAATGGACGGCGATTCTTCACCGTGCCCGTATCCAGATCATAGTCGTAGGCGTAGATCAATTTGCGGATGCTGTCGGCGTGATAGAAGGTCCGGTCATCGGGCGACCAGCACGGACCATTGGAGAGAAAGATATCCGTGTCGATGATGCGCAGCGCGGTGGTGCCCGGATCGAGCGCATACAGCTTGCCGCGCGCTTCCTTCATGCCGCGATCGCTGGAGCCGACGATGAACCTTCCGCGGCGATCCACCTTGCCATCGGCCAGCTGCACCTGCGCGTCCAGATCCGGACTCGACGCCAGTGGCGTGCACTCACCGCTGTTGAATTCCAGCCGGTAGACACCATCGGCCAGCGCCACGATGGCATTGCCGTCGCGACCGATCGCCATGGAGCCGATGATCTTCGGCACCGACCACTGATGCGTGGCGCCCGTAACGGGGTCAAGACGGAACACGGCCTTGGCCAGTATGTCGATCCAGTACAGCCGTTGGCTGGGCACATCCCAGACCGGCCCTTCACCTACCGAACACTGAGGCACATCCAAACGCCGGATCTGCATGCCACTACCCTCTTTTTTGGGCAGGGTAGCATGCGATCGCCGCGCTGGTGCCTTCGGGAGAGAGACACCAGCGCGGCTCCGCAGACAGACCGACGAGAACCCGAAGAGACCTTCCGCCCTCGCGAAAAGTCTCCCCGCGATGGTTATGGCGCGGCGCCTGCCTGAATCCAGGCACGCACGCTGTCGATCTCGGTCTGACTCAGGAATGGCCCACCCAGGGGCATGCGCGCCGTCCCATTCGTCTGCGTACCCATCAGCTTGGTGATGATGTAGCTGTTGTTGGGTGTGTTCGGCAGCACGCGCTTCTGCGTGGGCTCCTCGACGCTGGTCACGTTGATCAAGGCAGCAGCCGTCGCCGCAGCGCTCGACAGGTTCATGCTGCCGGGCAACGAAGCACCGCCACCGGTGTGGCAAGTAGAGCAGCGCGGACCGAAGATGCTCGACTGCAGCTGCGCCAGCGTCGGCACCAGGATCACATTCATCGCCACTGCGGCGCTGGTGGTCTGGTTGCCCGCGCCATCCTTGGCCACGGCAGTGAGCTGCACAATACCGTTGGGCAATGTGCTGGTGTTCCACTGCACCTGGTAGGGCGATGTCGTCGCCGTGCCAATCAGTGTCGCGCCCGCAAAGAACTGCACCTGCGCAATACCGACATTGTCCGTGGCATTGGCCGTCACCGTCACTGTGCCGGTGACATCGCCCGCCGTCGGTGCGGTGATGCTCACGGTGGGCGGCGTGACATCCGGCACGTTATTCACCGTCACAGCAATGCCAGGTGACGCGGTGGAATTGCCGAAGGCGTCGAAGGCCGTGGCAATCAGCGTCGCGGCCCCATTGGCCACCGAACCTGAATTCCAGCTGGCACTGAAAGGCGCTGAAGTGGCAGTAGAGATGTCGGTGGTGGTCGTGCCCACGCGCACCTGGAACTTCACGCTGGCCACACCCACATTGTCCGTGGCATTGGCCGTGATGTTCACGGTGCCACTGACCGTACTCGCGGCAGCCGGGGCGGTGATGGCCACGCCAGTGGGCGCGACGATGTCCGGCGCAGTCGCACCCAGATCGATGCGCGCATACAGGCCGTTCACCTCACCATTGATACCCGCCGCCAGATACAGCGTGCTCGTGGGCTGGTTGCGGCCACCGTTGCCGAACCAGATGGCCCACAGGCCGGCATTGGTGATGGCCGTGTTAGTCGCCCCGCCACGACCAACGGCGTGGATGAATGCACCGGTGCCGGCATCGAAGCCGTTGATCTTGCCGTCACCGAAATTGCCGATCAGCAATGCGTTGCTCAGCGTGCCGAAATTCGCCGGCGCCACTGCAATGCCCCAGGGAGCATTCAGCTGTCCGCCCCGCACCACCAGATGCTTCTGCAAGGTGCCATTCAGATCGAAGGTGTTGACGATGCCCTCACCGGCACCCGCCACCTCATCGGTGCCCGAGCCATCCTGCTTGGCATAGGCCACCACCAGCAATGTCGTGCCGGAGATCGTCACGGCCTGAATGTTGAACGGTGCGAATCCCGCTGGCAGCGTGGGATCTGTGAAGCCACCGCTTGGCACCACCTTCGCAAAGTTCTTGTCGAACACGACGATCTTGTTGTTGTGGAAGTCGGCGGCGTACAGGAAATTCGCCGTGCCGTTGGTGGCGATGGCCAGGCCTTTGAACACAGCGCCGGTGGCATCGTTGTAGACCACGATGGCGTTGGTAGCGTTGACCGTTGGCGCCCAACCCGCGAGCGATCCCGATTCCGTCACGAACAGGAACCGGGCGGAGGCCGTGGTGGTGCCATTGCTCACCTGGAAATCCGTTGTTGAGCTGCTGGCCACGATGCCCGTGACATCTCCAGGGCCGTTAGTGCCTGCCGGAATGTTCACCACGGTCGTGGTCACCGTCCCCGTGCCGTCATAGACGGTGGAGGTGTGATCGTGATTGTTCGTGATCCATGCCGGACCGCCGGCGAGCGCGGCGATACCCCAGGGATTCTTCAGATGCGCATCCGTGCTGACCGCTGGAACGGCGCCATCCGATACCAGCGCGCTGAGCGTGTATGCACTGGGAATCGCCGCATCCACCTTCAGCGCCAGACCAAAAGTGGTGCTGCCTGCAGAGTTGCTCGCGGTAACTGTGTAAGTGGCCTGCGCTGCAACGGCTGTCGGCGTGCCGCTGATCACACCACTCGTCGCATTGATTGCCAGACCCGCAGGCAGAGCCGGCGACACCGTGTAACCCGTGACGGTGCCCGTAACGGTCGGTGTCATGGCCGTGATCGCCGTACCCACATTGATTGCGGTGGGTGCGGTGTAGGTGAGGCCGGTGGGTGCGGTGACCCCGCCACCACCATATCCGCCTCCACCCATTCCGTCACCGCCGCCGCAGGCCGCGATGACAGTCATGGCCGTGGTGATCGCTATCCCTCTTGCTGCGCGAATCGCGCGTCGCAGTAACTGCCTCATGTAGCCCCCTGCACAGTTGAACCAATGGAACGAATGCTTCATGAGTGCCGACTGAGACGTACTTGGTTGCGCCGGAAATTTATTTGCGCCAGAGGCAACCGCCCGGCTCGGCAACGCTACTTACACGGAACAACGCGCGGTCATTGCGCAGGAGGGTCACGTGTTCAGAGGATTGCCGTTGCTGTGTCTCGTAGTGCTGGCCGTCGCAGGCGTGCGCCCGGCATTCGCCGAGCCTTATCTGGCCGTCATGGCGGGACTGAAATGCAGCGCCTGCCATGTCAATCCCACGGGCGGCGGCATGCGCAATACCTTCGGCAACATCTGGGGTCAGACGCAGCTGCCCGCCACCACAATGAAGGCCTCGGGCACGCCGTGGACCGGCGATCTCGGGCGCTATGTGGGCATCGGCGCCAACCTGCGCGGCGGCGCCACGTGGATCGACTTCCCCGGCACCAAGGCCACCTCTTCTTTTGATCTCACCAGCCTGCGCGCCTATGTGGACCTGCGCGTGATTCCGGAGCGGCTGTCCTTGTATATCGATGAGCGGCTCGCGCCGGGTTCAGCCAACAACGCCGAAACGTATCTGAAGCTGTGGAGCGCCAGTCACCGCTTCTATGTGAAGGCCGGCCAGATGTACCTGCCCTTCGGCATCCGGCTGCAGGACGACAGCGCCTTCACGCGTGAAAACACCGGCATCAGCTTCAACACACCAGACCGCGGCGTGGAATTCGGCTTCGAAGGCGCAAAGTGGACGGCGCAGCTGGCGGTGAGCAATGGCACCGCAGGCGCGCCCGAAGTGGATAACGGCAAGCAATGGAGCCTGCGCACCGAGTATGTGACCGGGCGTTGGCGCGCCGGCGCCAGCTTCAACCTCAACGATTTCGATCAGGGCTCGCGCCGCATGCAGAATGTCTTCGGCGGCCTGCGCACCGGTCCGGTGGCCTGGCTGGCTGAGGCCGACTACATCGTGGACTCGACCTCCTCACCCGACCGCAAGCAAGTGGCCGGACTGCTCGAGGCCGATTGGCGCATGTTCAAGGGCCACAACCTCAAGATCACCGCTGAACGCTTCGACCCCAATCGCGCCGCAGCACATGACCAGCAGACCCGCCTGAGCCTGGTTTATGAATACACACCGCTACCCTTCCTGCAGCTGCGCACCGGCGTGCGCAATTACGATGATGTGCGCGAAGTGCCCTTCCTGAACCAGCGCATCGTGTTCCTGCAGCTGCACGGCTACTTATAAGGCCTACAATCGCGGCATGATGCGGCGGACTCTGTGTTTCGCCGCCAGCACGCTGCTGGCGGCCGCGATGTCGGCAGCGGCGCAGGCCGCGCCGCCACAGTGGGGCGGCAGCCTCACGCTCAGCAGCAATCACCTGCTGCGGGGCGTGTCACGCAGCAGCAACGACCCGGCGCTGTCGGCGCAGGTGCAGGTTCAATCCCTGGATGGCTGGCTGGCCAGCCTGTGGGTCTCCAGCAGCCGCCCGCGCGTACAGGATTCCACCACCGTGGAATTCGCCGGCACGCTGGGATATGCGCGGCGCATTGATCAGGACTGGACGCTGGTGGGCAGCTACACGCACTACGAGAAACCCTGGGGATTTCGCCCCGGCTTCTATCGCTACGATGAGTTCACCGCCGACCTGCACTGGCGCGAGTCGCTGCTGCTCAGCGTGAGCTACTCGCCCGATCTCTCGCGCTACGCACCGGTGTACGGGCCAGTCTGGAACCGCAATGCCTGGACCTATGAGGCCACCTGGCAGCAGGAGCTGCGTCCTCACCTGCGCGCCTGGGCAGGCGCAGGCTACTACGATCTTTCGGATCTCTACGACGACGGCTACTGGTACGGCAGTGTGGGGCTGGGCTGGCGGCAGGGTCGCTGGCAGCTGGACGCCTCTTATGTCATTCCCGACCACACGGCGACGCGATTGTCGTACCCGGGGGCCGCCCGGCGACGGGTGCTGGCGGCGCTGAGCGTGTCTTTCTAGCGTATCAAGGCAACCGGACCGCCCTGTGATGGTACATACGGGTATGCCAAATCCGACGGCACAAACCTCCGAGCCGCATGAGTCCCGGTTGCTGCAGCGTATTGCGCAGCACGACCGCCGGGCTTTCGAGGAGCTGTACAACGCCTATCACCGGCGGCTCGCCCGTTTTCTGATGCGGCTGGCGCCGCGCTATGACTTCGCCGAGGAAGTCATCAATGACACTTTCTTTGTGGTCTGGAACAAGGCTGGCGAGTTCCGCGGCGCTTCGCGGGTCTCCACCTGGATCATGGGCATCGCCTACCGGCGCGCATTGCGCGCACTGCGCGATGAACGAACGCTGTCTGCCGCGGACCGCAGGCTGGCCGAAGACGCGGGCGCCGACAGCCACGATTCCACCGCCACGGCCGAGATGCAGGACTGGATCGGCCAGGCCATGGATGGATTGCCCGAAGAGCAGCGACTGACGCTGGAGCTGGCCTATTTCATGGGCCACTCCTGCGAGGAGATCGCGACCATCACCGGCTGCGCCGTCGGCACGGTGAAGGCGCGGATGTTTCACGCCAGGGAAAAGCTGCGCATTGCCCTGCCCTCACTGGGCGGCAGCCCGCCGCGGAGTTCGCCATGAATCATCGCAATGCATGGGATCTGATCCCCTGGTTCGTCAATGGCAGCATCGCCGACAACGAGCGCGCCGGACTGCAGCACCATGTGGAGGGCTGCGCCGCCTGCCGTGAGGAGATCGAGGCGCAGCGCCTGCTGCTGCAGACCATGCGCACACCTCCACAGGTGGAGAGCATGCCGCATGGCTCGCTGCAGAAACTCTGGCAGCGCATCGATGAGAATCCGGCGCCGGCGCAGGAAGAAGCCCCCGTGGCACGCTCACCACAGGCCTTCAGGTGGCTGGCGGCGGCCGTCATCGTGCAGGCGCTGCTGCTCGGAGTGCTGGCCACGGTCATGCTGCGCTCGCCACGCAGCGACGCGGACGCCGCCTATCGCACGGTGAGCACCGCGGTGGTGGAGCCTGGCCCGGCCAGCGTGCGCGCGGTATTCTCTCCCGACATGACGCTGGGAGAATTGCAGGCCCTGCTCGAGCGCGCGCATCTGCGCATCGTCAACGGTCCTTCGGCGGATGGCGTGTACACGCTGGCTACTGCCACGCGTGGCGACGATCCGAAACAGGCGCTGCTGACACTGCGCGCACATCCGGCGGCGCGCTTCGCCGAACCCATCGGACACTGAAGCACGCCGTGAAGCAACTGCTGACACTGTCGGCCGTGCTGCTGCTGGCCGCACTGTGCGGATGCGCCAGCCAGGGCGTGCGCGACGCGCTCACCCTGCCACCGGGTCAGACACTGGCGGACGAAGAGCACCTCATCGTGGTCGCCGTGGACAATGGCGATCCGGTGAACCCGCCACGACCGGGAAGCACGCGCCCGGGCTATGGCAGCGGCAGCTATGTGGCCAGCGCGGCGGCACGCGCCACGCTGCACGAACTGGTGCGCGACTACGCGCTGACCGAAGTCACCGCATGGCCCATCGAAGTGCTGAAGATGCACTGCGCGGTGCTGCGCATACCGGCCAACACTTCGCGCGATGCACTGCTGCAGAAATTGTCGCAGGATGGCCGCGTGCGACTGGCGCAGCCGATGAATGGTTTCGTGCCGCGCGCACAGGCGTACAACGATCCGTATCTGGCCATGCAGCGTGGCTTCCAGAGCATCGACGCCGCGGATGCGCAGCAGTTCTCGCGCGGCGAGAAGATCCGTGTCGCGATCATCGATACCGGCATCGATACGCACCATCCGGATTTCGGCGGCCGCACCATCGTGCAGCGCAACTTCGTCGATCGTGATGCCGCGCGCTTCGGCCTCGACAAGCATGGCACCGCGGTAGCCGGCGTCATCTCCGCCTCGGCCAACAACAGCGTGGGGATTGTCGGCGTGGCGCCGGGCGTGGAAATCATCGCACTGAAGGCCTGCTGGCAGATCGATGACGGTGAGGCCGCCCGCTGCAATTCATTGACGCTGGCGCAGGCTCTGGCCGGCGCCATCGCCGAGCGCGCGCAGATCGTCAACCTCAGTCTCACCGGGCCACACGATCCCTTGCTCAATGCACTGGTGGCGGCAGGCAGCGAGCGTGGCGTGCTTTATATTGGCGCCGCGCCTTCTGATGCGCCGGCCGGCAGCTTTCCTGGCGATGCGCCGGGCATCATCCCGGTGGACATGGCCGAATCAGCGAATGTGCGCGCCGGCGTGCTGCGTGCGCCCGGACGCGAAGTGGTCACGCTGATGCCGGGCGGGCGCTACGATTTCGTCACCGGCTCGTCGCTGGCCACGGCGCATGTCAGCGGCGCGGTGGCGCTGCTGCTGGCGAGAAACAGCAAGCTGGATCGCAACACCATCTACCGGCTGCTGGCACAGAGCGAGAGTACCAGCGCCGATCCCGCGGGCAATGCCCCGATCAATGCCTGCGCCGCGCTGGCGGGAATGCTGGAACGTGTCTCGTGTCCGAAGCCGCGATCTGCCGCGGTAGCCATT
>Ga0134124_10004507_pt1 | contig 11191 bp, 12 predicted proteins | sample KB304_FD_96880 | JGI IMG/M metagenome (GOLD analysis project Ga0134124, IMG submission 96880) | Terrestrial soil microbial communities without Nitrogen fertilizer from Kellogg Biological Station, Michigan, USA - KB3-0-4 | ecosystem: Environmental > Terrestrial > Soil > Unclassified ... | reverse complement strand
TTGCCGCCTTCGCTGGTCACTTTCACCAGGGCGTTCTGCGCCAGCAGCAGCGTGCCGCCCGTGCCCTTCACGCTGATCTGGTCTTCCTTGATCGCGACGTCCACGCCTTGCGGGACGGCGACCGGCATTTTTCCGATTCGGGACATTTCTGGCTTTCCTTCCTCAGGCGACGTAGCACAGCACTTCGCCGCCGACACCGGTGGCGCGCGCCTTGCGGTCGGTCATCACACCCTTGGGGGTGGTGACGATCGCCACGCCCAGCCCGTTCTGGACGTGGGGAATGGCGCCGACGCCCTTGTAGACGCGCAGGCCGGGACGGCTGACGCGCTCGATGCGCTCGATCACCGGACGGCCGGCGTAGTACTTCAGCGCGATTTCAAGTTCGCTCTTGCCGGCTTCGGTCTTGACCTGGAAGCCGTCGATGTAGCCTTCGTCCTTCAGGACCTGGGCGATGGCCACCTTCACCTTGGACGACGGGACCGACACCGTGGGCTTGGCCACCATCTGCGCATTGCGGATGCGGGTCAGCAGGTCGGCAATGGGATCACTCATGCTCATATCTAAAGTCTCCTCGCGCCGTTACCAGCTGGCCTTGATGATGCCCGGGATGTCGCCCGTGAAGGCCATCTCGCGGATCTTGGCGCGTGCCAGGCCGAACTGGCGGAAGGTTCCGCGCGGGCGGCCGGTGATCGCGCAGCGGTTGCGTTGGCGAGTCGGGTTCGCGTTGCGAGGCAGCTTCTGCAGGGCCATGCGGGCAGCCGCGCGTTCTTCTTCGCTCTTCTTGGCGTCCTTGGATGCCTCTTTCAGTTCGGCGTACTTCTTCGCGTACTTGGCGACCAGTTTGTCTCGCTTGAGCTCGCGCTCGATCAAAGCCATTTTTGCCACTGGAAACCTCAGTTCTTGAAGGGGAAACGGAAACCGGCGAGCAGCGCCTTGCACTCTTCGTCAGTCTTGGCCGTGGTCGTGATGCTGATGTTGAGACCGCGCACCGTGTCGACCTTGTCGTATTCGATCTCGGGGAAGATGATCTGCTCTTTCACGCCGACGTTGTAGTTGCCGCGGCCGTCGAAAGCGCGGCCGGAAATGCCGCGGAAGTCGCGCACGCGTGGCAGCGCCACCGTGACGAAACGGTCCAGGAATTCATACATGCGCACGCCGCGCAGCGTCACCATGGTGCCAATGGCCTGGCCTTCGCGGATCTTGAATCCGGCGATCGGCTTCTTGGCCTTGGTCACGACCGGCTTCTGGCCGGCGATCTTGGTGAGGTCGGCCACCGCGTTATCCATGACCTTCTTGTCGGCGACGGCTTCCGAAACCCCCATGTTCAGGGTGATTTTGGACAGGCGCGGCACCTGCATCGGCGACTTGTAGCCGAACTTGGCCATCAGCTCGGGAGCGATTTTTTCGCGATAGTGCTGTTGCAGCCGCGCCGGGCCGGCCGGCTTCTGATCTTCCGCTTCCGCTTTCGCTTTTGGCTGCGCTTCCGCTTCCGCTTTTGCCTTCGCTTTCGGCTGCGCTTCCGCTTTCGCTTTTGCTTGCTTGTCTGCCATGGTCATGCCACCTTGATTTCTTCGCCGCTGGACTTGAAGACGCGCACGCGCTTGTCGCCCTGGACCTTGATGCCCACGCGATCGGCCTTGCCGGTCTTGGCGTTGTAGATTGCCAGGTTGGACTGGTGGATCGGCATCGATTTCTCGACGATGCCGCCGGTCGCGCCCTTCATCGGGTTCGGTTTGGTGTGCTTCTTCACCAGGTTGATGCCTTCGACGACCAGATGCTCGTCGTCCTTGCGCAGCTGCACCTTGCCGCGCTTGCCCTTGTCACGGCCGGCGAGCACGATGACTTCGTCGCCTTTGCGAATCTTGTTCATGACTCGTCCTCTTACAGAACTTCGGGGGCCAACGACACGATCTTCATGAACCGCTCGGTGCGCAGTTCGCGCGTGACCGGTCCGAAGATGCGAGTGCCGATAGGCTCCAGCTTGTTGTTGAGCAGCACGGCGGCATTGCCGTCGAACTTGACTAATGAACCATCCGAACGGCGGATGCCCTTGGCGGTGCGAACCACCACGGCGCTGTAGACCTCGCCCTTCTTGACGCGCCCGCGCGGAGCGCATTCCTTGATGCTCACCTTGATGATGTCGCCCACGCTGGCGTAGCGACGCTTGGAGCCGCCCAGCACCTTGATGCAAAGAACGGACTTCGCACCGGTGTTGTCGGCGACTTCGAGCCGGGATTCTGTCTGGATCATTTCAATTATTCCCAACTTGTACCCAAAGCCACGGGAGTGCCCTTGGCATCGGATCAGTCTTGGGCCCGTCGTCGGCGCCGTGAACCACTCACAGCGTTTTCGATTAGGCGGATATGCGCCTTTCAGAAGCGCAGCCCGCGATTATATGGCAAAGCCGGGCTAGCCTGTCAATCTGACCCTTGGGCCCCTGCGCCGGGGCACTTGGCCCCCGAACCCCGGTCCCCGGCCCCTCCCCGCGCGGCTCTACCCCGGCAGCGCGAGGTACAGGCGCGCCAGTTCCTCGAAAGCGCTCACCTGCGGGTCGGTCCCGTTCTCCTGCTGCAAGATCGCGCCCACCTCGCCGGCCAGTGAACCGGCGAGGTGGGCGTCCAGGAACAGCAGCCGCCAGCGCCGCGCCAGCACGTCTTCCACGGTCCGGGCGTACTCGCTGCGGGCGGCGAAGCGGACCATCGCCTCGGTCAGGCCGGCGCCCAACTCGCGCCGGGCGCCCCGCAAAGCGGTCACCGCCGCGCCCTCGCTGCCATATGAATGGAGGCCCTGGGGCTCGCTGAGCGGCGGCCGCCCGGCTGGAACCGGATCGCTGCCGACCAGCATTAAGTTGGCGGTCACTCCGCCGCGCGTCCGCTTCAGCAAACGCTTATCGGCGCACTTGTCCAGCACATCCTCGGCCATCGCGCGGTAGGTCGTCCACTTGCCGCCGGTCACCGTGACCAGGCCGCTGCGGCTGACCAGCACGGTGTGTTCGCGACTGAGCCCTTTGGTATCGTCGCCGTCGTCGCCCTGCGGCTTGACCAGGGGCCGCAGCCCGACCCACATGCTGCGGATGTCGCTGCGCCGCGGCGCCTTCGCAAGATAGCGGGCCGATTCGCCCAGGATGAATTCGAGCTCCTCCTTGAACGGCCGCGGCTCCGCCGGCAAGTCGTGCCGCGGTGTGTCGGTGGTGCCCAGGATCAGCTTGCCCAGCCACGGGACGCCAAACAGGACCCGGCCATCGGCCGTTTTGGGAACCATCAGCGCATGGCCGCCGGGCAGGAATTTCTGATCGACCACGACGTGAACGCCCTGGCTCGGAGCGACCATCGGCTTGACCTGACGGCCGATCGCCGCGCCGTCCTTTTGCCGCAATTCGTCGACCCAGACACCGGTCGCGTTGATGACGCAGCCGGCCTTGATGTCATGAAGTTTCCCGGTTTCGAGGTCCTCGCAGGTCAGCCCCGCCACCTTGCCGTTCTCGTGCCGCAGGCCGGTGGCGGCGCAGTAGTTGACCAGCAAGGCGCCGCGGGATGCCGCCGTGCGGGCCAGCGCCAGGGCCAGCCGCGCGTCGTCGAACTGCCCGTCCCAGTACTTGACGCCGCCCTTCAGACCATCGGGGCGCGCCGTCGGCAGGCACGCAAGGGTCTGTTCGCGGCTGAGGAACTCGGTGGCTCCCAGGCCCGCCTTGCCGGCCAGCGCGTCGTACATCTTGAGGCCGGCGCCGTAGAAGGGCGTCTCCCAAAGCCGGTACGACGGCATCACGAACGGCAGCGGCCCGGCCAGGTGCGGCGCGTTGCGCAGCAGCGTGGTGCGCTCGCGCAGGGCTTCCCGCACCAGGCCGATGTTGCCTTGCGCGAGGTAGCGCACGCCCCCGTGCACCAGCTTGGTCGCGCGCGAGGAGGTGCCTTTGGCGAAATCGTGCGACTCCACCAGCACCACCGAAAAGCCGCGCGCCGCCGCATCCAGCGCCACGCCTAACCCGGTGGCGCCGCCGCCGACGATGGCCACGTCATAAGTGACCGGCCGGGCCAGTTGCGCGATCAGTTGCTGGCGTTTCATCTGGGGCGTGTTCTCTGTCTTGCCAGGGCCGATTCTCCCCCGACTCAGCCGCAGCACCTTCTAGCGCACCCCGGCCGACCGGCGATAGACTGCGGCCATGACAAGCACCACCGCGCTTCCATCGGGACAGCCCATCGCCTTCATCGGCGGCGGCAACATGGCCGGCGCCATCATCGGCGGCCTGATCCGGCAGGGCTTGCCGGCCGCCGACATCGAAGTGGTGGAGCCCTTCGCCGCGGCACGCGACAAGCTCAGGACCGATTTCGGCATTGCGGCCCGGGAGATCGCCGGCGCGGCGCTGCAACGCGCCGGGTTGGTGGTCTGGGCGGTCAAGCCCCAGACCTTCAAGGACGCCGCGGCCCCGGTGCGGGCCCACACCGCGAACGCGTTGCACCTGAGCGTGGCCGCCGGCATCCGTTCCGACAGCATTGCCCAGTGGCTGGGCGTCGAGCGGATCGTGCGCTCGATGCCCAATACGCCGGCCCTGATCGGCAGGGGCATGACCGCGCTGTATGCCAGGCCGGGCGTTTGCGCGCCCGACAAGGCGCGGGTCGAGCAGGTGATCGCAACGACCGGCGAGTCGCTGTGGGTGCAGGAGGAGGCGCAGCTTGACGCCGTCACCGCGCTCTCGGGGTCCGGTCCGGCCTACGTGTTCTTCTTCCTCGAAGCGATGACGCAGGCGGGCGCGCAAATGGGTCTGACGCGCGAGCAGGCCTTGCGGCTTGCAGTGGGCACCTTTGCCGGCGCGTCCGAGCTGGCGCGCACCTCCCAGGACCCGCCCGAGGTGCTGCGGCAGCGGGTGACCTCCAAGGGCGGGACCACTCATGCGGCCATCACTTCGATGGAACAGGACCAGGTCCAGGCGCTGTTCATCAAGGCGCTGCATGCGGCCCGGCAGCGCGCGAAGGAATTGGGCGAGGAGTTTGGCGCCTAGCAGGCCGTCCGCTACTTCAGCGCGTAGCCGACGACGACGCCGGCAAATACGGTGAAGCCCAGCCAATGGTTGAGCCGGAAGGCCTTGAAGCAGCCCTCGCGTTCGCGCTCGCGGATGAGCGAGTAGTGCCAGACGGCCTGCGCCGCCGCCGCCGCCGTGGTAACCAGCACGACGGGCAGTGCAATGCGGCCGGCCAGCACCAGAGCCCACACGCACAGGTAACTCGCGTAGCACAGCATGATGACCGGCACGTCGGCGCGGCCCAGTGTGATGGCCGAAGTCTTCATGCCGATCTTCAGGTCGTCGTCGCGATCGACCATCGCGTACTCGGTGTCGTAACTCAAGACCCAGAACAGGTTGCCCAGCAGCAGCACCCAGGCCACCAGCGGCACATTCGACTGCACGGCCGCGAAGGCCATCGGGATGCCGAAGCTGAACGCCACGCCAAGCACCGCTTGTGGCATCGAGACGAAGCGTTTGGCGTAGGGATAGATCAGGGCGATCGCAAGCGCCACGAAGGACCAGGCGATCGCGGCCGTGTTCGTCATCAGGACCAGTGCGAACGCGGCCAGCGCCAGCACGGCCCCGAGCGTCAAAGCCTCGCGAACCGACACCGCGCCGCGGGTGACCGGCCGCTGGGCCGTCCGCTTGACATGCCGGTCGAACTCGCGATCCGCCACGTCGTTGAGGCAACACCCGGCGCTGCGCATGAGGATGGTGCCCAGCGTGAAGATCGCCAGCAAGCGCCAGCCCGGAAAGCCATTGGCGGCGATCCACAAGGCGCCGAGCGTCGGCCAGAGCAGCAGCAGCCAGCCGGCGGGGCGATTCCACCGGATCAGGTCCAGGTACAGTCGAAACCGGTCGCGAATCATCAAAGGCCGAGCTGCCGCAGGTCCAGCCCGCCGTCCTTCATCGGGGGGCACCAGAAGTACGCACCCGAAAGCGGTTTGGAAATTCGAAACATCGCATCGGTGATGTCGTCGTCGTACCCCGCCATGCGCCGCATCTGTGCTTCGAATGCATCCAACGATTGGCCGAAAGCCACGAACATCAGGCCGGCCTGCATGCTCATCATCCACGGCATGGAACGGCGCAGCACGAAGGCCGGCGGATCGAAGCTTTCCTGCGCCGTGCGTTTGACGTGGGCCCAGGCGGGCGAGTCGTCCAGCTCCTCGTTGTCGCTGCGGCGCCGGCCGAAGTGGCGGTCCTGCTCCTCGCGGGCCAGCGCGTCGAAGGCGTCGAGGTCTTGTAGCCACTGCTGCGCCGCCACGAAGCTCGAGCCGTCCAGCCCGTCGCCCTGGCCGCGCACGAAAGCCGCCTCCTCGGCGGCCTCGCCCTTGGGGTTTTCGGTGCCATCTTCGTAGCCGGTCAGGTCCTTGCCGTGGCCGCTGCCCCCCAGCGCGTGGCGGAACGCATCCACCACATGGCCTACGGCGAACACCGGCGCCAGGGCGTGCTGGACCCGCCGCGTCAGGTGCAGCAGATCGCCCAGGTCGTCCCCGCGCACCCAGCACCAGAGCGCGCCCGGGGTGGCGGGAACCTTGACGCCGTGACCCGATAGTTCGGGAAACTCGTGCAGGCCCGGAACGCTCGCACCCAATGCCTGCACCAGCGAGGGGCCGATGCCGATCACGACGTCGCTGCCATTGGCCAGGGGCGAGAGCCGGTGCAACGCGTCCTTGATCGATTGAGGATTCACCGCCGATTCGGCCGGCTTGAACACGACGTAGCGGGCCACGGCGGGCACGCTTTCCAATATGCCGGGCTGGTACAGCTGCTTCATTTCTTTCATTGTTCTCAGATGAGTTGGTTCAGGACAGCCGCTTCACGCCCGGCAGTTCGCACGCATAGATCGCATTGCGCAGGGCCGCGATCGCTTCATAGCGCGTGAAACTGCGGCGCCAGGCCAGCACGACTCGCCGCGTCGGCGAGTCGCCGTCGAAGGGGATGTACCGGATGAACGCTTCGTCTTCCTTGCGTCGCTTCGGCCTTGTTTCGAACGCCTCCTTGGGGACCGAAAGCCGGGGCACCAGCGTCACGCCCATGCCGGCCGCCACCATGTGTTTGATGGTCTCCAGCGACGAGCCTTCGAAGCTCTTGCGGATGCCTTCGGCGTCGCTGGAGAAGCGCGCGAACTCGGGGCACACCTCCAGCACGTGATCGCGAAAACAATGGCCGGTGCCCAGCAGCAGCATGGTTTCGCTCTTGAGCTCCTGCGAGGTGATGGTCGCCCTGACGGCCAGCGAATGATTGCTGGGTACGGCCGCGAGGAACGGCTCATCGTAGAGCTGCGCCACCGCCAGACCCGTATCGGGAAATGGCTCGGCCATGATGGCGCAGTCGATATCGCCGGTGCGCAGCATCTCCAGCAGCTTGACGGTGAAATTCTCCTGCAGCATCAGCGGCATCTGCGGCGTGCGGGCAATCGCCTGGCGCACCAGGTCCGGCAGCAGGTACGGGCCGATCGTGTAGATGATGCCCAGCTTGAGCGGGCCGGCCAGCGGGTCCTTGCCGCGCTTGGCGATCTCCTTGATGCTGGCCGCCTGCTCCAGCACGCTCTGCGCCTGGCGCACGATCTCCTCGCCCAGGGGCGTCACCGCCACCTCGTTGGCACTGCGCTCGAACAACTTGACATCCAGCTCGTCCTCGAGCTTCTTGATCGCCACCGACAGGGTCGGCTGGGAGACGAAACAGGCTTCAGCGGCCTTGCCGAAATGCTTTTCGCGTGCGAGAGCAACTATGTATTTGAGCTCGGTGAGCGTCATGAGTCGCGTTCTTGGTCAGGCCTTGAGGTACTCGGATTTTCCACCCAACCAGCGGGCGGTGTGCTGGCGGGCCAGTTCGGGATATCGATCAAGCATCAGCGGCGCGAGTTTGCGGGCCCAGTCCAGCAGCGCGGTGTCGCTTGCCAGGTCGGCGAAACGAAGCAGCGCCGCTCCCGACTGGCGGGCGCCCAGGAACTCTCCCGGCCCTCGAATTTCCAGGTCCCGCCGCGCGATCTCGAAGCCGTCGGCGGTTTCGACCATGGCCTTCAGGCGGGCCCGGGCGGTGTCGCCCAAACGTCCGGTGTCTCCCGCCGAATACAGGAGGATGCAAGCCGATGCGGCGGCGCCGCGGCCCACGCGGCCGCGCAACTGGTGCAGCTGCGACAGGCCGAAGCGCTCCGCGTGCTCCACCACCATGAGCGAGGCATTGGGCACGTCCACGCCCACTTCGATCACGGTGGTTGAAACGAGCACGCCCATCTGCCCGCCGGTGAAGAGCGACATCACGGCTTTTTTTTCCTGGATCGGCATGCGCGAGTGCAGCAGGCCGACCATCACGCCCGGCAATGCTGAGCTCAGCGCCTCGTGCGTGGCGGTCGCATTGGTCAGGTCCAGCGCCTCGCTTTCCTCGATCAGCGGGCAGACCCAGTACACCTGCCGGCCCTGGGCGACCTGCGCGCGGATGCGCTCGGTCACCTCGTCGCGCCGGCTGTCGACGATCAGCTTGGTGACGACCGGCGTGCGGCCCGGCGGCAACTGGTCGATCGTGGAGACGTCCAGGTCCGCGTAGTAGCTCATTGCCAGGGTGCGGGGGATCGGCGTGGCCGACATCATTAGAAGATGAGGTTCGCGCTCCGCGCGCTCCTCATCGGAGGATTCCGTGCTCCCCCCCTCCCCGACCCTCCCCCTCGAGGGGGAGGGTTCCGGCTTCATCTTGGCGCGCAAAGCCAACCTCTGGGCCACGCCGAAACGGTGCTGCTCATCGATGATCGCCAGGCCCAGGTTCCGGAACTGGACCAGGTCCTGGATCACGGCGTGGGTGCCGACCACCAGCGCCGCCTCGCCGCTGGCGACCACGGCGAGCATCCCGCTGCGTTCGCTCTTCTTCTGGCTGCCTGTCAGCCATGCGACCCGCAGACCTCTGGGAGACAGCAGCGGCTCGAGCCAACCGATCAGCTTGCGGAAATGCTGCTCCGCCAGGATTTCGGTCGGCGCCATCAGCGCGCACTGCCAGCCGGCGTCGATGGCGATGGCCGCGGCCAGCGCAGCCACCACGGTCTTGCCGGAACCGACGTCGCCCTGCAGCAACCGGTGCATCGGAACGCTGCGCGCGAGGTCGTGCGCAATCTCGTCGCCAACGCGCCGCTGCGCCGCCGTGAGCTTGAACGGCAGGGCCGCGAGCAGCTGCTCGTGCAGCCCGCGCGGCTGCGGCGCCAACACCGGCGATCGCAATGCCTGCCGCTCGCGCTTGCTTTGCAGTTGCGACAACTGCTGCGCCAGCAGTTCCTCGGCCTTCAGCCGCTGCCAGCCCGGATGGCTGCGATCTTCCAGCGTCGCCAGCGGCACGTCGGGCGCCGGCTGGTGCAGGAACGACAGGGCCTCGCGCAAGCTCCACACCGCCGGCCGCAGCGCCTGCGTCACGCCCGGCGGGAAGGTATCGGAAAGATCGGCCCGTGCCAGAGCGCCCAGCACCGCTTTTCGCAGGTAAGCCTGCGGCAGCCCGGCCACCGTGGAATAGACGGGCGTCAGCGCCGCCGGCAACTCGCCGCCGGCGGGCTTGAACGAAGGATGGACCATCTGCCAGCCGAGAAAGCCGCCTTTGAGCTCGCCGCGAACGCGAAGGCGGGTGCCCACCGCCAGCGCCTTTTGCTGCGACGGATAGAAGCTGAAGAAACGCAGCACGCAACTGTCGCTGCCGTCGTCGACCGTCACCATCAGCTGGCGGCGCGGCCGATACACGATCTCGCATGCGGTGACCGTGGCTTCGATTTGCGCCGTGTCGCCTTCGCGGGCATCACGCAGCTTCACGATGCGAGTTTCATCCTCGTAGCGCAGGGGCAGATGCAGCGCCAGGTCGATGTCGCGCACCAGGCCAAGCTTGGCGAGGGCTTTTTGCGGCGCGGAGGCGGCCGTCGGTTGGGGCATGGGACAATTCTGCCCTCACTCGCTTGGTACGGCGGGCAGCGCTTCGCGCAGCCGCAAGGGCCAGGCGAAACATGCATGGCGGCCGCGATGCATGGCAGCCCTCGAACCATGCGCAACTACACCCTCAGCGATTTCGACTTCGCCCTGCCGCCGGAGCTGATCGCCCAGCATCCGGCCGCGCAGCGCAGCGCCTCGCGCCTGCTGGATGGAACCGGGCCGCAGCCCGTCGATCGCATCTTTGGCGATCTGCCGCAGCTGCTCGAAGCCGGCGACTTGCTGGTATTCAACGACACGAAAGTGGTGAAGGCCCGCCTGTTCGGAGAAAAGCCCACCGGCGGCAAGCTCGAACTGCTGATCGAACGCGTGCTCGATGAGCGTGGGGTCATCGCCCACATGAAGGTGAGCAAGAAGCCGCCGGCCGGCACGGTGCTGCGGATGCAGGGCGGGTTCAGCGCCACTTTGATCGGCCGCTGGCCCGACGAGCATGGCCAGCTGTTTCGCTTTTCGCTCAGCGATGACCCTTACATCGTGATGGAGCGGCACGGCCACGTTCCCTTGCCGCCTTACATCGAACACGCCGACACGGCCGCGGACGCCGACCGCTACCAGACCGTCTTCGCGCGTCATCCCGGCGCTGTGGCGGCGCCGACCGCGGCGCTGCATTTCGACCAGGCGCTGCTGGCGCAACTGGATGCGCGCGGCATCCAGCGCGCCAGCGTCACCCTGCACGTGGGCGCCGGAACCTTTCAGCCGGTCAAGACCGAGGACCTCGCCGGGCACAAGATGCACAGCGAGCGCTACGACATGCCCGAGTCGACACAGCAAGCCATCGCGAAAACGCGGGCGCGCGGCGGCCGCGTCGTGGCGGCGGGCACGACCACGGTACGCACGCTCGAGTCCTGGGCACTGACCGGACAGGCCAGCGGCGACACCAGCATCTTCATCACGCCCGGCTTCGCTTTCCAGGTCGTCGATCGGCTGATCACCAACTTCCACCTGCCCCGCTCGACGCTGCTGATGCTGGTCAGTGCGTTTGCGGGCTACGATCGCATCATGAATCTCTACCGCCACGCCATCGAACGGCGCTACCGTTTCTTCAGCTACGGCGACGCGATGCTGCTAGCCCCTGCGAGCTGATTCGACATGCTTGCTTTCGACTTGCTCAAGACCGAAGGGCTCGCGCGCCGCGGCCGCCTGACGTTGAATCACGGCGTGGTGGAAACCCCGGTGTTCATGCCGGTGGGAACTTACGGCACCGTCAAGGGCGTGACGCCGCGCTCGCTGC
>Ga0134124_10004504_pt1 | contig 11193 bp, 9 predicted proteins | sample KB304_FD_96880 | JGI IMG/M metagenome (GOLD analysis project Ga0134124, IMG submission 96880) | Terrestrial soil microbial communities without Nitrogen fertilizer from Kellogg Biological Station, Michigan, USA - KB3-0-4 | ecosystem: Environmental > Terrestrial > Soil > Unclassified ... | reverse complement strand
CTCGGCCGCCAGGTGCCGGAGCGCCTCCGCGGTGAAGACGATCGAGTCGAAGTAGAGCTGGCGCAGGTACTCCGTCGGCTTCTTCTTCAGCGCGCCGGTGCACCGTTCCGGGAACGTGGTCATGATCGCGTCGGAGCGCGCGGCGTAGGAGGGCAGGTAGCCGCCGCCATGGGCCGCGCAGATCTTGAGCCCGGGGAAGCGGTCGAGCGTGCCCTCGAAGATCAGGTGCGAGAGCGCGATCGTCGTCTCCAGCGGATTGCCGATCGTGTTGGTGAGCACGCCGTTGCCCGCAAGGCGCGTGCTGCTCTCCAGCTCGGCGGTGCCCTGCGGGTGGATGAACACGAGCACGCCGAGCTGCTCGGCCCTGGCCCAGAACGTGTGGAACTTCGGGTCGGACAGCTCCTGGCCCTCGACGCTGCCGCCGAGGCTGGCGCCCCGAAGCCCGTACCTCCGGACTCCCTCCTCGAGCTGCTCGACGGCGAGGTCCGGGTGCTGCGGCGCGATCGTCGCGAAGGCGACGAAGCGCTCGGGGTTGGCGGCGCACGCCTCGGCCAGGGCCTCGTTCTGGATCCGGATGAGCTCGCGGGCGACGTCGCGGTCGGCCCCGTACCAGTAGGGGTTGATGCTGAGCGCCTCGACGTCGATGCCCTGCTCGTCCATCGCCCGGAGGCGATCGGCGGGCTGCGACATGAGCAGGCTCGGCGCGGGCTTCAGCCCCATCAGCGCCATCGCCGCGGGAACCCCGCAGTGCGCGTGCACGTCCACCGTCTTCACGCGCCGGCCGCTCACGACCACCTCGCGGCGACGCCCGAGCGGCTGGGCGCTCGCCGGCGCCTCCGCGTAGCCCGGCGTCGCGCTCTGCAGGCGGCAACCGGTGAAGACGAGGCTGCCGTCGGCGGGCGTCACGCCTGGCCCTCCAGGTTCGTCGTCCCCTCGCTGCGGTTCCACAGTCGGATCATGTGGCGGCGTCGCGAGCCATCCGGGGCATCCTTGAACGCCGTCCGGCTGTGGGCGAACTGGCGGTTGTTGACGTACTGCAGCTGCCCGCGCTCGACCCGGAACTCCACCCAGTTGGCGGGATCGTCGACGATGCCGCGCAGGGCCAGCAACGCCTCGCGGCCCTCGTCGTCGAGCGGCTCGCCGGCGAGGCGCTGACCGTTGTGGATGTAGTCCTCGTAGTAGCGGGCCATCAGCGTGCCGTCGGCCTGGTGCTCGTACACGGGGCGATGCGCGAAGGGCAGGTCGCCGAGCGCGTGCTCGGCCTGACGGTCCCAGGCGAAGGGGCGATAGAGGCGGGGCAGCAGGGCGGGGAAGCGCTGCGCCATCTCGTTGTGCGCGGTCACCAGGCTCACGAATCGACTGAGCCCGCCGTCCGGCGCGGACTCGAGGCAGAACAGGCCGACCGCCGCGGGCGGCATCCACAGCCACCCCGCGTCGGTGTGGAAGGGTTGCCCGAGATCGGTCACCGAGCGGCGAACGCCGTAGCCGAGCTTCTGGCCGGTGTCCTTCACGTCGTAGAGCCGGGTCCCGGCCCAGTTCTGGGCGACGACGGGGCCGAGCATGCGCGCCAGCAGCCAGCCGATCGCCTGATTCTCGGACGTGCTGTAGTCCTCGACGGGCACCCGGTCGACCACGGCCAGGCCGATCTCGCGAAGCTTGAGGCGGGCGGCCGTCATCCGCTCCCGGCAGACGGCAAGCTCGAAGTCGTCCGGCACCAGGCTCTCCACGGGGCGCGGCTCGATTCGCAGGCGCGCGACGACGGCATCGAGCTCGGCGACACCGACGTCAGAGAGGGGGACCAGCCAGTCCTTGGGCGTCAGACCGTCGCGCTTCCACGCCTGCGGGCCCGCGATCTCGTCCATCGAAAGGGTGGGGGTCACGGGTGCTGGCGCCATCTCGCCGTCCTCCTGTCACGCGATCACCGAGATCACATTCCTGCGCTGCTCGACGGGTCCGAGAATCTGCCCTAAAGGGGCGTCGCGTCAAGGCTGAATAGTCGTCAAGGGCTCCGACAGGTAAACCCGGGTCACGCGCGGGCCAACGGTGGTGGCCACGTGATGCAGGCCGAGGCCATGCCGGGCGGCCACCTCGGCCATGCTGATCTCGGCCTCACCCTGGCGGCCGATGATCACCACCTCGTCGCCGACGCGCGCGTCCGCCACACCGGTCAGGTCGATGCGCGTGTGCTCGAGGTTTGGGCCGCCGACGATCGGTGCGGTGTGCCCGCGCACGAGCACCCGTCCGGCGTGGAGCCAGGCCAGGCCGTCAGCTGTCCCCATGGGGATCACGCCCAGGCGCATGGGCGCGGTCACCGGGAAGGGCGCCTGCTCGGCGAAGCGCTCGCGCGGCAGCAGCTCCTTGAGCGCGATGATCCGCGTGGTCAGCGCCCGCAGTGTCGAGCGCAGCGGCACCGGCGGCGTCTCGCCGGGGAACGTGATGCCGTAGAGCATCCGCCCGGGGTCGACGGCGTTGAGATAGGTCTGCGGGAACCGCAGCACGAACGGCGAGGCGGCGAGCAGCCGGATCGGCACCCGGACGCCGCGCGCCTCCAGCTCGTCGACCACCGCGGTGAACCGGCCGAGCTGCCACTCGGCGTAGGCCGTGTCCCCGTCATCCGGCGCGTGCGGATGCGCGCACAGCCCGGCCAGGCGCAGGCGCGGCAGCTCCAGCATGGCCGTGATGGTCTTCACCGCCTGCTCGGCCGGCACGCCGAGCCGCTCGAGCCCGACGTCGATCTTCACGAACATGTCGCAGGGGCCGGCGGCGGCCTCGGCATACGCCCGGGCGCCGTCGAGATCCACGAGCGTCGGAATGAGCGCGTGGGCGAGCGCGTCCGGCGCGGCCTCGGGCAGCGAGCTCGGATAGACGAGGATCGGCGCGGTGATCCCCCGCTGGCGGAGTCTGATACCCTCGCCCAGGTCGGCGACGGCCAGCGCGTCGGCGCCGTGCGCGGCGAAGACGGCGCCGAGCTCGGCGGCGCCGTGGCCGTAGCCGTCGGCCTTGACCACGGCGAAGATCTTCCGCTCGGTCCCGACCATCCGGCGGACGGCGCGGATGTTGGCGGCGGCGGCGTCGAGGTCGATCTGCAGCGTGGTCGGCCGGGGCAGGCGGGCGGCGCGTATGTCCATCATGGCGGCTCCTCAGCGGGAGGATACTCGGAATGCTCGGACTCGGGATAGCCTGCGCCGGCCTGTTCGTGCTAACGTCCGGCGCCATGGCGAATGATATTTCTCCGGCAGTACGGTCCGAGCTGGCGCCGACGGGCACGCTGCGAGTCGGCCTCAATCACGGTAACTTCCTGCTCGTCACCCCCGGCTCCTCCCCGACCGATCCGCGCGGTGTGGCGCCCGACGTGGCGCGCGAGCTGGCGCGGCGGCTCGGCGTGCCCATCGAGTTCTCCAGGTTCGAGACCGCCGGCGCGCTGGGCGACGCCGTGCGGACCGGCGTCTGGGACGTCGCGTTTCTCGGCGCCGAGCCGCAGCGCGCGGCCGAGATCGCGTTCACCGCGGCCTACCTCGAGATCCCCGCGACCTACCTGGTGCCGGCCGGCTCGCCGATCCGCTCGGTGGCCGAGGTGGACCGGGAGGGCGTGCGGATCGCGGTGGCGGAGAAGAGCGCCTACGAGCTGTGGCTGAGCCGCAACATCAAGCACGCCAAGCTGGTCCTCACCAAGGGCATCGACGGCTCGTTCGACGCCTTCGTGAAGGACAAGCTCGAGGTCCTCTCCGGGCTGCGGCCGCGGCTGCTGACCGACGTCCAGAAGCTGCCGGGGGCGCGGATCCTCGACGGACAGTTCACCGCCGTCCAGCAGGCGATCGGCACCCAGAAGGCCCGCACCACCGGTGCCGCCTTCCTCCGCACCTTCGTGGAAGAGGTGAAGGCCTCCGGCTTCGTGGGAGAGGCGATCACGCGCAACGGCTCGCAAGGCGTCTCCGTCGCGCCGGCCGCGAAGTAGGCGAACCCGGGCGGCGCCACGCCGTAGCGTCGGGCCTCGTGAAGGTCTCGTTTTTCGAAACCGTTCGCTACGTACCGCCCCGGCCGCTGCCGTCCGAGTGGCCGGTGCCCTCCGGCGCCTACGACCACGACGCCGGCGCGGCGGCGTATCGCGGGATGATCGAGCGGCTGGAGTACGTCGAGGCGCTCGGCTTCGACTGGGTCAGCGTCTCCGAGCACCACTACTCGCCGCGCATCCTCACGCCGTCGCCGATCGTCTCGGCCGCGTTCATCGCCGCGCACCTCAAGCGGATCACCATCGCCCTGCTGGGCCCGATCGTGCCGCACAGCAATCCGGTGCGGGTGGCCGAGGAGCTGGCGATGCTCGACACCATGGCGCAGGGACGCCTCGTGGTCGGGCTGCTCCGCGGGACGTCGAACGAGGCGCTGACCTACGATCTGAATCCGGCCGAGGCGCGGGAGCGCACCGACGAGGGCATGGAGCTCATCCTGCGCGCGTGGACGGAGCCGCAGCCCTTCGGCTGGCAGGGCCGGCACTTCCAGTACCGCACGATCTCCATCTGGCCGCGCCCGTTGCAGCAGCCCCACCCGCCCACGTTCGCGCTGGGCACGAGCCGGGAGTCGCTGGAGTTCGCCGCGCGCCACCACCTGGGCTGCGGCGTGTCCTACGGTCCGTTCGAGGTCATGGGCCGGGCCACGCAGCACTACCGTGAGGCGTGCGCGCGGCATGGCTGGCGGCCGTCGCCCGAGCAGATCCTCTACCGGGCGAACATGCTCGTGGCCGAGACCGACGAGGAGGCGCACGCGCTGCTGCGCGCGCAGTCGAACCAGGCGCCGTTCACCATGCGGCCGGGCGTCCGCGACGCCATGATGACGCTCGACTCACGCAACATCGCGGGACAGGCGCGCTCGCCGGTGGTGAGCGGCGCCCTGCCGACGACGTTCATCGGCAGCCCGGACACCGTCGTCGAGCAGGTCCGGCGGTGCCGCGAGGTGGTCGGCGCCGGCGTGCTCGACCTCTCGCTGCACCCGCCCGGCTCCGGCGACCTCGGACCGCTGACCCGCGCGCTCGAGCTGTTCGGCGCGAAGGTGCTGCCGCGGATCCGCGAGATATGAGCGCCGCGTTCGACGAGGGCCACGTCGAGGCCGACGGTCGGCGGATCCGGTATCTCGAGGCCGGCCGGGGGGCGGCGCTGGTGCACCTGCAGGGGGCCGGCGGGCTGCGCCTGACGCCCGCGCAGGACCTGCTGGCGCGCCGCTTCCGGGTCGTGGTCCTGGAAGTCCCCGAGATCGATCGATCAGCCGAGCTCGCGTCGACGCTGGCGACAGCCGTCCGGAGAATGGGCGCGGTGAGCTTCAACCTCATGGGCTCGTCGTTCAGCAGCGCCGCGGCGCTCTCGCTGGCGCTCCAGGAGCCCCAGCGCGTGAGCGCCCTCGTGCTGGAGGCGCCGACCGTCCTCCGCCCCGAGGCGCGGGACGTCGAGCTGGAGCGCCGGCTCGCCGACCTCGCGATGCCGACGCTGGTGCTGTTCGGCACGGCCGACGGCGCGGTGTCGCCGACCATGGGGCGCGTCTACAAGGAGCGCATCCCGAGCTGCCACCTGGTATTCGTCTACGCCGCCGCCCACGCCATCAGCACCGACCGGCCGGAGGCGTTCGCCGAGGTCGTCGCCGACTTCCTCGAGCGTCGCGAGGCGTTCGTGATCAGCCGCGGCCAGACGGTGATCCACCCGTAGCGTCGAGGAACTCCCGCAGGAAGACGAGCAGGCCGGCGGGGTTGTCGCCCTGCACCGTGTGACCCGCCCCCTCGACCTTCACCCAGCGGCCCCGCCGGAGCCGGCCGGCCAGGCGCTCGGCGTCCTCGTCGTGAAAGACGTCGCTCTGGGCGCCCCGCACCACCAGGGTCGGACACTCCACGGCGTCCACCGCCGACCACAGGAGATCGCGCCGGCGCGCGTACGCGTCGGGATCGAGCGCCCGGCCGCGGTGGCGCTGGTCGTACTTCCACATCCAGCGTCCGTCGGGCATCCGACGGAGGTTGTGCAGGAGGCTGCGCCGCAGGAGCTCGCGGTTGCGGCGCGGGTTGAAGGTGAGCGCGCGGTCCACGAACTGTTCCACGGAGTCGAGCGGCTTGGCGTCGGAGGTGAACGCGGCGATCTTGCGGACACCGTCGGAGCGGATCTCGGGACCGACGTCGATCAGCACGAGGCCGGCCAGTCGACGGCTGTGGGCGCCGGCCCACGCCAGGGCGTTGACGCCGCCCAGCGACATCCCGACCAGCACGAAGCGGTCGAGCTGCAGGGCGTCGACGAACGCGGCGAGATCGCCGGCGTGGCTCTCGGTCGCGTAGTCCATCTCGGGCGACCACTCGCTCTCGCCGTGGCCGCGCTGATCGAGAGCCAGGCAGTGCCGTTCCCGCCGCAGGGACGCGCACACGAGATCCCACGTGTGGGCGTTGAGGCCACCGCCGTGCAGGAAGACCACCGGCGGGCGGCCGGTCGTGCCCCAGTCCAGGTAGTGAAAGCGCATGCGCCCGAGCACGAGGTGATGCTGGCTGGGCAGCACGATGTCGGCGAGCGGCACGCCGGCGGTGGCGGCCGACAGCTCCAGGTGCGTGCGGAACTCCTCGGCGCCGAGGCTCATGCGGAGAGCCGGTAGACGCGGGCGGCCGTGTCGTGGAACAGCTTCGCCTTGTCCGCGGCCGAGTACTTCGACGTCAGACGCTTGAACGAGTTCCACAGCACGGTGTAGCTGCAGCTCGCCTTGTCCACGGGGAAGTTCGACTCGAACATGCAGCGGTCGGCGCCGAACTTCCCGATGGTGACCTCGTAGTAGCGGCGCGTCGCCTCGGCCAGCTCCGCGCTGCCGGGCGGCCGCGAGCGTTCGTGCCAGCCGAACCCGTTCATCTCCATGTTGATCCCGCCGAGCTTGACCACCACGTTCGGGCAGGTGGCGAGCTCGGTGATGGACGTCCGCCACTGCGCGTACACCGCGTCGGCGCGGCCGGCGTAGGGCCCGACGCCGAGCGGCCCGCCGAAGTGGTTCAGGATGATCGTCGTGCCGGGGAACGCGCGCGCCAGCGCGGTGACGTCGGGGATCTGGCGGTGATAGCACCAGGCCTCGAACGTCAACCGGCGGGGCGCCAGGTGCTTGAACCCGGCCCGGAAGTCGTCGCGCAGGAACAGGCCCGGTCCGGGCTGGGTGCGGTGCGGCGGCACGGCCGGGTCGGCGTCCCAGGCGGCGGCCCGTCGAATGCCGCGGAAGCGGCCGCCGCCGGCGGCGATCTGCGCGTCCAGCACGTCGGCGGCGGCATCGCCGAGCCGCAGATCGGCGGTGCCGATGATCCCGGCGGCGACGCGGGCCTTGCCGTAGAGGCCGGAGGCGCTCATCGCGGCGACCCCGTTCACGAACTCGGTCTCGCCGACGGCCCGCCGCGCCTCGGGGCCGTCGGGCTTGAACATGGCGCCGCACTCGATGAAGACGGTGGAGACGACGTTGTGGCCGCCCCCGATGTCCTCCAGGATCTCGTCGAGCAGGTAGCGGGGCGCGACGCGGCCGGGCTGGCGGTCCCAGAGATGGTGGTGCGGGTCGCAGATCGGCAGGTCCGGCTCGAGCGGGGCTTCGACCGTCTGCGCGAGCCAGTCGTGGTTCGTCGAGCGTGTCGTCATGGCGAGCGGTCTCCCTTACCGGCGGCGCCGGGCCCTCTCGGCCGGCGGCCGGTCTCCCTCTGACAATCCGGGACAGCCAGAGTACGATGTCACAGTTGATTTGACGATGGAGGGCTGATTGCGATGTCTGACGGGCGGCACGACCACCTCGACGCGGTCATCGTCGGCGCCGGCTTCGCGGGGCTGTACATGCTCCATCGCCTGCGCGGGCTCGGACTGTCGGCGCGCGTCTACGAGGCGGGTGACGGCATCGGTGGAACCTGGTACTGGAACCGCTACCCGGGCGCGCGTTGCGACGTCGAGAGCATGGACTACTCGTACTCGTTCTCGGACGAGCTCCAGCAGGAGTGGAAGTGGACCGAGCGGTATGCCTCCCAGCCGGAGATCCTGACCTACATCAATCACGTCGCCGATCGCTTCGACCTGCGCCGGGACATCCAGCTCTCGACCCGGGTGACGGCCGCCGTCTTCGACGAAGCCACCAGCCGATGGGCGATCGAGACGAGCCGGGGTGATCGCGTCTCGGCGCGATTCTGCATCATGGCCACCGGCTGCCTGTCCACCGCCCAGGTGCCGAAGTTTCCGGGGCTCGAGACCTTCCGGGGCAAGCGGTATCACACCGGCCACTGGCCGCACGAGGGCGTGGACTTCACGGGCCAGCGGGTCGGCGTCATCGGCACCGGCTCCTCCGCGATCCAGTCGATCCCGATCATCGCGGAGCAGGCGGCCCACCTGTTCGTCTTCCAGCGGACGCCGAACTTCAGCGTGCCCGCGCGCAACGCTCCGATCGACCCGGAGTTCGAGCGGCGGGTGAAGGCCGGCTACGCCGACTTCCGGCGCCAGGCCCGCGAGTCGCGCGTCGGCTTCGTCGTCGAGCGCAGCGAGGCCTCCGCGCTGGCGGTGCCACCCGAGGAGCGACGGCGTGAGTACGAGAAGCGCTGGGGGCGCGGCGGTCTCGGCTTCACGGCGACGTACATGGACCTGCTGACCAACAAGGACGCGAACGAGACGGCCGCCGAGTTCTGCCGGGCCAAGATCCGCGCCCTCGTGCGCGACGGCGCCGTCGCCGAGGCGCTGGTGCCGAAGCACTATCCCGTGGGCACCAAGCGCATGTGCGTCGACACCAACTACTACGAGACGTTCAATCGCGACAACGTGACCCTGATCGACCTGCGGACGACGTCGATCGAGGCGATCACTCCAGGCGGTCTGCGCACGCGGGAGACGGCGTACGCGCTGGACAGCATCGTCTTCGCCACCGGCTTCGACGCCATGACGGGCGCCCTGCTCAGCATCGACATCCGCGGGCGGAACGGCCAGACGCTGCGGGAGAAGTGGGCCGAGGGACCGCGCACCTACCTGGGGCTCGCGGTGGCCGGCTTCCCGAACCTGTTCGCCATCACCGGGCCCGGCAGCCCCTCCGTGCTCAGCAACATGATCGTCTCCATCGAGCAGCACGTCGACTGGATCGCCGACTGCGTCACGTACCTGCGTGCGCACGGCTACGCGGCCATCGAGGCGACGGCGCCGGCGGAGGAGGCGTGGGTCGGCCACGTCAACGAGGTCGGTCACGCCACGCTCTATCCGCTGGCCAACTCCTGGTACATGGGGGCCAACATCCCGGGCAAGCCGCGCATCTTCATGCCCTACATCGGCGGGGTGGGTACCTACCGGCAGATCTGCGACGGCGTCGCCGCCAAGGGCTACGAGGGCTTCTCGCTGACGTCCCGCTAGAAGGGGAGGCCGGATGGAGTTTCACATCACCGAGCCGCAGCGCGATCTGCGGCACCGCGCTCGGTGTCTGGCCGACGACTTCGCGACCCGCGCGGCCCAGCACGACCGCGAGGCGAGCGACCCCCTCGAGAACTACGCCGCCCTGCGGGAGGCGGGGTTCTACGGACTCAACGTTCCCACCGAGTTCGGTGGCAGCGGTCTCGGCCTGCTGGGCTGGTCGCTCGCCGCCGAGGAGCTGGCCCAGGGCTGCGCCTCGACGGCGCTGTCGTTCAACATGCATCTCTCCGTCGTGGGGCCCGTCATGGTGAGCCCGCTCGTGCCGCGGGCCACCAAGGAACGTCTGGCGAAGATGGTGGTGCAGGAGGGCCGGCTCATCGGCGGCAACTTCTCGGAGCCGACGACCTCGGGCCTGGTGGGCACGCCGGTGCCGCTGACGCGGGCCCGGCGCGTGGACGGCGGCTACCGCATCACCGGCCGCAAGGCGTTCGCCTCGATGATCGCCGCCGCCGACTACGTCATGGTGCTGGCCCACCCGGAGGAGGCCACCTCGGCGACGGCCGGCATGCTGCTCCTGGTCCCGCCCGACGCGCCCGGCCGCCGGGTGGACAAGGTGTGGGACACATTGGGGATGCGGGCGACCCGCAGCGATTCGATGACGCTCGACGAGTGCTGGGTGTCGGACGACGCGCTGCTGGTCGAGACGGACGACATCGTGCCGTTCCGGCGCGACGGCGCGAACTGGTTCTGGGGCTCCTACACCGGCGTCTATCTCGGGATCGCGGTCGCCGCGTACCGCGCCATCACGGAGGTCGTGAAGGGCCGGACGCCGCCGGGCTTCACCCAGTCCCTCGCCTATCACCCCGATGTGCGGCGGCAGGTGGGCGAGATGAGCGTCGATCTGGAAGCCGCCCGGCTGCTGACGTATCACGCCGCCTGGCTCAGCGACACCGAGGGGCCGACGCCCGCCACCCTGTCGGCGCTCTATCGGGCGAAGTACTTCGTGGGCGAGGCGGTCACGCGGATCACGCGGACGGCCATGACGCTGGGGGGCGCCCACGCGCTGTTCAAGACCTCGCCGCTCGAACGATTCTTTCGCGACGGCGCGGTCGCCCCCGTGCAGTTCCCCCCACGCGACTTCTGCCTGTCGACGCTCGGCATGTTCGAGCTGGGGCTGGATCCCCGTGACGTGTTGCCGCCGCTGAAGAGCGACCGGTCGGCGGGTGGTCCGGTCGTGCGCTGAGCGACCCGGTCGATCGGGCCGAACGGTCCGTGCTAGGATCGGCGCGCCGTTCCTTCCGGGAAGGAGACTCGACATGTCGGTGCTCGTGATCGGCGCGACCGGCTTCATCGGCCCTCGGCTCATCCGGCGGTTGCTCGCCCGCGGCGAATCGGTGGTCGGCATGGATCTCAACCCGGGCGCGGCCGCGTTCGGCGACGTGCCGATCGGCGCCCCCGTCCTCCGCGGCGACGTCACCCAGTTCGAGGACGTGATGCGGACGATCCTCGACGTGAAGCCGGAGCGGGTCATCAACCTCGCCTACGGGCTCGGGGCCGGCGAGGGCAATCCGCACCAGGTCATGCGGCTGGACATCCTCGGCATGGACAACGTCTTCGAAGCCTGCCGGCTGACGGGCATCAAGCGGGTCGTCTATGCGAGCTCGATCGCGGTGAGCGGCCAGCAGAGTCACTTCGGTGACCGGCCGGCGAACGAGGACGATCCGGTCCACGGCACCAGCCAGTACGCGATGCACAAGATCTTCAACGAGTTCCAGGCGCGCAAGTACATCAAGAACTACGGCATGTCGATCGTCGGCGTGCGCCCCGCCAACGTCACCGG
>Ga0134124_10004499_pt1 | contig 11195 bp, 8 predicted proteins | sample KB304_FD_96880 | JGI IMG/M metagenome (GOLD analysis project Ga0134124, IMG submission 96880) | Terrestrial soil microbial communities without Nitrogen fertilizer from Kellogg Biological Station, Michigan, USA - KB3-0-4 | ecosystem: Environmental > Terrestrial > Soil > Unclassified ... | reverse complement strand
GCGCTTCGAAGCCGAGAGCGCCCTGGGCGCCGCGCAGTCTGCAGCGAGCGTGGCACGAACGACCCACGATCGCATGAAGCAGCTGCTCGCCGCTCACGTCATAGCTCAGCAGCAAGCCGACGACGAGGAGGCAACCTGGCGAAGCGCCGTCGCGCACGAAGAGATGGCGCGCGCACGGCTCCGTGCCATCGCGGCGAGCATCGACGAGGCCCGAGCCGGCCTGGCCGAAAGCCAAGCCACTCTGGAATACTCGCGAATCGCGGCGCCTTTCGCTGGGCGCGTCCTGGAGCGACGAGTGGACCCGGGCACACTTGCCGCACCGGGCACTCCCCTGTTCGTGGTGGCCGATGACAGCTTGCTACGAGTCGAAGTGGCGGTGGAGGAGTCGCGCGTGCCGGCCTTGAAGCTCGGCGACGCAGCGACGATTGAGATCTCCGCGCTGCCAGAGCCCCTAGTCGGTCGAGTGAGTGAGATCGTCCCGAACGTGGACGTCGCCTCGCGAGCCTACCTGGCGAAGCTCGATCTTCCGTCAGGGGCCCGAGCGCGACCGGGAACATTCGCGCGCGTCCGATTCGGAGTCGGAACGCGTTCGCGGCTAGTCGTTCCGACCAGCTCGGTGAGCGCGTTGGGTGCGCTGCAACGGGTTTTCGTGGTGCAAGGTGACACGGCGCGCTTGCGCATGGTCACCCTGGGCGACACGCAACCTCCCTGGACCGAAGTACTCAGCGGACTGTCGCCCGATGAGACCGTGGTAACGGTAGCGGAAGCGGAAATTCGGGACGGCAGTCGCGTCGCGGTGGCCCGATGAAGCGCGAGGCGAAGCTCGGCGTGGCGGGCAAGCTCGCGCGTGTCTTCATCCATTCGAAGCTCACGCCCCTGCTGTTGATCGCGTCCGGACTGCTGGGCGTGTTCGCGGTCCTTCGCCTTCCACGCGAAGAAGAGCCTCAGATCGTCGTCCCAGTGAGTGACGTCTTCGTGCGCCTGCCCGGTGCCTCGGCCAAAGAGGTGGAAGCGCGCGTGACGAAGCCGCTCGAGCGTGTGCTGTGGGAGATCCCCGGTATCGAATATTTGTATTCCACCTCGAGCCCGGGCCTGGCGACCTTCATCGTCCGTTTCAAAGTCGGCGAAGACGAGGAGCGCAGCACCGTCCGTTTGCACCAGAAGCTCGGCGCACACCTCGACGCGATCCCGGAGGCCGCATCGCTGCCGCTGGTGAAGCCTCGCTCGATCGACGACGTGCCGATCCTCGCGCTGACGCTGTTCAGCGCGAGGTACACGGGTTATGAGCTGCGCCGCTTGGCCGCCGAGTTGCGCGAGCAGGTGAAGCAAGTGCCAGGGGTAAGCGAAGTCACGCTCACCGGAGGTGAGCGGCGTCAGCTCCGCGTCCAGCTCGATCCCGACAAACTAGCGGCCCGACGCTTGTCACCCCTCACGGTGGCTACGGCGCTGCAAACGAGCAACCAGCGTCTCGCCGCGGGCGCTCTCGCGAGCGAGAACCGCGAGCTGCTGCTCGAAACAGGGACCGTGCTCGTGAATGCCGACGACGTGGGGGCGGTGGTCGTCGGCGTAGCTCTCGGTCGCCCCGTATTCCTGCGCGACGTGGCGACGATCGTCGACGGCCCCGAGGAGCCTTCGACGTATGTCCGGTTCGGCGCTGGCGCGGCCGCCCAAGGGGTTGAACGAGAGCTCGGAGCTGGGGCTGCACCGGCCGTCACGCTCTCGGTCGCGAAACACAAAGGGCAAAACGCGGTCAGCGTCGTATCCGACGTGCGACGGAAGATCGACTCGCTTCGCGGCAGCGTGATCCCCAAGGACGTGACACTGACCACGACTCGCGACTACGGAGCGACGGCCGACGAGAAAAGCAACGAGCTGCTGTTCCACATGGGCATCGCCGTCGTGAGCGTCGCCGTGCTCATCTGGTTCGCACTCGGTCGACGCGAGGCCGGCATCGTGATGCTGGCCATCCCAGCGACGCTGGCGCTGACCCTCGCGGTGTTCTATTTCTACGGCTACACACTGAATCGGATCACGCTGTTCGCGCTGATTTTCTCGATCGGCATCTTGGTCGACGACGCAATCGTCGTGCTCGAGAACATCACCCGCCACGCGCGCCTGCTCGAAAATCGAGGCCGAGACCTGGCCGAGGTCGCGGTGCGCGCGGTCGACGAGGTCGGAAACCCCACGATTCTGGCGACGATGACCGTGATCGCCGCGATCCTGCCGATGGTGTTCGTGGGCGGGCTGATGGGGCCGTACATGCGTCCGATCCCAGTCGGTTCGACCGCGGCGATGGTATTTTCGCTGCTCGTCGCATTCATCGTCACCCCTTGGGCAACGGTGCGATTCCTCCGACGGGTTGGTTCGGAGCTGCCAACCGAGGCCGAAGGGCGACTCACGCGGCTGTATCGCCAGGTGATGGGAGCGCTGCTGCGCGACGCGAGGCTGCGGGGCTTTTTCCTAACCGGCGTGGTCGTGCTCCTCATGGGTGCAATGGCGCTGGTGGTGGTCAAGTTCACACGCGTGAAGATGTTGCCCTTCGACAACAAGAGCGAGTTTCAGGTGATCATCGACATGCCCGAGGGAACGCCGCTCGAGCAAACCGACCGCGCCACACGGGCCATGGCCGACGCGCTCCGCAGCGAACCCGAGGTGAAGAGCTACCAGACCTACGTCGGGACGGCCGGTCCTTACAACTTCAGCGGTTTGGTGCGCCATTACTTCCTACGCCAGGGTTCGAACGTCGCCGATATTCAGGTCAACTTGGTCGACAAGGGCGAACGTACGGCGCAAAGCCACGCCATCGCCAAGCGCGTGCGCGACGCCATCCTGCCGATTGCCGCCGAGTTTGGCGCGCGCATCAAGGTGGCGGAAGTGCCGCCAGGACCGCCCGTGCTCGAGACGATGGTCGCCGAGATTTACGGCCCGGACTATCCGGGCCAGATAGCGATCGCCAAAAAAGTGCGTGACCTGATGGAGAAGACTCCTGGCGTCGTAGACGTCGACTGGTTCGTCGAAGACGATCAGCCAAAGTACCGGTTCTTGGTCGACCAGGAAAAAGCGGCGCTGAACGGCGTCGATTCGGCGGACATCGTCCGAGCGTTGCGGCTCTCCAGCGCGGGCGAAAGCGCGGGTCTCGCGCACGACGAGCGCGAGAAGGAAGCGGTACCGATCGTGCTCAGACTCGACCGCGCGACACGCTCGGATATCGATCGCCTGCAGAGCGTGCGGGTTCTCGGGCGCGCCGGGAACTTGGTCAGTATCGGAGAGCTCGTCAGGCCCGAGCTCGTGACCGAAGACAAGAGCATCTACCACAAGAACCTGAAGCCCGTGGTGTACGTCGCGGCCGACGTTGCGGGCGCAATCGAGAGCCCGGTCTACGCCATCCTGCAGCTCGGACCGGAGCTCGACCGCATGAAGCTGCCGGACGGCTTCGGCTTGGAGCAGCACACCGCGTCACAGCCATTCTTCGACGACCGGTACTCGATGAAGTGGGACGGCGAATGGCAGGTCACCTACGACGTCTTCCGTGATCTGGGCGCGGCGTTCGCGGTCGTGCTGGTGCTGATTTACGTGCTCAACGTGGCCTGGTTCCAATCGTTCAAGACACCGCTCGTGATCATGTCGGTCATCCCCTTCGCCCTGATCGGGATCCTACCCGCACACGGCTTACTCGGGACGTATTTTTCAGCGCCATCGTTGGTTGGGTTCATCGCCGGCGCCGGCATCGTGGTCAGAAATTCGATCATCTTGGTCGACTTCATCGAGCAACGCCTGGCCGAAGGCAGCCCCTTGGAGCAGGCAGTCGTTGACGCCGGCGCAATCCGCTTTCGACCGATGCTGCTGACGGCGGCAGCGGTCGTCATGGGCGCCTCGGTGATTCTGTTCGATCCCATCTTCGCCGGGCTCGCCATTTCACTAATGGCCGGCGAGCTCGCGTCGCTCGCGCTCTCGCGGCTCACCGTGCCGGTCCTGTACTTCATGATGCGAGAGTGGGAGCAGCGACGCGACGCGCGGCGTGCGACTGCCCCTGGCGATGACTCCCAGCGGTCCCTCCAGTTTGCAGCTTTGGCCCGCTGGGACGGCGGTCCAACTCCAGATGACCCAGACGCTGTTCACCGTCCGCCACCTCGCTCCGGACGTGCTGCCGAGCAAGTGCCTGCCGATGACATCGGACGATGACCGCGAGCGCGCTCGCAGGGTTCGAATTCCCTCCCTCTCCCCTGCGCGCAGTCCGCGACGTGGCCCCATTTGGATTACTCAGCGCGGCCCGTCTGAATCCGGCGCGGACCCTCGCGAAGGGGCCAATGGTGCGGCCAGCGAACTCTGCAATGTGCCGCCCGAACTCTCCAGCCCAGTCCGTCGCCCGCCCCGCTGACCACGCGCCGTAGTCCAGGTGCTCACAGTCTTGCATCGCTGTACGAACACATTTTTTGGTCGACGAAGCCCAGAGGCGCGGGCTCCTTGCCCGAGTAGTCGAGGAACGGCTTCTCGCTGGGGCGGTGTACTATTGTACTCTTCAATCGGATCTTCGCTTCTCGCAGGAAGCGACCCGTCCAGAAGAACGCGCTTCGCATCTGCACATTGCACGAAAATGATGCGTGCAACACTCGTGCTGACGATAGGGGAGCACCCGAGTGTGTAGACTCAGTCGCTGCGCGACGCGCTTCCAAGTGAATCAGACGGGCGCGGTCGGATGAAATCCCTCCGACCGCTTGTTCCTAGCTTTTACGTCTTCTGCATCTTCGAACGGGCCTCAGATGCACTTGCGATTGCCCCCTCCTGCGCCCCGCGAACCTGTCGCCGCCGCGCCTCACGAGCAATGACGTATCAAGCTATTTTTTCTGCACCGAGCGACGCGACCGTGCCCTTTGGCATCAGGACATTTTCCTTCACGTGACCAACCGGCAAGGCCGTGTCGAGCCAAAGCTGAGCTTTGGCAGCCATCTTGATGCGCCACCAGAACGAGTAGTCCTCCGGCACATACTCATTCACGACTTCACCGTCCACCTCATGCTTGAGGACGAATGGTAGAAAGAACGGCGTCCACTCATCACCGCCAGGGTCGCGAACGACGGGTTCGGACGCGCGAATCTTTTCGATCGTGCTGCGATGAACGGCCGCAAAGCCCATTCCCGCCACGACCGCCGGGAGATATCGCTCGTCTCCAAAGATATGGATCTCAGCCTCTGGATCGTTGGGCACCGCAGCAAGATGGCCTGGGCGGACGAAATAGCATCCGGTCACGCAATTGAATTCGTCGACCTTCTTCGATTGAGCAAGCTCGAGCAACTGCTCCGGCGTTGCCATGATGTCAGCATCGATGAAGAGGAAGGTGTCGGCCCTTGTCTTGAGCGCGTCACACAGCAGACGGCTTCTTGCTCGAACGAGGTCAGAACACCCGTGGACCATGATGATTGGCATATGTGCCTTGCGCAACGCTTCGGCCAACCGCCAATGAACGTGTGAAAAAGCTGGAATCAGTGCGATTACTTCGTTCATGCGAATTTTCCTTCCCTTGCTTGCCGCATCCGACCGAACCCCGCGCTCGGAGTGATTCACTCGACCGAACGTCCGCGCGCTATAGCATGCGAAGACCGTCGGCCAATCAGAAAGCTTCTACGCGCAACCTCGACCTGACACACCGAGGACACATCCGCTGGGTGCCAAACTATAGTCATGCAGTGGGGGTGATAGAGCGAACACACTACGTTCTCGCGAGGAGTGATTGCTTCGACGAAAACCGCCACCCCAAGCAATCACCATGGCTCCAATCACGCGTGTAAATTCCTTGACGACCAACTGCGCTCTGACCTAGAGACGTTCTCGGGATGAAGGGCGTAGCTGTGATCGTGGCAGGAGCGATTTCTGGGTTTCTCGGGGCGTGGGGCGCGATGCTGCTTTCGGCACCGAAACCAACGAAATCAGAGAGCGTCGCAGCGACTGCATCACCACCAGAGCACCCGCAACCAGAGCGCCTCGTATCGATTCTCCGGCCCACGCCTGAGCCAGCTTCGAGTGCGGCGTGCGCGGCCTCGTCGTCGGATGCGCCTTCGGCCCCAGTCGTGATTCCACGCACCCCGGAGGAGCGTGCTGCCCGGCTAAAGGACGATCAAGCGATTCAGCGCGACGCGCAGCGCAGCGCGATTGTCGCGCACGATCAGGAACCGCGCAATCCGAACTGGGCGACGATGGCAGAGACTTCCATTCGTGACGCGTTCACCAAGCTGCCCACCGTAAAGCACGCCTCGCTCGACAAGGTCGATTGTCGCTGGGAATCGTGCGTAATGAATGTTTCCTGGAAAGAACTGACGGACGCCCGCGCAGAGATGGCGGACGTCGCCGGTGATCTCGGCCCACTTTCAGAATACTGCTCGCGTACCCTAGTATTGGATGAGCCGACGGGGGGTGCACAGCGGGCGAGCGTTGTTTTTCAATGTGGCCAACAAGTAGCACAACATCAAAATCGATAGGGAAGGGTACGCAAATGAGTGCAAAAAGATATGGACTCTACTACGCAATGGCGGCAACTGTCGCCGCGGGGACAACGGCAATTGCAGGCACCGCGGATGCCGCCAATACGTGTACGTGCCTAAACTCGAATACGATTCGAACCTACGGACCGGGCTCGTTCGTGTACAAAGGGAGCGCAACTGCTGGGTACGAAGCCGAGATTGTCGGAGATCTCCTGTATGGGTTCATCTCCGCTATGTCTTCGGCCAGTGTGCCGGGCGCTGCAGCTTGGTTCGATTGGGAGCCGACTCTTCAATACACCACGACGCGCGCTTGGATTTCCAAGCTCAGCTGGACGGGCGTCCAAGTTTACTCCGCGCCAGTCGCGGTGAGAGCTTTGACGACGGACATGTCGCACCAAGAGATCGAAGTCCCGACCACGGGCGTTACCAATCCGAGTAACTCCGTGTGGGATCGGTACATCATGCGCGTAACGAGCAGCTCGGCCATTTCGCCGGCTTCGTTGCCGATTTCGCTGCCCAAGTCGTCGTACTAAGAAGCGGCGTGTTTCAAGCCCCCTCGTGCGGAGACTCGTCGCGAGGGGGCATATTCGCGGTTCATCGGGGATGAAGTCGATGGCAGACGGCGGCACGAGGTCGCTCGCGGTACGAGCGAGATAACTCGCGGAATCATGATGGGATGACTATCACTCACGAGTCATTGATTGCTCGCGCTCGGCTCAAGGAGATCCTCCAGTTCGTATTCGGCACCGTCGGTGAGTTGCCGCGGACGACGGAGTTGTCGCTGCCCCTGCGTTTTTTGTTTGCCGCGCGGCTGCTACCCCTGGTTCACACGAGAGCGAATGCAGCCAAGCTGCCGCTCGCGCGATCGAACGAGATTAGTCAACTTTGCGCCGCCATCGGCCTAATGCAGGAACGGTTGCGTCACGAGTTTCTAGTCATCGCAGACGAATGCCGGGTTCGGGGGATTGACATCGTTCCGCTCAAGGGGATCGATCAGCTCTTGTGGGGAATGGGGTTGACGGGAGAGCTCCATACCCGCGACCTCGATTTCCTGATTGCAGCCGAAGAGTACGGGGAAGTATCCACTGCGCTTCGTGGCCTCGGTTACCAACAACTTGCAGGCGTCGACCGTCGAACCGGGAAAGGAATTCCCGCGGACGCGTCAACGGTTCTCGCATCCGAACGACTGGACTACTACGCCTACCACCCGTGGACGTTAGTCGTTGAATTCCCCGAGATCGCCGCATATCTCGATGTGTTGGATAAATATACCGGTAGCAAAGAGCTCTTTCCAATCTACCGTTCGGACGCCGGAACCTACCTCTTGTTGGAGGTAGATGTTCATCACAGCTTGTGGCCTGGAACGCCACGCTCTGGAATTTCGACCGCGCCCCTGCCCTGCGGACCTCGGACACTCCAGCGTCTCTCGGCCGTCGATCGCCTCAGTTTTTCGGGGAGTCACATGGCGAACCGGCTGATCACGATGGACCACACCAGCTCGTGGGGTGCCCTGGCTTACACGGTCGGCATACTCGATAGCGAGTCCTCGGTCGACGTCGTGGAAAGGTGTGGCCTCAGAGCTGCACAGGTTGGCCTGGCCGTGGACTGGACGCGCGCCTCCGCCATCATCGCTGCGTTGGCAGAATTCGTGAATGGCAACCAGCCGTTCCCGCTAATCCAGCAGAGTGTAAGGCATCGCGCGATGACTGAGTTTCTGGCTCATTGGGGTCACATTTGAACGACCAGCAAGTGCGCCACCAACGTTGGTTGACTTGCCAGAATGACTAGGAAGGCAGATGACGTTCCTTCACGATGAGCAGACTTTGGACGACGCGGAACTCAGCGAAGCTCTCGTCTGCCCTTCTCCAAAACACTCCTCACGCCATAGTACGGACGGAAACCTGCAGGTCAGTGTGTCGGCGCCTGGCACCGAACTAGTGAGCGATCAAGCCGCTTCCGTACGTCGATTGTTCAGTGAAAACTACTTTCGGTACCACTATCTTTCGGAGATGCTCGAAGTCAGCCGCTTCCGTTTTTTGGCAACGCTGGACGGCAGATTGGTAGGGTACGCAACGGTAGCACCAAGGGGTGGCTTTGGAATCCTGTCGAACCTTTTGGTGGATAGCGCCTATCGAGGCAGTGGTATCGGTGGCGCGCTCGAAGCAGCTCGGATGCACACATGCGGTTCGCAAGGGCTACGCCCCTATTCGAGCTGCACGACCGTTGGGACCGGCAGCCAGCACCTCAAACGGAAGCACGGATTGGCGCCCATGAACATCAGGTATGGCGTGCGCTCCGGTGTCGCCCGCGACTCGTTGCTCGAGTCCGGCGTGACATTCGTAGGTGGAGATGTTGCAATAGCCGAATGGTCACATGATCAAATCGTCGAGGACGGCGGTCTTGGTCGTTCTCGTTTGATCTCGAGCGACCTTGGGCGTGTCCTGTTCATCGCCGAGCAGTGGGCAGGAATGGACGTCTACGCAGACGTGTTGGTGCCACCTTCCCTCGCCGCGGAATGCATGGCCGAACCGCGTCTAGTGTTCGCAGGCGTGGACGTCGACTACACTTCGACGCTGGTTGGAGCGCTATTCCAAGTTAGAAATCAGCGTTTTTGGTCGGCTGCGGAGCACCCCGGTCAAATCTGCTTCAATGTCCCCGAGTTCTTCCAACGTGTATGGACTCAAGTTCTGGGAAGCACAAAATGCTGAACATGGACGGCGGACGCTACTTAACGCGCCTAGCAGATTTCGTTTCGCACGACACAGTGAGCCCGCTAGCTGACACGTCTTGTAGCGGCGTGGACCGTTTGCTGGCACCCCATGGCTTCTTCCGCGCCGCTCGCGCATGTTGGCTGCGCGCTTCTGGCTCGCCCCGAGCGTGGGTATACGCCCACATAGACACAAAGCCGCCAATTCCGCGAGACGAGTGGCGAACCGACCCTTTCAGCCTGGTCGAGAAGTCAGGTCGCCTGTTTGGCCTCGGTATTTCGGACGCAAAGTTCCAGTTGCTGAATGCGCTCGACGTATTCAGCGACCCCGATATTGGTTTCGTGGTTGATGGCGAGGAAGAAATCGGAGGCAGCGGCGCCGCAGAGATACTCGCGGCAGCCGACGTGGACGTCCTCGTGATCGTCGACGGCGCGACTTCGTCCGCGCGTTTCTTCTCCGGCACAGCCGGTCAGATTGACGGGCAACTTAGGCTCAAGACCGGCTCGCCTCGATTGCATCCTTCTCGCGCCATTCGTCGAGAGCTCTGGCAGATGATGTCGGACGTTTTCGGGCGCGCAGCAGAGTTGAAAATGCATTTCAACTGGACCGGACTTTCCGCGCCCGAGTCGGTGCGCTCGCTCTCTTTGGAGGAGGCCGTGATTCGGTTCGATCTACGCTATCAAAGGATAGACGCACCGGTCGTGGGTGCCTTTCTGGAACCGTATGACGTCGAGATCCGTCAACATTACCAACCACTCGAAGGGATATGCCACCAGCACGACTACCCGCTTGCGTCCTTCTCGTGCGCGCTCGGCAACACCCTGTCACGCTTGAATCGCGTCGTAGTCGCACCCGGCGCTTTCGCCCAAAACGGCAACCACCGTCCGAACGAATGGATCGACTTCACTCAAATAATCGCTCATCGAATCCGCCTCGAGAAGGTACGCCGTTCCTGCTTTTCACCTGAGGTCCAACATGACGCCTAGTTCCAGAGAGGTGAACCAATTGCGCGTCTGGGAAGAGCACCTCGCGTTCGTCGGCTTCGATCAGACGGAGCTGGCGGAGCTGGATCGCGAATTTCACGGCTCGGTGTGCCGTTCCGAGAGCGCCGCGGTGCATACGTTCGTGCGCCGCCTCGGCTCACCCGAGCGCCACCAGGCTTTGCCCCGCATTACACGCCACCTCGGGGGTTCGAGCGCGCAAAAGTTCCTGTCGGACAACAGCCAATTCGACGCTGCCATCCAAGAGCGATTCGCAGAGCCGGTCGTGTCGAGCGATGAAAAATTCCGTTACCTGCTGGATGGCTCGCTTTGCGAGGCGGAACGGTCGACGACCACCGTCGTTAGCTGGCGCTTGATGCCTTTCGTGCTCTCGGATCTCGTCGAGAACTTGCTGCTCGGGCGAGCGCGCGAACGCGGCTGGGTGCAATGTCACGCTGCGGCGTGGGCAGAAGGTGGTGGCGCGACTTTGCTGATAGGTTCCTCGGGTGCTGGAAAGACCACCGCGCTCCTCGAAGCCGTGAAGCGTGGTGCGCTGCTAGTTTCAAATGACCGGGTCTTCCTCCGCCTTCACGAAGGACGCCTCGAGGCCCGCGGGTTCCCGCTACCAATGAACATCGGCTGCGGAACCATTCGATCGCTCGGGCTCGACCTGCCCCATTTCGGTCGCCCGAACGATCACAAGTTGCGACTCAGTCCCGCAGAGGTCGCGAGCCAGTTCCGAACTGACTACGCGAACTGGTATCCAGTGGTCACCGCGCGTGCGGCAAACACGACCGAGCTAGAGTCGAACACCTTTTGGGAGGGAGACCCGTGTCACCCTTTCTGGAACGCCGCGCAACGGCCGAATCTCCCTCTAGCCAGGTCCGGACCGCTGTCGCAAGCCTTGGCCGAACTCCTCGAGCAACCCGGCGCGTCGCCTGATCAACGACTTTTGGTCGCGCAAATGGCACACCAATGAAGCTCGTGTACGCTCCGTCCGCGCGGCGAATGATTCCGTACCCGCCTGTGGG
>Ga0134124_10004498_pt1 | contig 11196 bp, 10 predicted proteins | sample KB304_FD_96880 | JGI IMG/M metagenome (GOLD analysis project Ga0134124, IMG submission 96880) | Terrestrial soil microbial communities without Nitrogen fertilizer from Kellogg Biological Station, Michigan, USA - KB3-0-4 | ecosystem: Environmental > Terrestrial > Soil > Unclassified ... | reverse complement strand
TTGCATTTTTTCATCTTGCAATTTGCAATGCCCCTTGTATTTGCATGCTTCTTCACCCTTTCACAACATGGAACCTTCACGTGACAAACCACGTCGCGAACTCAAGCCCGAGCAGCAGATCGCTGCGCACACGCTCGATCGTCACGTCGCTGTGACTGCCGGGCCGGGCGCGGGCAAGACTACCGTACTCGTCGAACGTTACCTCCACATTCTCCGAACGCAAGACATCAGCGTAGATCAAATCGTCGCGATCACTTTCACCAATCGCGCGGCTAATGAGATGCGCCAACGGTTGAGAACAGAGCTGGACAAGCTGCTCTGGTCAGCCGCACCCAACGAGCGCGCGAAGTGGATGCGCCACAAACGCACGCTCGAGGGCGCGATCATCACGACTATTCATGGCTTCTGCGCGCGGCTGCTTCGCGAGTTCCCGGTCGAGGCTGACATCGATCCGCAGTTCGCGCTGCTGGACGCTCATCAATCGGCGATGCTGGAAGAAGCGGTTGTCGAAGAAACCCTAACCGAGTTCATCAGCGCCGATCATCACGCGATAACCGAACTGACCGCAGGAGTCGGGAGACCAAGGCTCGCGCGCGGCCTAATCGATATCTATCGGTCGATGCGCAATCAGGGTTTGACGGTCGAACGTCTTCAGGCTCTGGTCGAGGACAGCCATACGACGGTTGACGACTACCAGAAAGCGGTCGAGGAATTAAACCTGAAGATGCGCGAGTTCATCCAGACCGTTGGGCTTTCGCCGGCAGCGGATGACAAACGCCGCGATGCGAGCTTACTCTGGCCCGTGCTTCACGAGACGTTGATGACTGCGCCGGATTCGTCATCGCCCCCTGAGTTTGTGGAAGTCATTCAAAGATTTCGCGCGGCGACCCGGCCGGCATCCCAGGTCAAGATTCGCGATCTGGTCAAGGAGCTTGACGACCTTATCTGGAAGGACAAACCTGGCCCTCTTGGCGGCTCGATTCCGCAGAAGTTTTTCGATCTGCACGCGCGCAGATACGCAGCCGCGCTGATCGACATTGTTAAGTCGATCGAGCGCAGGCTGGATGACGAGAAGCGTCGAAGGTCGGCGCTTGATTTTGATGACCTGCAGGTGCGCGCTCTCAGGCTGCTCGACCAGCGCCCTGAGGTGTTGCGCCGAACATCGGGCCGATATCGATTCTTTCTCGTCGATGAATTTCAAGACACGAACAGTCTCCAGCGCGACTTGATGGCGAGGCTCGCGCTCGGAAGTAGCACAGACTTCAGTCTGTCTGGTACGGAAAGCGAGCAGCAGGCCAACAGACTGAAGTCTGGGGTACGCGCGAATCTTTTCATCGTCGGCGACCGCAAGCAATCGATCTACGGGTTCCGAGGCGCCGACGTGGATGTGTTTCGCGAAATGACGGCTCGAATCCAGGCGCAGGATGGCTTGCCGATAACCCTGAACCGAAACTTCCGCAGCCAGCGTCCGCTGATCAGCGCTTTCAACTACTTGTTCGACCGGATATTCGAATGCGAGCGCGAGGCGCCCGCCGGGAAGCCGGAGCTCGACGAGCTTGGCTACGTCGAGCATGAAGCCAGCATCTCGGCGCGCGAAGACGAAGACACGCCGCCGCTCGTCGAGTTGCTGATCGACGTCAGGCCGGGTAGTAACGAAGCCATTCGCTTGTCTGCCGGCGGCCAAGAGCAACGAATGAATTCGTTATTACAAAGCGACGTTTCAATAGACCGGCGTTCGAAGCAGAAGCCTCGCGAGCGTGACGCCGAGCAGTTGGCCGAACGGATTCTCTCGATCGCCGGCAAAGATTCGATCAGCGACAGAGGCGAGACCCGGCTCGTCCAGTATCGCGACATCGCCCTGCTCTTTCGAGCGATGACCGAAGTTCACATTTACGAAGCGGCTTTCCGGCGCACGGGGGTGCCTTACATTACTGTCGACGGCAAAGGCTTCTATGCGCGCGAAGAGATCACCGACTTCATCCAGCTTCTTCGTTTCCTCGACAACAAAACGGACGAAGTTGCGCTTGCCGCGGTTCTGCGTTCCCCGATTTGCGGTTTGTCAGACGACAGTTTGTTGGCGCTTCGCTGCGCGCCAATCGCGGACGGACGCGACGTGCCCGGCTCGCGAGGCAGGGTTCGATCTCTGCTGACAGCGCTTGGCGAGCACGAATCCACCGGTGCCGTCGATCGAGCCGAACGACCGGTGCTCGACCGCGCCCGCGCGCTGCTGGGCGAGTTGATGCGACGATCCAAGCGATCGCGAGTGTCCGAGCTTCTGAGATTTGCAGTCGAGGCCTCCGAGTATCGCATCGTAGCGGCGGCGACTTTCGACGGCGGACAGCGGCTCGCGAACCTCGAGAAGCTGTTCACACTGGCGGAGCGGTTCGAAGGCTCCGGCGCCTATATGATTCGTGATTTCGTGCGGTTCGTCCGCGATTTCGAGGAATCAGGCGGCCGCGAGAGCGAAGGGCAGATCGACGATTCGGCGGACGCGGTTCGGTTGATGTCGATCCACCAGTCGAAGGGCCTCGAGTTTCCGGTGGTGATAATTCCAGATCTTCATCGTCTACCTGATAACCGGCGCGCCTGGTGGGCACTCGACCGGCATCGCGGATTGACATTGAAGGTGCCCGACGGAACGGGCAGGCTTGCCGCGGGCTTCGCGTTCGCGGAATTCACCGAACGCGCAAAGACGCGTGAAGAATTCGAGAGCATGCGATTGCTTTATGTCGCGGCCACGCGCGCGCAAGACCGGTTGATGCTGTCGGGCGCGGTGAAGGATCTCGGGAGTATGCGTAGCTCGTGGCTCGCGGGGGTTTGCAAGGCGCTCCAGATCGGCAAAGATTCCGCCGGCAGCATCATCGCTCCCGCCGAAGACGTGCTGGTGCAATTGACGTTGAACCTGGTCGACGCAGCTCGCGGAGAAACGGCGCAGCGCGGCGAACAAATAGAAGAGGATCTGCCCGCGCCGGCCGATGAGCGTTTGCCGCTTCTCGCGCCGATCCCGCCCAGGCGCACAAGTGGGCTTCATCGCTTCAGCGTTACTCAACTCCTGAACTACGACCGGTGTCCGCGCCAATACTATTTCGATCGAGTGCTGCACACGCCCAGCGAAGATGAAGTCGCGGTTTGGAACAACGCGGATGCACCCGAGCCGCCGGCGAATCTGACTGCGACGCTTCGGGGCGCAGTGATACATAGGTTCTGCGAGGAGTTTCGCGAGGGTGATGAAATTCACTCTTGTCTGAGGGCCAGCTTCGATTACGTGCTGCTGCAGCGAGCGGCCCAACTTGGCGACCGAGTTTCCGAGATTGATATCGAGCGAGCGCTTCACGAGTTGCTGCGCCTTGCGCAGAACTATGTCGGAAGCAACGTCCGGCAGCGTATCGAAGCCGCTCGATCTCTCAACGATCACGTTTCACGCATCACGCATCAGGTCCCCTTCGGAGTGTTGAGTGAGCAGCGCTTTCGCTTACGGCGACCGCTCGGGATCCTGACAGGAACCATCGACAAGCTGATCGTCTGCCCAGCAGTGGACGGCGACGGTATCAACGTTGAAATCATCGACTTCAAAACCAATCGATTTCGAGGGAAGAAGATCGCCTCCGGCAAAACGCTGAAAGGTGACGCGCACAACCAGGGACAACTGTCATTGGATTTTCTCGCGCAAGAATCGGGCGAGACGAATCGCGACCTCCTTGTTCAAGCTGAGGTCGAAGCGACGGCCATTGACTACCACGCCCAGATGCAGGCCTACGCCCTCGCCGCTCGCGAACTGATCCCCGGCGTCGCAAGCGTGCGGGTGGCGCTTCACTTTTTGGATCCGGATGTCGAGGTGAGCTTGCCGGAGGCGCTGCTCGATCATGAAACATGTGCTAAGACAATTGATGCCACGATGCTGAGGATTGTCTCTTCCTCCTCACCCGAGGACTTCCCACCGCAACCCGCGGATCACTGCCGCGCCTGCAGCTTCAAGGAGTTGTGCCCGGCAGGAAGGCGATGGCTCGCCAGGTAAGACACTGAGAAGATTTTGAAACGGCTTTCCAAGCGCCGTGACGCCACAGGGTCGCGCAGTTAGAATCATGGGCGACCGAGGGGTTAACCCATTAGCAGAGAGGACATGCTATTAACCAAGTTTCGATTTGGTTCTTGACGTGTTGCCATCCTGATTCATATGATGCAGATAGCTCTTAGGCTAGGAGGCTTAATTGTGGTTTTACCGAATGCAATTCGCGGTGCCCAAGACGACTGGGAGCGACAGTGCTTCGTACTATTCCGCCAACTATGCGCCAAAGACGATGTCCTTATCCGCTCTAAGGCTATTGCAAGGAACAAAGATTTGAACCATGTCAGGGATCAAATGTATTCGTGGCCTCCGTATCCAGGCAGAGGCCCTCGCGATATGCGGGTCTCCCTGCAGGTCGCCGAAGCCTTTGTCGAACTGGGCCTAATCGAAATGACGGAAGACAATCTGCGCTCTACTCTTTTTGAGGCGCGCTATCGCTTATCATCTCAAGGCGAACGCCTGTGCCGACAAGTATCTTGGGATAGCGGCAATAGCGCAGATCAGTTTCAGGAACTCAAGAAGAGCGTGAATCTACCACGACTGCCAGAGAGTCGGCTGGCCCGCGCCGTGAAAGCGCAACGCAAGCGCCAGCGGAGTTAGTTGACGCTTTTCGGAGGATCTCGTTCGTTATTGCTCGTCTCGTGCTTCGAGCTAAGAGAGGAATGAATGAGCAGCACAACGATACCCCAGAAAACAGATATTGGCTGGGTGGTTGACGTCCCGAACGAGATTGCGCAAGCGCTTCGTGTTGCCGAGGGCTCGATCGCTCTCCTCCACGCAAACGAAGGTCGCCTCGAAATCGAGATATTACCGCCGCCATCCAAAGAATTGGTGGAATCCGTTCGTCAGACCTACGAGCAATTCAAAGAAGCGTTCGATGAAATGAAGCGTCTTGGTGACTGACGAGACCAAATACCTTTCTTATTCTGACGCTGCGCTGATTCATATTCTGTTGATGCGCTTGTCTGGAGAAACTCTCTACGGCGTATTTGATCGGGATTTGGTTGAGTCAGCCCTCGCAAGGCCGAGACATGCAGCGGCTTACGAAAACGCCGACTTGATCCGTCAAGCCGCCACTCTCTGTTACGGATTAATCAAGAATCATCCTTGGGTTGGTGGTAACAAGAGGACTGCGACGGCCATCACCAACGAGTTTATGAAGCTCAACGGGAGCAGGATAGTAGCACTGACTGGCGAGGTCATTGAGCTTGCGTTAGCTATTGAGGGAGAAGCATACCGCGTAAACGAGATCGAATCATGGCTGCGTCAGCATTTCGCTGCGTTACCGTAGATACGCGTCCATCTTCGAAGCCACGTTTCTTGACGGTCATCAATCAATTCATTGTATAATCGCCCAAGCCCCGGAGGAGATACCACATGCGTTCAATCTGGAAAGGTCACATTCGTTTCTTGCTTGTTGCAATTCCCGTTCGCGTGTACAACGCGATTGAAACCTCTGAACAGATTCACCTCAATCAGCTTCACAAGGACGACTTCGGTCCTATCGCTTACGACAAGCGGTGCAAGAAGTGCGGCAAAGTCGTTACCAAGGACGACATCATCAAGGGCTATCAGTACTCGAAGGATCAATACGCGATCATCGAGCCCGACGACATCGCAAAGGTGAAGCTGAAAACAACCAAGGTCATCGACATAGTGGGCTTCGTCGACGCCGCGGAAGTCCCGCCGATGCTTTATGACTCGCCTTACTTTGCCGGTCCGGACGGCGAGGTCGGAGCGAAGACTTACGCGCTGCTTCGCGAGGTATTGAAGGATACTGGCAAGGTCGGGCTCGGCAAAGTCGTGCTCCGCGACCGGGAAGACTTCGTCGCCATCGCGCCGCAGGGCGATGGACTGGTGCTCTACAAACTTCGATATCCGAAAGAAGTCAGGAAGATCACCGAGGTACCACAACTCGAACCTCAGGAGATCGATAAGAACGAGTTGAAGCTCGCGCACACGCTGGTCGATCAGATGGTGACCTCGATAGGCGAGATCGAGATGCGCGATCGCTACAGCGAAGCCCTCAAGGAAATTATCGAAGCCAAGATCGAGGGCAAAGAAGTGGCCGGCTTCGTCGAAGAAGAGCAGCCCACGGTCGACATCATGACCGCGCTCAAGGAGAGCATAAAACAAGCCCAGCGCAAACCGATGGTCAAAGCCACAGGCAAGACCAAGAAGCAGGAAGAGAAGCAGGAAGAAGTGGAGGAAGCAAAGCCGAAGAAGGCTCGCAAGAGCAAGGCTTCGTAAGCCAACGGCTGAGCTTCACGAGATGGCCAAGAAGGACACCAAGATTCTGCGGTTCCCCGCCCCGGCGCCGTCGAAGGCAGATTACCAACGGGTCAAGTCGACCTACACCGTTCAGGACATCAAACAGTTGTTCGGTCTGAGCGAACGGCTGGTTCGCCGCTGGACCGAAGAGGGCGTCGTCCCGCCGGCGACGGCTTCCCAAACCGGCGAGCCGGTCTACGACTTTCGCGCGCTGACCCAGTTTCGCCGCGTGCGCGAGCTGCGAGCACAGGGACTGACGCTCAAGCAGGTCGAGGCAGAGCTGCAGGGTCAGATGAACCTGTTCAAGCCGGCCCACTCGCGAGTCGCGCGGCTGCTGAGCCCTTTTGAAGAAGCGCTTCTCCTCCATGAACGCGGCGATGAAAAGGCGTCACAGTTGTACCGCGAGGCGATATCGGAGGGCGATAACCTCGCCGACGCCTATTGTAATTTAGGTATCCTTGAGGCCGAGCAAGGCAAAATGCCAAAAGCGCTTGATTGCTTTGCGTTAGCGCTGAAGAATGACCCGCGGCACGTCGAGGCCCATTACAATCTCGCTAACCTCTATTTCGATGCAAACGATCTGAAGCTTGCGAAGCTGCATTACGAGACCGCGGCAGAACTCGAGCCGGGGTTCTCACCGCTTCACTACAATCTCGCGCTCGTCTATTACAGGCTGGAAGATTTGGATGGCGCCTGCGCAGCACTCCACAGGTACAAGGAATTGGCGCCCGAGGATCATGAGATGAAAGCCATCGACGAGTTGTTGAGCTGGCTCGACCAGGCCCGCGATATCGACCGCAAAAGGCGCGGACTGACCTAGTGCGCTCAAGTCGATAAAAATGCAGGGACGCCCCTCCGTGGGCGGCCCTCTTTGGAGGCCCGCTTCGTTTGCCAATGAGGGGCGCCCACGGAGGGACGCCCCTACATGTGTTCATCAGATTTTGGGGACCTTGAGGAGATTAGCCATGGCTCGAACTTTTTCCTCGCGTAAATCCTGGAAAGATAAGCTACACAATCAGGATCATTCAAAGGTAATCGAAATCTCGGCTCGCATGGTCAAACGATTTGGGCGAGGAACGATGCTCATCCCTAAACCACTCGATGTCGATGCGCTCATTAGAAAAGTAAAAAAGGGAAAGCTGCTTACCGTTTCTGAAATCCGATCAAAGCTCGCGAGAGATAACAAAGTCGATACGACTTGCCCGCTCACAACGGGCATATTCGTTCGCATCGTTGCCGAAGCCGCGGAAGAAGAATTGCGCGACGGCAAGAAGCGCGTTACGCCCTATTGGCGAGTGATCAGAGAGGACGGCAGCTTGAACGAGAAGTTTCCGGGCGGCGTGAACTCACAAGCGAGGCGGCTGAAGGAAGAAGGACATTCGATCTTGCCAGGTCAGGGCAACCGGCCTCCGAAGCTACAGGATTTCGAGAAAGCGCTAATGCGACTTTGACCTCGCTGCGATCTTTCAGATCGTCTTAGCGAGATGGGCAACCGCTGATTCTCGCTGCATTCCGTGCGCTGATCAGCGCAGATCGGCGAAACGTAGTCAGCGCAAATCAGCGGTTCCTCTTCTGCCGCAAGGATGCCCAGTCTCCAACTGAACCAGCTCTTCTTGACTCAACTCGCGCCGTACTTCTGCAAGACCTTCGCGGTCGCATTGGCCTTGTGAAACGTCGTGTGATGCATTGGCGTCTTGCCGTTCATATCCCGCGCGTTCACATCGGCGCCATGTTCAATCAGCATTTCAGCAATCGCGGCTTGATTCGCATGAGCGGCGGCGTGCAACGGAGTCGTTCCCCAGTGCTCGTTTCTGTTGTGCGAGTTCACGTCCGCTCCGGCGCTCAAGAGGAAGGCAACCATCGTTTGATTGCCCTTCCACGTGGCACAGTGCAGCGCAGTCGAGCCATCACCATCGCGAGCCTCAATCAAGCCCGCGTCTCCTGACAACAAGAGCCTCGCCTTTTCGACATCACCCTTCTTGGCCGCCTTGATCATCTCCTTGGTCGCATCAGGCATCGGCGCTGGCCCTCCCGAGCAGGCAAAGCGGATAGATTCTCTTCGCGCTTTGAGTCTAATATCGTTTGGTGCGCAAGAATCAATCTTACTTAATTACCACTTAATTACCAGGGAGGCGCAAATTGACGCGTGATATCGCACCACTAGACAAACCGGACGATGAGGAAACGCTCGACCCGAAGGACTGGAAGGAGATTCGCGAGCTAGGTCATCGCATGCTCGACGACATGCTCGATTACCTTTCGACGGTGCGTGATAAGCCCGCATGGCAACCGGTTCCGCAAAGCGTGAAGACTAATTTGATGCAACCGCTCCCGACTCAGCCAACTGATCCCGCGGTCGTTTATGAGGAGTTCGTCGAGAGTGTTCTGCCTTACACTAATGGGAATCGGCATCCGAGATTTTGGGGATGGGTTCAAGGCAACGGCACAGTTTTGGGAATGCTTGCCGACATGCTGGCGTCTGGAATGAACCCTCACGTGGCTGGATTCGACCAGGCCCCCAAGCTGGTCGAGCAGCAGGTGCTCGCGTGGCTGACCGAGTTGATGGGAATGCCCGCGGAGACCAGCGGGATTCTTTTGGGCGGCGGCTCGATGGCGAACATCACCGCGCTTGTTGTAGCTCGCAACGCAAAAGCAGGCTTCAACGTTCGCGAGCTGGGGCTCCAGGGAACCGGCCAAACCAAGCTCCTCATGTACGGCTCGACTGAAACGCATGGCTGGGCGCAGAAGGCCGCCGAGCTATTGGGGCTCGGCAACCGAGCATTTCATCGCATCGCAATCGATTCGGATTTTCGCATTAACATCGACGCGCTTCGACAAGCTGTTGATGAAGACAGGCGCGCCGGACACCGGCCGTTTTGTGTAATCGGAAACGCAGGCACTGTAAACACGGGCGCGATCGACGATCTCGTTGCGCTCGGACAATTCTGCCGTGAAGAAGATCTGTGGTTTCACGTTGATGGAGCATTCGGAGCCTTGGCAAGAATAGCGCCTTCGCTGGCGCCGCTCGTTGCAGGCATCGAGCAGGCGGACTCAATTGCTTTTGATCTTCACAAGTGGATCTACCTGCCGTTCGAAGTTGCCTGCCTGCTTGTACGCGACGCACAAGCGCAACGCGACGCGTTCACAATGAGACCAAGTTATCTCGCCGAAACATCGAGAGGCGTGATAGCGGGCGGACTACCTTTCGCGGAGCGCGGGCTCGAGCTTACGCGCAGTTTTCGCGCGCTCAAGGTGTGGATGTCATTGAAGGCTCACGGCGTGAATGTTTTCGCGCGGCTGATCGAGCAGAACGTAAGCCAGGCGCGCTACCTCGCCGCGTTGATCGAGGCTGAACCTGACCTCGAACTTCTAGCGCCAATGCCGCTAAACATAGTGTGTTTCAGATTCGCCCCGCGTGAAGCGGCCCCCGAAACGCTCAATCAAGTGAACGAAGAAATCCTGTTGCGAATTCAGGAGAGCGGACTGGCTGTGCCTTCAAGCACAACCATCGATGGAAAGTTTTCACTTAGAGTAGCCATCACCAATCACCGAAGCAGAAAGGAGGATTTCAATATGCTGGTTGAAGCAGTCTTAAGGATCGGACACAAGATTGCGGCGGAGTCACGAGTTTGACAGATTTCCGCGTGGTATTCTTGGGCGCTCACACCCTGCAATGAGCGAGCCCTTTCTTCTCCAGATACCGTTGGTGATATTCTTCCGCTTCCCAAAAGCGTGAAGCCGGAGTGATCTCAGTTACGATCTCGCGCGCGTACTTTCCGGAGGCTCCGAGCCTCTCTTTCGAAGCTCGTGCCGCGGATTCCTGCGCCGGGTTGTGAAAAAAGATTGCCGAGCGATACTGCTCGCCGATGTCGGGGCCCTGACGGTTGAGTGTGGTTGGATTGTGAACTTCCCAAAACAAGTCGAGCAATGCTTCGTACGATACGACGGCCGGATCATACGTTACCTCGACCGCTTCTGCGTGCCCGGTGCTCCCCGAACACACGTCTTTGTAAGTCGGGTTGTCGAGAGCGCCACCGATGTATCCGACCCTGGCCGACGTGACGCCGTCGACTTCACGAAACGCGGCTTCAACACCCCAGAAGCAGCCGGCTGCGAACGTTGCGATTTCCATATTCCTCCTAACTCTTCTTAACACCGGAAACGCGAGAGGATGGCGGCGCACTGTAGGCTGACCATCAGCGACCCGCCCCTCACGAGATCGTGTGAAAACGTTCACTTTCACAGAGTCTCTCACGAGGTGGGAATGCGAGCTTGCTCACACGGTCATAACTTCCTTTTCCTTGTGCTCTGAGAGCTCATTGATCCTCGTGATGTGCTGGTCGGTCAGCTTCTGAACCTGGTCCAGTCCGTCCTTCTCAGCGTCTTCTGAAATCGTCTTGTCCTTTAGCAACTTCTTGATGTGATCGTTTCCATCGCGTCGCACGTTGCGAATCGCAGTGCGATGTTCCTCTGCGATTTCGTGGACGATCTTTACCATCTGCTTTCGGCGTTCCTCGGTGAGCGGGGGGATCGGGACGCGGATAAGCTTGCCGTCATTCGACGGGTTTAAGCCGAGTTCAGACGCCCGAATCGCCTTCTCGATATTAGCCAGTTGCGTGGGATCGAAAGGTTGCACGGTAACCAAAGTCGGTTCGGGCACGTGCATAGTCGCAACCTGGTTGAGCGGCATCGCGGTGCCGTAGTACTCGACGGTAATGCCGTCGAGCAAGCTGACGGATGCGCGTCCCGTGCGAACGGTGGCCAGCTTCTTTCGCGAGTCCTCGACTGCGGAATCCATCCGTTTGCGCGCGTCGTTGACGATATCTTTGATCTCCATCCGAACCTCCGCTGATCTTGAG
>Ga0134124_10004495_pt1 | contig 11200 bp, 8 predicted proteins | sample KB304_FD_96880 | JGI IMG/M metagenome (GOLD analysis project Ga0134124, IMG submission 96880) | Terrestrial soil microbial communities without Nitrogen fertilizer from Kellogg Biological Station, Michigan, USA - KB3-0-4 | ecosystem: Environmental > Terrestrial > Soil > Unclassified ... | reverse complement strand
CGCGGCGAGCTTGCGTCCGATCGAGGCCGGATCCAGCCCGCGGGCGTGCAGCGCGGCCAGCCACGCCCGCACGACACGGCTGTCGGCGCCGGCGAAGCCGGCGATGCCCCGCTCGATCAGGAAGCGCTGGAAGTCGGTGAGATCGCTCCGGTAGCTACGCAGGGTGTGGGCGGAGGCGTTGCGTTCCACGGACAGGTGGCGCAGGAACGCCGCCAGCGGATCGTTCATGCCACGGTGATCTCGGCCTCGCGATTGAAATCGCAGCCCTCGCGCCAGCAGCGCTGCACGCGCCGCCCACGCGCCACACGCTCGGTCAGGAACGGCGCCGCGCACTTCGGGCACGGCTCCGCCACCGGGCGCTGCCACAGCACGAACTTGCAGTCGGGATAGGCCGAGCAGCCGAAGAAGGTGCGTCCCTTCCGGGACCGCCGCTCGACCATCTGGCCCTTCTTGCACTCCGGGCAGTCGATGCCGAGCGTCACCGGCTTCGTCGTCTTGCACTCGGGGTAACCCGAGCACGCGATGAACTTGCCGAAGCGGCCGTGCTTGATCACCATGGGGCGGCCGCAGGTCGGGCAGATCTCGTCGGTCGGCTGGTCCTCGGCCCGCTCGCTCCCCGGCAGGTTGCGCTTGTACTTGCAGTCGGGATAGTTCGAGCACGCGATGAACTTGCCGAAGCGGCCGCGGCGCTCGATCAGGTCGCCGCCGTCCTCCGGGCACGCCTCTCCGATGGGCACGCCGGCCTTCTCGCTGCCCATCTCCTTCTTGGCCCGGGCCAGGTCGCGCTTGAACGGCTCGTAGAACTCCTTGACGGTCTCGACCCAGCCGAGCTCACCCTCCTCGACCTTGTCGAGGTGATCCTCCATCTGGGCCGTGAAGGTCACGTCCATGATGTCGCCGAAGAACGGCATCAGCTTGTCGGTCACCGCCATCCCGAGCTCGGTCGGGAACAGCGTCCGGCGCTCCCGGTGGACGTAGCCGCGGTCGTTGATGATCGTGCCGAGGATCGAGGCGTAGGTCGACGGCCGGCCGATCCCCAGCTCCTCCAGCACCTTGATGAGCGAGGCCTCGGTGAAGCGCGGCAGGGGCTGGGTGAAGTGCTGCTTGGGATCGAGGCCCAGCAGCGTCAGCACCTCGCCCTCCTCGAGCGGCGGCACCGCGCTCTCGGCGTCCTCGTCGGCGGCCGCGTCTTCCTCCTCGCGGCTCTCCACGTAGACCGCCGTGAAGCCCTTGAACTTCATCGTCTGCCCCTGCGCACGGAACACGGTGTTCCCGGCGGTGATGTCGGCCGCCACGGTGTCGTACACGGCCGGCAGGAGCTGGCTGGCCATGAAGCGCTCCCAGATCAGCCGGTACAGCGCGAGCTGGTCCTTGGTCAGGAAGCTCGCCACGCTGCGGGGATCACGCTGCACGTCCGAGGGTCGGATCGCCTCGTGGGCCTCCTGGGCGCTGCCGCGCGACTTGTAGGCGGGCGGCGCGTCCGGCACGTACTCGGCGCCGATGCGTTCGCTCGCCCACTGCCGGGCTTCCTGCTGCGCCTCCGCCGCCACCCGCACGGAGTCCGTCCTCATATAGGTGATGAAGCCGACCGGCCCCTCACCGCCCACCTCGATGCCCTCGTAGAGCTGCTGGGCCACCGTCATCGTCTTCTTGGCGGAGAAGCCCAGCTTGCGGCCGGCGTCCTGCTGCAGCGTCGAGGTGATGAAGGGCGGCGCCGGGTTGCGCTTGCGCTCACCCCGGGTCACGCTGCGCACGACGAACCGTGCGCCGTCCAGCGAATCGACCAGCGCCTGCGTCGCCTCGCCGGTGGCCAGCGCCGCCTTCTCGCCGGCGACCTCCCGGAGCGTGGCCGTGAACTCCGGCGGGAGCTTGGCCTTGAGCCGCGCGTGGAGCGACCAGTACTCGACGGGGTTGAAGGCCAGGATCTCGCGCTCGCGGTCGACGATCAGTCGCACCGCCACCGACTGCACGCGTCCGGCCGAGAGCCCGCGCTGGATCTTGTCCCACAGCAACGGCGACAGGCTGTAGCCGACGAGTCGGTCGAGCACGCGCCGGGCCTGCTGGGCGTCGACCTTCTTGAGGTCGATGCGGCCGGGCTTGGTGAAGGCCGCCTTCACCGCGCGCTCGGTGATCTCGTTGAAGGTGATGCGGTACACGTTCTTCTTCTGGATCGGCAGCTCCTGGGCCAGGTGCCAGCCGATGGCCTCGCCCTCGCGATCGGGGTCGGTGGCGACGTAGAGCGTGTCGGCCTTCTCGGCGGCCTTGACCAGGTCGTCGAGGACCTTCTTCTTGGTCGGCGTGACGACGTACTTCGGCTTGAAATTTTTCTTGGGGTCCACGCCGAGCTGAGACTTCGGAAGGTCGCGGACGTGGCCCATCGAAGCCTTGACGACGTACTTGCCGTCCAGGTACTTCGCGATCGTCTTCACCTTGGTCGGGGACTCGACCACCACCAGGGGACGCTTGGCCACTACGCTCTCCTCGCCCGCGCGCCGGTCGCTACCCAGCGCTGGCCGGCGAGCTGACGGGCCCAACCCGCCAGCTCGAGGGCGATCAGCGCGGTGCCCGCACGCGCGGCGTCCACACCCGCCCGAGCGATCAATCGCTCGATGTGCTGCGCTTCGTCCACGCTCAACAGCTCCAGCATCCTTGCTTCGTCACTCCCCGGCGCCGGTGGCGCCGCGTCGTCGCCGAGCGCGTGCGCGCCGTCGATCATGCTCCGCCACGGCTCGCCCAACTCGGCCACGATATCGGTCCAGTGCCCAACTAGCATAGCACCGTCCCGGATGAGGCCATTCGTTCCCCGGCTCGCCGGCGAGGTAATTCGGCCTGGAACGGCGAAGACTTCGCGCCCGAGCTCGCCCGCCAGTCCGGCGGTGATCAGCGCCCCGCTGCGCTCGGCCGCCTCCACCACCACGACCCCTAAGACGAGGCCGGCCAGCGTACGGTTGCGCGCGGGAAAGTGATGGGCGAGTGGCCCGATCGTGGACGGGAACTGGGAGAGCAATGCCCCACGGTCGACGATCGCGTCGGCCAGCGCGCGATTCTCCGGCGGGTACACGTGCGCGATGCCGTGCCCGAGCACCGCCAGCGTGCGGCCACCCGCCTCCAGCGCGCCGCGATGGGCGGCGGTGTCGATGCCGCGCGCCAGTCCGCTGACGATCGTCACGCCGCGGGCGGCCAGATCGGCGGCGAGCATGCCGGCCACCTCGATGCCGTAGGGCGTCGCCCGTCGCGATCCGACGATCGCCACCGCGAGCGCGTCAGCAGGCTCCAGCGCGCCGCGCACGTCGAGCGCCGGCGGCGATGGAATCGCGGCCAGCAGTGCGGGATAGCGCGGATCGGTGGGCACCAGATGCGTGATGGGCGTGTCCATGATGGTGAGGCTGCAGGCGCGCCAGTATAGCGACCGCACCCGGTGCCGCCAACGTCTCGGGCTCGATACAGCTCAGTGGCGCGCCCTAGCCGGCTCCGTCCGCAGGAAGGTGCGCGCCTTGGTGGCGGCTTCGCTCTGCGGAAACTCGCGGACCACCCGTTGCCACGTCATCCGAGCGTGCGGCTCGTCACGCAGGTGGCGCTGGCAGAGGCCGATCTTCAGCAGGGCGTCGGCCGCCTTCGCCGAGCCGGGCGCCGTTGCGGGGACCTTCTGGAACTCGGTCATCGCCTGACGGAAGTCGCGCTGCACATAGTAGGCCTCGCCGATCCAGTACTGCGCGTTGGCGACCAGCGGGTGGCGAGGATACTTGGCGATGAAGTCGAGGAAGTCGAGCACGGCCTGGCCGTGCTCGCGCGCGCGGAACGTCGCGAGCGCGGCGGCGTAGGTCTGCTCGGGACTCTGTGTGCGCGTGGCCGACCCGCGCGGCCGTTCGCGCGGTGGTGCCGTCGGCGGCGTCGGCGGGGCTGGCGAGGCCGGCGGTGCCGGAGCGAGCGCCGGAGCCGGGGCCGGGGTGGGAGGCGGGGCCGGCGTCGCGGCCCTGGCCTTCGCCTCGCGCGCCTCCGCTTCCACCGCCTCGATCTGCGCGCGCAGCCGCGCCACCTCGGCCGTGCTCTGCTTGAGTGCCGCCGCCACCTCCGCGATCCGTTTCTCCAGGGCTCGATTCTCTGCTGTCGCTCGGCCGAGATCGCCCGCGGCCGCCTGCTGGGCCTGGCGAAGATGGGATAGCTCGACCTGCATCGAGGCGACGTCGGTCCGGAGTCGATTGAGAGAGGAGCGTGTCGCGCAGCCCGTGGCGAGCAGGGCGAGGGCGGAGAGCACGATCAGGTCGCGCAGCCGAATCTGTCTTGGAGTTACGTCGTAGCTCCTGCTATGGAAGCTCCCGTAACTGAATGACTTCAAGCTCTCCTCCGATCGGCACCACCGTATCGGGAGGAACCACAGCCAGTCCATCCGCCGCCACCATCGAACGCAGAATCGCCGAGCCCTGCTCTCCGGTCAGCCGAGCACCGAGTCCGTCTCCGCTGGCTTCGAGCTGAACGCGCAGGTACCCGCGCCGCGAGCCGGGATTCGGCACCGGCTGCAGCGCGCGCGCCTTCACCCGTGGGCGGGTGAGACGCCGCCGGCCGGTCATCTTGAGGAGCGCCGGACGTACGAAGAGCTCGAACGTGACCATGGCCGAGACCGGGTTGCCCGGCAGCCCGAAGACCGGCCGTGAGCCGAGCGAGCCGAACGTGATCGGCTTGCCGGGTCGCATCGAGACCTGCCAGAGGTGGAGCTCCGCGCCGGCCCGCGTCAGCGCCTCGCGCACCAGGTCCAGCTCGCCGACCGACACGCCCGCCGATGAGACCAGCACGTCCTCGTCGCGAGCGGCGCGTACACGCTCCTCGATGGCCTCGAGGCGATCGCGCACGACGCCGAGGCTCACCGGCTCGGCGCCGGCCTCGAGGACCTGGGCCATGAGCGTGTAGGTGTTCGTGTTGGGGATCTGGCCGGGGCCGGGCTCGCTGCCGAGATCGGCCAGCTCGTTGCCGGTGGAGAGGATCGCCACGCGCGGCCGTCGATAGACACGGACCTGACCGTGGCCCAGCGTGGCGAGCAGGCCGATCTCGGCGGCGGTGAGCACCCGGCCGGGCTCCAGCACGCGATCGCCGACGCGCACGTCCTCACCGCGGTGCCGCACGTACGCCGCGCGCTCGAGCGTGCCGCGCAGCGCAATGCGATCGCCGGTCGACTCGACGTCCTCCTGCGGCACGACCGTGTCGGCGCCCTCGGGCAACGGCGCGCCCGTGAAGATGCGCATCGCCTCGCCCCGTCCGACCACGCGCGCGGGCAACCCCCCCGCCTCCACACGCCCGACCACCGCGAGCGCCGCGCCGCGCCCGGTGTCCTCTGCCCGTAGCGCGTACCCATCCATCGACGAGTTCGGCCACGGCGGAATCTCACGCCGCGACACCACCGGCTCCGCCAGCACCCGCCCCAGCGACCCCAGCACGTCGACGCGCTCGGTGCCCAGCACCGAGATGCGGGAGAGAATCGCCTCGAGCGCCTCCTCAACCGTCAGCATCGCCGCCTACTCTACACCGCCCCGAGGGTCAGTGGACGACACACGGAGGCCGCGGGGGTGCGGTCCCGGGGCCTTCTGAGACCCACTTCCCCCCGACGTCGGCGGGCGCGGCGCGTCGGTGGAAAACCTCAGCGCACCGCCGTCGCCACCTTGTGGTCGCAGAGGGCCCCGGACCGCGCCCCCGCGGCCGGCGACAGGACGACGCTCGCCGGGAGGCGTGAAGACTAGTGGCCGGTGTGCGGCAGGTTGAGGACGGGCTTGTACCGACCCATGAACCAGCGCCGGCTCAGGGCGAACAGCGCAAGGAACCCGATCGTGATCGTGATGTCGCGCAGCCCGACCGGGATCTGGGCCCGGTCCGTGACCGACGGGAAGACGACCAGCACGCGCTCCAGGAAGATCGCCACCAGCCCGAACACGGCGACGACGAACAGCGGCGCGTGCCGCTGGGGCGGGCGCCCGGTCAGTCGCTTGAGCAGGTAGACGAACGGGATCAGCCAGCCCACGATCAGCACCACCCACGCCAGCGTCTGCCACGGCTGGGCGAAGAAGCGCTGGACGAAGAAGCGCGTCTCGACGGGGACGTTGCCGTACCAGATGACCAGGTACTGCGACCAGAAGAAGTACATCCACATGATCGACATCGCGAACTGCAGCTTGGCGACGTCCTGCACCGCCGCCGGCGGGATCGAGGCGACACCGCGCGCGTTGGCCCGGATCGTCAGGATCGCCAGCAGGCAGAACGCCGTGTAGAGCGTGCTCACGGCAAAGTAGCCGCCGAAGAGGCCGCTATACCAGATGGGGTCGAGGGCCATCACGAAGTCGAAGCCCCACAGCGACACCGTGACGAGCCACAGCATGAGCACGACGACCGCCAGGCGGTTGCGGCGGGCCCGCTCGCGCTCGTCGTCGGGCGGCACCGAGTCACGCAGCAGCGCGCCGGCGAACGCGAAGCAGGTGGCGAACAGCACCAGCGCCAGCGCCAGGTTGCGCCCGAAGAAGAACGGCACGTTCAGCCACACCGCCTTCACCGCCACCGGCTGCGTCACCCACGGATAGAGCACGGTCCGGCCCGCGAAGAGGACGCCCATCAGCACGAAGGCGATCGGGAGGAAGCCGATCGTGGTGACGGCCAGACGCCGCACGCTCGGCGACCACCGCGCCTCGGTCAGCTGCATCATCCCGGCGATGGCGGGACCGGTCACCGCCAGCCCCGACCAGAACACGAGGTTGACGAGATAGATCGACCACGCGCGCGGCCAGTCGTTCGCCGTCACGAACGCCAGGGCGCCGAGCGCCGCCAGCACGCCCCAGAACGCCGTCATCTCTGGGCCAGCGAGCGGAGGTAGTTCACGATGTGCCACGCCTCCTGGGAGGACAGTGCCTCACCGTAGGACGGCATCACGGCGCCGCCGGCCACGATGTAGCTGTGCCAGTAGCCGTCGGTGCGCTGCCGCTGCAGCTCGGGATTCGTCAGGTCCGGGGTCGGGATGAACTTGGTGGCGACGAGACCGCTCGTGCCGCCCTTGGCCTCGGGGCCGTGGCAGGGCACGCAGAACGTCTGGAACTGCTGGCGGCCGATCGCCAGCGACGACTCGGTCGGCTTGATCGGGTTCGGCGTCTTGGTGGCGATCTCGCGCTGCTCCTTGGGGATGATCATCGACGCGCCGCGGGCCACCACGCCGCTCGGCATGGAGAAGGTCCGCTCGCCGGGCATGATCCGCGCGGTGTGGGTCATGTTGTTCACCCACCGGAACGCGACGACCCCGCCCAGGAGCGCGCCGGCGCCGGCGATGACCAGCAGCACGAGGATGAAGACGTATTTCACGGCCGGATCTCCTCGGCGCCGGCGGTGCGGAGGATCTCACGCACCGAGGCCGCGCGCTCGGGCGCGCAATGGACGGCCACGCCGAAGCGGTCGTTCGTGAAGCGCGGGTCGTAGGTCGGCGAGGTGCGGAATTGCGGCAAGCGGCCCAGCGAGACCATCCCGATCAGGGTGGCGATACCGCCGAAGAGGATCATCAGCTCGAACATGATCACGACGTAGGGAGGACTCACCGGCAGGCCCATCGGCGGCTTGCCGCCGACGATCAGCCCCCACTTCAGCGACGTCCACGCCGTCAGGATCCATCCCGAGGCCAGGCCGGTCAGGCCGCCCAGCAGCGTGAAGAGCCGGACCTTGCTCACCGGGCGATCGCGCTCCACGACGTCTTCGATCTCGTGCACCGGCACCGGCGTGTAGACGGTCAGGTCGTGATAGCCCTTGGCCTTGAGATCCTCCAGGGCCCGGACCGTCGTGTCGACGTGGACGTAGACGCCGAGGATCGTCTCAGTGGTGGCCGGCATGCCGGGGATCCTTTATGGGCGGCGCGAGCGTCTCCTTCACCTCGACGATCGACAACGACGGCATGAGCTTGATGAAGCCGAGGAAGAGGATGAAGAACCAGGCGAAGCTGCCGACGATGATCGTGGAGTCCGTGATCGTCGGTACGTAGATACCCCAGGTGGCCGGGTAGAAGTCGTGGCCCAAGGAAGGCACGATGATGTTGAAGCGCTCGAACCACATGCCTATCAGGACGAGTATCGACACGATATAGAGGATGACGGTGTTCGTCCGGGCCGGCTTCCAGAACAGGATCAGCGGCGACACGCAGTTGCAGAAGTACATGGTGGCCAGTGCCCACCAGTACGTCCCGGTGAGCCGCCAGAACAGCGAGGCCTTCTCGAAGTGATCCCCGCTGTACCAGGACGTGAACGCCTCGCAGATGTAGAAGTAGGTCAGCACGAGGCCGGTGACCAGGATGAGCTTGGCCATCATGTCGAGGTGCCGGTCCCGGATGTACGCCTGCAGGCCGAAGAAGTACCGCATGGGGAGCACCAGCACCAGGACCATCGCGAAGCCCGAGAAGATCGCGCCGTCCACGAAGAACGGGGCGAAGAGCGTCGAGTGCCAGCCGGGGACGAGGGCCATCGCGAAGTCCCACGACACGACGCTGTGCACGGACAGCACGAGGGGCGTGGCGAGGGCGGCGAGGAGCCCGTAGGCGCGGCGGTAGTGGCGCCACTGACGATCGGAGCCCTCCCAGCCGAGGGCGAGCATCGCGAACACGCGCTGCCTCCAGCCGGTGGAGGCGTCGCGGAGGGCGGCGATGTCGGGCACCAGGCCCACGATGAAGAACACCGTGCTGATCGACAGGTACGTGGAGATCGCGAAGACGTCCCACACCAGCGGCGACTTGAAGTTGGGCCACAGGTACCGCTGATTGGGGTACGGCAGCAGGAAGTACGCGAACCACATGCGGCCGGCGTGGATCAGCGGGAAGAGCCCGGCCGTCAGGACCGCGAAGATCGTCATGGCCTCGGCCGCGCGGTAGATCGACGTCCGCCACCGCGCCCGGAACAGGTAGAGCACCGCCGAGATCAGCGTCCCGGCGTGGCCGATACCGATCCAGAACACGAACGTGGTGATGTACATCGCCCACATCTGCGGCGTGCGCTTGCCGGCCGCGCCCATGCCGAAGAAGATCTGGTACGTCCAGGCCAGGATCCCGCACGTGAGGATGAGCCCGACCACGCACATCCACGCGAAGTAGAGGTTGCCCGGTGGCCGCAGCGTGGCGAGGACGTCGCGATTGACGTCGGCGAACGTCGGCTCGGCGATGGTGGCGACCGGCGCGCCGCCCGCGATCGGGTGCGGCGGCCGCGGCTCGGCGTCCGTCATGCGTGCCCCTTCCCCGCTCCCGGCGCCGGCGTCGGCTCCTCGCGCACCACCTTCCGCAGATAGGTGACGCCCGGCCGCGTGCCGAGCTCATCGAGCACGTGGTATGCCCGTGGCGAGTGGGAGAGCTTGCTCACCGTGCTGCCCTCGTCCTTGAGGTTTCCGAACGTGATGGCCTGGGTCGGGCACGTCTGCTGGCAGGCCGTCAGGATGTCGCCGTCGCGGACCGCGCGCTTCTCGTCGCGCGCGTGGTCCTTGCCGGCGACGATGCGCTGGATGCACATCGTGCACTTCTCCATGACGCCGAGCTGGCGCACCGTCACGTCGGGATTGAGCTGGACCTCCAGCGGCGCCGGGATCTCGTAGTTCCACCAGTTGAAGCGCCGGACGTGATACGGGCAGTTGTTGCCGCAATAGCGGGTCCCGACGCAACGGTTGTAGACCTGACCGTTCAGGCCTTCCTCCGTCCGGTAGGCCGCGAACACCGGGCAGACCGGCTCGCACGGCGCGACCTCGCAATGCTGGCAGAACATCGGCAGGAACATGTTGTGCGGATGCGCCGGATCGCCCTCGGCCCAGCGCTCCAGCCGCAGCCAGTGCACCTGCCGGCCGTAGGCGGCCTCGGCCTTGCCGACGACGGGCACGTTGTTCTCCGCCTGGCAGGCCACGGCGCACGCCTGGCAGCCGATGCACGCGTCTACGTCGACGCTCATGCCCCAGCGGTAGCCCTTGTACTGCGGCTCGGCGTACATGCTCACGCGCGGGCGCTCCGGCTGCTTGCCGCGCAGCGCCTCTTCGCGGGCCCGGGTGAGATCGACGTGCTGCGCGATCTCGCGGTGGTCCTGGTCGTGCGTCGCCTGCAGCACCGCCAGCGGCCGGCGGGCGCCCGTCTTGGCGAGCGTCACCTTCACCGACAGGAACGCCGGCGCCCCGGAGACGGGATCGGCCGCCGCCGGCAGCAGCGCCATGGGATTCGTGTTCGGGGTGGCCGGGACGTACTTCAGTCGAACGTGATAGGGCGCGTAGTGATGGCCGATCGGGATCGCCACGGCGCCGGGATGGATCGAGGGCGACAGGTACGCGGGGACCTCGATCGCGCCCTGCGGCGAGGTCACCCGCACGACGTCACCCTGGCGGATGCCCAGCCGGGCCGCCGTCTGCGTGTTGATCTCGACCCAGGCATCCCAGGCGACCTGCGTCATCGGGTCCGGCACTTCCTGCAGCCAGGCCCGGGTGGCGCTCCGGCCGTCGTAGAAGCGGAGCGAGGGATAGGGCAGCAACGCGAATCCGTCGCCGGGCCCGTCGAGCTTGGCCGGGGCGGCATCGACGCGCTCCAGCTTCGGCACCACCGTCACCGCGGCCGTCGCCACGTCGCGCCAGACACCGCCCTGGTGGAGCACCGGTTCCCACTGCCCCTTCACCGTCGGCTCCCACGCCGCCTTGAGATATTGCTCGAAGCTCGGCCACGGCAACGGGCCCTTGCCCTCCTCGGTGCCGAGCGCGGCGCGGCCGGCCACCAGCAGCACGTCGCCCATCGGGCGCGCATCGCGGATCGGCTTCATCGTCGGCTGCATCAGCCCGAACACGCCCTCCTGCGGCGAGTAGTCGCCCCACGACTCCAGCCAGTGCGTATCCGGCAAGACCAGGTGGGCGAGCGCCGTGGTCTCGTCGGGCAGGTTCGCGAAGCTGACGACGAAGGGAACCTTGCGGACGGCGTCGGTCACCTTCAGGCCGCCCGGCAGCGTGAACGCCGGGTTGACGGCGGTGCCGAGGACGAGCACCTCGATCTCGCCGGCCGCCATCGCCTGCACCAGCTTGGCGACGTCCGCATACGGCGTGACGTGCCCATACGCCTGGTCAGGGCCGAACCGCACGGTCTTGCCGACGTTACCGGCCACGGCATTGAGCAGGTTCACCGCGACTTGCAGCTGCGTGGCCTGGCTACCGGTCACGGCGACCCCGCTGCCCACGGCGAGCCCGG
>Ga0134124_10004494_pt1 | contig 11201 bp, 9 predicted proteins | sample KB304_FD_96880 | JGI IMG/M metagenome (GOLD analysis project Ga0134124, IMG submission 96880) | Terrestrial soil microbial communities without Nitrogen fertilizer from Kellogg Biological Station, Michigan, USA - KB3-0-4 | ecosystem: Environmental > Terrestrial > Soil > Unclassified ... | reverse complement strand
CGACGCTGTTCCGCGAGGGCGGCCTCGAGCTGACTGCAGTCGATCTCCCGGCTCTTCAGCAAGATGTCGCCGAGCTTGCTGCTGCGTCGGTGGCGCTCGAGGACCGACAGCAGCTGATCACGCGTGACGATCTTCTGCGTGATGAGGATATGCCCGAGTGGAGCGTAGCCATCGCGAGCCTTCTGCACGCGCAGGGCCTCCTCGAGCTGTGTCGGCGTGATCAGGCCTTCGGCCACGAGCAGCTCCCCGAGCCGCACGGGGCTCTCGAGCTCGTTCGACTTACCCCCATCGGCCTTCATGGTCGGTGTTTTCATGGCCGGCTGAGAGTGGCAAAGGCGATGCCACATTCCCGTGTCCCGGACGCGGTCCATAAGCGAGAGGCACTTAGACGTACGCGAACCTCAGCAAACCGTGTGATATCTGGGTGCGCGGTCAGAAAACAGCCGCCTCTCCGGCCTTGAATTGCGCCGACAACGCAGCATCTGCGCGCACGATCTGCGCTCTACGGAAAGAGGAAGCCCCGGCGAGTCGCGCGCCGCGGCCAAGCCGTGGCGCTGCTCGGTCGTGGTCTCGGTTCACGGCCCCGCTCGGTCGAAATATATGTGTGGCTGCTGTTGGTCAGATCAACACGGGTGTATCTCACCGACAGGTTGAGAGCAGCTTGGCGACTTCACGGCGCTTGATTTGCCTAGACCTGTTCGATGCAGTTCAACTCCGGCGCATAGCCGGGCAGCCGCCCGATCGTCAAACACTGACGCTGGCGCCGCAGGTGGGCGGTCATGGCGCGGCTGTTGTGGGTGCCGAGCCCAGCGTGGGCTGCTCGGTGTTGTAGGTTCCGAGGCAGGTGCGTCGCGAGATAGCGCGATTGGGCGGCCTCGTAAGTCGACTCTAGCGCCTCCCGGCCGCGAGCGCGAGTCCGTCGATAATGCGTTCCTGCACGTCGAATCGAAGCGCGAGCGTGAACCCGGCCCGCATCGCACGGGCGACGAAGTCCTGGAAGTCGACGTCTTCAACGACCACGCCCTCGCCGGCCCACACCGCACTGGGTGAGATCGATACGCGCATCCAGTCGGCCGCACGCCCGTGGCACGGGCCGGCGATGAACCTCGTATCGTGCGGCGCGCCGTCGATGAAGATATCGGGTGCAGGCAACGGTTGGATCACGCCCCCTTCCCCGTGTCGCAGTTCTTGGCCAACAGGATCGTAACGCCCGTCGCCGTTGACCGGCTTGTCGCGGCGGTCAACCGGTGCTGATCCACTCTGCACTTGGCGCGCCACTCTTCACGCCCGCGGAAGCGCGAAGAAACGTGAACTTCGAGACCGGCAGCCATTCCGCTGACACCAGATTGGCCGGGTGCGATCGTCCCGGGCGGCAAGAGATTGACCGCAGCATTCGGTACTGTTCGCGCCGGTACACGGCACGGTGTAGCGAGGGGTGCGCTGCGCGCTATTCATTTCTGAATCGAAAGCAAATCGCGGATGCGGGATCCCGCCCGCTTGGCTTCGGCGCTGTGTTGAGCGAAAGATCGATGGGTGTAGGGTCGACTCTGACCCCCAACAACGGCCCGTCTCGGCGTGCCGCTCTATTCACTTCTGAATGATGGCCACCGGCGACGCGCCTACCTCGCCCTGCCTCCGGTCGCCGATTCCTCGTTTCGCCAGGCCTTTTTGGCGATTGCGTTGGTCGCGCGCTGGTGTGGCCCACAACCTGCACTCGTGCTCCGGCGCCCGGCGAGCGCCCCGCTGGCGTGTGGCCGGAGCGCGCATCGATGCCGCCGACGAGCAGTCGCGGCATTGGATGCGCGGGATGACGTGTGGCGGTGTCTCGAAATTTCGAGAGGCGATTGGAGCAGCGTTCCGGGCGCGCCACTGCGGCGCTGGACATGCTGCGAGGAGCGCGCGATGCCAAGACCGAGATCCAGGAAGCCTGAAATTTGCCGCGTCTGCGATTTGCCCAGGCGGCAGTGCCTGGGTCACACGCCGCCGCCGATCCAGTGGTGACCCCCGGCTGCCGCCGAGGACGCCCTCACGCATACCGACTGGGTGAGGATCGGCTGGAAAGCGTTCTAGTCGCGCGGCGTCCTCCTCGCCCTGCTCGCGGCGGCCGGGAAGAGAGGCGGCTGGAGACCACCGCACTCCGTCGGCAAGCGACGGCCATGCTCGCCTTCATGAGGCAAGACCGACATGCTGAAGCGCGGGCTCGTGGCTGCCTTCGTTCTGCTCGTCATCCTGGCGCACGTCCCGGCGGCATCCGGTCAAGAGGTGCCGGCGATGGCTTCCTTGCTCGTGAAGCTAGTTCCGGGTCTCACGCCCGAATCCCAGACGGCCGTCATTACGCGCAACGGCGGCGTGGAGATGTCTTCCATCCCCGCGCTGCAGCTGCACGTTGTGCAGGTTCCCGCATTTGATCTCACGGCAGTCACGACGCCCTACCAGGCCGATCCTCTTGTCGAGCACGTCGAGGAGAACCGCGTCCGGGTTTCGGAAGCGATGCCCTGGGATCCGCTCTACACGAGCAAGTGGGCGCTGCCGAGGATCGGCTGGGACAACGTGTTCGGCGCCCTTGACGTGCCCGGTGCCGCAAAAGTCGCCATTCTCGATACGGGGATCGACGCGCAGCATCCAGACCTGGCCGGTGCGTAAGCTTCCCCGTCAAGTAGGCAGTGCGAAACTAGACGCCGCCGGGGTTTGACGTTGGTCCCGAAACGAGGCAACTCGTAACTAGACCGGCGCCGCTTCGGCGGTGGTCCTTACCTGACGTTAGGCGACGAACTCGGTCGGGCGTCAGGTGGCCGAGCGAGCCGTGTGCCTCGACCGCTCGGCGCACGTCCGCTTCGCGGGTGACGTCGGCCCCCGAGCCCGGAGACGCGGGCCCCGGGTATCGAGCGGGCGATGCTCGAGGGCTGCCGTCTCGGCGGCCTCCGCGCTGGCGTCCAGGAGGACGACGCCCACCCTCCTCGGCGAAGACGCGCCCCGTCGCCTCGCCGATGCCCCCACCCCCGCCCGTGACGAGCGCGACGCGACCGCGCATGCGGCCCGGCATCGGTCGACCTAGACGAGCTGCAGTGACTGGCCGGGACGGACGATGCTGCGCGGCGTCGCCGCCGGCACCCAGTCGGCGCCGGGCGCCACCACGACCGACGCGGAGCGCACGAGGAACGAGCCGGGGTCCTGGCCGGGTGGCGGCGTGCCCTGCTCACGCAGCGCGCGCGCCGCGTTGATGAGGCGTCGGCGCACCTTGATGATCGCGGAGTCGCTCGTGCCCAGATGCTCGCTGGTGCGGTCGACGATCGGCCCCTGGCTCTCCTGGATGGCCTGGTCCTGCACGCCGAAGCCGGGGATGCCGCAGAACATCTTCGTGCGGTGCAGCTCCCAGTCCATCTCGTAGTCGTTCGACCGGTTGGCGGCGGTGCGGATGTCGCCGTACGGCTCCGCGGTGGGCGGCGCGTACTCGATGACGTGCGAGCCCTTGCCCTCCACGTGCGGGATAAGCTCCTCGCGCGTGAGCGCCCGGTCGGGATGCCAGGTGACCATCCAGTTGACGACGTTGGTGTCGTCCATCGGCACCCAGATGTGCGACTGCACGATCTTCGCCTCGAGGTCGGTGGGCGGCATCGTGTAGAACGGCAGCAGGTACTGCGACACTCGCCAGTAGTGCTGGCCGTCTCCGCGCGTGCGCCGGGCGCCGATGAGCACGCCGTAGTCGGTGTCGATGACGTCGAACCGCGGCGCCCGATCGCCCGCCTGCACGGCGGCGCCGACCCCGAAGCTCGCCCGATCCAGCTCGGCCACGGTGTCGGCGTCGTCCGGATGCAGCGGCGCGTGCAGGAAGCCGATGTGGCTGGAGTCGATGCCGCCCTCCATCGCCTGGAACCAGTTACACTCCTGCACGCGCTTGGAGGCGTAGACATTCGGCGCGGGCAGCAGCGTCCACTCGAGCTCGGGCAGCGCCGGCGGCGGGCTCACCGGCCCCATGTACGTCCAGATCACGCCGCCGCGCTCGGCGCACGGATAGGCGGCCGCCCGGATCTTGGAGGCGAACGCCGACTCGACCGGCTCGCTCGGCATGTCCACGCACTGGCCGTCGAGGGCGAACGCCCAGCCATGATAGACGCAGCGCATGCCGGCCTCTTCGACCCGGCCGAAGTAGAGCGAGGCGCGCCGGTGGGGACAGAACTCCTCGATCAGCCCGGGCGTGCCGTTCTTCGCGCGGTAGGCGATCAGCCGCTCGCCCAGCAGCTTCACCCGCTTGACGCGGCCGCCGGCCTCGAGCTCGGCGGATTGCAGCACCGGGATCCAGTAGCGGCGCATCAGCGCGCCCATGGCGGTACCCGGGCCCACGCGGGTCAGGAGCTCGTTGTCTTCAGGGCTCAGCATGCGGGCATCCTCCCTGGTTCACGCCCGGGTCTTGACGCGCGCGCGCACGTGCGGCAGGATCTCGCGCGCCACCCGGGCGGTGTAGTCGCGCTCGGGGTCGACCGGGAACTTCGGGTCGGGGATCGGGTGCAGGACCACGTAGTCGAACGCGATCGGCGAGGACTCCAGCACACCGACGAGCTGCTCGACGATCTCGCGCGGTCCGCCGCGCAGACAGAACGCGTCGGCGGCCTCGGCCGGCAGGAAGTCCGCGACGCGACCACTTCCCTCCAGGTCGGCCGCGTGATGGAAATCGGGCCAGACCTGCCGCGCGTGCTTCAACGCCTCGGGGTCCGGCCCCGACCAGGTGAAACCGGGCGCCTCGAAGAGCGCCGGCGAGTACTCGTAGTAGCCGGCCGCCATCGACTTGCCCATGAGGAGGGCGCGCGCGGGATCGTCGACGAGCACCGTGTGGAAGATCGCGCCGACGCGCACGGACGACGGATCGCGGCCGGCCTCGGCGGCGCCGGCCCGGATCGCCTCGACGGTCCGGGTGATGTTCGCGCGGTGCGTGCCCACGCGGATGAAGACGCCGTCGGCGACCGAGCCGGCCATGCGCAGCGTGCGCGGGCCGCCGGCGGCGATCCAGATGGGCACGGGCCGGTGGTGGGGCAGACGCGCCGGCCGGGCGGCACCGACCTCGACCTCCTTGCCGTCGAGCAGCGCCCGCATCAGGCGCGTGCTGTCCTCCAGCTCCTTGACCCGCGCCGGCTTGAGCCCGGCCAGCCGTACGGCGGTGTCGCCCACGCCCCAGCCGAGCAGCACGCGGCCCGGCGCCAGCTCGTCGACCGTGGCGATCGACGATGCCGTGACGGTCGGATGGCGGTTGATCGGATTGGCGAGCAGCGGCCCGAGCATGATCCGCTCGGTCGCCTGGGCGGCGGCCGCCAGCAGCACGTAGGTGTCGCGCCGGCGGAGCTGCGAGTCGGGCTGGAGCACGGCGTCCCAGCCGAGCGCCTCGGCCCGACGCACGTCGGTCACGAACGCCGCCACCGAGCGTGAATCGAACCGGTTGAGTCCGAAGCGCGGAGTCGTCATGCGGCCGTGGCCACCACGCGCCGCCCCAGCGGCGTGTCGTGCAGACGGAAGAACGACAGCATGTTGCCGGCCGCGATCTTGAACGCCTCGTCGCCCGGCACGCCGGCGAACAGCCGCTCGGCGAAGGGGCGCGTGTTGGGCCAGTCGCACTCGATGTGCGGGAAGTCGGTCGCGAACATGATGTGCTCCACTCCCATGTGGTGGCGTAGCTCGACGGCCACCCGCTCCACGTGCTGCACGCTGAAGTAGATGTGCTGCCGCACGTACTCGCTGGGCCGCTGCTTGAGCGGCTTGAAGCCGAGCAGCCGCTCGGACCAGTGGCGATGGCGCTCGTACCAGTAGTCGGCCTCCTCCATCCAGAACGGCACCCAGCCCAGCCGCGTCTCCGCGAAGAAGATCTTCAGATCGGGCAGGCGGTCGAAGACACCGGACATCGCCAGCTGGGCCAGGCTGATCGATGGCGGGATGTTCAGGAACGGCAGCGCCACCCAGTCCACGATCTTCCGCGGCCCGAGCTTCTTCAACACCTCGGGATCGGCACCGGGATACTCGAAGGTCGGCTGGGCGGCGCGCGGCCCCAGGCGGTCGAAGCCGACGTGCACCGTGAGCGGCATCTGCATGGCGATCGCCGCCGCCCAGAACCGGTCGTCGGCCGGCGTGGGATACGACTTGCCACTGGGGAACACGCCGAGGTTGACGCCCTTGAGACCGAGTCGGGCACAGTGCTCAAGCTCGGCCACCGCGTCGTCGAGATTCGTCCACGGAATGACGCCGAGGCCGATGAGGCGATCACGCGAGATCGGGCAGTACTCCTCGCCCAGCCAGTCGTTGTACGCGCGGACCGCCGCCCGGTAGGCGTCGTCGTCGGTCATCGTGCGCCAGAGACGCGGCCCCACCTGCATGTTGGGAAACAGCACCTCGGCCAGGAGGCCGTCCATATCCTGCTCACGCAGCCGCTGCTCGGGCGGACCCACGCCGGCCGTGTCGTCGACGGTCACGCCGAAGGGCTGCCAGCTCTCGTTCGTGCGCCCGGCTCGCAGGTCGAGGAACGGGACTGGATAGGGCGCCTGGCCCTCGACGAGGAGGGCGTCGCCGCCATCCGGGAGCTTGATCGTCCGGGGCGCCTTGTCGCGCAGATTCGCCGGCATCCGCGGGGTCCAGCGCTCTGGACGCACTTCCAGGTGGCCGTCGCTGGAGAGCAGTGGCGGAAGCGTGGAGGCTGTCATCGGCGATCTCCTGGCCCTCAGCGGCGGGCAGCGCGATGGTACCACCCGCCCCACGTCGCGGGCGAGGCGACGCCGGACGCACGAAGGGCCGGGGAGCGCTCCCCGGCCCTCGGTGTTCCTCGAAGGCGACGCGCGGCTCAGGCCGTCGGCTGCTTGCGCGGCGTGAGCTGGAACGTCGCCAGGATGTCGCGGGTGTCCGTCACTTCCTTCAGCGTCCGGAACGGCAGGTAGAACACCGGACGCGAGGCCACCATCATGGTGCCGAAGTTCAGCGCCACCGCGATCAGCTGGAGCACCGGCAGCGCCACGTACTCCACGAGCTGATCGCCCTTGGCGTGCAGCCAGTCCAGCTCGCGCTTGAAGTCGTCCTGCGCACCCCGCCACCAGGCGGCCGAGCGTATCTGGAAGCTGAGCGCCGGCTCCACCGGCTCCATCTGGGCCAACGGGCGCCGGGCGATGACGGCCAGCAAGGGCTCGGTACCGTAGCGCGCGAACAGGAACCACGTCATGGCGCGGGTGCCGAGCCAGCCGGCACTGGCCAGCAACAGCGTCGGCCACGGGGTCAGGGAGACGCTGGTCCACGGCGTGAGGGCCCCGACGAGCTGGCGGTAGAGGAACGTCACCTCGAAGAACATCACGAGCAGCTCCACCACCACCATCTGGAAGATGAAGGCCACCTCGCGCTTGCGCACCGCATCGGCCAGCGTCTGCAGGCAGGCGAAGCTCCCCATGACGAGCAGCACCAGGAACGCGAAGAGGACGCCCACGGTGAAGCGCGAGGCCTCGACCCCGCCCGCCAGATCCGTCAGCGTGTTGGTGACGGCCGGCAGCATCGTGTAGGTGAAGACCGCCGCCTCCATCACGCACCAGCCCACCAGCGTCAGGAACGCCACCCACGGCATGCCGGGGGCGACGTAGCGATGCGCGGCCTGCGCCGTCAAGGCGATCGGGGTGGTGGCGAGCCGATGGACCGACTCGACCGTCAGCCGCACCATCAGGGCGACCAGGCTCGCGGCCCAGCCCACCGCCACCGCGGCGACCCGCAGGACGCCGACCCAGTAGAGGGTTACCGCCCGCGCGGCGTCCCACCACGCCAGGAGCATCATGGCGACGAAGCGTACGCGGCGCGAACGGAACGGCAGCGTGTACATCGACAGCAGCGTGATCCAGATGGCGGCCACGCCGAGCAGCGCCGGGAACAGCAGGAAGACGTACCGGGCGCCCATCGTCCACGGCGAGGCCGGGCTCATGAAGAAGGCGATCAACGCCTCCTGCAGGCGCGGAATCCAGGCGATCGGGGCAAGCAGGAGCTGGATGAGATCCTGCCAACGCTCAGGCACCGACATACGTGTCTCCTTTCACCGTCACGGGCTCTCTTTGCCGAACGCCGACACCGGCTGGTCGGCCACCGCAGGCCACTCGGGCTCCTCGATCGGCCGGGCCGGGAACGACGCCGGGTATGGCGCCGGGTATGCCGCCGGGTACGACATGAGCCGTGTATTCAGCACCGGCCGGTTCGACTTCGTGGGCGTCGAGCCCGCGCCGTAGATCCGGATGGCGGCCGCGCGGGCCGCCTCACGGTCGTAGCGGCGCAGCACCCGAATCACGTACTGCCGCGTCTCCCTGTATGGCGGCACACCGCGATAGTTGAGGACGGCGGTGTCGCCGGCGTTATAGGCGGCCAGGACCACCGGCAGGTCGTTGCGATACCGATCCATCAGCACGCGCAGGTGGCGGACGCCGCCCTCGATGTTCTCGCGCGTGTCGAAGGTGTCCTGCACGTCCAGGGTCGCGGCGGTGGCCGGCATGAGCTGCATCAGCCCCTGCGCACCCCGGCGTGACACCGCGCGCGGATTGAACTCCGACTCGACCGCGATGACGGCGGCCACCAGCCTCGGCGGCACGTTGTAGCGCGTCGCCACCTCGTCGATCTGCGCCATGATCTCCGCGATCGTCGGCCGCGACGACGTCCCGTCGTCCGCGTCGGCCTCCTCGGCCGCGAGCTGCTCGGGGAGCGCCCCCGGACCGGCGACGAAGTACCCTCCGCCGAGTGTGAGCACCATCACGACAAGCCCCCGCAACCACCGGCGGCGACGTTCGCCGGAGTCGAGGGGATGGGTGTTGCGCATGGAGTGGTTGCGCATGGGTTCACCAGGAGCAGCGGAAGCAAGCGGCCGCTGTCCTGAGCAACGCGGATGCCATAGGTGGCCAGACCGGGGTTAACTGCGCGGTTTCCCAGCTATCGCCGACGATAGGTGGTCAGCGATGAGCCAGTGTCAACCGCGCGGGCGCTGACACTCGTGCCGCGGACGTGACACCCCGGGGGACAGATGGCCAGTTCGTCAGGATATCGACGGGACCCTGGCGCCGCCCATGCTCAACTACTCGCGCACGGCCCAGGTCTGGGCGGCGTCCACGCTGAGCGTGACCTCGCTGCCCGGCGCCAGCAGCTGGTCCAGCGCGGCGTCGACACTGAATCGGTGCGATCCGACCTCGACCATATATACGTTGCGGGTGCCGCGGAAGAATCGCTGGCGCACGACACCCTTCCAGGTGATGCCCGCCGCCGGCCGGCCGCCGAACTGCAGCACCTCGGGCCGCACGATCACCGTGACCGGCTCGCCGGCGGCGAGGTCGTAGGGCCCGGAGCACCAGCCGTCCCAGCCGTGGCCTTCCACGTGCGCCAGCGTGCCGCCGGCCGCCCGGCGCACCTCGCGCGTCTTCGCCTCCAGGAGATTGGGCGCGCCGACGAACGCGGCTACCGTGCGGTTGGCCGGGCGCGTGTAGATCGTCTCGGGGCCCGCCACCTGCAGCACCCGGCCCTCGTGCATCACGGCGATCTCGTCGGAGAGCACCATCGCCTCTTCCTGGTCGTGGGTCACGTACACGGTCGTGATGCCCAGGCGCTGCTGGAGCGCGCGGAGCTCGACCCGCATCTGCTCGCGCAGCTTCGCGTCCAGGTTGGACAGCGGCTCGTCCATGAGCAGCACGCGGGGCTGGAAGACGAGCGCGCGGGCGATGGCCACGCGCTGCTGCTGGCCCCCCGACAGCGCGGTGGCCGGGCGGTCGGCGAGGTGCGCCATCTCCATGAGCCGGAGCGCGCCCTGCACCCGCTCGCGCACCTCCGCCGACGGGCGCCGCCGGACCTCGAGCGGGTAGGCGACGTTGGCGAACACGGTCATGTGGGGCCAGATCGCGTACGACTGGAAGACCATGCCGATCTCGCGCCGCTCGGGCGCCACGAAGAGGCCGGCGGCGGGATCGCTCACGACGCGATCCCCGATGACGATGCGCCCGGCATCGTTCTGCTCGAGGCCCGCGATCATGCGAAGCGTGGTCGTCTTGCCGCAACCCGACGGCCCCAGCAGCGTGAGCAGCCGGCCGTCGGCCACCTCGAGAGAGACGGCGTCGACGGCGCACACGGTCCCGAATCGCTTGCTGACGCCCTCGACGCTGACCCCCGGCATCGCTGCGCCTATCGCTCCGGCGTCACGCTCAGAACTGTCCGTGCCGGCCGGCGCCGGCGGCGAAGCGACGCGCGCCCTCCTGGCTCTCGCCGGTGTCGTGCGTCGCCTTGCCGAGCGCGAACTCGTTGGCGAGCGCCTCCGGCAGCGGGAGCCCGAGCCCCTCCCAGGCCGAGCGCCGATCGCTGCCCACGCAGCGCGGCGGAAATTCGGCGATGCTCCGCGCGAGCGCCTCGGCCTCCTCGCGCGCCCGGCCCGCCGGCACGACGCGGTTGGCGAGGCCGAAGGCGAGCGCCTCGCCCGCGTCCACCGGCCGTCCGGTCAGGATCATATCGAGCGCGCGCGACAGACCGATCAACCGTGGCAGCCGCACGGTGCCGCCGTCGATGAGCGGGACGCCCCACCGGCGACAGAAGACGCCGAACACCGCCGTCCCTCCCGCCACCCGCAGGTCGCACATCAGCGCCAGCTCGAGACCGCCGGCGACCGCGTAGCCCTCGACGGCGGCGATCGTCGGCTTCGTGAAGGTCAGGCGTGAGGGGCCCATCGGACCATCGCCGTCGGGGGCCAGGCGCAGACCGCGCTCGGTCCCGCGCGCCTTGAGGTCGGCCCCCGCGCAGAAGACGCCGCCGGCTCCCCACAGCACGGCGGCGCGCAGCGTGTCGTCGGCTTCGAATTCCCGGAACGCGTCCGCCAGCGCCCGCGCCGCGGGCCCGTCGACCGCGTTGCGGGCGTCCGGCCGGTCGATGACGATCGTCGCGATCGCCTCCGCGCGTTCGAGCCGGATCGCCATGCTACTTGTAGATGGACTTCGCGAGCTTCAGCATCTCGTCCTGCAGCTGGGGATCGGTGGTGCCGAGCAGCTTGGACTGGGCCAGCACCCGCGCCTCGGGGGCGATCTTCGACTCGAGCCCACCCACCGTGTTGACGAATCCCAGGTTGCCGTAGACCAGCTGCGACTCGTCACTCAGGAAGAAGTCGAGCAGGAGCCGGGCCGCGTTGGGCCGGGGCGCGCCCTTGAACATCGCGCCGTCGAAGCGCACGTAGGGACAGCCCT
>Ga0134124_10004493_pt1 | contig 11201 bp, 10 predicted proteins | sample KB304_FD_96880 | JGI IMG/M metagenome (GOLD analysis project Ga0134124, IMG submission 96880) | Terrestrial soil microbial communities without Nitrogen fertilizer from Kellogg Biological Station, Michigan, USA - KB3-0-4 | ecosystem: Environmental > Terrestrial > Soil > Unclassified ... | reverse complement strand
GGGCGCGCTGGCGCTGCACCTGCTGGCCGATGTGACGCGCAACCTGTTCGGCCAGTTGCCGGGCATCAACTTGATGATCTATGGCGCCGTGCTGGTGCTGATCATCATGTTCCTGCCGCGCGGGATCGCCGGCATCGGCCTGCCGGCGCGCCGGCCGCGCGGCGCGGCACCGAGGGACGTCCATGCCTGAGACCTTGCTGTCCGTGCAGGGCCTGTCGCGCGCCTTCGGCGGTCTCAAGGCCGTGAGCGGCGTCAGCCTGGACGTGCCGCGCGGCAGCCTGAGCGCGCTGATCGGCCCCAATGGCGCGGGCAAGACGACGCTGTTCGCGCTGATTTCGGGCTTCATCAAGGCCGACAGCGGGCGGGTGCGGTTCGGCGGCGAGGACATCACGGGGCGCGAGCCGCACCGCACTGCCTTGCTCGGAATGACGCGCACCTTCCAGATCGTGCAGCCGTTCGCGCAGCAGACGGTGCGGCAGAACATCGCCGTCGGCGCGCACCTGCGCGTCCCAGGCCGGCGCGAAGCGCTGCGATACGCCGAAGAGATCGCGCAGCGGGTCGGCTTGGCCGCGCAGCTGGACAAGCCGGCGGCCGACCTCACGGTGGCGGGGCGCAAGCGGCTGGAGCTGGCGCGCGCGCTGGCCACACAGCCGCAACTGCTGCTCCTGGACGAAGTGCTGGCGGGGCTCAACCCGACCGAGATCGCCGACATGATCCCGGTGGTGCGCGGCATTGCGCAGGGCGGCATCACGGTGCTGATGATCGAACACGTGATGCAGGCCGTCATGACGCTGGCGCAGCAGGTGTGGGTGCTGGCCCAGGGCGAGCTCATCGCCCAGGGCACGCCGGCCCAGGTCACGCGTGACGAGCGCGTGATCGAAGCCTATCTCGGCCTGGGCGCCGCCGCGCGGCTGCGGGCGGCGGAGGCGGAGAGGGCAGGGGTGAGGGCATGACCGCATTGCTGGAAGTCCGCGGTTTGCGCGCCGGCTACGGCGCGGTGGAGGTGCTGCGCGGCATCGACCTGCACGTGGGCGAGGGCGAGGCCGTCGCCTTGCTGGGCAGCAACGGCGCCGGCAAGAGCACGCTGAACAACGTGATGAGCGGACTCTTTCCGGCCTGGGACGGGCATGTCACATTCGACGGCGCCGACCTGACCCGCGCGCACTACCGCGACGTCGTCAAGGCCGGCCTGATCCAGGTGCCCGAGGGACGCCGGATCTTCCCGAATCTCACCGTGCTGGAAAACCTGGAGCTGGGGGCCTTCACGCGCGCCCGCGAACATCGCGCCGGCAATCTGGAGCGGTCGTTCGCGCTGTTCCCGCGCCTGCGCGAGCGCGCGCGCCAGTTCGCCGGAACGCTCAGCGGCGGCGAGCAGCAGATGCTCGCGATCGGCAGAGGCTTGATGGCCAGTCCGCGCCTGCTGATCCTGGACGAGCCGTCGCTCGGCCTGTCGCCGCTGCTGGTGGAAGAACTGTTCGCTTTGATCCGGCGCTTGCGCGACGGCGGCCTGGCCGTGCTGCTGGTGGAGCAGAACGTCGGCCAGTCGCTGGAAGTGGTGGACCGCGCCTACGTGCTGGAGAACGGCGCGATCCGTTTTTCGGGCCTGCCTTCGGAGCTGCTGGGCAGCGACGAATTGCGCAAGGCCTACCTGGGTTTGTGAATTTCTGATGTTTACAAAAGGAGCCAGTCCCCATGAAGCGCCGTGAAGTACTGTCGGCATTCGCATTGACTCTGGCTGTTGCAGCCCCCGCACTGCGCGCGCAGCCCAACACACCCATCCGCATCCTGGTGGGTGCCTCCGCCGGCGGCACCACCGACACCATGGCGCGCACCCTCGCCCATGAGCTTGGCCGGCATCTCGGCAGGGTGGTCATCGTGGAAAACCGCGCGGGCGCGGGTGGCAACATCGCGGCGGACGCCGTCGCGAAGGCGGCGCCCGACGGCAACACGCTGCTCATGAGCTTCACGAGCCATGCGATCAACGCCTCGCTGTACCCATCGCTGCCGTTCGACCCGGTCAAGGACTTCACGCCGCTCACCTGCGTCGCCATGGCGCCGGCGGTGCTGGTCGCGAACCCCGCGGTGCCGGCCAAGGACGTGCGTGAACTCGTCGCCCTGGCAAAGGCCAAACCGGGCAAGCTCAATTTCGCGATCGGCGGCGTCGGCTCTTCCGTGCATCTCGCGGGCGACGCGTTCAAGATGCAGTCCGGCGCCTACATCGTCAACATCCCCTACAAGGGCACGGCGCCGGCGATGCAGGACGTCATCGCCGGCCAGGTCGAACTGATGTTCGCGCCCATGGTGCTGGCCATACCGCAAGTGAGCGGGGGCAAGGTCAAGCCGCTGGGCGTGACCAGCGCGAAACGGCTGCCGCAATTCCCGGACGTCCCCGCGATCGCGGAGGTGTTGCCGGGATACGAGTCGAGTGCCTGGTTCGGCCTGTTCGGTCCGGCCCGCATGAGTGCGGAGCTCACCCGTCGCATCAGCGATGCGGCCCGGCAGGCGATCGCGGCGCCGGAGGTGCACCGCCGCATCGAGTCCGACGGTGCGATTCCGGTGGGCAACTCGCCGGAGGAGTTCGCGCGCTTCGTGCAGGCGGAAATCCCGCGCTGGGCCAAGGTGGTGAAGTTTTCCGGGGCCAAGCCCGAATGAGCGCCGCGCCGCAGACCCTTGCGCAAAAGCTGATCGCCCGCGCGGCCGGCAAGAGCGAAGTCACGCCCGGCGAGATCGTCAATTGCCGGGTCGACCTGGCGATGTTCCACGACTCGTCGGGACCGCGGCGCCTCAAGCCGATGCTGGAAGCGCTGGGCGCGACGATCTGGGACCGCTCGCGGGTCGTGCTCGTGATGGACCACTACGTGCCCGAGAGCGACGACGACTCGCGCCGCATCGTGCGCATCGCCCGCGACTGGGCGCGCGACCAGCACTTGCCGCATGTCTACGACAGCCAGGGCATCTGCCATATCGTGGTGCCGCAGCACGGCCACATCCGGCCCGGCATGTTCTGCGTCGGCGGCGACTCGCACTCGCCCACCGGCGGCGCGTTCGGCGCCTACATGTTCGGCATCGGCAGCACCGAGATGCTGGGCGTGGTCGTCACGGGCGAAATCTGGCTCAAGGTGCCGCGCACGATCCGCATGCAATGGGACGGGCGGCTGGCCGCGGGCGTGGTCGCCAAGGACATGATGCTGCACATGCTCGGCCGCTTCGGCATGAACGGCGGGCAGTACCAGGCCGTCGAGTTCTGCGGCGGCGCAGTGCAGGCGCTTTCGATGGCCGAGCGGATGACGCTTTCGAACATGAGCGCCGAGCTGGGCAGCCAGGCCGGATTGATCGCGCCCGACGCGACGACGCAGGAATGGCTGGCTGCGACGGGCGCTGCGCCCGTGGACATCAGCGGGCTTCACACGGATCAAACCGCGATCGATGCGCCCGGGTGCGAAACCCACCGCTTCGAGGCGGCGGCGCTCGAGCCGTTCGTCGCCGCGCCGCACAGTCCCGCCAATGCGCAGGGCGTGTCCCACTACGCGGGCACCGCGGTGGACGTGGCCTACATCGGCGCGTGCACCGGCGCCAAGCTCGAGGACCTGCGCGCTGCGGCGCAGGTGCTGCGCGGACAGCATGTTGCGGCCGGGGTGCGTTTGATGGTGGCACCGGCGAGCCTGAAGGACCAGGACGCGGCGCGGGCCGAGGGCGTGCTGCAGGTGTTGATCGATGCGGGCGCGCAGCTGTTCCCCACTGCCTGCGGCGCCTGCGCCGGCTACGGCACAACGCTCGGAGACGACATCACCGTGATCTCGAGCACGGCGCGCAACTTCAAGGGCCGCATGGGTTCGGCCACGGCGCAGGTCTACCTGGGGTCGCCCTACACCGTGGCGGCGTCGGCGCTGCGCGGCGTGATCACCGACCCGCGCGAGGTCCTGCCATGAGCGCGGGCGCAACCGATACTGCTGCCTGGCAGCGCTGGTCGGCGCACATCGAAACGCTGCGCGACGTGATCGCGGAGCGCGCCGGACGTGCCGCATCGCCCGAGGTGTCGCGGCACGCGCGGCTGCTCTTGCTCGACACGCTCGGCTGCGCGCTGGCCGGGCGAATGGCGCCCGAAGTGACGGCGCTGGAACAGCAGTTGGCCGCGCTGGAGCCGGGCAGCTTCCGCTTTCCCGGCGGCGCAGCGCTCGGCCTGCGGTCTGCCTGCCAGATCATGGCCGTCGGTGCGACCTGGTACGAGGCCTGCGAAGGCCACGCCTTCGCCCACGGCCGTCCCGGCGTTCCCGCGATCGCCGCGCTGCTGCCGCTCGCGCTGCAGCGCGGTGCGTCGACCGGCGAAGTCATCGACGCCCTTGCGGTGGGCTACGAAGTTGGCGCGCGGGCCGGTGCCTGGCTGCGTGTCGCTCCCGGCCTGCATGTCGATGGCAACTGGCCCGGCCTCGGTGTGGCCGCTGGTGTGGCGCGGCTGCTCGGGCTGGCGCCGGAGCTGGCGATGAATGCGCTCGGCATCGTCGCCTGCCAGCTGCCTTCGAGTCTCTACCTGCCGATCCGTACCGGCTGCAATGTGCGCAACGTCTACCTCGCCCACAGCGCGACACTGGGGCTGGATGCGGCGCTGGCCGCGCTGGCCGGCATCGATGCGCCGCCCGATGCCCTGGCGTATTACGCGCAGCACCTTTGCCCGGCCGAGGTGCAAGCCCTGCCGAGAGCGCAGGCCGACCTGATCCTGGACGCCTACCTCAAGCCGTTCGCTGCCGTGCGGCACGTGCACTACGGCGCGCTCGCGGCGCGGCGTATTCGGGCGCGGCTGAACGGCGACACCGCCGCCATCAGCCGCATCGTGCTGACGATTTACGAAGAGGCAACCGTCTATTGCGGCAATCCGCAACCGGCCACGCCGCTGGCTGCGCAGTTCAGCCTGACGTTCGGCCTGGCGTCCATGCTGCGGTTCGGTGAACTCGACGCGGCGAGCTATGAGCCGCCGCGTTTTTGCGATGCCGAACTACGGCGGCTGGAAGCGCTGGTGCAAGTGCGGATCGATCCCGATCTCACGGCGCAGCGTCAGCGCGGCGCGACGCTGCTGCTCACGGCGGGCGGCCGCGAATACGAAGAGAAGGTCGGTCCGGCAGCCGACCCGGAGTTGCTGGTCGATGCCCGCGGCGCGGTCGAGAAGTTCCTGCACAACGCCGACCCGTTCGTCCAAGAAGCGGCCAGCCGCGCCTTTTGTGAATCGCTGCTGGATGCGAGTCCCGCCACGCCATTGCGCGAGCTCTGGCAATTGCTGGCCTCTGCCGCCAATCCAAAGGAGTCTTGAAATGCCCGATGTGAACCGACACGAGCCGGCCGCCGCCGACGTGACGCGGCGCGACTTGCTTCGTTGGGCACCCGCTTTCCCGCTGGCAGGCCTGCTGCAGCCTTCGGGAGCCCAGGACACTTCGGGCCGCGCCGTGCGGCTCGTCGTGCCGTTTCCGGCCGGCGGTCCGACCGACGCGCTCGCGCGGCTGGCGGCGGACGGCATGGCGGCGCAGCTGGGCCAGCCGGTCGTAGTCGAAAACAAGTCCGGTGCCGCCGGCGGCATCGCCGCGGAATTCGTGTCGCGCTCGAATCCGGACGGGCTGACGCTGCTGGTGGCGGGCCAGGGCATCATGTTCATCAACAAGCCGCTGTACCGCAACAAGAAGCTGGGCTACGACCCCGAGAGCGATTACGTCTACGTCGGCATGCTGGGCAGCTTTCCGAACGTCGTGGTGTCGCATCCGCAAGCGGTGCCGGCGCAGACCATCGGCGAGCTGATCGCGCTGGCGCGTGCGAATCCCGGCAAGATTTCATACGGCTCGAACGGCGTCGGTTCGCTCACGCACCTGACGACCGAAATGTTCGCCACCGCCGCGAAAGTGAAATTCCTCCACGTGCCCTACCAGGGCGCGGCCCCGCAGATGACCGACCTGCTGTCGGGCCGGATCGGCTTCACGGTCAACGGTGTCCAGTCGGTGCTCGCGCACATCCAGCAGAAGAAGTTGCGGGCGCTGGCAGTCACCACCGCCACGCGTTATCCGGAACTGCCCGACGTGCCGACGCTGGTCGAGTCCGGCTTTCCCACGCTCGACCTGCCGGTCTGGTTCGCGGTGTATGCGCCGGGCGCGACGCCCGCGAGCGCGCTCGGGCGCCTGCGTTCCGCGCTCGCCACCGTCACAGCCGCGCCGGCTTACGCCCCCGAGCTGGCCAAACGCGGCGCCATCGTCATGCGCGTTCCGGTGGAAACCAGCGAAACCGCCTTCGCGCGTGAACGCGCTCTGTGGGTCGATGCGGTGCGCTCGAGCGGCGCGTCGGCTGACTGAAGTGAATATGAGTGCCACGCTTGCCACCGATGCCCGCGCCTGGCGCGTCGGCGCCGACGTGGATACCGATGCGCTGGCCCCTGGCCACGCAATGAAGCACGGCATCGACGTGATTGCCAGGCACTGTCTGGAGACGCTGCGGCCCGAGTTCGCTGCCGCGGTGCAACCCGGTGACGTGATCGTGGCCGGCCCCAACTTCGGCATCGGCTCGTCGCGCGAGCAGGCCGCCGAAGTGCTGGTGCGCCTCGGCGTGGCCGCGGTGATCGCGCCTTCGTTCGGCGGCCTTTATTTCCGCAACGCGTTCAACGTCGGACTGCTGCTGCTGACATGCGGTGAGGCGCAGCAGATCCAGGAAGGCGAGCGCATTGCCTTCGACGCCCGCGTCGGCCGCATCGTCCGGACGGGCGGACAGGTCTTGGTGACCGAACCCATTCCCGGCTTTCTGCTCGACATGGTCGAGGCAGGCGGCCTGCTGGCCCAGCTTCAACAAAGACTTAAGAAGAGGAGTTCATCGTGAGTACGAAACCGTATGACCTGCTGATCAAGAACGTGCGGGTGGTGCGGCCGCACGGCAATGCCGTGCACGAGGCCGACATCGCCATCGCCGGGGGCAAATTCGCCAAGGTGGCGCCGGGCATCGATGTAACGCTGGCCAAGAGCGTGCACGACGGACGCGGCCGGCTCGCCTTCCCCGGAGTGGTCGATTCCCATATGCACGCCGGAATCTATTCGCCGCTGGAGGAGGACGCCGTGAGTGAAAGCAGGGCGGCCGCGATGGGCGGCGTCACGTCCAGCCTGAACTACTTTCGCACCGGCCAGTACTACCTGAACAAGGGCGGCCCCTACAAGAAGTTCTTTCCCGAAGTGCTCAAGATCAGCAAGGGGCGCTTTCACGTCGACTACGGCTATCACCTGGCGCCGATGGACCGCACGCACATCGGCGAGATTCCGATGCTGATCGACAAGCACGGCGTGGCCAGCTTCAAGATCTTCATGTTCTACGGCTCGCACGGGCTGCACGGCGCGAGCGATACGCAGCGGCAGTTCCTGATGATCGGCGAGGACGAGCGCTACGACTATGCGCACTTCGAATTCATCATGCGCGGCGTGCAGGCGGCGCGCGAGCAGTTTCCCGAACGCGCCTCCCAGATTTCGCTGTCGCTGCACTGCGAGACGGCGGAGATCATGACCGCGTACACCAAGATGGTCGAGAAGGACAAGTCGCTCAAGGGGCTGGCCGCCTACAGCGCCGCGCGGCCGTCGCACTCCGAAGGGCTGGCGGTGTTCATCGCCAGCTACCTGGCCAACGAAACCGCTCTGCCCAACATCAACCTGCTGCACCTGAGTTCGCGCAAGGCGGTGCAGGCGGCGCTGATGATGGCCGATGCGTTTCCGCACATCGACTTCAAGCGCGAGGTGACGATCGGCCACCTGATGCTCGATATCTCATCGGCGGCCGCCGAGCTGGCCAAGGTGAATCCGCCGATCCGACCGCGCGAGGACGTCGAGTTCCTGTGGCAGGCGCTGCTGGCCGGCGAACTGGACTGGGTGGTGAGCGATCACGCCTGCTGCCGCCAGGAGATGAAGATCCCGAAGCGCTACTTCGGCAACATCTGGATGGCCAAGAGCGGCTTCGGCGGCACCGAATACCTGCTGCCGTCGCTGGTGAGCGAAGGCTCGCGCCGCGGCATGAGCTACAACCACATGGCGCAGGTGACGAGCTGGAATCCCGCGCGGCGCTACGGGCTGAACCGCAAGGGCGACATCGCCGAAGGGTTCGATGCCGACATCGCGCTGGTCGATCCGGCCAGGACCTGGACGATCTCAGCGAAGAACTCGCCGTCGACCCAGGGCTACACGCCGTTCGAGGGCCTGGAGCTGTCGGCCCGGGTGGAGGAAACCTTCCTGCGCGGCAAGCTGATCTACCAGGACGGCAACGTGATCGGCAAGCCGCAGGGCGAGTACCTGTTCCGGCCGATGGATTGATTGCAATGAGCGAGACTGCGCAGCCTGTGGTTCGCAAGGAGCGGCCGCCCGGCGATGCGCCGCAGGTGCCGGTCGCGATCGTCGGCGCGGGCGCCTGTGGCCTCACGGCTGCGCTCATGCTGGCGGACCGGGGCATCGAGTCCGCGGTGCTGGAACGCGATGCGACGCCGTCCGGTTCGACCGCGCTGTCTTCCGGTTTCATTCCGGCGGCGGGCACGCGGGTGCAAAAGGCCCACGGCGTCGACGACAGCCCCGCGCAGTTCGCACGCGACATCCAGGCCAAGGCGCATGGCACCGCGGCACCGCGTCTGGTGACTGCCTACGCGCAGGCGATCGGACCGGCGATAGACGCTCTCGAGGCGCGGCATGGCTTGCAGTTCGAGCTGCTCGAAGGCTTTCTGTATCCGGGCCACAGCGCATTGCGCATGCACGCCGTGCCCGAGCGCACCGGTGCTGCCCTGATGAGCCGGCTGCAGCGCGCGGCCGATGCGGCCGGCATTGCGGTGATCACGCAAGCCCTGGTGCGCGAACTCTGGGTCGGCGAAAACGGCAGCGCGGCTGGTTTGGGCTACCGGCGCCCGGACGGACGGATCGAGCGGCTGCGCTGCGACGCCGTGCTGCTGGCCTGCAACGGCTTCGGCGGCAATGGCGAACTGGTGCGCGAACTGCTGCCCGAGATGGCCGAGGCGCAGTTCGCCGGCCATGTGGGCAACGACGGCAGCGCCATCGCCTGGGGCCGCGCGCTCGACGCGCGCCTGGCCGACCTCGGCGGCTACCAGGGTCACGGCTCGTGGGCGGTGCCGCAGGGTGTGCTGGTGTCCTGGGCGCTCATGATGGAAGGCGCCATTCAGGTGAACAGCGAAGGCCGGCGTTTTCACGACGAGACGCAGGGCTATTCGGAAGCCGCCGTGAAAGTGCTGGCGCAGCCGGGCGGTATCGCCTGGGACATCTTCGACGACGCGCTGCTGGCGTTCGCGCAGCAGTTCCCCGATTTCCGCGAAGCGCAGGCCGCCGGCGCGGTGCGGTCCGCCGCCGAAGTCGATGCGCTGGCGGCGTTGGTCGGCTGCGATGCTGGGACTCTGCGCGCTACGCTGGGCAGTGTGCGCGAAGGCGCGGTCTCGCCCGAAGGCCGGCACTTCAAACGGGCGCTGGCGCCGCCGTACCACGCCGTCAAGGTCACCGGTGCGCTGTTCCACACCCAGGGTGGCCTGGATATCGACGCGCAGTGCCGCGTGTTGCGCCAGGACGCGACGCCCTGGGCGAACTTGCTGGCAGCCGGCGGCGCTGCGCGCGGCGTTTCCGGCAACGCCGTGTGGGGCTACCTGTCGGGCAACGGCCTGCTCAGCGCTGTAGCCGGCGGTGCCATCGCTGCGCAATCGATCGCGCAATTGCTTGCCAAAAAGGAGGCCGCATGAAGCGAAGGGCGAGGGGCCCCGCTTGCGGGGATCGACCAGCGCAGTGCGGCCATGGCCTCCGACGCCAAGGCCGTTCGACCTATGGCCATCTTTCGGAGGAGGCGACATGACCTTGAAGCAACGTCTGCAGGCGCCGCACCCGCTGCTGGCGCCGGGCATCTACGACGCGTTGAGCGCGCTGGTCGCGCAGCAAGCCGGCTTCGAGGCGCTGTATTTGTCGGGCGCCTCGATTGCCTATACCCGGCTGGGCCGATCGGACGTCGGGTTGACCACCGCGAGCGAAGTCGCGCAGACGCTCGCGCTCGTGACGGACCGCGTCACTTGTCCTGTGATCGTCGACGCCGACACCGGTTTCGGCAACGCGCTGAACACGCAGCGCACAGTGCGCGAGTTCGAGCGCGCCGGCGCCGCGATGATCCAGATCGAGGACCAGACCTTCCCCAAGCGCTGCGGCCACCTCGACGGAAAGTCCGTCATTCCGGTGGCGCAGATGCAAGGCAAGCTGCGCGCCGCGCTCGATGCGCGCCGCTCCGCCAGGACGCTGATCCTGGCCCGCACCGACGCTCTCGCGGTCGAGGGCATCGAGGCCGCGCTCGAACGCGCCGAGCGCTATCTGGACTGCGGCGTCGATGCGCTCTTCATCGAGGCTTTGCGAACGCCGCAGGAGATGGATGCCGCCTGCGCCCGCTTCGCCCGCCGGGTGCCGCTGCTGGCCAACATGGTCGAGGGTGGCAAGACGCCTGTGCAGTCGGTCCACGAACTGGGCAAGCGCGGCTTTCGCATCGTCATTTTCCCGGGGGGCACGGCGCGTGCCGTTGCTCACACATTGCAAGCCTATTACGCGGACCTGCGAACGCACGGCAGCACGGGGCCGTGGCAGGACCGGATGCTCGATTTCGAGGGCCTGAACCGCCTGATCGGTACACCGGAATTGCTGGCGGACGGGCAGCGATACGACGGTTGATTCTTGCAGGCGTGGCGTTTCAGGCGACAACCTCGCAACGGCGGTGTTCTCGGTGGTCGTGCCGTTTCAGGCGACCACCTCGCGCCGGCGGCCGGTGGAACTTGCGTTCTCCGGCGCACGCTCGCGGGCGCCTGCCCAGGTTCGCCAGCGTCATGGCGTCAACAAGGTCGTTGGAACGCTGGCTCTGTAGCAACCGCGAATGGGCCTGCGCCCGCAAGTACGCACCGCCCGCCTTAACGAATGAGTGGGCGCGTGGAGGGAATTCCCCGTGCGCCGGAGAACGGACACCCGGACCGCCGGCCCTGCCCATATGCAGGCATATCTTTACCCGCCGCAGTAAGATGGCGCCCCTTATCCCGACTGTTGTCTTTTGCAGGAGATCTGGATGTCCTCGACAGCGCAGACAATTGTTCTCGGGGGCGGCTGCTTCTGGTGCACCGAAGCGGTCTACGTGAAGGTGAAGGGCGTCACCGACGTCGAATCCGGCTACGCCCAAGGGCATGTCGAACG
>Ga0134124_10004492_pt1 | contig 11202 bp, 7 predicted proteins | sample KB304_FD_96880 | JGI IMG/M metagenome (GOLD analysis project Ga0134124, IMG submission 96880) | Terrestrial soil microbial communities without Nitrogen fertilizer from Kellogg Biological Station, Michigan, USA - KB3-0-4 | ecosystem: Environmental > Terrestrial > Soil > Unclassified ... | reverse complement strand
TGTTGTTGTGCTGCTCGAGCGCGAGATCGACGTCGAACACGAATTCGGTGTCGGGCTTGCGGCTGATCAGGAAGAAGCGCACCGCGTCCTTGCTGGTCCACTCGATCAGGTCGCGCAGCGTCACGTAGGAGCCGGCACGCTTGGAGATCTTCACCTCCTCGCCGCCCTTCATCACGGTGACCATCTTGTGCAGCACGTAGTCGGGGAACCCCGCTGGGATGCCTTCGCCCGAGGCCTGCAGGCCGGCGCGCACGCGCGCGATGGTGCCGTGGTGGTCGCTGCCCTGCACGTTGATGACGCGGTGGAAGCCGCGCTCCCACTTGTTGCGGTGGTAGGCGACGTCGGGCACGAAGTAGGTGTAGGTGCCGTCGGACTTGCGCATGACGCGGTCCTTGTCGTCACCGTAGTCGGTGCTGCGCAGCCACAGCGCGCCCTCGCTCTCGTAGGTCTTGCCCGCGGCGACGAGGCGCGCGACCGTCTCCTCGACCTTGCCGCTCGTGTACAGGCTCGATTCGAGGAAGTAGTGGTCAAAGCGCACGCCGAAGGCCTGCAGGTCGAGATCCTGCTCATGGCGCAGGTAGGCCACGGCGAACTGGCGAATGCCGTCGAGGTCCTCGGGGTCGCCCGAGGCGGTGAATTCGCGGTCGTCGGCCTTCACGGTCTTGCGTGCCATGAAGTCGGCCGCGATGTCGGCGATGTATTCGCCGTTGTAGGCGGCCTCGGGCCATAGCGGGTCACCGGGCTTGAGCCCCTTGATGCGCGCCTGCGTGGAAGCCGCGAGCGTGGAGATCTGCACGCCCGCGTCGTTGTAATAGAACTCGCGCATGACCTTCATGCCCTGCGACTCGAAGAGCCGGCACAGCGAGTCGCCGAGCGCGGCCTGGCGGCCGTGGCCCACGTGCAGCGGACCGGTCGGATTGGCCGACACGAACTCCAGCATCACCCGCTCGTCGCCTGCATTCAGCGTGCCGAAGCGTGCCCCCGCGGCGAGCACCTCGCGCACCACTTCCTGACGGGCCTGCGGCTTCAGGCGCAGGTTGATGAAGCCTGGGCCCGCGATCTCGAGCGATTCGACCCAGCGCTGCACGGCCGTCTGTCGATTCAGCGCATCGACCAGCGACTGCGCGAGCTCGCGCGGATTGCGCTTGAGGGGACGCGCGAGCTGCATGGCGGCCGTGATGGCGTAGTCGCCATGACTGGCCTGCTTGGGGCTTTCGAAGCTGGCGTGGGTGGGGGTTTCGGGCGCGATGTCGGCGAGCGACGCGCCGAGAGCCTGCAGAAGCTCTTGCTTGACTCGGATCATGTGGACAATTTTACGAGGCGCTCGCTTGCATCTGGACACAGCGGATTGCTCCCTGCCCTCGCCAATGAAAAGATCTCGCGGTCACACTTGTCGCTGAATGAGTCCCCCTGTCTCCCCCGTCGCCGAGCGAATCGGCAAGTACCGCATCCTGCGCCCGCTCGGCACGGGTGCCACCAGCGAAGTCTTCCTCTGTGCCGACGACTTCAATCAGCGCGAAGTCGCCGTGAAGCGGGTGCGCGCGGGCGCGCTGTCGGACACCGAATCGGGCGCGCATCAGGCGCGCTTCTTCGCCGCCGAGGCCGCGCTGGTGGGCCGGCTGCAGCACCCCAACGTGGTGCAGATCTACGACGCCGTGCCCGACCCGGTCTCCCCGTACGTGGTGATGGAGTACGTGCCCGGCACGACGCTGCGCGAGTTCTGCCGCCCCGACCAGCTCCTGCCGCTGGATCTCATCGTCGAAATCGGCTTCAAGTGCGCGATGGCGCTGGGCTACGTCTATCGCCAGGGCGTGATCCACCGCGACGTGAAGCCGGCCAACATCCTGGCGGTCGTGCAGGCGGGCTCGATCACCGACGTGAAGGTCAGCGACTTCGGAAGCGCGCTGAACCTGCGCTCGGACGCGACGCAGGTCTTTCGCGTGGGCTCGCTCGCCTACATGTCGCCCGAGCAGCTCGACGGCAACGAGCTCGACGCGCGCGCCGACATCTACTCGCTCGGCGCGGTGCTCTACCACCTCATCGCCGGGCGGCCGCCCTTCGATTCCAACTCGCAATCGGTGCTGCTCGCGCAGATCTGCACCGCGCAGCCGCCTTCGCTGGAAGGACTGCGATCGGGCGTGGCGAGCGCGCTGGACGCGGTCATCCAGCGCGCACTGGCCAAGCGTCCGCAGGACCGCTTCGCCGACTGGAACGAGTTCGCGCGGGCGCTGTCCCAGCTCGTGCTGAACCGCGAGGTGCCTCGCGGCGATCTGCAGGGCGTGCTCGATTCCGAGCGCTTCACGCTCCTGCGCAGCCTCGAGTTCTTCAACCACTTCGGCGACGTCGAGCTCTGGGAGGTGGTGCACCGCGCCAAGTGGCTGCGCCACCCGCTGGCCACGCGGCTCTTTCATCGCGGCGAGGAAGGCAACACCTTCCACATCATTGCCCAGGGCACGGTGGAGGTGCACCGCGAGGGCCAGCGCGTGGCCCAGCTCGGCGCCGGCACCTCGGTGGGCGAGATGGCCTATCTCGCGCCCAACCCCGAGCTGCGCCGGCACAGCACCGATGTGATCGTCACCGAGCCGGCCACGACCATCGCCTTCACGCCCGAGTCGATGGAGCGGCTGAGCCTGAACTGCCGCACGCAGTTCAACGAGGCCTTCATCCGCGTGCTGGTGCGCCGCCTGCATGTGGCCCACGAGGCCCTGGCGCACCCGCGTCGCATCCTGTAGTTCCCCTGTCCACCCGCCTCGATTGGCGCGCGTTAGCCGCCTTGAGGTGCGGAAATGCCCGTGCTTCAATGCCCGCGGCGACCTGCCGTGTCAATTACGCGCGAGGAGAACTGCAATGAAGCAACTGATGACCGCATTGGCCCTGACCCTGTCCCTGGCCTTCGCCCATGCCGCCGACAAGCCCGCCTCGGCCCCCTCGGCCAAGCAGGCCGCGCAGCAGGAAAAGATGACCGCCTGCAACAAGAGCGCGGGCGACAAGAAAGGCGACGATCGCCAGGCCTACATGAAGGACTGCCTCTCGGCCCACCCGAGCGCCGCCGCCTCCGCACCGATGACGCAGCAGGAAAAGATGACCGCCTGCAACAAGAGCGCGGGCGACAAGAAGGGCGACGATCGCCAGGCCTACATGAAGACCTGCCTGAGCAAGAAGAGCTGAGCGAAGCAGGCTTCGCCACCCGAGCCCGGCACCACGGCCGGGCTTTTTTCTTGCACGCTCGATCAGCCCGCGCGCCAGTACGCCGCGTCGCCGTAGGTCTGCTTGAGGAAATCGATCCACAGCCGCATGCGCAGCGGCATGTGCTTGCGCTGCGCGAACACCGCGTAGATGCCGTTGGGCGGTGCCGCGTAGTCGTCCAGCAGGGTCACGAGCGCGCCGCTTTGCACCTCGTGCTCCACTTCCCAGGTGCTGCGCCAGGCGATGCCGTGGCCGCCCAGGCACCAGTCGTGCAGGACCTGGCCGTCGGAGCAGTCGAGTCGCCCGCTCGGGCGCAGGTGCACCACATCCGGGCCGATCTGGAAGGCCCAGCCGCGGGTCTGGCTCGCGTCCGAGCTCAGCATGAGGCACTGATGGCGCGCCAGCTCGTACGGGTCCTTCGGCACGCCCTGGCGGCGCACGTACCCGGGCGTGGCCACGCACAGCCGGCGGTTGTCGGCCAGCCGCACGCTCACGAGGTTGGAGTCGGGCAGGTCGCCCACGCGCACCGCGCAGTCGTAGCCCTCGTTGACGAGGTCCACCACCCGGTCGCTCAGGTTGAGCGACACCGACACGTCCGCGTGCATCGAGGCGAAGCGCGGCACCAGCGGCGCGACGTGGCGGCGCCCGAAGCCCGCCGGCGCCGTGATGCGCAGATGGCCGCTCGCACGCGCGCCGCCGGCGCTCACGCCGGCCTCGGCGCTGGCCAGATCGGCCAGCACGCGCTGGCAGTCTTCGAGGAACGCGCTGCCCTCGTGCGTGAGCGAGATGCGCCGCGTGGTGCGCGTCAGGAGCTTCACGCCCAGGCGCTCCTCCAGTGCATCGATGCGCCGCCCGATCACCGCAGGCGCCACGCCCTCGCTTCTCGCGGTCGCGGTGAGGCTGCCCTTGAGCGCCACCTGGACGAAGGATTCGAGTTGCTTGAGTCGGTCCATTGCGCCCCAGGCTAGGGCGATTTCGAGATCGAAACAATCCGAGCCGACCCCGATTCGCGGCCGATTAGCCCTAAACAAGTCAAAGATCACCCATCGTGCAGGCCATTTATCGGGCCGCCTGCGCGCTCTAAAGTGGCGCGGATTTCCCACCGAATCCCGCCGCGCCGAATGAAGGAGAAAGCGATGAGTGCCGCACTGAAGCTGCCCGAGGGCATGCAGATCAACGCCCCGATCCTGGAAGGGTTCGAGACCATCCTCACCCCCGACGCGCTCGCGCTGGTGGCCAAGCTGCATCGCACCTTCCAGCCGCGCCGCCAGCAACTGCTGGCCGCGCGCGAAGAGCGCGCCAGGCGCCTTGACGCCGGCGAGCGCCCGGACTTCCTGCCGCAGACGAAGCACGTGCGCGAAGGCGACTGGAAGATCGCGCCGATCCCGAAGGCGCTGGAGTGCCGCCGCGTCGAGATCACCGGGCCGGTGGACGCGAAGATGGTCATCAACGCCTTCAACTCCGGCGCCGACTCCTACATGACCGACTTCGAGGACAGCAACAGCCCCTCGTGGTCGAACCAGATCCAGGGCCAGATCAACCTCAAGCGCGCCATCCGCCGCGAGCTCTCGCTCGAGCAGGGCGGCAAGAGCTACAAGCTCAACGACAAGATCGCCACGCTCCAGGTTCGACCGCGCGGCTGGCACCTCGACGAGAAGCACGTCACCGTGGACGGCCAGCGCGTGCACGGCGGCATCTTCGACTTCGCGCTCTTCTTCTTCCACAACGCGCGCGAGCTCCTCGCGCGCGGCGCCGGCCCCTACTTCTATCTGCCCAAGATGGAAAGCCACCTCGAGGCACGCCTGTGGAACGACGTGTTCGTGATGGCGCAAAACGAGCTCGGCCTGCCGCAGGGGACCATCAAGGCGACGGTGCTCATCGAGACGATCCTCGCCGCCTTCGAGATGGACGAGATCCTCTATGAGCTGCGCGAGCACAGCGCCGGGCTGAACGCGGGCCGCTGGGACTACATCTTCAGCTGCATCAAGAAGTTCAAGGTCGACAAGAACTTCTGCCTCGCCGACCGCGCGAAGGTCACCATGACCGCGCCCTTCATGCGCTCGTATGCGCTGCTGCTGCTCAAGACCTGCCACCGCCGCGGCGCGCCGGCCATCGGCGGCATGAGCGCGCTGATCCCGATCAAGAACGACCCCGAGAAGAACGCCATCGCGATGCAGGGCATCGTGACCGACAAGCGCCGCGACGCCGTCGACGGCTACGACGGCGGCTGGGTCGCGCACCCCGGCCTCGTGGAGCCGGCGATGAAGGAGTTCGTCGCGGTGCTCGGCGATCGCCCCAACCAGTTCGACAAGCAGAAGCCCGAGGTCGACGTGAGCGCGGCCGACCTGCTGAACTTCCAGCCCGAGCAGCCCATCACCGAGGCGGGCCTGCGCATGAACATCAACGTGGGCATCCACTACCTGGGCGCCTGGCTCGCGGGCAACGGCTGCGTGCCGATCCACAACCTCATGGAGGACGCCGCCACCGCCGAGATCAGCCGCTCGCAGGTGTGGCAGTGGATCCGCAGCCCCAAGGGCGTGCTGGACGACGGCCGCAAGGTCACCGCGGAGATGGTGCGCGGGCTCATCCCCGAGGAGCTCGCCAAGGTAAAGGCCGACGGTGCGCCGGGCAAGTTCGACCGCGCCGCGCAGATCTTCGAGCAGATGAGCACGCAGACCGAGTTCGCGGAATTCCTCACGCTGCCGCTCTACGAGGAATTGAACTGAAGGACTGACGACCCCTCGTCTTGCGTGCTCGCAGGACGAGGGGTCGTCATCCATTGCTGATTTCCCGCGGCGCGTCGCATGGGCATTGGCCGCCCCGGGCCGCGGCCACTAGCATGCGCAGCTTCACGTTGTGGGAGACCCCGTTGAAGCATCTCGTGCCCAAGTCCCTGATCGCCATGGCCTGCGCATGCGCGCTCGGCTCGAGCGCCCTTGCGCAATCCGCCCCTCTCGCCTCCGGCATCGACAAGCCGTTCGTCGACCCCGCCGTGCGGGTGCAGGACGACCTCTTCCGTCATGTGAACGGCAACTGGCTGAAGACCACGCCGATCCCGCCGGACCGCGCCTCCACCGGCGCCTTCGAGCAGATCCACGAGTCCATCCAGACCCAGCTTCGCGAGCTCGTCGAGGCCGCCGGCAAGAACGGCGAGGACCTCAACGCCCGCAAGATCGGCGACCTCTACGCGGGCTTCATGGACGAAGCCTCGATCGAGAAGCTCGGCATCGCGCCCCTCGGCGGCGAGCTCGCGAAGGTCGACGCGGTGAACAGCCCGTCCGAGCTTGCGGCGCTGTCCGCGCGCATGGTGCAGCTCGGCGCGGCCGCGCCGCTGAACATCGACATCCATCAGGACGCGAAGGACTCCACGCGCTACGTCGCCGACTTCGCGCAAAGCGGGCTGGGCATGCCCGATCGCGACTACTTCCTGAAGGACGACGACGCCAGGCTCAAGTCGATCCGCGCCAAGTACGAGCAGTACCTCGCCCGCATGCTCACGCTGGCCGGCGAGAAGGACGCCGACGCGCAAGCCCGCGCCGTGGTGGCGCTGGAGACCGAGCTCGCCCGCGCGCAGTGGACCAAGGTGCAGAACCGCGACCCGGTGAAGACCTACAACAAGCTCAGCTACGGCAAGCTCAAGGAGCTCGCCCCCGGGCAGGACTGGGACGCCTACTTCGACGCCGCGGGCCTCAAGGGCCGCGTCGACGACGTGATCGTGAGCCAGCCCAGCTACGTGAGCGGCTTCGCGAAGCTGGTGCAGTCCACGCCGCTTTCCACCTGGAAGGCCTACTACAAGACCCGCCTGCTCTCGGCCTACGCGCCCTTCCTCTCGAAGGACTTCGTCGACGCGCGCTTCGCCTTCGCGGGCACCACGCTGCGCGGCACGCCGGAGAACCTGCCGCGCTGGAAGCGCGGCGTGAATCTCGTCGAGCAGTCGATGGGCCAGGCGCTGGGCAAGCTCTACACCGAGAAGTACTTCCCCGCGCAGAGCAAGGCGCGCATGGAGGAACTCGTGGCCAACCTGCTGCGCGCCTATCGCCAGAGCATCGACACGCTCGACTGGATGAGCCCGCAGACCAGGAAGCAGGCGCAGGCCAAGCTCGCGAAGTTCACGCCCAAGATCGGCTACCCCAGGCAGTGGCGCGACTACTCCGCGCTCGACATCCGAGCCGGCGACCTCGTGGGCAACGTCATGCGCGCGCGCGCGAACGACTACGCCTTCCATGTCGGCAAGCTCGGCAAGCCGGTGGACCGCGACGAGTGGTTCATGACGCCGCAGACCGTCAACGCCTACTACAACCCCGAGCTCAACGAGATCGTCTTCCCGGCCGCGATCCTGCAGCCGCCCTTCTTCGACCCGAAGGCCGACGACGCGGTGAACTACGGCGGCATCGGGGCGGTGATCGGCCACGAGATCAGCCACGGCTTCGACGACCAGGGCAGCCAGTACGACGGCGACGGCAACCTGCGCAACTGGTGGACGCCGCAGGACCGCAAGCGCTTCGAGGCCAAGGCCCGCGTGCTCGTGCAGCAGTACGGCGCCTTCAGCCCCCTGCCCGGCTATCACGTGAACGGCGAGCTCACGCTCGGCGAGAACATGGCCGACAACTCCGGCCTCGCGATCGCCTACAAGGCCTATCACCTCTCGCTCGGCGCAAAGAAGGCGCCCGTGATCGACGGACTCACCGGCGACCAGCGCTTCTTCTTCGGCTTCGCGCAGGTCTGGCGCGGCAAGGTGCGCGACGAGGCCCTGATCGAGCGCATCAAGGCCGATCCGCATGCGCCCGACGAGATCCGCGCCAACGGCACGGTGCGCAATCACCCGGGCTTCTATTCGACCTTCGGCGTGAAGCCGGGCGACGCGATGTACCTGCCGCCCGCCAAGCGCGTGACCATCTGGTAATCCCCGCACGACGCTTGCGGCAAGAGGACGCCTTCGCGCGTCCTCTTCTTTTTTGAGGAAAGGCGCGGCGCGCTGCACCACACTTGGCGGCCATGAGCATCCCCGCACCGAGCTCGGTCGAGGCCATGCGCCTGCGGCACGGCGAGCACTACCGCTGGAAGCTGCTGCTCACGGTGATGGTGGGCACCGTCGCCTCCATCCTGTCCTCGACCATCGTCAACGTGGCGGTGCCCGACCTGAGCCGCTACTTCAGCCTCGGACAGGAGCGCGCGCAGTGGGTGTCGGCCGGCTTCATGGCGGCGATGACGCTGTCGATGCTGCCCACGCCGTGGCTGCTCTCGCGCTTCGGATATCGGCGCGCCTTCGCGGGCGCGGTCACGCTCCTGGGCATCGGGGGCGCGGTGGGCGGGCTCGCCAACAGCTTCGAGCTCGTGCTGGGCATGCGCGTCGCCGAAGGACTGGCCGCAGGCGTCCTTGCGCCCATCCCCTCGATCATCGTGATGCGCGCCTTCGACAGCGGCCAGCAGGGCCGCGCGATGGGCATCTTCGGCTTCGGCGTGGTGCTGGCGCCGGCCGTGGGCCCAAGCGTGGGCGGCATCCTCGTCGAGGCCTTCGGCTGGCGCTCGATCTTCTTCGTCGTGCTGCCCTTCTGCGCCTGGGCGCTGTGGCTTGCGCGGCGCTACCTTCCGCACGCGGCACCGGGCGGCATCGAGCCGGGCTCGCAAACGCGCCCGCTCGACTTCGTCGGCCTCGCCCTCGTGACCGCGGCCGTCCTCGCGCTGCTCAACGGGCTCGTCTCGCTGCACGGGCGCAGCGCCACGACGGGCCTGTGGCTGCTCGGCGCAAGCGGGGTGCTGATGGTGGTGTTCGTGGCGCACCTCAGGCGCGCGGCCCACCCGCTGATCGACCTGCGCCTGTTCGCCTCGGGTGCCTTCGCCGCGGGCTCGTGCGTGGCCTTCATCTACGGCATGGGGCTGTTCGGCTCGACCTATCTCGTGCCGGTGTTCATGCAGTCGGCGCTGCATTTCCCGCCGTCGCAGGCCGGCGCGGTGCTGCTGCCCGCGGGCTTCGTGCTGGCGGGGACGATCCCGCTGGCGGGTCGGCTCGCCGACCGCTTCGCGCCGCGCGGGCTCGTCGCCTTGGGCGTGACGCTGCTGGCCGCGTCCTTCGCGCTGATGGCCACCGTGGGGCCGGGCACCTCGCTGCTGGTGCTGGCGACCTGGGCGGTGCTCGGGCGCATCGGGCTGGGCCTCGTGCTGCCCTCGCTGAACCTCGGCTCGATGCGCGGGCTGGACGTGTCGCTCGTGCCGCAGGCGTCCAGCACCATCAACTTCACGCGCCAGCTCGGCGGCGCCATCGGCGTGAGCGTGGTCGGCATCTTCCTGGAGTGGCGCCACCAGGTGCGCGGCGCGCAGGAAGCGCTCGCCGCGTTCGCCGACACCTTCTGGCTCATTGCCATCGTGTCCGCGCTTGCGCTGCTCGCGGCGCTGCGCATGCGCGCGCGTGCCGCCGCGACGCCGCATTCCTAGAATCGTCCGCGATGCACGCGCTCAACCGCCCCGCCAGCGATCTCCCGTCGACCTGCGACGTTCTCGTCGTGGGCGCGGGGCCGGCGGGCAGCGCCGCGGCATCGGTGCTGGCGCGCGCAGGCGTGGACGTGGTGCTGGCCGATTCGCAGGCCTTCCCGCGCGACAAGGTCTGCGGCGACGGCCTCATTCCCGACGCCCATCACGCCATGCGGCGCCTGGGCGTGCTCGATGCGGTGATGGCCGCGGCGCAGGTCGCCCGCCACGTGGGCTGCATCGGCCCGAGCGGGCGGCGCATGGACGTGCCCGGCAGCCTTGCGGTGCTGCCGCGCCGCGAGCTCGACCTCATCCTGTGCCGCGCCGCCGCCGAGGCCGGCGCGCGCATGCACGCGCCGCTTCGCTTCACCGGAGTCATCGAGCGCGAGGGCCGCGTGGTGGGTGCCTCGCTCGATGCCGCCGGGCAGACGCACGCGATCCGCGCGCAATGGGTGCTGCTGGCCACCGGCGCGGTGCCGCAGGCGCTCATGGCCGCGGGCATGTGCACGCGTCGCACGCCCAGCGGCATCGCGCTGCGCGGCTATGTGCGCCACCCGCCGATGGTCGATCGCATCCGCTCGCTCGACGTGATCTGGCACCGCCGGCTGCGCCACGGCTACGGCTGGATCTTTCCCTGCCCCGAGGGCGTGTTCAACATCGGCGTGGGCGTGGCGCACAGCCACGCGCCCGGGCGCGACGGCCGCCATGCGATGCAGGACGTGAACCTGCGCGAGATGTTCCGCACCTTCTGCGAAGTGCATCCGCCCGCGCGCGAGCTGCTGCGCGAGGGCGAGCCGCTCGGCGAGCTCAAGGGCGCGCCGCTGCGCTGCTCGCTGGACGGCGCACGCTGGACGCGCCCGGGCCTCATCGTCACCGGAGAAGCCGCGGGCAGCACCTACGGCTTCACGGGCGAAGGCATCGGCAAGGCGATGGAAACAGGCATGCACGCCGCCGAGTCCGTGCTGATGCATCGCGCCGACTGGGCCGACCACGAAGCGCGCGTGCGCGACGAATACGAGGCCCGGCTCCAATCGCTCAAGCCGCGCTTCGAGATGTACGAGCGCGCGAACCGCGTCAATGCCTACCCCTGGCTCGTCGACCTGCTCATCTGGAGCGCCCGACGCAACCCGCAGCGCCTCGTGCGCATGAGCGGCGTGCTCAACGAGACCAACAACCCGGGCAACCTGGTGAGTGCGCGCGGGATCCTGCGCGCCCTGCTCGCGCGCTGACTCGGCCGCGCGCTTCAGCGCGATTGCTGCGCGGTGTCCGCCACGACCATGTGGATGAACTGCAGCTTCGCCACTGCGGGGCGCGGCATCACGAAGGGATAGAAGTCGTGCTGTCCCATGCTGCGCGACATCTCGTTGAGCACGGCGGTGATCTCGACCCATGAGTTCAGCAGCTGCAGCAGGCGCGCCGCGTCGGGCGCATCGGGGCGCCACAGCGCGTCGCGCGGGATCGGCGTGATCCCCATCGCGAACTCGCCGGCGTCCAGCCCATAGCTGGCCGCGGTGTCGAGGGTGTCGACGATGTGCAGGTAGTGGGCCCAGG
>Ga0134124_10004491_pt1 | contig 11202 bp, 7 predicted proteins | sample KB304_FD_96880 | JGI IMG/M metagenome (GOLD analysis project Ga0134124, IMG submission 96880) | Terrestrial soil microbial communities without Nitrogen fertilizer from Kellogg Biological Station, Michigan, USA - KB3-0-4 | ecosystem: Environmental > Terrestrial > Soil > Unclassified ... | reverse complement strand
GCTTTGGCCTTCTCTCTTTTCGCTTTGGCCCAGCCTTCTTTTAGGATCTGGCGGGCCCGGCCCAGGGCGAGGGAATCGGGCGGAACATCCTCGGTGACCGTGGTGGCAGCAGCAACATAGGCGCCTCTTCCAATACGAACCGGTGCGATCAGGATGCTGTCACTGCCCACGAATACTCCGTCTTCAATGATGGTCTTGTGCTTGCTGACGCCGTCGTAATTGCAGGTTATGGTTCCGGCGCCCACATTTACTTTCTCGCCGACTTCGGTGTCTCCCAGATAGGTCAGGTGGTTTGCTTTCGATCCCTTACCGAGGCGGGTCTTCTTCAGTTCAGTGAAATTTCCTACGTGGGCGTCTTCGCAGACCTCGCAACCTGGTCGCAGGTGGCTGTACGGGCCGAGCGAGGCGCGGGCTCGCACCAGCGAATGCTCCAGTACGCAACCCGTCTGCACCAGCACTTCGTTCCCGATTTCGCAGCTCAAAATTACGCTGTAGGACCCGATCCGCGTGTCGCTACCCACGCGAGTGGTTCCCCGAAGCTGGACGCTGGGCTCGATGACGGTGTCGGCGCCCACCTCAACGTCGCTGTCAATGACACAAGTCTCTGGATAAAGAATTGTGACTCCGTCGTCCATTAACTGCCGGCATTTGGCGAGGCGCATGTGCTGGTCAATCTCGGACAGTTCGGCACGAGTGTTCCCGCCCAAGACTTCATGGGCATCGCGGGTTTGCAGCGCGACTACACGATGTTTGATCTTAAGAATCGCCGCCATATCGGTGAGATAGAACTCGCCGTGATGATTGTTGCTACCTAGTTTCTCGATCTGGCTGAACAGCTGCCTGCCGTCAAAGGCGTAAAAGCCGGAGTTGACCTCGGATATTTTCTGCTGCGCCGGTGTCAGGTCCTTCTGCTCGACGATGGCCTTCACGTCGTCGCTGCCCGCCTTCCTGCGGACAATTCTTCCGTATCCTGCGGGGTTTTCCAGCCGGGCCGTAAGAATGGTCATCGCGGCCTTCTTCGCCAGATGGAAGTCGCGCAATCGCGCGATGGTGGTTGACGTGATGAGCGGGGCGTCGCCGTAAAGAACGATGACGAGATCGTACGGCGCCAGCGCTTCGCGAGCCACCATTAGGGCGTGTCCTGTTCCCCGTTGCTCCTGCTGCAGCACGAATCCAATGCCGGACGCGGCAACCGCGCTGCGCACGCGGTCGGCTTCATGTCCGATGATGGCGAACACGTCTCTGGCCGGGACGACTTTGGTCGCAGCCGCGATCACGTGGGCCAGCAGCGGCTTGCCACCGACTTCATGCAACACTTTTGGGTGCTTGGATTTCAGCCTGGTCCCTTTACCGGCCGCCAGGATGGCAATTCCGATGTTGGGGACGCGAGGTTGCTGGTTATTTGCTTTCGGCATTCGATCCAATATACCGCGAGAGCTCTCTGCCAGACAGGGTTACGGTAGTTACCGGGGTCGGGGTGGGGCGGGCGCCCCCCACCGCCTTTTACTTTGATCCTTGCTTGAGGTTTTCTCGCCCCAGGCGATCGCAAACGAACCCGCATAAAGTGGCCACGAAAGTCAAAGTCAAAGGCGGCGGGCCAGAGTGTTCGGCCCACAACGCAAAGGTTACGGCGTGGCGGCGCGGGTTCCGCCGGGGGCTTGGGCTACCAGTTCCATCAAGTCGGTGGCAATGCGGTCGGTGAGGTGGCGAGCCACCATGTCCTTCTCGTCGAGGTAGTCGCCCAGCACCGGGATAACGCCGAGATCCTCGACCGCTTCGAGGTCAGCGACAATCTGGTTGGCGCCTTCCAAAGCGTATTTCGCTTTCAATGCCGGGGGCGCGGGGGCACGGTTGATGAGGGCGAAATCGAAGATGCGCTTCACTCCAGCATGACGATTCAAGGCGCGGATGTGGTCGGCTGCCGTCAGTCCCAGACTTTCGTTGGCTTGGGTCATCAGGTTGCCAACGTAGACTTTTACCGCTGCGGAATTCACCATGGCATAGGCGATGCCGGGCACAAGGAGATTAGGGATAAGGCTGGTGAAGAGCGAGCCGGGGCCAACCGTGATCAGGTCGGCTCGCGCCATCGCTTCCAAAGTCTGAGGTAGCGGGTTCACATCGGGAGGATCGAGAAAGAGTTGCTGGATGCGGCCGCTGCTGGCCGTGATCTTGGTTTCGCCACGCACCCTCCGGCCGTCTTCCATCACAGCCTCGAGCTCGACGTGTGATGTGGTGGCGGGATAGATGTGTCCGCGAGTGAGCAAGATCTCTGAAGACAGGCGGACGGCCTCGCTGAAGTCTTTGGTGACCGAAGTTAACGCCGCCAGGAAGAGATTGCCGAAGCTGTGGCCTTCCAGGCCCGATCCCTTTACGAAACGATGCTGAAACAGGCGGGAGAGCAGGGCTTCGTCTTCGGAGAGTGCAACGATGCAATTGCGGATATCTCCCGGCGGGAGCATGTTGAGTTCTTTGCGCAGGCGTCCGCTGGAGCCGCCATCGTCGCTGACGGTGACCACGGCGCAAAGTTCGCTGATTTCAGGATGGTCGGGCGCGCCTAGCGCGCTGGCCCGGGTGACGTAACGCTTGAGTCCCTTCAGCAGGGTAGAGAGCCCCGTGCCGCCGCCGATGGCGACCACGCGCAGGCTGCGGGTTGGCGCCGCGCTTCCCCGCGACGAAAGCGGGGAGCGCTGCTGGGAATCAGGCACAGCCACGGCTAGCCATTGTCCTCAGGGATCGCGGACTCCGGGGAAAACTCAGCCCCTGGGTCGGGATACAGTAGCTCGGTGAAGCGGGGATCTTCAACCAGGTTTTGGAAGTCAGAATCGTTACGCGCCTGGAAGCGAAGGGACGCATTGACTCGAATCGCCTCGTCCAGATGGCGCAGCGAATCCTCCAGGTGACCCGTGAGACAATCGAGGGCGGCCAAGCCGTAAGCCACGTAGTCGGCCTTGGGGACCTGCTTGGAAAGCTTTTCCAGGTGCTCGCGGGCGGTGACGTAGTCGCCCACATTCATCAACGAAACAGCGTAGTCGTAGTGCTCTTCCGGCCCCTTGAACTGAGTGGCAGAGCGCTCCATATGCTGGTTGCAGGTATTGAGGTGAACCGAGATCCGGTCCGCCAATTCCTTGCTGGCGCCGGTCACAGCTTTCTGCAGAAGGCCTTTGGCTTTCTCAAACTTGCGCTCCTGCAGGGCGCGGAGTCCGGCCTCGTAGTTTTGCACAGCCTGTGCAAAACGAGGGTCCTCGTTCATCGGCTTCTTGGCAGTAGTTTTCTGCGCCATCCGTAAAACTCTTCCTGGACTCTTCGTAAGATCTCCTTTTTCATACGCTTGGAAGAAACCGGATCAACCATCTCAATCTCTGCTGTCCGATCTAGACCAGCGTCTTTATGACTAGTGGTCAAGGAGCCCTGAATATCACCTGTGGAAAATCTCGAAGCACTTCGAATCAGAAGGTTATACGCGTTTTCGCGTGTCCGTCAACTCGCCCCGACTGCTTACCGAGATCAGTTGATGGAAGCCGCGGTTTGCAGATCAACCTGCTTCCATTCGCCTTTTATGATGCCTTGGCGGATCTGGGCGGCTGTCTTGCCCTTTTTGTTCATGGAGTACGAGTAGTAGAGCTCTTTCAGACAAATCGAACACTGGGCCCCGTGCGCCCCCTCAAAACAGCTATGCAGGCTGTTGTGTCCCATGCCGCGGTCGCAATAGCAATAGCAGGGTTGCTGATGCAACACGGCGGGAATCTTGGCGGCGAGTTCGTAGGCGTGGGTTTGAAAAGGGTATTGAGCGTTTCCGGCCCACAACTGTTCCCGCCCCAGGATAGGAGGCAGGGTCGAACCTTTCGCGGGCGGTCCCTCATTGTATTTCGGCGGGGCTTCATCCTGTTGAGATATGGCCCAGGGAGCGGACACCCCCATAACCACCAGGCCTAGAAATACAAGGGTCAAACCGCGCTTGATCATGATTCAGTCGCCCTCAGCGTAGTGATTGTAACCGAATTGGGGAGCGGTCGCAGTAGCCCCAACGGAACCGATGCAAGTCAGGGGAACCGAGAGAGCAGCTTCAACCCGGACAGCATGGCCCGTATAATAAAGGGCAGCATGCCGGAACAAACCCGTCCCGCGGATTCACGTCTTCGCCCGGAGAAGAGTCCCCCGCCGGCACCGACTCGTACTTTGCCCGTGCTTTCAGTATGGCTGCGCGACCTGATGATTTCGCTGGCTATCTCGGCGTTCATCATTGTTTTCCTATACCAGCCGGTGAAGGTCGAGGGCACCAGCATGATGCCCTCGCTCGACGACCAGGAGCGCATCTTCGTCAACAAGTACGTGTACCGCCTGGAGCCCATCCAGCGTGGCGATATCGTAGTGTTTCGCTACCCGCGCGATACTTCGAAGAGTTTTATCAAACGGGTGATCGGGCTGGCGGGAGACCGCATCCGCATTGAATCGGGAGAAGTATTCGTAAACGGCGAAGCGCTCGAAGAAGACTACGTGCCCGCTGCCTATGCCGACCAGCGTTCATATTCCGAGATTGTGGTGCCTCTCAACAGCTACTTCGTACTGGGCGATCATCGCACCATGTCGAACGACAGCCGCGACTTTGGGCCGGTAAGCATTGGCTACATCTACGGCAAGGCTGTGTTCGGCTATTGGCCGATGGATAAGATGGGAAGAGTTCGCTAGGATTTTCTTTGCGATCAAGAGCTTTTTTACCGCAAAGGACGCCAAGAAAAATCGAGATCATCGAAATCATTTGTTTCGCGATTTCGGCATCCCTGATAAAATCTCTAAAATCCACTCCCTGGAGCAGGAATGCAAGCTACGCTTGCGCTCGAAGACGGCAGAGTCTTCCGAGGCAAAGGTTACGGCGCCAAAGGCGAATGCTACGGCGAAGTCGTTTTTAATACTTCCATCACTGGCTATCAGGAAATTTTCACCGATCCTTCCTACTGCGGCCAGATTGTAGTCCTCACCAATCCTGAAATCGGCAACTACGGCACCAATGGCGAAGACAACGAGGCTACGCGTCCGTATATCGAGGGCTTGATCGTCCGCGAGTTTTCGCGGGCGAGTTCCAACTGGCGCTCGCAGCAGGTCGCGGAAGAATATCTCGAACAATTCAAGATTCCAGTGCTGGCGGAGATTGACTCGCGTGCTCTGGTGCGGCATCTGCGCGACCATGGCGTGATGCGGGGCGTGGTTTCCACTTTGGAAACCGATTCCGACAAACTGGTCGCAAAAGCGCGGTCAATTCCCAAGATGGACGGCACGGACCTCGCAAAAGTCGTGAGCACCAAGAGCACCTACGTCTGGGAAACCGGCGAGCGCTCCCATCTGCCAGACGAGGTCGTGGGCGTAAAAGACGAGCCGGCACGGTTTCATGTGGTTGCCTACGACTACGGCATCAAGCAGAATATTCTGCGCAAACTGCGTGGCGAAGGCTGCAAGGTCACGGTGGTGCCGGCGCAGACTCTGGCGGAAGACGTTCTGGCACTGAAGCCGGATGGCGTGTTCCTCTCCAACGGACCGGGCGATCCCGAGCCCTGCACATACGCAGTGGACAACATTCGCCGCCTCATGGGCCGCCAGCCGATTTTCGGAATTTGCCTGGGGCACCAGCTCACCGGGATCGCGCTAGGCGGCAAAACGTTCAAGCTGAAGTTTGGACATCACGGCGGAAATCATCCGGTGAAGCAGTTGCACTCGGGCAAGATCGAGATCACCGCGCACAATCATAATTTTGCCGTCGATCCCGATTCGCTGCCGCAGAGTGAAGTCGAACTGACGCACATCGATTTGAACGACAACACGCTGGAAGGGATGCGGCATCGAAACTTACCCCTGTTCTGTGTGCAATACCATCCCGAGGCATCGCCGGGTCCGCATGATTCGCATTATCTGTTCAAGGATTTTGTGAAGATGATGGAGGAGTGGAAGGGGTGAAGTTGTTCTCGCTTCGGTTCTGCTGATGGCCCGCTCGGCGGGAATTCGCGGCCAGGGCAGGCGATAGAGGATTGCATCAACGTTTGCGGTGCTATCGACAGCGATGTTGGTAAGCGATGGTACCGAAGCAGCATGTTTTTCCATGAAGCTCGGCGAATTCCAGTAATCGTGGAAAGTCGCGCCCTTGATACCGAATGCCAAGACAACATCAGGGTGTTCCTAGACGCTTGGTTGCAACCCTAAGCTGAATTGATTGTCTAATGCCAAGAAGAACTGACATCTCGAAAATACTAATCATCGGCTCTGGCCCCATCATCATCGGCCAGTCGGCGGAGTTTGATTACTCCGGGACCCAGGCTTGCAAAGCGCTGAAGACCGAGGGCTTTGAAGTGGTGCTGGCCAACTCTAATCCGGCCACCATCATGACCGACCCGGAGCTTGCCGACCGTACGTACATCGAGCCGCTGACCCGCGAATATCTGGAAGAAATCATTCGCATCGAGCGTGAAATGTCGCCCGGCCAGGGATTCGCCATTCTCCCCACCGTAGGCGGACAGACCGCTCTCAATCTGGCGATCGAACTCTCTGACGGCAGCATACTCGACAAGTACAACGTGCAGCTGATCGGCGCGAACGTGGCGGCAATCAAGAAGGCCGAAGACCGTCTTTACTTCAAAGACGCGATGCAAAAGATCGGCCTCGATGTTCCCAAGTCGGCGTTGGTCAACAATCTGAAAGACGGCCTCGAATTCGCCGGCAAAATCGGTTTTCCGGTCATCGTGCGGCCTTCGTTCACCCTGGGCGGCAGCGGCGGGGGCATCGCTTACAACCGCGAAGAGATGCTGGAAGTGCTGGCCCGCGGACTCGATTTCTCTCCGGTCCACGAGGCGCTGATCGAAGAATCGGTTTTGGGGTGGAAGGAATACGAACTCGAGGTGATGCGCGATCTGAAAGATAACGTCATCATCATCTGCTCGATTGAGAACTTCGATCCCATGGGTGTGCATACGGGAGACTCCATCACCGTCGCCCCCGCGCAGACACTTACCGATCGCGAATATCAGGCCATGCGCGACGCCGCCATTGCGGTGATCCGCGAAATTGGTGTCGAGACCGGCGGATCGAATATTCAGTTCGGCGTTCATCCCACGACCGGTCGCATGGTTGTGATCGAGATGAACCCGCGCGTTTCGCGGTCATCGGCGCTGGCTTCGAAGGCGACGGGATTCCCGATTGCAAAGATAGCCGCCAAGCTGGCGGTCGGCTACACGCTGGACGAAATTCCCAACGACATCACGCGCAAGACGCCCGCCTGTTTCGAGCCCACGCTCGATTACGTGGTGGTGAAAATTCCCAAGTGGCAGTTCGAAAAATTTCCCGGCGCCGACGAAAACCTGGGCCCGCAGATGAAATCCGTTGGTGAAGTGATGGCGATCGGCCGCACTTTCAAGGAGGCGTTGCTCAAAGGCGTGCGGGCGCTCGATACCGGCAAAAGAGTCGGGGCGGAAAAGATCGAGCCCAAAATCCTTACGCAGCGGCTGGTAACGCCGCATCCCGAGCGGCTTTCGTACGTTCGCTATGCTTTGCGCCAGGGGCACACGGTCAAGCAACTGGCCAAGATGACTTCCATCGATCCCTGGTTTCTGTACCAGCTCAAAGAAATTAACGACATGCAGCTGGAGCTGGAAAAGCATCCCATGGAATCGGTTCCGACCGAGGTCCTGCGCGAGGCCAAGCGTATGGGCTTCTCCGACGGGCGCCTGGCTGGAGTATGGCGCCTCGACGGCAAAGGGTCGCAGGAGAAGGTTCGACATCTGCGGAAGAAGCACGGCATCGCGCCGGTTTATAAGCGCGTAGACACTTGCGCCGCTGAATTTGAAAGCTACACGCCGTATCTTTACTCGACTTATGAAGAAGAGGACGAGGCTACGCCGACCGAGAAGAAGAAAGTTATCATTCTGGGGAGCGGGCCCAATCGCATCGGGCAGGGAATTGAGTTCGATTACTGCTGCTGCCACGCCGCGTTTGCGCTGCGCGACGACGGTTACGAGACGATCATGATCAATTGCAATCCTGAAACCGTCTCGACCGACTATGACACCAGTGACCGTCTCTACTTTGAGCCGCTGACTCTTGAAGATGTGTTTGCCATCTGCGAGCACGAAGCTTCTGCCGGCGCTCCTGTCGGCGTGATCGTGCAGTTCGGCGGACAGACTCCGCTAAATCTCGCTTTGCCTCTCAAGGCGGCGGGCGTGAACATCATTGGCACGTCGCCGGAGTCGATCGATCTGGCGGAAGATCGCAAACGCTTCGGCAAGTTGCTCGACGAACTCGAAATTCCACAAGCCCCCGGTGCGATGGCGGCGTCGGTGGAGGAAGCGATCTCTGGCGCGGAACGCGTGGGATACCCGGTGCTGGTGCGCCCGTCATACGTGCTCGGCGGACGTGCCATGGTGATTGCCTACGACGAAGAGATGGTCGTCCGCTACATGAAGGAAGCTGTCGAGTATTCGCAGGACAGGCCTGTACTGATTGACCACTTCCTCGAAGACGCGATCGAAGTGGACGTGGATGCGCTCTCGGACGGCGAAGATGTGGTGATCGGTGGCATCATGCAGCACATTGAGGAAGCCGGCATTCACTCGGGAGATTCCTCCTGCGTGCTGCCGGCGGTGGATATCCCCGAACGCCTTTTGAAGAGAATGCGTGAATACACGTTCAAGCTGGCCCGTGCGTTGAAAGTTGTGGGGTTGATGAATATTCAGTTCGCGATTCCGCGGGCGAGTGTTATGAGTGCTGACGGGTCGTCGACCCGTCCGGGCGAGTCAGAGACCCGCCCCCGCACAGACCGTGATGGGGACAAGGTCTACGTGATAGAGGTGAACCCGCGGGCTTCGCGGACCGTGCCTTACGTTTCGAAAGCCACCGGGGTGCCGATGGCGAAAATCGCGGCCCGGCTGATGACGGGCCGCAAGCTGCGTGAATTTCTGCCGGAATTTATCGAGCGCGCCGCCGATCTCGACACCGGACACTGCTACTACGTGAAGTCGCCGGTCTTCCCCTGGAACAAGTTTCCCGGCGTGGATACCGTCCTTGGGCCGGAGATGAAATCTACCGGTGAGGTGATGGGCGTGGCGGACAACTTCGGCGAAGCCTTCGCCAAGGCCCAGACCGCGGCCGGCCAGAAGCTACCCACGCAGGGCATGGTGTTCATCAGCGTTACCGATCACGACAAGCCAGGCGTAGCCGAAGTCTCGCGCAAGTTTGTGGACATGGGCTTCAAGCTGGTGGCCACCGCCGGCACAGCGGACGTGCTTGAATCCGCGGGCATGTCGGTGGAGCGCGTCTACAAAGTTAAGGAAGGACGCCCCAACGTGGTGGACCTGATCAAGGGCGAGCGTATTCATCTCATCGTGAATACCCCGCACGGTGTCGATCCCTGGTTCGATGAGAAGGCCATTCGGCGGGCAGCGGTGCAGGCCCGGATCCCCACCATCACCACGCTGTCGGCCGCTCGCGCCGCGGCTGAAGGCATTGCCGCTTTGCAGCGCGGGGAGTTGCGGGTACAGGCATTGCAGCACTTGCACGCAGAGCGTACAGTGAAGGGCCAAAGAGGGTAGTTTCGCCTGGAGGTGTGGTATGGCGGAGGAAAATAGCGCTCTGATTCGCCGTTGGTTTGAGGAAGTCTGGAATAAAGGACGCATGGAAGCGATCGATGAGATGGCGTCGCCCGACGTCATCGGCCATGGCCAAGCCCAGCATGATACCGATGTCGGCCTGCATGAGTTCCGGAATTTTGCAATGGGTCTGCGCAGCGCGTTCCCCGATATGAAAGTTGTGATCGATCAGACCCTCGAGCAGGGGGACAAAGCGGTGGCTCGTTGGACATCAACTATGACCCACACTGGCGAATTTCTGGGATTTCCCGCGACCGGGAAGAAAGCCACTGTCACCGGCACTTCGATCCAGCGGATCGTCGGCGGCAAGATTGTCGAAGGTTGGGACAATTGGGACCAGTTGGGTCTGCTGGTGCAGATTGGGGCGGTGCCTGCAGCCCATTTTGTGGCGCCGACGGTGGAGCGTCGCACGGCTTAAGCTGTCAGATGTCTTGGGTCTCCTGCGCGAGTGGTGACGGTAGGGGTCCTTCGACCCCGTCGGAACTTCGCATCGCGAAGATCTGGCTCCGCTCGGGGTGACACTATGAGAGATTTGATAAGCTTCTAGACGCCGACACTCCCATGCTGCTGAACGGTATTTTTCCTCCCATCACGACGCCGTTTTATCCCGACGGCAAGGTCTACTTCAAAAAGATCGAGCACAATGTTGAGCGTTACTCGAAAACTCCGGCGGCTGGACTCGTTGTCCTGGGCTCGACCGGCGAGGCCGTCATGCTCTCCGACGACGAGCGCCGCGAAGTACTGAAGGTTACGCGGGAAGCTGCTGCTCCGAACAAGGTTCTGATCGCGGGTACGGGCATCGAGTCAGCCCTCGAAACTTTACGGCTTACCGAATACGCGGCTGAACTGGGGTACGACGCTGCCCTGGTACGCACGCCGCACTTTTATAAGAGGGCGATGCAGCCGGCAAATTTGCTGGCGTTCTATCGCACTGTGGCGGACCGTTCACCACTGCCGGTGCTCATCTACAACGTCCCGCCCTTTACTGGATACGACATGCCGGCCGAGCTGGTCATCGAGCTAGCGGGGCATTCCAACGTCATCGGGATCAAGGAATCGGGCGGTGACGTGGAAAAAGTTCGCCGCATGGTGGAAGGTACGCAGCACATCAAGCGCGCGGCTACGGTCACCGAAACGTTTGACGCGGTCACGCCGCGCATGTTGAAAGCGTTCTTCGGCGTAAACGGGCAGGGCGGGGAACTGGTGCAGGTGGCCGGGTTGGGGGGCGCCAAGCCCTCATCGAGTGCGGTGAATGTGGTGAGCGGGATCAAGACGCGTCAGAAGGAAGTGGGATTCCAGGTATTGGCCGGTCTGGCGCAGAAACTTGAACCGTCACTGCGGGCCGGGGCTGTCGGCGCGGTCCTGGCCTTCGCCGACGTGGCTCCGACCGCTTGTTACGAGATATACGCCGCCTGGAAAGAAGGCGATGCCGAGCTGGCGCGGCTGAAACAAGAGCGAATCACAAACGCGGCGCAACGGGTGGGGAGCGAACTCGGCATCCCGGGTTTGAAGTATGGGATGGATCTGAATGGTTACTACGGTGGTCCCGCGCGTTTGCCGCTGTTACCGCTCACGGCAG
>Ga0134124_10004490_pt1 | contig 11204 bp, 14 predicted proteins | sample KB304_FD_96880 | JGI IMG/M metagenome (GOLD analysis project Ga0134124, IMG submission 96880) | Terrestrial soil microbial communities without Nitrogen fertilizer from Kellogg Biological Station, Michigan, USA - KB3-0-4 | ecosystem: Environmental > Terrestrial > Soil > Unclassified ... | reverse complement strand
CCGCCGGACGATCGACGCACTGCTCGCGAGCGGAGTACACGAGCCGTATCCCGTTCGCGCCGTCGTACGGCCGATCCGCAAGCAAAGCGCGCTCTGGCGGCCGTACATGGCGCGCCACCGTCAGAACTCGGCGTGGCAGTACCACAATGGCGGCATCTGGCCGATGATCGGCGGATTTTGGATCGCGGCTCTCGCACGCCACGGGCGCAAACGCGTTGCGCGCGCCGAGCTCGTGAAGCTTGCGCGCGCGTGTGCGCTCGACGAGTGGGCGTTCGCCGAATGGCTGCACGGACGTACGTCGGCTCCACGTGGCATGCAAGGGCAGTCATGGAACGCCGCGGCGTTCCTCTTCGCAGAGCACGCCGTTGCCGCGACGCAAGCACCCGAGCGCAAAATTCCACGCTCGAGCCGCCGCACTGCAGGCCCTTAGGCGTTTTCAGCGCGCTCGGCTTTACTTTTTCGTCGCGAGCACGCCGTCGCCTTCGAGCCGCGTCGCAAATCCAGCGGCCCGCAACCGCCGGCTCACTTCGTTCGCGAGATCGCGACCGCTCGTGAGCTTGTTCGGAGTGCCCGTGTAGTGAAAGAGCGGCGCGCCGCGCTTGAGCACTCGCGCGAGCTCGCCATAGAACAGTTGCGAGTAGAGCTCGCCGGCAATTCCGAACCGCGGTGGATCGTGCAGCACGCCGTTGAACGAATCGCTGGGCAGCGTGATTATTTCCTGCGTCACGTCAGCGTTGGCGAGCGCCAATTCCGGCGCGGCGCTCGGCGACCACGGATTCAAGCTCCGAAGCCACAGCACGTCGGCATTCTTCTCGTACGACGAAACGTGCGCCGCGTTGCCCCGCAGACACCACGCAGCGAAGTAGCCGAGACCGCCGCAGGTATCGAGGATCCTCTTGCCGCGCGGCTCGATGAGCGCAACCTTGCGTTGCGCGTCTGCGTGCGGCGACACATGCGCTGTCGGCAGCATTTTGATGCCGTCGATTTCAAATGTCGGGGGGCCCCAATCCGTCGGTACGAGCTTGGTCAGCGATGTCGCGAATCGGGCTACGGGCTGGAAACCTCCGCTCGTCCAGTAGTAGATCGTCCGGTCTTTGCACCGTTCGAGATAGGGGAAGCGCTGAGCTCCAACCCCCCAGCCCTCGCTATCGACCCGCACCTCGACTCTCGTATGGTCCAAATCGAGAGAGCAGTCGACGGTTGCCGCGCCCGCCCGCGCGCCCGCGAGCAGAGCGTCGTGCACCTTTCGCGTAATCAAGGGCTCCATCATCGCGAAGTGCCGAACGAAGGCGAGAGGGAGGAAAGAGTGCCGGAGAATCGGCCATCAGCCCGGTTCGCTCGACCTCGGCCTGCCCCCTCAGCCGGAGCCCACACTCACCCCATCCCACGCCGCAGAGATGACGGCGCGCGCACAGCGCCTGTTGCGGCGCACGTCTGCCTCATTTTTGCGGCACGTCGGCCACGAGGCCCTTTTTGCGCGCTGCCTGACGCGCCTGTTCCTCCGCGTTGCGCTTTTTCTGCGCTTCTTCGCGACGTTTCTTGTCTTGTTTGTAGTTGGGCGTTTTCACGATGGACGACTCCTCTGGTCAAAACGGTCGCAAGCTTGAACTAGTGCGGTAGCTGTTGGCCATCAGCCCCGGGCGGCGCGAGAGACGGAGACGAGCCGACCGTCGAAACGCGTTGCGTTCAGGCCTGCGACGGCGCTGCGCGCCTCTTCCGGCGTTTTCATCTCGACGAACCCGTAATTGCGCAGACGGCCCGTGCCGGGATCGCGCTTGAGCTTCACGGAGAGCACGGTGCCGAACTGGGCGAAGCTGCCGGTGAGCGTCTCCGCCGTTGCGGATGCCGGCAGATTGCTCACGTAAAGCGAAGTGCTCATTTAACCTGCTGCGCCAACCGCGCCTTCGAAGCCGTGATCGCTGTGTCGCTGAACGATGCCTCGCGGCGTACGACGAGCGCTTCGAACGCAAAGTCTTCTAGTCCAAGCTGCCGCAGTGTGACCTGGCCTTCTTCATCTGGAGGCCGACTCAGGGCTCTCTCAATGGCTTCGATGATTCCGTACCGCTTGATAACTTGCCAAATCCCAGTCGCGCGCGTCTTTTTGCCATTCCTGCGAGTCAGCAGAAGCTCGTAGGCATAGACTGCGGCAAAACCTTCCGCCTCCGCCGGCGATGCCGCTTCATGTGTCGACGCTTGCAGGTGTAAGGCCTTGCGCCGCGCCTCGAGGGCAAGATCCGGGTAGTTACGAGCCGTTGCGTTCCTGGCGAAGCTCTCGCATTCGGCCGGCGTTCTCAATCTCTCGACTCGATAGTCCATAGCGCTACCTCGCTATTGAAGGCGACCCAGCGACAGGGCGACTCAGTTCGACGAACGTGCCACGACGGCTAGCATCGATGACGGCGTCGCGGTCGAGCTTCACGGAGACGACAGTCCCAAACTTGCCGGGTTTACCTGCGAGCAGTTCTTCCGTTGCTGCCAGCGGCAGATTGCTCACGTAAAGCGTCGTGCTCACGTGTGTCCTTAGGTGGGGAGGCGCCAGCGAATCTGGCTGACAGCAGTCTAACGCAAAGCCGCCGGGAGCGTGGGGTTTGGTAAAGGTGGTTGAGGCCGGTAACGGAGCCACTGGCGGTTCTGAAAGGCCCTGCCCTACCTGTGTCGCGCCACGAGGCTCATGCCGAGCATCGGCAAATACTCGAACCCATTGCCGTGGGACCAGTGAAGCAGCTCATCGAGGCGCCAGTATTCCTGTTTGTATGGCAGCCGCGGCAACGCCGTCAGGCCGAGCTGCTCTGCGCGAGTCCGGCAATCACCGACGCTGCGCATTCCAAGCTGCTCTGGTGTGACCACCATTTGCCGGCTTTTCCAACCGGCTACGTGACGAGAATCGACCATGGGTGCGACCTATCTATGAAAAAGATCTCCGAGTGTATGCCTAAGCAGGCGACGCGCGACTTGTTTCGGGCGGGGACTCCCATTTTTCGGCCGCGCGCCGCTGCGAAATCGTAGGGATTACGCCGGCGAACGATCGCCGTGGATCAATGTCGCTCGGTCGGATGGCGATAAAGGCTGAGCAACGCCCCGCGAGCGAGCGATAGCGCGTTTTGGGCCGCACGCTCCGCGTGTTGGTGAGCGCCGGTGGGCACGAGACCCTGACGCACCTGGAAGTCGATCGCCGCCACGGCACTATCGTATCGGGCAAGCGCAGTGTCGTAGTCGCTCAGGCGGATCTCCCAGTCCCGTTCGTTAACGTGGTCTGGTCGGGTGAGCTGCGGCAGATCCTCGTCCTGCACCACGATTAAGAGTATACGAAGATGCGATGGTTCGACCCATGCGCCGATCTGACCATGTCCCCCGCGGAATCATGGACGTGTACCCACAGTTGCGCGATTCACTGGACGGTCGGCCCGAGTGCTAGAGCTGACAGAAAACACAGAGCGACCTAGCGACCGTCGATGATCGGCTGAAGCCGCGCGATCTCACATATGGCGATCGAGTGTGCCACATGCAGGGCGGCCCGCTCGGAATCCGAGTGCTCGTGATTCTTGCCGAAACCGCCTTCTTTCATCTCTAGCTTTTGCATGCACCATGTCGCGGCCTGTTGTGCCGCGACTTGCAAGGGCCTGGCTTGCTCCGATTTCATTGTGTGCCTCCAGGGCAGTCCGAAAACGACATTGGCGAGCCCATCGTGGCATACGGCGCACGCATTGCGCGCACCGCGGCAGCACGTTTGCGCGTGCATAGCGTTACGCGCGTCACAGAAATCGGTGGCAATCGGCACGGGCCCGTTGTCTATGCCCTTAGCGACGGTAAACAGCACGATCACATGCGATGAGCGTTATGGGTGCAAGAGCGCGTCGAGCAGGTCGGGCAGCGAGACGTGTGCCACGGCAACCCCCGAATCCGAGAAGCCGTACGGCACGATGAGGCGCTCGCCGTGCACGATTGCGCCGCACGTATATACGACGTTTGGCACATAGCCTTCGCGCTCGTGCTCGTCGGGCTCGAGCAACGGTTCGGCCAGGTGACCGATAACTCGCGCCGGATTCGCGAGGTCGAGAAGCAGTGCGCCTATCGCGTAACGGCGCATCGGTCCGACGCCGTGGGTCAGCACGAGCCAGCCAGCGTCGGTTTCGATCGGCGCCCCGCAATTGCCGATCTGCAAGAGCTCCCATGCGCGCTGCGGGCGGTAGAGCTCGACGACGTCGCCCCAGTAGTGCACGTCGCTCGATGTGGCGAGATATAGGTTCTCGCGGTCTTTGCGCGACAGCATGACGTACTTGCCGTCAATCGTCCGGGGAAAGAGAGCCATCCCCTTATTCTGTGCGCCCGCACCGTTCAGCGTTGAGATCCTAAAGCGCACAAAGTCGTCCGTTTCGATGAGCTGCGGCAAGATCGAAAAGCCGTCGTAGGCCGTGTAGGTCGCGTAGTACTTGATGCCGCCATCCGTCGTCGTGAAGCGCAGGAAACGCGCATCTTCCATGCCGCGCGTTTCATTGGGCCCGGCGGGGAAGATCACGCGCTCGGCGAGCTCCGAGTCCGCGGGGAACGTCGTGAGATAATTCGACGAGGCCAGCACGCGAATGACCTTGACCGTCTCGAACCAGACCGCTGCCGGCGGACCATGCGTCTCGAGCGCGCTCAACGACGTTTCGAGCTCGTCGAGCGTAAATTTCTGATTGAGGCGGCTCAGCACGCTCAACGACAGGTCGTTGCTCACGCCAAGCTCGAGCAACTTTGTGCCGAAGTGTGTCTTGTCGAAGAAGCTGGGAGGCGCGCGGCGGCCGCCGACCACCTGCAGGCCAGGCTCGTCGAAGGTGACGTCGCCCTGGGCATCGAGAAGCCCGGAACGGAACTCGATCGACGACAAGTGGCCTTCGCCGACTGCACGCAGGCTCATCACGAACCGTGCCGAGCCGCTCGCGACGCCAGTCTGATCGGGTGCGAGGACGATCGATGGGTTGAAGAGGGCCGCGGCCTCGATCGAGTATTCGTGCGTGAAGTACGCGCCGATCAGAAGACGGCGCTCGGCAGACACGGTGACTTTTTTGTCGACATGTTGCGCGACCGCCTGGAAATGGCGCTCGAGCACCTCTCGGAAGCGGCGATGACGCATCTCGAAGAGCGTGAGGATCGCTGTGCTGAGCGCTTGAACCTCCGCCTCCGGAAGCGCCAGGACCCGCGCCATTAATAGATGTGCGCGCGACTGCTCGGGCAGCAACGTCTCTTCACCCGGAACAAAGAGCTTGGCAAGCACGCGGCGGCGTTCCGGCAGCAAACGATGCCGGGTGCGCGTGACCGGGATGGATTTCATGGCGGCTGCCCCGAGGCATCATGGACGGCGTCTTGCTCACCGCCTTCCCCAGCAACCTCGAGCATCTTCAGTAGCGCCATCAGAAAACAGATGGTGCTCTCGGCGCCCTGATTCTGATTGACGTGCTCGACGCCCATACCATCTCGACAACCGCCGGTTACGAAATCGTACAGCGGCGCGCCGAGGCGATTGGCCCCGAGAAACCAGGCGAACGCCTGCCGCATGCGCACTAGATAGTGCCGATCGCCAGTTACTGCGTAGGCGCAACGAAACGCGAGCACGAACGCCGTTGCGTCGATAGCCTGCTCATCGGCGGGGGCCTTGTCGCCGCCGAGTGTGTGCCAGCCGTCATTCCCCACGAGCAGCAGGCGGTCGCCAGCGAAACAAACATCCTCGAGGAATTCGAGCGACTCACGCGCGGCCCGCAACGTGGCACGCTCGCCGGTCACCGCGTAGGCAGCGAACAGTGCCAGCGGCAAGATCGCGTTGTCGTAGGTTAGCGTGGCCTCGAACCATCGCCAGTCCGACGTCGCGTTGGAGTGATAGGCTTCTGTAAGTTTCGCGATCAGGCTGTCGAGCATCGCGCGCGCCCCGGCCGCCGCAGGCTCGACCATCAACAAGCTCACGAGGCCGAGAGCGGTTTGCGCCGTTCCACGCGGCCCGAGGTTGCGTGCGTGCGGCAGCGAGCGGGTCAGCATCTCGCGCGCAAGCACTCGACAGCCGTCGTCGTCAGCGAGCGTTGCGGCGACGCCCAAAGCCCAGATCGCGCGTCCGACGCAATCATCCGAGGGCGCCTCGGATTCGAGCGCCCGCTGGTAGCTCATGAAATTGCGAAACGAGCCGTCCGGCTCTTGCGAGCACTGCAGATAGCTCAAATACCTGACCACGAGCGCGCGGGAAGCGGGAGAGGCTTGCACACGATCCGCTTGCACGGCCACGATCAACGCGCGCGCGTTGTCGTCGACGCAGTAGCCCGTGCGGCGAGCGGGTACGCTGTAGACGGCGTGCTGGATGACGCCGGTGTCGTCGGTCATTCGCAGTAAATGATTCAGTGTGAGCTCCGGCAAGCTGCTCGCCGCTGCGGGTTCGCGAGGTACACCCGCCGCTTGCCGCTGCGGGGCCGCTCGGAGCGTTGATCGAATCAGAGAGAAATAGGCATCGCCGATGCGCGGCCACGCCATCGAATGCGCAAAGGTGAACGCGGCCTCGCGCACCGCATTCAGCTCCACGGGCGAGCCGCACAGATCCAGCAGCACACGGCTCAGCGCGACGTGGTCCTTGAAGGGAAACAGGCGCCCGCGGTCACCCGCGAGCAGTTCCTGGGCATGCCAGTACGGAGTCGAGACGACCGCCGCACCCGCGCCCATTGCATACGACAATGCGCCGCTCGTGACCTGCGCCTCGCTCAAATACGGGCTCACAAAAATGTCGGCAGCTTGCAAATACTGTCTGAGCTCCTCGGATGTCACGAACTGGCCGCGAAACGCGAGATGCTCCCGAACGCCGAGCTTCTCGGCCTCGCGCTCGAGCATCGTTCGGTAAGCTTCTCCCTCGCGGCGCAGTACAGCGGGATGCGTTGCGCCCACGACGAAATAGACAAGATCCGGGAATTGACTCACGACCGCCGGCAAGGCGCGGATCACCGTCTCGATGCCTTTGTTTGCGCTCAGTAAACCGAACGTCAGCAGCAGCCGTCGGCCGCGCACGCCAAATTTGGCTTTCAACGCCTCCTGGTCCGGATCTCGATCCATGACGGGAATGCCGTGCGGAATGATCGTGACTTTCGGGCCGCGGACACCGTACGAGCTCGCAAGCAAGTCCCGGGCGACCTCGCTCATCACGATCAGCTGCGCACATTGCTCAAACAGCTTCTGGACGATTGCGGCTTGGTTCGGTGAAGGGAGCTTCAGCACCGTGTGCAGTGTCACGACGACAGGTACGCGGAGCGCACGGATGAAATCGAGAATGTAGCCCCCGTCGTCGCCGCCGAAGATTCCGTACTCGTGTTGGACTGACACCAGTCGCACATGGCTGTAGTTCACGAACTCGGCCGCACGTGCGTAGTCGGCCTTTGAGTTCTGCCGAATTTCGAATTTGACGTCGGACGAATACTCGTACTGCCCGGCGGGATCGGTGACGGCCAATACCATCGGCAGCACGCGCCGATGGCTCGCGGCGACAGCCGCCGCCAGATCGACGGTGAACGTCGCGATGCCGCAGCGGCGCGGGGCGTACGTGCCGACGAAAGCTACAGCGATGGGGCTATCCAGCGATGTGGACGCTGCACGCGTCGGCGCGCGATCGGGCTGCGAGAGATGAAGCATTGGGGAAAAGCATCGAGGCCTGCCTTGCCCTACGGTAGAACCCTACACACGATCTATCTGTGCGGTAACGAACCGACCTTCGCTCTTGGCGTGCAGTGCGTGGGAGTGGCGATGGCTTCTCCCTCTGTGCGCCATCGTACGGACCGGCGGTCCGGTCGCCCGCACTATGGCGGCTGGTAGTCTCGCCCGGCCCAACAAGCCTCGCTGAACGCCTTCCCGGCCGTGAATTTGTGCGCTAATCAAGGCGCGCGCGGGGTACGGACACTAGAGAGGTCCCGCTATGTATTTGGAAACCGACAGGCATGATAGAGAAGCCGCTAGACAGGAGCGGACGCTCGAGCTCTTGACGCGCGTCGCGCCAACACCGCGCGACGAGGTCAGAGTCTTGTTGGCGAACGAGCTCGAACGACTAGGCCGTAACGCCAGAGTTCGCAACTACTTGCACGTGCTCGCGACGTCGAGCGTGCGTGGCATGCTGCTGCGGCGCGCTCGTCGTGACCGTCTCTCCCCAGAGCGGGGCTGAGACATGCGGTTGCGCGAATTTTCGTATCGGTCGAAACAGCTGGTTACGGCGCTCGAGCGGTGGGAGGACGACGGCGGGCCGGCGGCAGCCGACTACCAGGTCGCGCGCGGAAATGGCTTTGGCGCCGCTATTTCTGTGCTCGCCATACACCGAGAGGCGGCGCGCGCGCGGCTCTATGCTGACGCGTTGAGCAGGCCGCGCAGCCGGTTGCACTGAGCCGACGCTCGACAGCCCATGGGCGGGGATCGTGTTACCCTGAAGCCGTCGTCGGCCTTCCGCGTGTCGCGAGCGGGCTCTATTGGCATTGGAATTCCCCGTGGCCAGCCTCCCCAGCCCAACGCAAAACCATCTTTTGGCCGCAATGCCGGCCGACGATTTCGCGCGTCTCGCTCCGCACTTGGAGCTCGTCGAGATGCCGCTCGGAGAAGTGCTGTATGAGTCAGGCGGCCGTCTACACCATCTCTACTTCCCGACGACGTCGATCGTTTCATTGCTCTATGTGTTGGAGAACGGCGCCTCGGCGGAGATCGCCGTTGTAGGGAACGAGGGAATCCTGGGCATCTCGCTGTTCATGGGTGGAGACACCACACCGAGCCGCGCGGTCGTACAGAGCGAAGGTTTCGGCTATCGGCTGAAGTCGCAGCTGCTGAAGGTGGAGTTCAGCCGAGGCGGCCCGGTCATGCGCTTGCTGTTGCGCTACACGCAGGCACTGATCACGCAGATGGCGCAAACCGCTGTCTGCAACCGTCACCATTCAGTCGAGCAGCAATTGTGCCGCTGGTTGCTACTGAGTCTGGACCGGTTGTCCACGCTCGAGTTGAGGATGACGCAGGAGCTGATCGCTAACATGCTCGGAGTACGCCGCGAAGGCGTCACCGAGGCGGCTGGCAACTTACAGCGCGCTAAACTGATTCGCTACAGCCGCGGCCGCATCACCGTCCTTGACCGTCCGCGACTGGAGGAAGAAGCGTGCGAGTGCTACGCGGTCGTCAAGAAGGAGTTCGATCGGCTGTTGTCGGATATTCCCGTCGGTGACTCGTTCCGTCCGTCGGGGCAGACATAACAGACAACGGCGGGTTGTCCTGTCGTCTCTTCAGACCTGCTCGCAGCGGTCTCCTTCTTTCCGGTATGGGCGATCACATTCCCACCCATGCCCGGAATAGTCGAGGTGTGCGTGCGTGGGCACCTGCACCGCGGCACAGGCCGCTCCCACCGCTGAATATCCGCGAACGCACTGCCATCCGGTGCCGTACGCGGCGTCAACGAAGAATGCATTCTCCGGTATCTCGACCGGCTTGCAGGCATCGCCTACCGCTCGAAAATGCCGATCGCAAGCCCAGCCGACACCGAACGACGTGTTCGTCGCGTATCCGTTCACGGGCACTTTGATGGGAACGCAGTTGTCTGTCGTCTCACGATAGCCGCGCTCGCACGACCAGCCATCGCCAGCGACGTTCAGAAACGCATTCGAAGGCACCTCAATCTCGAGACAACTTCGATCGGCGCGCCGATATCCGCGGATGCACTTCCAATCGTCGCCCATTGAATCCAAATATGCATTCGACGGCAGCACGATCGGGATGCAGCGGTCGACCCCGGCCTGATAACCACGTTCGCACTCCCAGCCATGGCCATTCGTCGCGAGGTGAGCATTTGCGGGCAGCTCGACGCGCGCGCACGCGCCGCTCACCTCTCGGTAGCCTCGATCACAGTTCCAACCACTCCCGTACTTCCTGGCGCTCGCATTATCTGGCGCGCGAGCGGCATCGCTTTGTGCGAACACCGACGTAGGAATCGCGGCCAGCGCCGCAACCAGAACGAAGCCGTGGAGAAAAACGTTGGGTAGTCGAACTGTGAGCATGGTCAGGGTTCTTTAGGCTCTTGAGTGCGTCCTTGTCTGGTCAACGTATGCGTCGGGGCGTGCGCCGTCTGTTCGGTACCGTACCGTCCGCCTGAAACACGCCCCACGCGTGGCGAACATGCGCAGTGCGCCGGGGCACAGACCGCGCTCGACGTTCGGGTCTGCGCTCGACTCTTCGAGCGCCGAAGTCAGTGAAACGGAGCCAGATTTCGCGACGAACGCCGTGTTAGCCTGAGAACATGAACGATACCGAACTCGAAAGAGCCATCAGACGAGCCGGCTATGACGTTCGATCGGAGGTCGCGCCCGACCGGGCCGCCTCTGCGGTCTATGCCCTTCGCGACGGTAAACGTCACACACGATCACACGCTACGCTGCTCGCGCTGGCGGAATATCTTGGCCTCGTCGAGCGACCGGTCCAGTTCGTCGAGGATCGCGACGCGTTGGAAACCGCGATCGCGAGCCACGCCGAAGAACGAAACCCCTTCGTGGTGCGGCGCGAGTCGTGCCGAGTCGCGCTCTTCGGACAGCACAAATACGTCGAGCTCGCCAGCGCCGCTGGTTATACCCCGGCAATGTACGAGCTGCGCACCGACGGGCTGCGGCGCGTCAGCAAAGCGAATCTTCCTCCTCAAGTGGCCGCCGCTTTCTCAGCGAAGGCCGCGAACGCGTCGGCCGTCACTTCACGCGGAGGCGCTGCGGAATCGTAGCAACAGATCCACTCACCGAACAATTTAATCAACTGGTTACATGACCTTCCTAACATAAACTCTAGCCGGTAGCACCGCGTTCCGGCGCGATTCAGCCGGCTGCCGCCCGCGTGACAACGGTTTGGTGCCAGCCGTACGATCGGGGCGTATCTTTCGCCATCGATCGGCGCGGAGATTCGCCTTGTTTTTCCGCGGGCATGGAACTCGAGCAGCGCTCGCAATCGCGGCTTGCACGATCGTCTCACCCACGAGCGCGCATCACAGCCGCGCCGCATTCGACACCAGCGTCGAGGTCACCATCGAAGGCGTCGTGAAAAACGTGGTGTGGGCGAATCCTCACGTCTATATGACGCTCGAGGTCGCAGGTTCGAGCGGGCAACCCGTGACTCAGGAAGTCGAGGTCGGCCCGCTCTCCACGCTGCGGCCGCTCGGCCTGACCCAAGAGGTTCTTGGCAAGGGCGACCGGGTGACCGTG
>Ga0134124_10004489_pt1 | contig 11206 bp, 10 predicted proteins | sample KB304_FD_96880 | JGI IMG/M metagenome (GOLD analysis project Ga0134124, IMG submission 96880) | Terrestrial soil microbial communities without Nitrogen fertilizer from Kellogg Biological Station, Michigan, USA - KB3-0-4 | ecosystem: Environmental > Terrestrial > Soil > Unclassified ... | reverse complement strand
GGGAGCGCGACCGCGGTTGTCGACGGCGAGCGCAGTCCCGGCAAGGTCGCGCTCTTCTCGACCTGCATCGTCAACTACAACGAGCCCGGGATCGGGCTCGACCTCGTCGCCGTTCTCGAGCACAACGGCATCCCGTACGAGGTCGTCGTGAAGGAGAGCTGCTGCGGCATGCCCAAGCTCGAGCTGGGCGATCTCGACGGCGTAGCGCGGTTGAAGGAGAAGAACATCCCGGTGCTCGCCCGCTACGCGCGCGACGGCTGGGCGATCGTGACGGCGATCCCGTCGTGCACGTTGATGTTCAAGCAGGAGCTGCCGCTGCTGTTCGCCGACGACGCCGACGTCAAGCTCGTCCAGGAGGCGATGTTCGATCCGTTCGAGTACCTGATCGCGCGCCATCGAGACGGCCTGCTGAAAACTGACTTCAAGCAGCCGCTCGGCAAGGTGAGCTACCACGTGCCGTGCCACAACCGCGTGCAGAAGATCGGCCGCAAGACCGAGGAGATGCTGAAGCTGATCGGCAAGACGGTCGCAGTCGAGCTGACGACGGTCGAGCGCTGCTCCGGTCACGCCGGAACCTATGGCGTCAAGACGAAGACGCACCCGGTGGCGATGAAGATCGGCAAGCCCGTGTTTCGCGCGATGGCCGCTCCTTCGCCCGACGTCGTCGCGTCGGACTGCGCGCTCGCCGGCCATCACATCGCGCAGGGCATGGCCAACGAAGGCACGCCCGCGCCCGAGCTGCGCCATCCGCTCAGCCTGCTGAAGCGCGCCTACGGGCTCGAATAGCGATGGCGATCACGCGCGAGAGCCTGCTCACGCTCGAGGCGTACGCGAAGGTGCGCAACGCGAGCCGCGCCGAAGTGATCGCGCACCGGAGGTTGCGCACCGTGCGCCTCGGCGAGCACCTGAGCGTGCAGTTCGAGGACGAGGCGACGATCCGCCGCCAGATCCAGGAGATGCTGCACATCGAGAAGATCTTCGACGAGGCGGGCATCCAGGCCGAGATCGACGCCTACGCGGCGCTCGTTCCGGACGGCACCAACTGGAAGGCGACCATGCTGATCGAGTACCCCGATCCGAACCAGCGAAAGCGCGAGCTGGCGCGGCTGATCGGCGTCGAGGATCGCGTCTTCGTCGAGGTCGAGGGGCATGCTCGCATCTACGCGATCGCCGACGAGGACCTCGACCGCGAGAACGACGAGAAGACGTCGGCCGTGCACTTCCTGCGCTTCGAGCTGCCCGAGTCGACGCGCGACGCGGTCCGCGCCGGCGCCAGCGTCCGTCTCGGCTGCGACCACACCAACTACCCGGCGCACACCGAGATCGTTGCCGAGACGCTGACGAGCCTCGCCGGCGACCTGCGCGGCTCGCCCGGCCAATCGCCGACTTAGTCAAACTCTACTGGATTTCTACAGTCGATAGCCTAAACTCTGTTCCTGTCGTGCCCTCGCGGCACATCTCCAGCGAACTACAGGAACACCATGAAAACGATCGGCGACAAGCTCGAAGCCTTCAGCGTCCAGGGCGTCAAGCCCGGCTTCAACCAGCACGAGGAGAACGGCGTCTCGGCGTTCGAGACGATCACCGAGAAGAGCTTTCCCGGGAAGTGGAAGGTCATCTACTTCTGGCCGAAGGACTTCACCTTCGTCTGCCCGACCGAGATCGTCGGCTTCGACAAGCTCGCGAAGCAGTTCGAGGAGCGCGACGCGGTCCTGCTCGGCGGCTCGACCGACAACGAGTTCTCCAAGCTCGGCTGGCGGCGCGACCACAAGGACCTCTCGAAGCTCGGCCACTGGAGCTTCGGCGATTCCAAGGGCTCGCTCGTCGACCAGCTCGGCGTCCGCGATCGCAACGAAGGCGTGGCGCTGCGCGCGACGTTCATCGTCGATCCGGAAGGCACGATCCAGCACGTGAGCGTCAACAACCTCAACGTCGGCCGCAACCCCGACGAGGTGCTGCGCATCCTCGACGGCCTGCAGACCGACGAGCTCTGCCCGTGCAACCGCTCGGTCGGCGGCCAGACGCTATGAGCATGGAATTCCTCGACCCGATCAAGGCGCTGATCCCCGACTACGCGAAGGACATCCGCCTCAACCTCGACGGCGCGATCGCGCGCTCGAGCCTCCTCGCAGAGGACGCGCTCGGCGTCGCGCTCGCCGCCGCGTTCGCGGCCAGGAGCAAGCCGCTCGTCGACGCGCTGCGCGCGGCGACGCCAGCCGGCGAGGCGAACGCCGCGCTCACCGCGGCGGCGCTGATGGGCATGAACAACGCCTGGTATCCGTACGTCGAGATGGCCGGCGACGACGAGCTGAAGGCGCAGCGCCCGGAGCTGCGCATGAACGCGTACGCGACCTCGGGCGGCGTCGCCAAGAAGAAGTTCGAGGCGTTCGCGATCGCCGCGTCGATCGTCGGCAAATGCCACTTCTGCGTCTCGTCGCACTATGCGTTGCTGAAGAAGGAAGGCCTGACGACGCAGCAGCTGCGCGACATCGGCCGGATCGCCGCGGTCGTCAACGCCGCCGCACAGGTCATCGCGGCCGAGCAGGCACCGGCCTGACGCGGGTCCCGGCTCAGCCCTCGGCGGCGACGACGCGCGTGGTCCGGCGCCGCCAGCCGTCGAGGCTGTAGAGGGCGAGCGCGATCCAGATCAGGACGAAGCCGGCGAATCGCGCGCTGCCGAACGGCTCGCGGAAGAGCCAGACGCCGAGCAGGAACTGGATCGTCGGGCTCAGGTACTGGAAGAGGCCGAGCGTCGTCATCGTGAGCCTGCGCGCGGCGACGGCAAAGAGCAGCAGTGGCAACGTCGTCGCCGGGCCGAGGCCGATGAGCCACGCGTTGGTCGTGGCGTCCGGTCCCGGAAAGCTCGTCGCGGTGCTTCGCCACCAGATCGCCATCCCGACGATGGCGGCGGGGGCGAGGATGATCGTCTCGAGCGTCAGCCCTTCGAGAGCGCCGAGCGACGCGACCTTGCGCAGCAGCCCGTACGCGCCGAAGCTGAGACCGAGGACAAGCCCGATCCACGGCAACCGGCCTGTGCTCGCGGTCAGCCATGCGACGCCGGTCGCGGCGATCGCGAGCGCGATCCATTGCGCGCGCCGCGGCCGCTCGCCGAGCACGAAGTAGCCGAGCGCGACGTTGATGAGCGGCGTCATGAAGTAGCCGAGGCTCGCGTCGACGACGTGGCCGTTGCTGACCGCCCAGATGTAGGTGAGCCAGTTCGCCGACAGCAGCAGCGCGCTGCCGACGAAGCTCGCCATCACGCGCCACGAGCGAAGCGCCTGCGGCAACCACGACCAACGCGATCGCCACGTCAGCACGGCGCCGACGAGGAGCAGCGACCAGACGATCCGGTTCGCGAGCACCTCGGCAGGCGAGACGTTCGGCAGGAGGCGGAAGTAGAGCGGGAAGAACCCCCACCAGGTGAAGGCGAGGGTGGCTGCCCAGGCGCCGACGCTCGCCCGCGAGGCCCGCGCCGTGCTCACGGCGCGCAGCGCGGGCGTTGCGCGAGCTCGGCGGTGGCGGCGCTCAGGTGCGCTCGAGGAGGTGGCTGCCGTACTGCTCGCGCAGCCGGTTCTTCAGCATCTTGCCGGTCGCGCCGAGCGGGATCGCATCGACGAAGACGACGTCGTCCGGAGTCCACCACTTGGCGATCTTGCCTTCGTAGAACGCGATCAGCTCTTCCGTGGTGAGCGTGGCGTTCGGCTTGCGAACGACGATCAGGAGCGGCCGCTCGTCCCACTTCTGGTGGCGCGCGGCGATGCACGCCGCCATCGCGACGGCCGGATGCGCCATCGCGATGTTCTCGAGGTCGATCGAGCCGATCCATTCGCCGCCCGACTTGATGACGTCCTTCGAGCGGTCGGTGATCTGCATGAAGCCGCTCGCGTCGATCGTCGCGACGTCGCCGGTCGGAAACCAGCCGTTGCCCTGGGCGTCGCGCACGAGCGGATCGCCGCCTTCGCCCTTGAAGTACTGCGACACGATCCACGGCCCGCGCACCATCAGCTCGCCCGAGTGCTCGCCGTCCCACGGCAGCTCCTCGCCTTCGGCGTCGACGATCTTCATGTCGACGCCGTACACGGCGCGGCCCTGCTTCGACTGGATCGCGAAGCGCTCGGCGGCGGGCAGGTCGACCTGCGAGCCCTTGAGCGCGGCGACGGTGCCGACCGGGCTCATCTCGGTCATGCCCCAGGCGTGCAGCACCTGGACGTCGTAGCGCTCCTGGAACATCTTCATCATCGCCGGCGGGCACGCCGAGCCGCCGATGACGGTGCGGCGCATCGTCGAGAACGAGAGCTCGTTCGACTCGACGTACGCGAGCAGCCCTTGCCAGACCGTCGGCACGCCGGCCGAGAGCGTCACGCGCTCGCTTTCGAACAGCTCGTAGAGCGATTTGCCGTCGAGCCCGGCCCCGGGGAAGACGAGCTTCGATCCCATCATGCACGCCGCGTACGGCAGTCCCCACGCGTTGACGTGGAACATCGGCACGACCGGCAGGATCGAGTCCTTCGCCGAGCAGTTGAGCGCGTCGGGGAGCGCGATCGCGAACGTGTGCAGCACGGTCGAGCGATGGCTGTAGAGCACGCCCTTCGGATTGCCGGTGGTGCCCGACGTGTAGCACAGCGACGACGCCTGGCCCTCGTCGAGCGTCGGCCACGCGAAGACATCGCTCGCGCCGGCGATCAGCTCCTCGTAGCAGCGCAGCCCCGGGATCTTGCTGTCGGCCGGCATGTGGGCGCGGTCGGTCATCGCGACGAAGGTCTTGATCGTCTTGACGCGGTGCGCGATCGCCTCGACCAGCGGCAGGAACGTCAGGTCGAAGAAGAGGACCTGGTCCTCGGCGTGGTCGGCGATGTAGACGACCTGGTCGGGGTGCAGCCGCGGGTTCAGCGTGTGCAGCACCGCGCCCGATCCCGAGACCGCGTAGTAGAGCTCGAGGTGGCGGTAGCCGTTCCAGGCGAGCGTTGCGACGCGGTCGCTGTTCTTGACGCCGAGCCCGGCGAGCGCGTTGGCCATCCGCCGCGCCCGCGCCGCCAGCTCGCGATACGTGGTGCGGTGGATGTCGCCCTCGACCCGCCGCGAGACGATCTGCTGCTCGGGGTGGTGCCGCTCGGCGTGAACGAGGAGGGAAGAGATCTGCAGCGGCAGCTGCATCATCGAACCTTGCATGTCGTCTCCGTTCGGTGGTCGTGGCCGCGCGTCGGCGCGGGCCGGATGCGCCGATGATGGCATTCTGCGGCGCCCCGAGCCCACTCTCGAAGGGTGGGTGGCCGCCGTCGGTCAGTCGAGCGCGAGCTCCCACGTCTCGCCGACCAGCTGGTGCCCGAAGCTCTCGTGCGGCTCGCTGGCGACGAGACGGTAGCCGGCCTTCGTGTAGATCGCTCGCGCGGCGACCAGGACGCTGTTGGTCCAGAGCACGATCCTGCGGTAGCCGCTGCGGCGCGCGAAGCGCTCGCACTCGGCGACGAGCCGCGCACCGATGCCGAGGCCGCGCGCCGCGGGCTCGACGAGCAGCAGGCGCAGTTGCGCAGCTCCGGCGACCGGCTCGCCGCTGGCATCGTCGCGCGCCTGCACCAGGAAGACGCAGCCGACTGCTGAGCCGTCGCGCTCGGCGATCCAGCAGGCTTCCTTCGCTGGATCGAGTCGGTTGACGAAGTCGGCCGCGATCCGTGCGACGAGCGATTCGAAGCGCATGTCCCAGCCGTACTCGTCGGCGTAGATCCGGCCGTGCCGCTCGATCACCCAGCCGATGTCGCCGGCGTGCGGCGGCCGCAGCAGCCATGGCGCGGCGCTGCGCGCGTCGCCGAGCAGCGCCTCGATCTCGGCCATCGCGCGCAGCAGCCGCCGTTGCTCGCCGTCGGCGAGCGCGCCGAGCAAGCGATCGACGTCGGCGGCGCTTTGCCGGTCGAGCGGCGCGAATGCTCGCCGGCCGGCGGCCGTGAGAGTGAGGTGAAGATGGCGGGCATCGCTGTCGCCGCGCTCGCCGCGGATCAGCTCCTGTTCCTTGAAGGCGCGCAGCAGCCGGCTGACGTAGCCCGGGTCGAGATCGAGGTCGCGCGCCAGCTCGGCAGCGGTCGTGCGCTCGCGGTGCGCGAGCTCCCAGAGCAGACGCGACTCGGTGAGGCGAAATCGCGTCGCGGCGAGCTTCTCGTGAAGGACGCCGATCCGGCGCGTGTAGAAGCGGTTGAAGCGGCGGACCGCTTCGGTGCGGGGTGGCGTGGGCGAGGCCATGCCGCATTCTCGCCAGATCGTTGACAAAAGCAACTGATCGATTGCCACTGGCAGACATTCGGCGACGTCGGGATTCGGACAGGCGGAGTTGCCGTGCATACTGTATGAAAATACAGTTATTCAATGGTCGCTGCGATCGTCACGGCGGCGGCGTTGCCGCCGCCACCGTCCTTGCCGCTCTCTGCCGTCGCGAAGCGCCAACGGGGAGACGCGGCGGTCGTTCGGCGGATGCCGGAAACGCTCCATCCCGACCTCTGGCTCGGTCATCAGCTCGGCCGCACCGGCGCGCAGACGCTGGCGAGCGGCTTTGCGCGGCTCGACGCCGAGCTGCCCGACGGCGGCTGGCCGCGCGGTGCGCTGAGCGAGCTGCTGCTCGCGCATCCCGGCGTCGGCGAGATGCGCCTGCTCGCGCCGGCGCTGGTGGCGACGCAGCGCGACGGCCGCCTCGTCATGCTGTTCGATCCGCCGGCGGCGCTGGCGGCGGCGGCGCTCGCCGTGCTCGGCTTCGCCGTCGACGAGTTGCTCGTCGTCGAGACACGTGCGCGACTCGCTCCTGGCAGCGATGGCTTGTGGGCGCTCGAGCAGGCGTTGAAGAGCGGCCACGTCGGCGCCATCGTCGCGTGGCTGCCACAGCGGCTGCGCGCCGAGCGGTTGCGCCGGCTCCAGCTCGCGGCGCACCGCCACGACGGCGTCGCCTTCATCCTTCGCGAAGCGGCGGCGGCGGCGCGGCCGACCGCGGCGCCGTTGCGCGTTGCGTTGCACGCCGGTGGCGCCGATCGCGTCCAGCTGCGCGTCCTGAAACGGCGCGGGCCGCCGCTTGAGAGCCCGCTCGAGCTCGAGCTGCCGAGCGTGCTGTCGGCGACGGCACGGCGACGCTCGGCGAGCGGCAAGCACCGTCGACTGCCCGCGGCGACCTTCGTCGACGTCGCGTGAGCGCCGTGCATCGCATCGCCAGTCGCATCGTCTTCTCTTTCGTTCCGCCATGCTCTGGGTCGCGCTGCATCTGCCGTTGCTGTCGCTCGAGTCGTTCGCCGCGACGCTCGCCGGCCGCGCCGCCGAACATGGCATCGCGCTCGTCGACGAGCCTTGCATCGCCGCCGCCGACGCGGTGGCGATCGCCCAAGGCGTCAAGCCGGGGCTGAAGCGCGCGACCGCGCTCGCGCTCGCGCCGCGCATCGTCCTCGGCCAGGCGGATCCGGCACGCGACGCCGAGGCGATGCGCTCGATCGTTCATGCTGCGCTCGCGTTCACGCCAAGCGTCTCGCTGCAGCCGGCGACCGAGCCCGGACGCGCCGCCGACACCGTGCTGCTCGAGGTGCAGTCGTGCTTGCGCTACTTTGGCGGCAGCGAGCGGCTGCTCGAGCGCGTGCGCGCGAGCATCGAGCCGATCGGCCACTCGCTTCGCATCGCCAGCGCCGCGACCGCACAGGGTGCCGCGATCCTCGCCCATCTCGAGCCGACGCCGCTCTGCACGACGCTCGAGGCGACGCGGCGCGCGCTCGTCGCCGCGCCGGTGTGGCTGCTCGGCCCCGGCCGCGCACACTGGGAGGCGCTGCAGGGGATGGGGCTGCGCCGCGTCGGCGACCTGCTCGGCCTGCCGCGCGCCGGGCTCGCACGGCGCTTCGGCGAGACGCTGCTCGCCGAGCTCGACGCCGCCTTCGGCAGGCGCGCCGATCCGCGCGAGCCGATCGTTCCGGCGCGCGCGTTCGAGAGCCGGCTCGAGCTCTTCGCGCGCGCCGACAGCAGCGAGCAGGTGCTGCACGGCGCCTCGATCCTGCTCGCCCGGCTCGTCGCCTGGCTCGCCGCGCAGCACGCGTTCGTGCAGCGCTTCCGCCTCCTCATGCACCACGAGACGCGCTGGCAGCAGGGCGACCGCACGCCGCAGGCGACGGCGCTCGAGATCGCGCTCGCCGAGCCGTCGCGCGACAGCGCGCACCTGCTCGTCCTCCTGCGCGAGCGACTCGCGCACGTGCAATTGCCGGCGCCGACGCTCGAGCTCGCTCTGCAGGCCTCCGACATCGTCAAGCGCGCGGCGCCGAACGGCGAGCTGTTCCCGACCCGCCAGAGCGAGGACGAGGGCCTCGTGCGGCTGATCGAGCGGTTGCAGGCGCGGCTCGGCGCCGGCGGCGTGCAGCGCCTGTGCGCCGCCGAAGACCATCGACCCGAGCGCGCGAGCGCGCTCAGAAGCGATGCCGTCGCGCGTCCGTCGCGCGCGTCGCGCAACGCGGCGGCGGACGCGACGGCGGCGTTGCCTTCTGCGCTGCCTTGCGCGCGGCCGATCTGGCTGCAGCTTCCCGAGCCGCTCGCCGAGCGCGACGCGAGGCCGCTGCTCGAGGGTCGTGCGCTCGCGCTGCTGTCGGGGCCGGAGCGGATCGAATCCGGCTGGTGGGATGACGATCTCGCCGAGCGCGACTACTTCATCGCCGAGGCGAGCGACGGCGCGCTGGTCTGGATCTACCGCGCGCGTTTGCCGCTTTCGTCGTCAGGCGAGAACGGCTGGTTCCTGCACGGACGTTTCGGCTGAAGGCGCGCGCAGCACGCCTCGCGTCTTCAGCGCCGCTCTTCGCCGATCAGCGTGAAGCCGCGGCGGCGCAGCGAATCGCTCAGCCACCGGTTGCCGTTGACGCCGCAAAAGAGCATGTAGACGGCGTAGAAGCCGACCGCCGCGAGGGCGACTCCAGCGGTGCGCGAGGTCGGCGTCGGCACGCCGTAGAAATACGCCTCGCTCGCGTAGTAGAGCGCAGCGACGACGAACAGCAGCCAGGTGCGGCGGATCACCGCGGACATCGAGCCGACGAAGAACGCCCGCCACGAGAAGCCCATCTTGACGCGAACGATGTCGCCGTTGGGGGACTTGTAGAGCCTGTAGGTACTCATTTTCGATCTGCCTTTGTGCCTGCTGCGACCTGCCGAGAGCGACCGCTGCCGCGCCGCGAATCGCCTCGTTCGGCGAATGCGGCCACCAGCGGTACGAAGCCTGCTTCGGCAGCGTTGTGTCGTCAGTGAAGGGCGCGATCGTTGCGATCGCGTCAGCCCGGTAACCGGATGTTCGCCGGCGCTGTCACCGGAAGTTTCGGCGACGCTCCTGCACGCGGACGCTGAGCGCTATGCGATCCGCCCGAACCACCACGTCGACAAGCCGGCAGCGACGAGGACGATGAGCGCGCCGATCGTCGCCAGCAGCGCCGTGATCTCGGTCTCCTTCTTCTCGACGATGAGGCGGGTGCTCAGGCCCTGGTAGACCTTCTTCAGGTCCTGCGCGGTGCCGGCGTAGAAATACTCGGCGTTGGTCGCCTTGGCGACCGCCTTCAGCGTGTCCTCGTCGAGACGCACGCGCATCGACCAGCCCTCGAAGCCGATCGTCTCGCCTTCCTTGGTGCCGATGCCGACGGTGAAGACCTTCACGCCGCGATCGGCCGCCATCTTCGCGGCGTCGAGCGAGTCGGGACCGGTCGTCCGCTGGCCGTCGGTGAGCAGGATGATCGCTGCCGACGAGTACGAGCCCGGCGCGACCGGCTTGAACTCGGGCGGCGGCTTGTCGTTCGGCCCCGGCGGCATTGCGCGCGCGCCGGTGATCTGCGAGAGATCGATGCCAGCTTCGGGGAAGATCGTCGCCAGCGAGATCACGATGCCGCTGCCGATTGCGGTGCCGCGCTGCAGCTGGAAGCGGTCGATCGCCGCGTAGACGTCGTCGCGGCTGAGCGTCGGCGCCTGCACGACGGCGGCGGTGCCGGCGAACGAGACGACGGCGACCTTGACGTTCCTCGGCAGCTCGGCGACGAACGCCTTCGCCGCTTCCTGCGCGGCGACGAGACGGTTCGGCTGCACGTCGGCGGCACGCATGCTGCCGGAGACGTCGATCGCGAGGACGATCGTCTCCTGCGCCGACGGCAGCGTGATCAGCATCGCCGGCCGCGCCGTCGAGAACGTGAGCACCGCCAGGGCGATGAAGAGGAGCGCCGGCGGAACGTGACGCCGCCAGGCGCTGCGACCGCCGAGCGCCTCCTTGACGAGCGCGAGGTTGGCGTAGCGCAGGTTCGTCTTCTTGCGGCGCTTGAGCAGCAGCACGTAGAGCGCGACGATCAGCGGCAACGCGAGCATCGCCCACAGCATCGAAGGCCAGAGGAACGTCATCCAGGGCGAGGCTGCGGTCATGGCAGGCTCCGCGCTTTCAGTCGGCCGCTGCCGGCCGGACGTGGGAGATCGAGCGGCCGCCGCCGCTCCAGTTGGCGAGCCGGCTGCGCTGCTTCTTGAGATCGGCGAAGCGCAGCACCGCGTCGACCAGGTCGTCGTCGGTGCCGAGCTCGAGCGTGTCGACGCCGGCCCTGGCGAGCGCTTCGCGCAGCCCTGTCTCGCGCCGCTCGGCCGCCGCCGCGAAGCGCTCGCGGAAGCGCTTGTTGTGGGTGTCGACGACGATCTGCTCGCCGGTCTCGGCGTCGCGCATCGTCACCAGGCCGAGGTCGGGCAGGTCCATCTCGAGCGCGTCGAAGATGCGCACCGCGGTCACTTCGTGGCGCAGCGCCAGCTGGCCGAGCAGCCGCTCCCAGCCGGGTTCGCTGACGAAGTCCGAGACGACGAAGATCGTCGAGCGGCGCCGGATCGTCCGGTGCGCGTGGAGCAGCAGCTCGCGCAGGTCGGTCGCGCCGGGTGCCGCCTCGGCCGGGCGGCCCGCCATCCGCTGCAGCAGCTCGAGGACGTGGATTCGGCCGGTGCGTGCCGGCAGCACGGTGTCGACCCGGTTGCCGTAGAGCAGGGCGCCGACGCGGTTGCCGCGCCGCGTCAGCAGACGGGCGAGGACGCCGACGAACTCGCGCGCGAGCATCCGCTTGGTGACGCGATCGGAGCCGAAGTCGACGCTCGCCGAGAGGTCGACCAGGAACCACGCCGACAGCTCGCGGTCCTCGGTGAACTGCCGCACGTACGGCTGTTGCAGGCGCGCGGTGACGTTCCAGTCGATGTGGCGGACGTCGTCGTG
>Ga0134124_10004488_pt1 | contig 11206 bp, 10 predicted proteins | sample KB304_FD_96880 | JGI IMG/M metagenome (GOLD analysis project Ga0134124, IMG submission 96880) | Terrestrial soil microbial communities without Nitrogen fertilizer from Kellogg Biological Station, Michigan, USA - KB3-0-4 | ecosystem: Environmental > Terrestrial > Soil > Unclassified ... | reverse complement strand
GGTGCTGTTGGGTGAGTACACGGAAATCAGCGAGGGCGACGAGGTCAAGCGCACTGGCCGCATCATGAGCGTCCCGGTGGGGGAGGCACTGGTCGGGCGAGTGGTGAACTCGCTGGGACAGCCCATCGACGACAAAGGTCCGATCGCGACTGACCAGTTCATCGCGCTGGAACGCCTGGCCCCGGGCGTGATTGATCGGCAGCCAGTACGCGAGCCTATGGCAACCGGACTGAAGGCCATCGACAGCATGATTCCGATCGGCCGCGGACAGCGCGAGTTGATCATCGGCGATCGCCAGACCGGCAAGACTGCAGTCGCGCTCGACACCATCATCAACAGCAAGGGCAATAATCTGATTTGCATCTACAACGCGATCGGGCAGAAGCGGTCTTCGATCGCCCAGGTGGTAAAAATTCTCAGCGACGCCGGCGCCATGGAGTACACCATCGTCGTTGCTGCCTCGGCATCTGAACCGGCCCCGATGCAGTACATCTCGCCTTACGCGGCTTGCGCCATGGGCGAGTATTTTCGCGATACCAAGCGCCACGCGCTGGTGATTTACGACGATCTTTCCAAGCACGCGGCGTCGTATCGCGAGATTTCGCTGCTGCTGCGGCGTCCACCGGGACGCGAGGCCTATCCCGGAGACGTTTTTTATCTCCACTCGCGTTTGCTGGAACGCGCTTCGAAGTTGAGCGATAAAATGGGCGGCGGTTCGCTGACTGCGCTGCCGATCATCGAGACCCAGGCGGGCGACGTTTCCGCCTACATCCCGACCAACGTAATTTCGATCACCGACGGCCAGATCTTCCTTGAGACGGACTTGTTCAACAGCGGCGTGCGGCCGGCGGTTAACGTTGGAATTTCCGTGAGCCGCGTCGGCGGCAGCGCGCAGATCAAGGCCATGCGGCAGGTGGCCGGCAGCATGAAGCTCGAGCTGGCCCAGTACCGCGAACTGGCGGCTTTCGCGCAGTTCGGCAGCGACCTCGACAAAGCGACGCAGGCGCAGCTCAATCGCGGCCAGCGTTTGGTGGAGGTACTCAAACAAAAGCAGTTTTCGCCACTGCCGTTCTCCAAGCAGATCCTGATCATTTTTGCCGGCACCAACGGATTCTTCGACGACCTGCCGGTAGACCAGGTGCGCGAGTTCGAAGCTGAACTCTACAAGTATGTGGACGCGACAAACCCAGGCCTGCTGCGCACCATCATGGAAAAAAAGGTTTTGGACGACGCCCTCAAAGCTGAGATGAGCAAAGTCATCAAGCAGAGCAAAGAAGCGTTTGTGGCTGATCGACAAGCGGCGGCGAAATAGCTGTTTAGCTCCTAGCCTTTAGCGATTCGCTTGCGGGCAACGACCAACGACTGAACACTGACGACTGATTCATGCCTAACATTCTCGACATCCGGCGGCGCATTCGCAGCGTGACCAACACGCGGCAGATCACTAAGGCCATGAAAATGGTCTCGGCGGCGAAGCTGCGCCGAGCGCAGGAGCGTGCCCTGGCGGCGCGTCCCTATGCCCAGATGTTGACCAACGTTCTTAAGTCGCTGGTGTCGCGGACTGAGATCTATGATCCGGAGACCGGCGAAGCCCGGCATCCCTTGCTGGCGCGCCGTCCCGAGAAGAAGGTTTTGCTGATCGTGGTCACAGGTGACAAAGGGCTAGCCGGTGCGTTCAACACAAATATTCTGAAAGCGGCGGCACGTTTCATCGCGACCAAGACGGACAAGAATCTCGAGATTGAGACCATCGGCCGCAAGGGGCGCGATTTTCTGCGGCGACGCTACCGTGCTGCGGAACCGAGAAAAGCGGACTCGCAGGACGCGCCACAAACCACGATTGTAGGCGAGCAGATCGGCGTGCTGAACAAGATCGACTACGCCCTGGCCTCAGAGCTGGCGGAACGCGTGATCGAGCGTTACAGCGAGGAAGAGATTGATTCCGTATATTTGCTCTACAACGAGTTCAAGTCGGTGATCGCGCAGCGCCTCGTGGTGGAACAGATCCTGCCCATTGAACAAATTGGTGTAGCCGAAGTGAAGCAGGCTGAGGGGATGACGCTAAAAGAAAAAGAACAAGCCCTGGAGGCCGCACGAGAGGCGGGCGTTGGCATTCGTCCCGCGGACACGCGCGAGATTGATGCGGCTGCCGCCAAATTCGCTACGGCGCCGGTTGACTACATTTACGAGCAGTCGCCGCAAGAGCTGTTCCGGTCTCTGCTGCCAAAATATGTGGCGATCCAAGTATTTCGCGGTCTGCAGGAATCGGTGGCCGCCGAGCACGCGGCCCGCATGACCGCCATGGACGCGGCCACCAACAACGCCACGGACATGATCGATTCGCTGACTCTGGCCATGAACCGGGCGCGCCAGGCGAAGATCACAAAAGAAATTATTGAAATCGTGAGCGGAGCGGCAGCGCAGTAAACCGGCAATTGGCAAGTGGCATTTGGCTCAGCGCCAATTGCTAATTGCCAAATGCCGAGAGATGACCGCTGAGAGATTGAGAGCCACAACCTATGCCAGAGAGAATTGGACGCGTAATTCAGATTTCCGGCCCCGCCGTCGATGTGCAGTTTGTCGAGGGAGCCATGCCGCCGATTTACCAGGCGCTCAAAGTCGTCAGCGACGGGTTCACCGTGCCTAACCCGGTCAACGTGATTCTGGAAGTGCAGCAGCACCTCGGCGAAGGCCGGGTGCGCTGCGTTGCCATGGAAGCCACCGAGGGCATGGTGCGCGGGATGAAAGCCATCGACCAGGGCGGGCCGATCTCGGTGCCCGTGGGCCGCGGCACGCTGGGGCGCGTGATGAACGTGATCGGCCAGCCCGTCGACCAGTTGGGGCCGATCCAGCACACCCAAACCATGCCGATCCATCGTCCGGCGCCGTTGTTTGAGGATCAGGCGACCACCGCCGAGATGTTCGAGACTGGCGTCAAGGTTGTAGATCTCGTTCAACCCTTCCTCAAGGGCGGCAAGATTGGATTGTTCGGCGGTGCCGGTGTCGGCAAGACGGTCTTCATCCAGGAACTGATCAACAACGTCGCCAAGCAGCACGGCGGATATTCGGTGTTTGCCGGCGTTGGCGAGCGGACCCGTGAAGGCAACGATCTGTGGTTGGAAATGACGGAGTCCGGCGTCATCAAGCCCGGCGATCCGGCAAAATCCAAAGCGGCGCTGATCTACGGACAGATGACTGAGCCGCCCGGAGCGCGTCTTCGGGTCGCATTGACCGGGTTGACGGTTGCCGAATTTTTCCGCGACGAAGAAGGCGCGGATACACTGCTTTTCATCGACAACATTTTCCGTTTCACCCAGGCCGGATCGGAAGTTTCCGCACTGCTCGGCCGCATGCCCAGCGCCGTGGGATACCAGCCGAACCTGGCGACCGAAATGGGCGAGTTGCAGGAACGCATTACTTCGACGAAAAAAGGATCGGTCACTTCGGTGCAGGCCATCTACGTGCCCGCCGACGACCTCACCGATCCCGCGCCGGCAACGACTTTTGCCCACTTGGACGCCACCACTGTGCTCTCGCGCGCGCTGACTGAGATTGGAATTTATCCCGCAGTCGATCCCCTGGCTTCAACTTCGCGCATTCTCGATCCGCGCATCGTGGGACAGGACCATTACGATGTCGCACAAGGCGTGAAGAAGACACTTCAGACCTACAAAGATCTGCAGGACATCATCGCCATTCTCGGTATCGACGAACTGAGCGAAGACCAGAAGATCAGCGTGGCCCGGGCACGAAAAATTCAGCGTTTCCTGTCGCAGCCGTTCCACGTGGCCGAACAGTTCACCGGCTCGCCGGGCCGCTACGTGAAGGTGGCCGACACGGTGAAGGGTTTCAAGGAGATCAACGAAGGCAAGTACGACGACATCCCCGAACAGGCTTTCTACATGAAGGGCACCATTGATGAAGTGCTGGAAGCGGCGGAGAAGTTGAAAGCAGCGTAGGAGCAGTCGTTCGTCTTGGGTCGTCAGTCGTCAGCACGACCGAAACCAATCCGCTTTTGACTTGTTTGCTGAAGACTGACGACGGAAGGCCGATGCCCGACACTTTTCAACTCGAGATCGTCACGCCAGAAAAAATGGTGGTGAAAGACGTGGCGGAGGAAATCCAGATCCCTGGCAAGGATGGATACCTCGGCATCCTGCCCGGTCACGCCCCGCTCATTACCGAGTTAGCGGTTGGCGAGATCATTTATCGCAAGGGTGGCCAGACGCACTATTTGTCCGTGGCCTGGGGCTTCGCCGAGGTGCTTCCGGACAAGGTCACCATCCTGGCCGAAACTGCCGAGCGTCCGCAGGAAATTGATGTGAAGCGCGCCCAGGACTCCAAGCGACGGGCCGAGGAAGCCTTGCAAAACGGCAAAACGGAAGCCGACTTCACTCACGCGGAAGATGCGCTCAAGCGAGCCGAGACCCGCCTCGAAGTAGCCGGGAAGAAGGACTGACCCGCATCGCTTGTCATCCTGAACGGCCTTCAGGCCGTGAAGGACCTATGCATTTCGCCACCGCCCCGAACTTCTCGCGCTAACATTCAGTGCTGCTGCTGCAGCTCTCCGACTGGAACGATCTTTGTATCCGTACGAAACTTCTTGTAGTCGCGATAGGTCACGTCTGCCTCGAGGTTAAAGTTCTTCAGCAGGGCGACGCGCACATCCACTTTGACCGCGACATGACGCGGCAGCCAGACCTCGTCGTTGACCCGAGTCTGGTCGATCAACAGGCGCGATCCTTTATGAATTCGCGCCAGAAACCATCCCACGGAAACGGTGTCAATGCATTCCGCGTCCAGCTTGACCCATTGCGATTCTGCCTGGTCAATCCAGGCGCGGAAACGAAACTTGGGCAGGATTTTCGCGTCCTTAAGATGAGGCCGAAAATCGGGACGGGGCTCGGCCTCGATCACGTAGGTCTCACGTCCATCGAGGTTCTCTGTACCGATCAGCCGGAAGTTATATGCGTCCGCAACTTCACCTACAAAATTGCGGGCGTCTTCGCGATCTTTTTCGTCCGTTTCCAGCCGCTTCCTGCGCTGCTCTTCGTTTTCATTCTTGCGCTTGTCGGTCAGTTTTCGGATTTTTTCTTCCTCTTTAGCCGCGTCCTTCTCGGAGAGCGGCTTGTCGTCTTTGGCGATCAGGCGTCGTACTTGTTCTCCATACAGCACCATGATCTCCGAGGTTCTCGATTCACTCGACTTTACCTTTCCGTCAGCGTCGAGTTTATGCTCCTCTTCGCGCTGAATGTAGGTGTAGTCGTTCTGTTTCTTGTCATTCTCAATGTCTTTGTCGGCCACTACGCGGATGAGCGCACGAATCTGGTCCTGGGAAAGCTGCGGGGCTGCCGGCAAGCTCCGGGCCGGGTTTTCTGCCGGCTGGTTCTGCGCTAGCGCGGGCCGCGAAAGGAGAGCAAGAAGAATGAGTGAGGCTGCGGACCGATTCATAGGGAGAGCTTCATGTCGGGATGTTACGTGCTTAGAACCAGGCCGGTTCCACAGAGATGCCTCGGGAATCAACTAGTGGCCTGGGGCGTGAATTGAACGACGATAAATCGCACGGGATCGGAAGTAGCGTTGAGAAATGTCGCTTTCCGCCCCGCCGGGATCCAGACTACTTCACCCGACGATTTGCGTATTCGATCGTACTCACCGGCTTTCAGGTCGATGTCGGTAACAGGAATCAGCAACTGCGGACCCGGCTTTTCCGGCGGCAGAAACGGGTCGCGGGACAGCAGTTGTACAGCGCTCACCGTGGCCGCTCCCAGCAATAGCGAATTCATGAACTTGGCGTGGGGATCAACCGACGGAGCAATGGAGATGGGACCGTAGTCCCACTTGCCGGAATAACTCTGATAACCGTAGTTCGTCACTTTAGGATCAAGAAATTCGACGGTGACATTGCGATATTCCGTGGTCCGATCATTACGCATGCCCTGCGCGCCTCCGCCGGAGTAAAAGCGCACATCGCCCTGGCTGAAGTGAAAGTCCACTATGTCGGACTCTCCTTCCGCCCAGATCACTGCGTCGCAATCCCGCAGCGCAACTACCACGAAGCTGTGATCGTGCCGCGCCATGGTCCGCTCCAGAGGTCTGAGCGTAAGCGCAAATACGCGGACCTGATCGTTCGCCAGTAACGGCCGGTAGTGTGGCGCCGAAGCCATGTCGGGCGCGCTTTGCGCCCAGGCCGTGGTTGCGAGCAACAGCATTAGGAATCGAGCCTTCATGAAAGGATTGTATTCCGGAAAGCACGCACAACAAATATCGCGAAAGGCATAGTCTGTGGCGAGCTAAGACCAGCTTTCGAGCTAGAGGCTCGAATTGCAACACCTGGCTGCTTCTCACGGGTTTTACTCATTTCTGCTACACCTTGTACTCAAATGGCTGGTTTGGTTTGTCGACATCTTTCTCAATTACCTCTTTCGAGTGATGATCCACACGACCGCGGCTAAAGTGACTGTAACGGACTCAGCTTGCCCGAAGGCTGTGTACGGGTGCGACGTAGCCGAGGTTCATTACACTTATCGCGTCGACGGCGAACTCTACCCGGGAAGTAACGAAAGGCTCGTATCCTTCACGACCGGGGGAAGCCTAGCTTAAGGCGTTTAGGGCGGGAACGGAATTTTTTGTACGCTTAAAGCCTCAAAATCGCTTGGTCGCGAACGGGATCAGTTCGGGCGGCCCATGATGCGTGGTCGACGATAGGTCTTGCTTTCTAGCAGCGCCGCCGTCCCGGGCGGCTGTCGCGGGGGCATCTTGCCCTCGCCGCCGGCGCTACGATTTCTCCGCCTTACCCAGCGTCTCCGCCCGAAACAATCTCTCGTCGATGCGATGCAGATGCCTGGCCATCCCCGGCCGCAGCAGTCTGGTATGGGGGATCTCGAGCAGGTGATAGACGATAAACCAGATCGGTTTCTCCGTGGTCATCCAGTGCAGATGATCGAAGCGGGCCAGGTTCACCGGCCGGGAAAACGTACGCAGAGTCCGCTCCCGCCGCAGGTTGAAATAGAGATTGAAATAGCTCATGGCCAGCTCGCGCAGCGAACGATAGACCGGCTCGCGGTAGCGGCACCCGGTGTAATTCGACTTCGCCACCGCTCCCCAGTGGCCTTTCACTTTGTAGATGGCGAGAACGTGGTCGGTGTCGTGGTCAGCTTCGAGGTCCCAGATCAGCGGGGGAAAGCCGTTCGCGCGCAACGCCGCCGCGGCGAAAATGGCTCCTTCGAGACAATGCGAAGTATTTTCGCGAAGCACTCGGCGCGGCGACCATGCCGTGTCGGCAAGATGGTACGGCATGTCGTCGAGATAACGCTGGATTCCGGATGGATCTTTCAGGCTGCGCAGCTTGCGCAGTTCGGCGGGTGTGAAACTGGCTGTCGCTATCGGTTTGTTCATCCTCGATGGCAGTTTAGCCGATGCAGGCGAAAACAGCGTTAACCACGGAGGACACTGAGGACCAGGAGTCAGGAACGGAGCGTGAACAATTTCGCCAACTCTGGAGGCTTATCGAGCAACACGTCAGGCGGGGTTTCGCGCAGGGTATGCGGAGCGAAGCCATAGGTTACGCCGCAGGTCCAGGTTCCGGCATTGCGGCCGGTGAGGATATCAACGCCGGAATCGCCTACGATCAGGGCTTGCTGCGGCTCGGTCTTCATCTCTCGCAGGATGGTCTGTGCACCCTCGGGATCCGGCTTCTTGGTGGGAAAGCTGTTGCCACCGTACCCGGGAAAAAAACTTCCCCAACCCCAACGCCTCGACAATGGCGCGTGACGGGTGCACCGGCTTGTTGGAGAGCACGGCCATCTTGCGAGGCTGCGCGTTGTGCGAATTCTGCAGAGTCGCCAGCGCTTTGAGTATCCCGTCATACAAGTGAGTGTGATCCAGCTTGTGTTCGCGGTAGTACGTGAGGAAGTATTCCAGGCCGGAACGCACCAGCTTCCGGTCGCCGGCCTCGCTGCCGAGTGCCCGGCCAATCAGGGCCGGCGCTCCATCCCCGACGTAGCTGGCAATCACATCGTCTGGCAGTTCAGGACGCTTCATGTGCCGCAGCGTGGCATTGACCGAGTGCACCAGGTCCAGGCGGGAGTCAATCAGCGTGCCGTCAAGATCGAAGATCACGAGCTGGATGGTGTGCGGATCGAACGGGCGATTGAATTTGATCATTCCAGTAAGGTCAGAATAAATGATGAGAGCGGTGGGTGCGCAGCACTCGGGATAGCGTCAGCTGGTCGAGACCTGGCTGGAGAGGATCGGAATGATTCCGGGGTATTACGAATTGCCAAGTGCCGAAAGCACCCTCCCGATTTACAATGCAAAGGGTTCTTGTACACTCGCATCTAAGGGAAGCGGATGGCCACCACAAAGACTGACCCCAAATCGGCCGCAGTATCCGAACGCGATGTCAAGAAAGCCGGCAAGACCTACGAAGGTCTTTCCCGCGAACAACTTGTCGAGGCCTACCGCCACATGTATGCCTCCCGGCGAGTGGACGATAAGGAGATCCTGCTCAAACGGCAGCAGAAAATCTTCTTCCAGATCTCCGGCGCCGGCCATGAAGCGGTGGGTGTCGCCGCTGCTTTCGCCCTGAAGGCTGGCTACGACTGGTTTTATCCTTATTACCGCGACCGGGCGCTGTGCCTTGCATTGGGTGTCACCGCATACGACATGCTGTTGCAAGCGGTGGGCTCGGGGGAAGACCCCAGCTCCGGCGGGAGGCAGATGCCTTCGCACTGGAGTATCCCTGACCTCAATATCGTGACCGGCTCGTCGCCCACCGGAACCCAGATTCTGCAGGCGGTAGGCTGCGCAGAAGTCGGCCACTATTACGCCGCTCATCCTGATTCCGCCCGCAAAGCCACCGGCGATTACCGGCAGTTTAAAGACGTGAAGTTCCACGGCGACGAAATCACCTACGTCTCTCTGGGTGAAGGGACCAGCAGTGAAGGCGAGTTTTGGGAGGCGTTGAATACTGCTTCCAACCTGCGCCTCCCTTTGGTTTTCGTTGTCGAGGACAATGGATATGCCATCTCGGTGCCGGTCGAGGTGCAGACCGCGGGAGGAAACATTTCCCGCCTGGTCAGTGGCTTCCCCAACTTCCACTTTGAAGAGGTAGATGGAACCGACCCCGTGGCCAGCTACGCCGCCTTCGTGCGCTCGGTGGCACATTGCCGCGCCGGACATGGTCCTGCTTTTGTGCACGCCCACGTGATCCGCCCGTACTCGCACTCGCTCTCTGACGATGAACGCCTCTACCGGCCGGATGTCGAGCGCCAGCGCGATGCCCAGCGCGATCCCATTACACGAATGCAGATGTTCCTCATACGCGAGGGCATTCTCGACGAGAAGGGCATCAACCGCCTGGAGAAGCAGGTGGACGATGATCTGCAAGTGGCGGTCGACCGGGCGCTGCAGGCGCCTCCGCCGTCGCCCGACAAAGTGCTGCAGTACGTGTATTCGCCGAACCTCGATCCGACGTCGTCTGCCTTCGAAACCCAACCTTCGGCATCCAGGCCCGAGGCCGTATCTGCCGACGGCAAGAAGCCGGCGCCCAAAACCATGGCGGATCTGATCACTGCCACGTTGCGCGACGAGATGCGCCGCGACGAACGCATTGTGATCTTCGGGGAAGACGTGGCGGACTGCAGCCGCGAGGACTATCTCAAGCAGAAACTGGTCAAAGGCAAGGGCGGCGTCTTCAAGCTGACGGCGGGGCTACAGATGGAGTTCGGCTCCGACCGCGTGTACAACTCGCCAATCGCGGAAGCCAACATCGTCGGCCGTGCTACGGGTATGGCGACACGCGGGCTGAAGCCGGTGGTCGAAATACAGTTTTTCGACTACATCTGGCCCGCCATGATGCAACTGCGCAGCGAGTTGCCGCTGATCCGCTGGCGCTCCTCCAACACATTTTCCGCGCCCTGCGTTATTCGCGTCGCCATCGGCGGCTACCTGACCGGCGGAGCTATTTATCACTCCCAGTGCGGCGAGAGTGTCTTCACCCATATTCCGGGCCTGCGGGTGGTATTTCCATCGAACGCGATGGATGCCGCAGGCCTGCTGCGCACCGCGATCCGTTGCGACGACCCCGTGCTCTTCCTCGAACACAAACGTCTGTATCGCGAAACTTACGGCCGAGCGCCCTATCCCGGTCCGGACTACATGGTGCCGTTGGGCAAAGCCAAAGTGGTGCAGCCGGGAACCGATCTCACCGTTATTACCTACGGAGCGGTTGTCCCGCGGGCCTTACAGGCCGTTCAGAAGCTGGAGCGCGAACACGGAGTGAAAGCGGAGTTGATCGATCTGCGCAGCTTGAATCCCTTCGACTGGGAGACCATCGCGGCCTCGGTGCAAAAGACCAACCGGGCGCTGGTGGCTTACGAAGACACCTTGAGCTGGGGCTACGGAGCCGAGATTGCAGCCCGTATCGCGGACCAGATGTTTGAACACCTGGACGCGCCAGTGCGCCGCGTCGCTGCCATGGATGTGTACGTGGCTTACCACCCCGACTTGGAAAACGCCATCCTGCCCCAGACCGCGGACTTGTTTCGCGGCATGAAAGAGCTGTCGGAGTATTAGATTTTTCGTAGCGCCGCCGTCCCGGGGCTGTCGCGGGGGTATCCTGCCCCCCGCCGCGAGTGTCGCGGCCGCCCGCCACGGCCGTCGTTCTGCGGGGGGCGCCCGCAGGACAGTCGGCGAGACGCCGGCGCTACCCAGATCAACCCCATCAGGGCCAATAATTTGGCCCGATTACTGCTTTCCTAAGCCTTTCCGTCTGTCCAGATACCTGAGTAACGTCTGTAGTACTTTAGTTACGAAGTTGGGGTAACGTTCGAACCGAGTGTATAAACACCGCATCTGGTTGTATATAAGATCGTACGAACAACTACATATAGCGTCATCCTGCAACTCCCTCGAAGCCACTTTCCAGAAAACAGGTACAAAACCCAGTAAAACCCGAAGATACGCCTTGACCTTGGCAGTTTACCGGTTGATATATGCTCAGCACACCTAAATTCACTCGAACGCAAATTTGTGCGAGGAATTTTCTCCCAACGTTTGCCCGACACCGGGCCTGAAATCTGTGGAAGGGGTTTGGAACTATGGCCGACTCGCGTGAAGTCATGAACATTCGCCAGGCGTCGCAATACCTGGGAGTGAGTCCGGACACGCTTTACAAGTACGTAGGCGAACAGAAGATTCCGGC
>Ga0134124_10004487_pt1 | contig 11207 bp, 8 predicted proteins | sample KB304_FD_96880 | JGI IMG/M metagenome (GOLD analysis project Ga0134124, IMG submission 96880) | Terrestrial soil microbial communities without Nitrogen fertilizer from Kellogg Biological Station, Michigan, USA - KB3-0-4 | ecosystem: Environmental > Terrestrial > Soil > Unclassified ... | reverse complement strand
GGCGCCAAAGCGCATTTCGAAAAAGCGCGCCTACTCGCGCCGAAAGATCCCGCGCCGCAGGTGGGCTTGGTGCGGGTGGCATTGGCGAGCAGTGACATCCCCACGGACTACGCGGCCGCGCCCAAGAATCCGAGCATGCTCGCGCTGCTCCGCAAGCTCGATGCCGCGCTGAAGCTGGATGACGGTTACGCGCCGGCCTACGTCGAGCGTGGCCGCGTGCTGTTGATCTTGGGCAACGCGCCGGAAGCGCTCAGTGCGCTCGACCGCGCGCAGCGGCTCTCACCCGACGACGCCGAGACCCAATCTGCCCTCGGTGTCGCGCTGCTGGCCACGGGCAAGCCGGCCGAAGCGCTGACGCGGCTTCGACGAGCCGCCGAGCTCGACCCGGACAACCCGGAACGCCTGACCAATCTGGGCACCGCGCATTTGATTCAGGGTGAAGTCGCAGAAGCAGTGCGCGCCTTCACCCGCGCCGCGACCCTCGCCCCGAACGACGCCAAAGTGCATGGTGATTTGGGCGCCGCCTATTTGGCCCTGAATCAGACGGCCAAGGCCCTGCCGGAGCTCGACCGGGCGGTCGCGCTCGCGCCAGATCGCGCGACCTACGTCTCGAATTTGTCCTATGCCTACTTCTTGGCGGGGCAGCTGGAGCTTTCGATCACCACCGCGACCAAGGCAACCAAGCTCGACCCGAAGCTCGGCTCGGCCTGGATCAACCTGGGCACCGCGCTGGCCAAAAAGGGGGATCTGCCGGCGGCGGAGCGCGCCTACCAACGGGCACTCGCGCTGGACCCGAGCGATCCGCGCGCCAAGGCAAACCTCGCCGAGCTCGCGCAGATGAAAGACGAGAAGCGCGAGAAGCGGCCAAACGCACCCAGCACGCCGGCCGCGCCAAACGCGCCCGACAAGAAGTGAAGTTTGCCAGCGCTCGCCCGCTAGAGCATGATTTCGAGCCATGCGCTTTCGCTTATTGAAGCCGGGTCGAACAACCTGGTTGCTGGCCTTGGGCCTCGGCTCGCTCGCTTGGTTCGGGCTAGGGGCGTGTAGCGGCAAACCGTTCACGATCGGCGGCGCTTCGGGCGCGAGTGGCAACAGCAGCGGCGGCACGAACGCCGGCAGCGGCGGCGAGAGCGACAATGAAGCCGGCGAGAGCGGCAGCCCGGAAGGCGGGAGCGGCGACGTCCCGAGCGGCGGCAAGGGAGGCGCCAAAGCGAACGCCGGCGGCGGCGGAAAGCCAGCGACGGGCTGCGACTGCGGCGCGGCCGAGTATTGCCGGGACGGCAAATATTGCACGAAGTGCGCCGACTTTTCGCGCCTCGAGTTCGGCACGCCGCAGAAGTTGAGCACGGTCTCTCAACCCTCGATCAGTGAGCGCTTTGCGCGCCCCGCCGGCACAGGGTCGGCGTTGTTCTACGTTTCCGGCGCCTTGGACAACTCGAAGCTCTTCTATGCCGCCTCGCCGCTCAGCAGCATGGGTACACCGGTGACTGTCTCCGTTCTGCCCGAAAGCGGGGTCCTGTTCGTGGGTGGTTTCAGCGATCAGAACTTGTTCTTCGATCGTCGCCAAACGGACGGGCGCAAATTGCGGATGGCACTGTGGTCAGCGTCGGCGGTGTTGACCAAGGACGCACTGGTGCGCGAGCCGATCAACACCGCGGACTCCGACGACTACAGCATCGCGATCTCGCCGAACACCGGTCACGTATATTGGATGAGTACTCGCAATGGAGCGCCGGAGCTGCTCTTGGAAGCCACGAGCGTGACTCCCCTGCCTCCGCCCGCAGTGCTGGACTTGAAGATCAAGGCGGGCAGCGCCCAATGCGCGCGCTCGGGCGAGGACGCCACGCCCTGGGTCAATATCGATGGCACGGTGCTCTTGTTCCGCAACCCCTCGCTCGACGACAGCTGCGAGCCGAACGACTCGGGCGCGACCGATCTATTCGCGGCCCCGTTGAACAGCGATGGCACGCCGAAAGCCGCCGCGACGGCCCTGGCGTCACTCAACACGGTGGGCGGCGGCTCGACGGAGACGGATCCGACGCTGTCGAGCGACGCTTGCACGATTTACTTCGCGACCGACAACGGCACGGCCGACTATGATTTGTACAAGGCGTCGCGCAATTAGGATTGGGCGGACGCGACCCGGCAGCGCACCTCGCAACCGTCCGAGTTCCCGTCGCGCGTCGCCCGGCGGACGCTATTCGCCGCCCATGGCCGAGACGTAATTCTCGATCACCGCCAGCTGATCGGGCGCGAGCGCCGCAAACTCGAGACCGATCGCGCCGGTGCCGCGGGCCTTTTTCACCCAGCGCGCAATCGCCGGCACCTCCAGCAATTTTCCGGTGATGGGCAAGGCGAAGCGCACGCTGACGCTCTCTTCGTGCCCAAACGCTTGTGGGGCGAGCACGAGCAGGCCGCCCACCGAGATGTCTTCACTGCGCCCCTCCAGCGACGTCCCGTTCGCGCACTGAATGCGCACCGGGGTCACGTACGGCGCGCGAGCAAATCGCCGGCGCGTGGAGGGTTGCTCCGGAAGCGGCGGCGGAACCCGCGCTCCTGCGCTGGTCGTGGCAGCGGCAGCGCGCAAACCGAGCAGCGAGGTCGGCAATTCATCGCCCACCGGAACTCGACTCAATGCCTCGGCAAACTCACGGACGCTCGAGTAGCGATCGGCCGGGTCGCGCGCGAGCGCCTTTTCGATCGCTGCCTCGAGCTCGCGCGGCACCTGCGGACAACGCGCGCTCAAGGAAGGCGTGGGCTGCGTTGCGACCTTCAGTAGCACTTCCCCGAAGTTGCCCTCGAACGGCACCGTACCAGCCAAGGCTTCGTACAGGCTGACCCCGAGCGCGTAGATGTCGCAGCGCGCGTCGACGTCTTCCTGTTGCAAGAGCTGCTCGGGCGACATGTATTCGGGAGTGCCCAGGACGGCCCCCAGCTGGGTGAGCTTCTGGTTCTGGGCGAGGCGCGCGATGCCAAAGTCGAAGATCTTGGTGACCTCGCGGCCAGATTCGCTGCGCGAGATGAACACGTTGCTGGGCTTGATGTCGCGATGCAAAATCCCGCGTTCGTGCGCCGCAGCGAGCGCGCCGCACAGCTGCATGCCAATGTACACGGCGTCGGCGACGCCGATCCGCCGCCGCACCGCCAAGATCCCTTCCAGCGTGCGGCCCTCGAGCAGTTCCATGACCAAGTAAGGCGTGCCGTCTTCGGTCTCACCCGCGTCCAACGCGAGCACGATGCCGGGGTGGCGAGCCACGCTCAGCGCGCGTGCCTCGAGCAGCAGCCGCTGATGCGACTCGGTCGTCTCTGCTTGCTCGCCGATCAACAATTTGATCGCGACCGATCGGCTCGTATAGAGGTGCTCGGCCTCGAACACCGCGCCCGCCCCGCCGCGCGCAATCTCACGCTTCAGGCGATACCGACGATCGACGACCGAACCGACGTCGAGCGCAGGCTTGCCCCGCGAGCTGATCTTGGCTGCCTGAACCCAAGCCATTCCCTATTCGATACGGTCGGGACAAGCTTGGGCTTGAGGGGCCAGGTGCGAATTGCCGACATGTGGCCGCGCCGCTGAGATTTCAGCGCGGGCGCGCCGGCGCTCGCTCCCGGACGAGCGACCACGCAGGTGCACCTACACGGCTATTCACCGACCCGCACGCGCAGCGCGCTGTTCGAGCGGGTGAACGGAAGCTCACCGCGCCGCACGCGAACCAGCGCGGGCTTGGCCGACACCAGCCGCCCCATGAAGGCGTTGAAGCCGAGATCGGTGGCAGGGTCTGCGGCATCGAAACGCGCGTGCACCAAGTACAACCCGGGCCGCGCGAAGGTGTGCGCGGGACACATTTCGATCAAGCGACTCACGGCCGAGGACTTTCCACCGGGGCGCAGCGTTTGCACCGAGGAGCGATCAGCGGGCGACCGTTGATCCGGCTTGGGGTCACATTGGAACACGCCGTCTGGACCACTCACCTCGTAGGTGACCAGTTCACGTCGAAAATACACGTCTTGCTTGCGTGCGCCGCGGTTGGTCAAGGTGGTCGTCGCCGTGACCGCGCCTTCGTCCACGGCGTCACTGCCTGAGATGCTCAGCTCGAGTCCGGGCGGTGGTGCTCCCGGGCCAGAGGGGATCTTGATTTCGTTGGCGAAGTTCCTGCCGAGCGTGAACGGGGTTCCGTTCAATTCTTTGATTCGGCGCTCGGTCGACTCGCTGACCGAGGCGCCGGGCAGCGACCCCTGTGCCTCACTCGGTTCGGCCACGAACGGTTCGTGTTGCACGGCAAGTTCTTCCTCACGCTTGCCCGCCTTCCACACGACTTTCATCTTCGACGGCCAGCCGAAGCGCGCGCTGATCTGCGCGCCGGCGACCAACGGCCAGGGCGTCTTGCCCACGCAATACAAGCGCGGATCGAAATTCTGAACCAAGCCCTCGCCCGGTTCGAGTTTGAGCGCGAGCGCGGGGTCGACCGAGTTCGGCACGACATCCGCCGGCAGCCGACACAACACCGGCTTGGGCGGCTTCTTGGCCTTGGCCGGCTTGGCTTTGGTGCTCGGCTCCGGCTCGGCCACGGGCGGTAGGATCTCCAGCGTGAGCAGCCGTGCATCGAAGTCGACCAACGCGGCCTCGGTACCGCGATTCACGACCGCGAACGCCCAAGGCAACTCGGAGCCCAGCTCCATCACCTCGAAGCGCAAGCCGAGCGCCGAAGCAGTGCCCTCGCCGCTCTTGGCGACGAGGGCGTGAGCGACCGCTGGATCGACGATCGGCGGCGCACTTTCTTCGGCTCGGGCGCCAGCGTCCGGCTGGGGCTCGGCATCGCTGACAGCAGCGTCACTCGCACTCGGATCCGCGTTGCCTTGCTGGGAGGCAAGAGCTGGATCATTGGTCAGCGATCCGGCGACTTCGGCGGGCGGGTTCTTCCCGCCGGCACACCCAACCGCGCAGAGGCATAGTCCCAAACCGAGCGATAAGACTGACTTATTCATTCGAGGAAGCTCGCAGCTCGCATGCGTGCGGCGTATCATATCCCTTGTGCGCGGCCTATACCCCATCGTCGACGTCGACAGCCTGCGCGAACTCGGCGCGCCGCCACGCGCGGTCGTCGCCTTCGCGGAACGCGTTCTTTTGGTTCGGCCTGCACTCCTTCAGCTCCGCGCCAAGCATTTGGGCGCACGCGACACGCTGGAAATGCTGCGAGCATTGCGCCCGCTGTGCTCGGAATCCGGCGTGCGTCTGATCGCCAACGACCGACCCGATTTGGCGGTGCTCGGTCAATGTGACGGCGTCCACATCGGTCAGGAGGATCTTTCCTTGCCCTTGGTGCGCAAGCTCGCCCCCGGGCTGATGGTCGGCGTCTCCACGCACAACCTGGAGCAGCTCAACGCAGCTCTCGCAGAACGCCCCGATTACGTGGCTTTCGGGCCCGTGTTCACGACCGCCTCCAAAGAGCGACCCGATCCGTCGGTAGGTCTGGCACTCCTAGCGCAAGCTCACGCCGCAGCCCAGCGCGCCGGCATCCCCCTAGTCGCCATCGGCGGCATCACGCTCGAGCGCGCGCCCCAAGTCGCCCAACACGCCGAACTCGCCGCAGTAATCGCCGCCCTACACCCGAATCGCAGCTCGCTAGAAGGCGTAACCGAAGCCGCCCAAGCGTTACAACTAGCCCTCGGTGTGCCGCCAACCTAAAAGGGACGCGCGGCGCCTTCGGCGCGCGGTGGGAGACTCTCGTTGGCGCACACCCCTTCGGGTGTCACGAAGCGCGTCGCTCGGACGGTGGCGCTGGGCCGCTCGGGCTGAAGCTGAGGGAAATCAGGCGCCTGTTCGGTCAGTTCCACCCCTTCGGGTGTTCCGCAGCGGCTTCGTGGGCCTAGCCCTCATTCGCAGATCGTGATCTGATCCTGCCAAAGTCAGAAACTCGACGTATTTCCGGGCAGGCGGCTGTACTGCTTCCCGCGCGCCCCGGCGCGAAGCGTGCGGCGCTTCGCGCGCACCGGAGTTTGTGGGCAGCGTCGTGTGACTCCGCTCGACGCTACGCGGGAGCGCGTGCGCGCACCGGAGTTTGTGGGGAGCGTCGACTCAAACCTGACGCAACCTGTAAATCATCGACTCCAGCGCGAGGGCCGGCGAGACATTGCGATCCACGTCCTGCATCGCCGAGAGCACGATCTTATGCTGCTCCGCGGAGCGCTCAGCGAGTTCTACGCGGACCGCGACTTGCTCGCGACCAGCCAACGCCAACGATTGCGCAAAATAAGCCAGCAAACGACGCAACGTATCGCGCTCCCGCCGCGCTTCGGCGAACTTGATCGCCGGCGCGAGATCGCGCGCAGCGACGGCGGCGCGCGCCGCGGCCACGAATTCTTCACGCTCGGCGACCGCGTCTTCGGAGGCGAGGTCGAGGGCCGACGCGACGCTGCCCTGAGCGAGCACGGCGGCCTTGGGGTCGAGCCCCTTTTCCTGCAAAATTCGCGCGACCAACGCGTCCGACAATGGAGAGAAGCGAACCGGCAGCGTGCGCGATCGGATGGTATCGAGCAGCCGGTTGGGGCGACTCGTGAGCAGCACGAAGTGCGTGCCCTGACCGGGCTCCTCGAGCGTCTTCAACAGGGCATTGGCCGCGGACACGGTGAGCTCGTCGGCGTCACGCACGATGAACACCCTCGCCCGGCCCTCGTGCGGGCCGAAGCCCACACGCTCCAAAACCATGCGCCGAACCTGTTCGATACTGATGCCGGTCGCTTCGTTGGCGCTGAGCTGCCCCCGATACAGGCCTCGCTGAAGCAAGATCACGTCCGGATGTGCGGGTACGTGTGGCTCCTCACCCGAAATGCGCACCGCGCGCTGGCAGGCGCTGCACTTCTCGCACGCGCGCGGTCCGCCGAGCTCGCACACCAAAGTCTGGGCCAAGGCGAACGCCGCGCGTTCCTTGCCCACTCCGGCTGGACCCTCGAAGCGGTAGGCGTGATGCACGTGCCCGCTCTCGAGCGCTCGCGTCAACGTCTGCACTGCCGAATCTTGGCCCAGGATGTGCGAGAACATGGCGCGGGGATGGACTATGCTCCGAGCGCCCCAATGGCGGAACCCTTTTCAGACATTCTGTGCCCGGCCTTGGCCGAACTCAGTTCGTACACCCCCGTCGCGGGCGACTTCGCCGTGCGGCTCGACGCGAACGAGGCACCGGAGCTGCTTTCGGCCAACGCCAAGCAGCGCTTGGCCGAGACCGCAGCCACACTCACCTGGGAGCGCTACCCAGACGCCACTTCCAGCCAACTCAGGCACGCTCTGGCCAGCTACTCCGGAGTCAGCGCAGAAGAGGTGCTGGTCGGCGACGGCAGTGACGAAATCATCACCATGTTGCTGTCCGCCTTCTCCCAGGCGCGGGATCGCTCGGGTAGCCCACTGATAATGACCACCACGCCGAGCTTCGTCATGTATCGCATGAGCGCCCGCGTGCGTGGCCAGCGCGTGCTCGAGGTACCGCTGGATGCGGCGTGGGACCTTTCGCTCGAGTCGATGTTGCGCGGCCTGGAGCACGCGGCACCGAATCTGATCTTCATCGCCACGCCCAACAACCCGACCGGCAACCTGGCGGATCGCGAACGGCTCGAGCGCTTGATTCAAGCGGCACCGAGCTCATTGGTCGTGATCGACGAAGCGTACATTCCCTACTCGGATCGCGATCAGCTGGACTTGTATCGTCGCTACGAAAACGTGGCGATCATGCGCACGCTGTCGAAGGTCGGCTTTGCCGCGCTGCGCGTGGGCTGGCTGATCGCGCGCCCCACGTTGCTCGCCGAAATCGACAAGGTTCGGTTGCCGTACAACATGAACGCGCCGGCCCAGGCGCTGGGCGCGCTGGCCGTCACCGAACTCAGGTCGGAGATTCGCAGCATCGTGTCCTACGTGGTCGCGGAACGCGAGCGGCTGAGCGCCGCGCTGGGCGCGCTGCCCGGCATCACCGTCACGCCCAGCCAAGCCAATTTCCTCTGGTTCCGCAGTGAGCGCCCGGCCGTCGAGCTGTTCGAGGGTTTGAAGGCACGCGGGGTGCTCGCTCGCAGTTTTCATCAGCGCGGTGGCAGGCTCGCCCATCAACTGCGCGTCACGGTCGGCACGCGCGAGGAGAACGACCGCTTTCTCAGTTGCCTGCGCGAGCTCTCGTGATCCAGAGGCCCGCATCATTTACGAGAGCACTCGACGACGCGCTACGCACGGTGAGCGTGGCGCTTGCGATTTCATGCTGTGCGAGTTGCACCGCCGGCTCGAACGGAGTCACCCGCATGGCCGACGGAGTTCGCTACGAAGGCCGCTTCATCAACCCGGAGGCATACGCCGCCTATCTCCTGGGCGTCGAGCAAGAAGCCCGCGGCAACTTCAACGAGGCGCTGCGCACCTATTTGGAAGCCCACACGGAGGACCCGGACAGCCCGGAAATTTGGGCAAGAATCGGCGCCGTTCGCTGCTTTTCGAGCGCGCCGAAGGCTGGCCCTGCGGCGGCCCGCGCCGCCTTCGAACGCGGACTCCAGCTCGACCCTGCCTACCCTGGAAACTACTTGGAGCGCGCACGCTGCGCGGAGCGCGCGGGCGACCTTCCGAGCGCACTGCGAGACGCTATCGCTGCCGTCGCGCGCCGCCCTCAGGACGAACCCGCCAACTTGCTCGTTGCGCGCGTGCTCTCGGCGCTGGGTCAGCGTGCCGAAGCGCGCGCCTGGCTCGAGGCCTATCGCAGCTACTCCTCGCCCACCAGCGAAGGCGAGCGCGCCCTGGAGAGTGCACGCAATCCAGGGTCGAGGCCCGCGCCCGCAGCGCGCGACCTCAGCACCGGCTCCTCTTCCACGCGCTCGGGCGCGTTCGCCGAACTGCGTTCGGGGCGAACCGAGCGCGCGCGTCAGCAAGCTCGGATTGAGCTCGAGGCCGATCCGACCAACACGGACGCTTGGATTGCGATCTTGGTCGCCTGCGACGCGCTGCATGACGACGCGTGCTTCGAGTCGACGCTGGCGCGTCTGCAAACGCCGAGCCTATCGCCCAGCGGCACCGCGCTCGGCTACCTGCGCGAGCTTCTGGCACGTCGCGCTGGCGTGCCGGTCAGCTTCTGAACTGCGCTGAAGAACCCCGTGGGGCGCGGGTCAGGGCTTGGACGTAGCCGGCGCGGGCGCAGCGGTTGCCGGCGCAGCAGTGCCGCCGCGTTGAGCGTCCCAGGCCTTGCGATCGAAGGCGAGCGCCAACGGCACGTCGACGAGCTCCCCGGCGTGAACCTCGACCTCTTTTTCGCTCTGCACCATGGTCGCCGGCAAAAGGGCAGACACCCTCACCTTGCCCACTGGGACGTGTGGGATTACGTAGCGCCCGTCGAGGCCGGTTACGGCGTGCGTCGGGAACTTCACCACCAGAACTTCAGCCCGCATGAAGATGCGCATGCTGTCGGTGAGCTGATAGCGCCCCGGATGCTCCGGGTACAAGGGAATCGCGTCGCCGCGCGGCAGCGCCACCAATTGCGCTTTGAGCTTGGCGCCCAAAAGGTCGGGCACATACGGGCGCGAATCGCGGCTGCGCACGTCCAGGCTCTGACCGTACGTGAGCACGTACGTGCGTGAGTTCCAGGCACAGCCATTCGCGTCTGCGAATTGCGAGGGCGTTTCTTCCGGCAAATAGCCGGAATAGCCGGTGACTCCGACGACCACGTCCGCGAGTGCGCGGCCTGCCCCCTCTCGGAACAGCTTGCCGTAGGTGTCCTTGGCGCTCTCGCAATCCGTCGGAATGGCAGCGACCACCTCCGGCATGTCCGGTGCTGGATCGCCGCTCACGGTGATGAGCCCGCTGATCGTGCCAGTCGGACCGGCGTATGGGGCCTCACCCTTTGCGTTCACCGCTTCGCTCACGATCTTGGGATCGATCGGCAGTGACGACGCGATCGGCGCTGGCAGCTTCGCGCTACCGACGCTGACCGCGACCGAGTTCGACTTGCCTTTGCAGCCGCCGAGCGCGAGCGCGCCTGTGAGCGCCAGGCCGAGGCCACCGAGGAAGACTCGATGAGCCATCAGGTGTGAGCGATGCCGGCGGCGGCGGCCACGTCGAGCGAGGAGCCCGGCAGAATACCGAACAACAGCACCAACGCGGCGGCCAGAATCAGAGCGGCGACGACGAACCCCGAGCGCATCGGCGTGGCGATCGGCGCGCCCGGTTCAGGCTCGCGCATGTACATGTAGACCATGACGCGCAGGTAGTAGTAAGCGCCGATCACGCTGTTCAGTAGGCCGATCACCGCCAGCACGTTGAGCTGCGAATCGACCGCTGCGCTGAACACGTACAGCTTGCCGAAGAAGCCGGCACTCGGCGGCACACCGGCCAACGACAACAGGAAGAACGAGAACGCCAAGGCCGCCGCCGGATGACGCTTGCCGAGACCAGCGAGGTCTTCGTAACTCACCGCTTCAGCGCCGCGTCGACCGCACAAGATCAGCGCGCCGAACGCGCCCACGGTCGAAACCGTGTAGGTGAGCATGTAGAAGAGCACGCTGGAGGTGCCCTGCGCCGACCCCATCGCCGCGACGACGCCGACCAAGGCGTAGCCGGCGTGCGCGATCGACGAGTAAGCCAACATGCGCTTCACCGATTCTTGACGACCGGCGATCACGTTGGCGACGACCATGCTCAGCACGGCCAACCACGCCAAGACCTGCGGCCAACCGGTGCCCCAGCTCATCAAGCGTGGGTCGCCGAAACCGACCACTAGGATGCGCAAGAGCACGGCGAAGGCCGCGCTCTTCACGGCCACGGCCATGTACGTCGTGGTCGGGGTGGGTGCGCCCTCGTACGCATCCGGCGTCCACATGTGGAACGGCACCGCGCTGATCTTGAACGCCAAGCCCGCCACCACCAACGCCAGCGCGATCAAGATCGTGGGCGCGTTGACGAAGCTACCCGCTTTGCCAATCGTGCCAATCGCTCGACCGATGCTCACGAAGTCGGTGTGCCCGGTGGCGCCGTACAGCAACGCACCACCCATCAGGGTGAGCGCCGCCGCAAAGCTGCCGAGCAAGAAGTACTTGAGCGAAGCTTCGCTCGCGCGCAGGTTGCCGCGGCGCAGCCCGATCATGCAGTAGACGCCCAAGGACATCGTTTCCAAAGCTACGAAAAAGCTGAGGAAATCACCGGAGGCCGCGAGCGCCATCGCGCCCACGGTGCTGAACACCAAGAGCGGAAAGAACTC
>Ga0134124_10004485_pt1 | contig 11208 bp, 14 predicted proteins | sample KB304_FD_96880 | JGI IMG/M metagenome (GOLD analysis project Ga0134124, IMG submission 96880) | Terrestrial soil microbial communities without Nitrogen fertilizer from Kellogg Biological Station, Michigan, USA - KB3-0-4 | ecosystem: Environmental > Terrestrial > Soil > Unclassified ... | reverse complement strand
TTCTTTTTCATTTATTCCCTTTCGCCACGAATAAGAAAGCAGTTTGTGAGGAATGATTTCCAATACCTGGCAATAAGCATTGTTAGATTTATCACTACCGGGTTTAGGGCCGCTTGTAAACTGAAATTTGTGCCCGGCAACAGGTTTGAAGTCGTTTTTCGTCAACCACTGTTCAATGAGTTCGGGCCTGGTGAGGTATTCCCAAACTTCCTCTGGCGATTGTTTAAACTGCCAGGTCTGTTTTATTTTCTTTTCCATAAAGAGTAACTTTAAAGTTACTCAAATATATGGGTAACTTTTGAGTTACGCAAGTATTTTTTTAGTAAAAAGACGATCTAAAAACTATTCAGGGAAAGCCAGGATTTGAGTCTGTCTGCCATCACAAAACAGAAAATTTCATTGACTCAATCAAGAATATAAAAAACACAATAGGATTTCAATGAAAATCAGTGGTTCAAGAATTCCATTGAGACAGGTTTATGCGTAAATTTAAATATTGACAGTCATTGTAAACAGACATTACGGTTCAAAGAAAAAAACAACACGCTATATGGGGTTATTTGACAAAATATTTGGTGGAACAAAGCAGGGCTCAAATAGTGAGCCACCTAAAAACATCAACTTTACATCGTCGGACAAATTAATGGACGAAGAGCAGTTCTGGAGGATAATAAAGACGACTAAAGACAAATCAGATGATGATTTTGAGCAACAGCAAGATGAGTTAGCAAATGAACTTCGCAAATTGTCGCCTGAAGACATTATTTTGTTTGGTAACAGATTTAGGTATTTCAGAGGTCAGGCAAACACTTGGGAACTTTGGGGAGCAATTTATGTTATTCACGGTGGTTGCAGTGATGACAGTTTTAATGATTTTAGAGAATGGGTAATCGGACAAGGCAAAGATTTCTACTACAAAACAATTAAAGACCCTGAAACACTTGTTGAGGTTGACACAAGCAAAATTGAAGAAATTGAATGGGAAGGGTTGGGCTATGTTCCCTCAACTGTTTTCGAAGAAATTACAGGACAAAAAATGCCATATCTTTTTAAAGAAAACATAGAAGTAACAGGTAACGAATGGGTAGAAGAAAGTGATGACCTAAGAAATATGTTCCCTAAACTTTATGCTAAATATCCCGACAACATTTAGACGAAAACAATGAACAGCGAACATGAGGTTTTCTGCAATGCCGAAGTTGATTTGTAATTAATGGAACGTTGCTTTTAGGAATTGGATTCCTAATTTTCTTTTTAAACCTTACCCAGTATTTTGTCCAAAAGATGAAAGTTAGAGATGGCCTCACGTGCATACAAAATGAGATCGACAGTTACCTGAAGAAGAACTCTCCATAAGATCACTCGATCAAATTATTCTTCACAGCAAAAAAAACAAGTCCGGCAGTATTCTTGCTGCCAAATCTTTCCATCAGCCGGTCTTTGATCGCTTCAACCGTTCTTGGGCTGATCTCCATTTTCTGTGCAATTTCCTGGGCGGTAAATTCCATGCATATATAACGCAGAACATCTTTTTCCTTATCGCTGAGTGTGATCTCGTTGTTTAAAGAAGGAACAACTTTTTGGCGGGCATGGGAGCGTTTTAGTAAGATACGGTTCACAAAATTGTTGAGATAATATCCTTTCTCATAAACTTCCATAACGGCCCTGCGGATCTCCATCGGCTCTGCATTCTTCAGCAAATAACCATTGGCGCCGTTTTCCATCAGGTGATAAACAAAGCGTTCGTCTTCATACATGCTCAGCACCACGATGTAGATATGAGGATAAAGTTTGCTGACCGCTTTTGTAGTCTCAATTCCATCTTTACCCGGCATCCGCAGATCCATCAGTATAACATCCGGTTGCGCCTCTTCCAGACCTTTCAGCAATTCATCACCATTATCCGCCTCCAAAACGAATTTGATATTTGTGTAGGGACGCAATGAAAGTATCACCCCTTTCCGGAAGATCTTGTGATCGTCAGCTATAGCCACTTTAATAATTCCCATAGTGATCAGATAAACGGTAAAATTAGTTATTCATCAGGATTCGAAAGGCTCTGCTTTTGGCAGTTCCATCGTGATCTTATAATATGTTTGCGAAATGTCTTTTTCAAAATTTATATTTCCCTGCACCACACGCAAACGGCTGCTGATATTTTTCAAACCCAGGCCAACGTTGGATTTATTCAGCTTTTCAAAATCCGCCTGCACCAGGCCTCGCCCGTCGTGATGTATGCGCAAATAAAATTTATCGCCGTGAGTGTTTTGCGTGAGATGGATAAAACTTGAATTACTGTGTTTGAGAATATTATTCACCAGCTCCTGCACAATTCTGAATACAACCAATTCTTTTTCGGGTTTCAGCCTGTCGCGGTAATCGTGAAAACGGCTGCTGGCATTTATGGCGCCTGAGCCGCTGATCTTTTGAAAAAGATCGTTGATGGCAGATTCCAGCCCGAAATTCTTGAGCGTTGGTGGCATCAGGCTGTGGCTGATATTACGGATGAGCTGGATGGTGTCGTCAATGATCTGCCTTGCCTGGAAAATAGACTGCAGCTGGCTGGATTTATCCTGGTTGACTAAATTCTCATTCAGGTATAACCGGGCAGTGGCCAGCAGCGGGCCGGCATCGTCGTGGAGATCTGCGGCGAGACGTTGTCTTTCTTCTTCCTGCAATTTTATAGATGCGGTCAGCATCATTTTCTGCTGCTCAATTTCCATCTCCTGCAGTTTTTGCTGGTAGCGGATCACTTTCCGCTGGTGAAAGATGATGAACAGGATCAGGCCGATCACGAGCACAAGCATCCCCAATGTGCCCAAAAAGAGCACGATGGAGATTCCTGGTGTTGTGGCCTGAAGAAAGAACATAAGCGGTGGTATGGGTTAGTAAAAATCTAAGTTTGGTAACACGGTTTTTCGGGCTAGAGATTTTGATTGTTTAAGAAACACGAGGCCCGACGCTACAAAAAATAAATTCTTAACTGTTTCAAAAATAAAAGTAATGAACCAGTACTCTTCCAATTGTTTCCTTGGAATATCATTCCCAAGAATATACATAAAGAAGGAACCGCATAAATAAATGATTATCCCTATAGCGATCCAAAAGAAAAACTGATCATAAATTGGAGTAACTGATTCCTTTAATTGTTCATAAAAAAAATAAAAGGTAAATACAAGGATTAAGATCGTTTCAAATCCTATTGGAAATGTGTCAATCGATTTTTTTGTTTTTTTCAAGTCTGTGATAATCTTTTCCTGTTCCTGAATTTTCAAAGTTAGCGCCTCATTTATTTTTGGCTGACTAATATTATTTCCTATCTGACCAGTCTGTAACTTAAGATTAGCAATCTCTGTTTTTGCTTTTTGAATTTTTTCGTTGGTTATATTTTCCTTGTGAGATTCGGTAATAAAATAACCTATCTGAAAAAGAATAAATGCGATAGATAAAATAATCACATAAACCCTAAAGCGCTTGTTCTTGATATTGGAATTAATGATCAGAACAAAAAAGATATATTCAATGAAGGTGTAAAGGGCAAAATAAAGTCTATTCTTTGGGAACAGATCATCCAAAAACAGAACCCCGAAAAAGAAAAGACTGTAGATGCAAATAATAGTATAAGTCCTTTCAACTTTCAGTTTTGGTAGCTTAATGAAAAAAAGGAGTGGGAGCAGCAGGTAGCTATAAATCAATATGTAAAAAAAGGGGTTTTCGATAGTTGGGATTTTTCCCAAATATAGAAAACCCTTTTAAGAAATTAAAACTTTAGGCGCCTGATAAAGAATAAATTCGGATTTATTCAGTCTCCCACCAGATGTCATTACTATCCGGTATTTGACGATACACTTTAGTCATAGTAGCTCGATTTTACAGTTAGAGTATAAATTGTCTAGGATGTAAAAATTGGCCTTAAACAGGCCTTACTCAATAGGGGGAAGCTTTACACCAAGACATAAATTTGGCTGAAATGCCCTACGGAACTGCATTTCATCGTAAAATTTGCTCGTAATCATACCATAAGAAAGGGTGAGTTTACGATTTAAGTCTAGTAATTTTACTAAGGTAAAACTAACAAAAAACCCCGGGGATTTTAACGATCCACGGGGTTTATCAACAGCTGTGAGTAAGTTATCAGGGCCTATTTATGATAAGTTAAGGCAGCTCAAATAAAGAAGTTGATTGACATTGGATTCTCATTCGTTTTCAAAGGATAATAGAAATTAAATTTTTATGGACGGTTCAAGGACATTGGACGGTTTGAGGTATTTCCTCGTCAATCAACTTGGAGCAAATATAAAACGGGGCATCCCGGCAGAAAAGAGCAATACCGCCCGATTTTGGCCCTTCGGTTTTTACTGGGGCGGCTCTAGGAAGTCAGAATTTTTCTTAGTAATATTACGTGTTGAAACAAGGGATATCCCGTGAATCATTAAAACTAAGCTTTTGAAAACCAGGTCAGAATTCTGATTGGCCGAATGCTGAAATGAATTACATTCGCTTCGATTTTTCCACCTCTTGAATTCACCTGAAAAACCAGACTATGACTGCTCAGCAAATCCGTGTCGCCATCGCCGATGATCATAAAATATTCAGAGATGGCATCAGAATGGCCCTGAAGGATAAAGAATATCTCAAGATCCTCTGGGAAGCAGAAGATGGCAAAGACCTGATGCACAAGCTCAAGCTCAAACAACCCGACGTTCTATTAATGGATATCCGCATGCCGGAAGTGGATGGCATCAACGCTATCGGCATGATCCGCAAAGAATATGAGGACGTCAAGATCATTGTGCTCACGATGTACGACGACCAGGAGATGATCACCAAGATGATGGAAATGGGTTCCAATGCCTATCTCACAAAAACAACCGACCCCGAAGAAATTTACCAGGCCATCATCACTGTCATGAATGATGATTTTTATTTTAATGAGCTGGTGAACAAAGCGGTACTCCTGAAACTGCAGCATAAAAAAACCATCAGGCAATTCTATCCCAACCCCGTTAAATTTTCAGAAAAAGAAATAAAAATTCTCAAGCTCATCGCCGAAGACAAGACCACGGAAGAAATCTCAAAAGAAGTTTTTCTCAGTCCGAGAACGATCGAAACCATCAGGCAGAATATGAAACAAAAGGTCGGAGCGAAAACAATCGCGGGTTTGGTGATGTATGCCATGAGAAATAAATTGCTTGAGTAAATTTGATTATGCAAGCCACAGAAAATATCAACAACAGTTTTTTTAACGGCATCTACAAAGAGATCTGGCGGCAAGTAATACCGGAGGGCCTGACCAAAGCCGAAAACGAATGGCTATTGAATGAAACAAATATTCAGCCGGGTGAAAGATTGCTTGATCTCATGTGCGGTTACGGAAGACATGCTCTCGCCCTGGCAAAAAAAGGAGTCCGAGTAACAGCAGTTGACAACCTTCATGATTATATCGAAGAAATTAAAACGATTTCTCAAAAAGAAGATCTTCCTGTCGACTGTCTTGAGCAAGACGTTTTAAATCTTGATTTGATTGGAGAATATGAGGCAGCCATCTGCATGGGCAACAGCATTTGTTTTTTTGATGCGGAAGATGTCTTGAAAATTTTTCTTGAAGTTTCCAAACATATCAAACCAGGTGGAAAATTCATTATCTGTACCTGGAGATTAAATGAGATCGTGGCAAACGGCTTCAAAGAAAAAGCCTGGTCCTATGTAGGGGAGACAAAATTCCTGGCTGACAGTAAATTCTTATTCCAGCCATCGAGGATTGAGATCAAGAATATTTTTATTTCGACTGATGGTAAGACGGAAGAAAAGACTGCGGTTGACTATCTCTATTCTCTGAACGAAACTGAACAGATGCTGAATCTCGCCGGTTTTGTAATGAAAGAAGTTTGGAGCATTCCCGGTAAGAAAAAGTTTTCCCTCGGCGAACCCAGGGCCTATGTCGTTGCTGAAAAGAAATGAGCCTCAGATATTAACTATCCCATTCTTAATAGCAACCATTGCCAAACCGACCCTGCTTTTTACGTCAAGCTTAATAAACAGCTGATCTCTTAAGTTATCTACTGACCGGGGATTCAAACCCATTTTTTGAGCTACTTCTTTATAAGTGAAATCGGAACAGGCGAGTTTCAAGAATTGCAATTCCTGGTCGGTCAACATCAGGTTTTGCAGGTTATTCTTATTGGCCGTATTATTTCTAAACAGGTTTACCAGTTTGCCTGTTGTATGATTTGAATAATAATATCCGGCCTGTACGACTGATTGAATAGCAAATTTTAATTCCGAAGGATGAATATCTTTTTTCAAAAAACCTTTTACTCCCGCCTGTAGCAATCGAATTAACGATAGTTCCGCATCATACATTGTCAGCATTAAAACTTGTATTGTAGGATAGTTTTGCTGTAAGAATTTTGCAGTTTCATATCCGTCCATCACAGGCATATTCAGATCAACAATCGCCACATCAGGAAAGCATCCTTTTTGAAGATAGTCAATCAGTTCTTTACCATTGTTAGATTCGTGAATAACCTTGCAGTTGCCGAAATTGTCAATCAAAGATGCTAATGCATTTCTCAACAATATATGATCGTCGGCTAAAGCAACTTTAATATTGGTGGAAATTTCCGGCATATTCAATATGGTATTGAAACAAAAATATTAGTACCCTTACCACACTCGCTATCTATTATGGTTGTCCCATTGAATATAGCAGCTCTTTTGCGAATATTATTCAGACCTGCCTTTGAATAATTATCCGCATCTTGCTCCAGCAATGTTTTTGAAAATCCCTTCCCATTATCAGATATTGATACGTTTACCCGGCTACCATTAAAGTTCAATTTCAATTCCACTAACGTGGCTTTTGCATGTTTAATGATATTGTTTAAAGCTTCCTGAATGATCCTAAAAATAACCAGTTCTTTATTAGAATCCATAAAGACCGGATCACCAGTTACACTAAATTTCAATTGAAAAAAATTCATTTCCCCGATTTTCTCTATTTCTCTTTCAAGCCCTTTTATCAATCCTTGATTTATGATGAGCTCAGAGTTCATGCTTTTGGAAATATCACTAAGATCGATAATCGCTTTAGTTATCTGCTCTAAAGAAAACTCGACTTTACCTTTAACTTTAGTTAGTTGAGTCCATTGTATAGTGTTGAGATTCAGTTTAGCTAGTGTCAATGAAAGACTTATATTATCATGGATCTCTCTAGAAATCTTTTGAAAAGTGTTTTCCTGCATTTCCACTTGAGTTTGTAATAGATTTTTTTCATAATCAAGTTTCAAAGAATCCAAATTTTGCTGATAAGCTAATTGTCTTCTCTGATAAACATAAATGAGCACAATAACCAATGTCGCCAAACATAAGATTAAGCCAGTTGTTAATATTAAAAAAAGGGTCAAATGGTCTTTACCGGTTTGCATAAGTATGCTCTTATTAACATTACAGAGAGCAATGAGTAAAAAATATAAAATAAAGCGTAAAATTCAATTTCCAAATCAAAATAATTCTTCACAAGATAATTTTCCAATAATGAATACGGTAATGTACAAGAAAGGAAAAAAAATAAGCCGGTCGAGACCCAAAAGGATGGCTCATTTAGTAAGACTAGGACAGGAGGTGATTTGAAAAGCTCAAAATAATATAGCAAACAAAAAATCAAAAGGATTATTGCTTCAATAGTATATGTAATATTCAATGTCCTATATGAAATATCTCTAAAAATTAAAGGTTCTTTGATTATCGTTAAGATGAAAAACAAAACAAATAATCCTGTTAATATCTTAATTATTTTTCCCCTAAAAGCGCTTTTTATCAATTTGCGGAAAAAATCCGAAAAAATGCATAATTCAATTAAGGTAAAAAAATGATCAACTAGACGATCAATTCGAACATTTTTTTTTCTGGTTTCGAAATCAAATAAAAAAAAATATAAATCACCAATTAGATGAACCATTATCAAACTGGCAATATAAAATGGGAAAGTCTTTAGTAATCTATGGTTACTTCTATTTTTTAGAGAAAAAAATAATGTGATTATGAGAATACAAACTAATATCGGTCTAGAATAAAATGTACGCGCCCAACTGTTTAATACTCTTTGCATAACCTAATCTACACTTTTTTGTAAAAATTCTGGCGCAGAAAAACCCCAGAAAAAATTGTTTTTTTCCCATAATTGCAAAATAACTGGGCTGCAATTTTGAGGACAAAATTCTTCAAAGGAATTAGTTGACAAAAGTGAAATACACCAAGGGGCTATTAATCTACCAGTTAGAGTCCTCTCTTTTTTTAATAATTGATGGCCCCTTTCCCGACCTGATCGGTGGCACAAATAATTGCATTCACGAGAATGATAAATACCTTCTTCTCCGGTTGAATGAAATTTCAAATGCGCAATCATAATTCCTGGCAACACTATAAGATAAAAAAAGCCCTGCAAAAACAGGGCTCGAGCTACAATGATTAATGGTTCAACTAAGATCACAGGAGGATTAAGCTCTGATTAGTAGTTGGACTAAAGCTAGGCTCATCTTTGTTACCCGGCAACCGTAGTAATACGGTTTTTTTATAGGTGAAAATTTATAGTTTATACATGCCGTTTTTTATTGCGAAAACAACAATACCGGCCGTGTTCTTTGCATTTATTTTTTCTAAAATTTTTTCCCTGTAACCTTCAATCGTCCTGATGCTTAAGTGCAACTCATCGGCCATTTGCTTATTCGAATATTCCTCGCAGATCAGTTTTATTACTTCTTTTTCCTTCTCGGTAAACTCCGGTTTTGCCGGGGTTTTGTAATTAGTGAACCTGCTTTTGCCAATGATCTTTGCGAGTTTGACGGTGGTGTGGTTACAGAAATAATTTTCGCCTTTATAAATCGCTTTTATAGCCGAAATGATCTCATGTTTGTGTGCATTCTTTATAAGGTATCCTTTAGCACCGGCGTCAAGCATGTCTATTAATAAGTTCTCATCATCGAACATCGTCAATGCGATGATGCCAATTTCAGGATAGTTTAAAAGAATTTCTTTTGTGGCTTCGATACCGTCGGCGATGGGCATTTTTATATCTGTTAAAATAACATCGGGATGAGTTGCACCCGTTGTTTTAACAAGCTCCCGCCCATTGTCAGCCTGGCCGGCCAATTCAATGTCTTTTTGTTTTTTAAAAAGCGTTTCCAGTCCTTCCCGGAAAATCTCGTGGTCGTCAGCAATCACGACCCTGATGGGTGAATAAATTTCATTGGGCATTGTTTTCGTCTCTTAAATTGGTATTTCAAAAATATATCTTAAACCTTTTCCCGGCTTTGTTTCCAGAAACATTTCTCCGCTCATAATTTCGGTACGGCTTAAAAGATTCCGGAGACCAAGCCCGGATTTTTTGCCTGCAACATCTGACTGGTCAAACCCGATACCATTGTCCCCGGTTTCTAAAACAATTTTGTCGTTTTTGGTGTTGATCTTAATATTCAGTTCGCTTGCTTTCGCATGTTTGATCGTATTATGAATGATCTCCTGCACTATCCTGTAAATATGGATCGTTTTTTCCTGTTTGATTTCCGGCAAGACGGAGGATTCAAATGAAATGACCAGGCCGTTTTTTGTTTTTAGTTTAGCGATCGATTCTTCAATAGCAGGGATCAAACCTTTTCTCTGCAGGGTTGTCGGCAAAAGGTCGTTCGAAATTTCCCGCATGCGGTTCATGATATCATCGATATGCTGGTTGATCTTTCCTAATTGAACCTGGTCTTCTTCAGACTCAATATCCAGGCAATTCATTTTTAATTTAACGGATGAAAGCAGGGGACCCAACTCGTCATGCAGGTCAGCAGCCATCCGTCCTCTTTCTTTTTCCAGTGTAGTGATCTCTGCCTGTATTTTAGATCTGTATAACTGCTGGTTTCTCCGGTGATGCCTCATCAGTGAAACAAAAAAATAAATAATGATGATGCCGATAATAACGCCACCGATTATGAGGGCAGTAAAAATCGTTGTTTCTTTTTCATCCATATTATTGCAAATGCATAAACCAGGTTAGAAAATAAATTAATCCAGGCATGAACCTGGTAAACATCCGTTTGGAATTCTTCGCTATCATTCACTCCATAGACCCAGAACAGTTCCAGGAGAATTTTATAGGTGAAATACAAAACAATTGCCGAGCATATTAAGAAAATGGGGTTTACCAGGATATTTTTCCTGTCCCGCACAATGATCTCATTGATCTCGTTAACGGCTAATAATACCAAAATAAATGAATAGGTAATTCTAAAATAAGAATTAGTATAGGCGATTTTACTTATAATAAAATTTTCAATGACCCATACAGAGATAAATATGATACCAATCGTCCAGAAGAGAATTCTTTTATTTATAAAACTCCCCCAATTTTTAAATTGTACTAGCAACAGTAAGGATTCGAGTAATACATAAATGTTGTTATTGACTGAATTTGATTTTCCAGAGGTGATAAGATAGTGACTGAGCGCTTCATTTAAGCAGGCCAGGATGACAAGAAAAATGAACGGATAGTAGCTTGAATTGATCCTTTTAAACCGGAATAAAATGATCACGCAGGCAATCCAAATACTTTGACTTGCTAAAACAGTAAATTGAAAACCCATTTCTGAATTAACTATTTAATGATGAACTAGGCGGACATTGCGTGGGACATCTATAACCATCTTCTGCGATCAACTCTGTGCCACTGGTCAAAATATCTTCATCATGTGAATCCACTCCCACAACAACAATCTTTACTTTATAATTAGTGTCCATGCCAAGATACACACGAATTTTTTCACAACCTGTTTGCGCAAGCAGATCGTCTAATACACTCCGATCAAATGTTTCGCAAATAGGTAAAGTCCCCACGCCCCTGTAGGCAGTGGCTAAAATATTCTCTTTGTTCGATCTGAAATCACTGGTAAGAATAATAGCATCATGGAGGCTGATAAACTGGCTCATAATAGGTGGTTTTTTAGGTGAAAAAAATGGAGCCAGAAAGGTCTTAACTGAAGGGGTAATATTTAACCGTAGTACTACGGTTTTTTAATCCGTAGTTTAGGCAACCGGATAATTAAGTCGCAAAACCAACATTAATCCCGGGCGGAATAAAAATCATTATGAACCGGGTTGTCGCTGCACTATTGGTGAATCATTTTCCTCCTGCTGCTTTTTGCAAAGCAGCGATATCAATTTTTT
>Ga0134124_10004483_pt1 | contig 11210 bp, 14 predicted proteins | sample KB304_FD_96880 | JGI IMG/M metagenome (GOLD analysis project Ga0134124, IMG submission 96880) | Terrestrial soil microbial communities without Nitrogen fertilizer from Kellogg Biological Station, Michigan, USA - KB3-0-4 | ecosystem: Environmental > Terrestrial > Soil > Unclassified ... | reverse complement strand
GGCGATTCTCGTCGCGCACGTCACCGATCAGCTCGCCGTTGCCGTTCTGATGGCGCGGGGTGCCCAGGTGCAGGCCGAGGCCCCAGTAGAGGATCCGCAGCTCGTCCTCGGTGTAGCGTTCGACCGGGACCCCGCGCAGCAGCACCAAGCCACGTCCGTGCTCGAGCGCATCGCTCACCTCGGCCAGCGTGCGATCGAGCCGCGGGATCGCGAAGTCGTCGCGGGTCATCGCCGGCCAGCCGATCCCGCGCCGCTGCACGGCACGCAGCGCGGCGTCCAGCTCGTCGACCTCGGCCGCCGCGAGGGGTCGGATCCAGTCCGTGGAGTGCCGCAGGTCCTCCCCGGTCCACACCATCGGGCCGGTGAGCGGCTGCGCGATCGTCGCGCTCATGCGCCGGACTCCTTGAGGAGGGTCTTGGCCACGTCCTCGATCGACGGCGCGGCGGCCGCGTCCTTGTAGATCGCCATCCGCCGGTAGAGCTCGCTGGCCGCGCGATGGAAGCCGTCGGGCAATCCGGCCGCATCGAACGTCGCCGCGATCTCGTCCATCTCGCCGACCCACCGCCACGCCTTGCGCGCGGTGCCCTTCGCGGCGTTCTCCGAGCGCTTGGGCAGGTCGGGCTGCGAGCGGTGCCACTCGGCCAGCAGCGCCTCGTCGACGCCCTCGGCGGTGGCCAGCGCCCGCACCGCCATGATCAGCGCCTGCGAGCCCTTGGTCCACGCCGCGTACGACATCTTGATGGCCGAGGCCGCGGTGAGGTCGCCGGCCAGCACGATGGCCTCGAGCGGGCCGCCGGCGAAGAGCGCCTTCACGCGCTCGGCGGCCGCACCCGAGAGATAGAGCCGGGTCGTGCCGGGCTTGTCGGGCGGCGGGCCGATGATGCCGCCGTCCACGTAGGTGGCGCCGGCTGCTTCGACGGTCTTCGCGATGGCGCGCGAGGTGGCCGGCGCCACCGCGTTGCCGTCCACGTAGAGACCGCGGAAGCGATGGCCCGCCACCGAGCGGGCGACGTCGAGCGCGGCGTGCGGGGGGCAGACGGACAGCACGACGTCGCTGGCGCCGACGAGCGCGGCGACCGTGCCGGCATCCTCGAGCCCGGCCGCGGCGGCCCGCCTCGCGGTGTCGGCGCCACGGCCCTGGGAGGCCCACAGCACCCGCTGCCCGCTCGTGCGGCCGGAGGCTCCCACCGACGCGCCCATCTCACCCGGATGCAGCAACCCGATCGTCGTCATTCCCTGCCCTCCTCGGCTGGAAGATTCTACGCCTTCCCGGGCTCGATCTCCCGCACGAGGGCCTCGATCTCGGCCACCACCGCGTCGCGTGCGGACGCCGGCATGCCGGCGACGGCGAACGCGTTGGCCTGCAGGCGCGCGACGTCGGACATCGAGAAGCCGAGATCGTCGACCAGCGAGGCGATTTCCTGACTGAGCGTACGGCCGAAGACCGTCGGGTCGTCGGTGTTGACGGTCACCGGGACTCCCCGCCGGTGGAGCCGATGGATGGGGTGCCCGGCCAGGTCGCGGATGACTCGCAGCCGGATGTTGGACCACGGGCACACGTCCAGCGTGATCGCCTCCGCGACCAGGCGATCCACCAGTGCGGGATCCTCCATCGCGCGCACCCCGTGCTCGATGCGGCGCACGCCGAGCAGGTCGAGCACCCTCACGACCGACGCCGGTCCCAGCAGCTCCCCGGCGTGCGCCTTGGTGGCCAATCCCCGGCGGCGCGCCTCGGCGAAGGCGTCCACGAACACGTCGACGCTCTGCACCGTCTCGTCGCCGTGCAGGCTGATGCCGTCCAGCATCGGCGCGTCCAGCACCGTCCTCACCACCTGGGGTGGGGTGCGCTCGGGCTTGTGCTGGGAAAACGCGGCGAAGATGCGCGCGCTCAGGCCGGGCGGCGCCGCCGCTTTCATCGCGGCGACCACGTCGGCGACCACGAGAGACTTGTCGAGCACCCGCACGATGTCGAACGAGATCTCGACGTAGCGGACGTTCTGCGCGACGAGGTCGCGGAAGATGGCTCCGGCCACGGCGCCGTAGGCGGGCGCGTCGACCAGGCAGCGCATGCACGTCTGGACCGCGGCCCGGAACTCCATGAAATCGGCGAAGCGATAGCCGTCGGCCCACCACGGGGGGCGCGCCGGCCCGTCGCCCGCATGCGCGCGCACCATGGCCCACGGCACCGCACCTTCCAGGTGCAGGTGCAGCTCGGCCTTGGGCAGGGCCTGGACGAACTCACGCGTCAGCATGGTTTGACCCGCGCGCGAGTTGCGACTACCGTGTGACCGCTGCGCACTCCGTTCGAGAGGAGCCGTCGCAATGGCCGACTGGACGCCGCCCACGCAGGACCGCCTCGAAGGATACTTCAAAGAGCTGAACAACTGGGGCCGCTGGGGCAACGACGACCAGCGCGGCACCGCGAACCTGATCACCGCGGCCAAGCGCGCCCAGGCCCAGGCGCTGATCCGCACCGGGCGGACCGTCTCGCTGGCGCGCGACATCGGGCCGCAGCCGGCCATCATGTACAACGTCACCTTCCCGTCCCCCCGCGAGCGCGCCGACGTGGTCCTCGATCGCTTCGACCTCGTCTACCACGGCTTCACGATCACCCACATCGACGCGCTCTGCCACGTGGCCTGGGACGGTGAGCTCTTCAACGGGCGCTCGTTCAAGGACAGCCTCACCGCCGCCGGCGCCACCTGGTGCCCGATCGACGCCTACTTCGACGGCATCACCTCGCGCGGCGTGCTCCTCGACGTCGCCGCCACACGGCCGGAAGGCTACGTGACCGTCGGCAAGCCGGTGACCGGCAAGGAGCTGGACGCGGTGGCCGCGCGCCAGGGCGTGAGGGTCGAGCCGGGCGACGTCGTGGTCGTGCGCAACGGCGACGAGCCGTTCCGCAAGGGCAACCCGGACTGGGTCGCGCGCGTCTCGCCGCACCCGGGCATGCACATCTCGTGTCTGGAGTGGTTCCGCGAGAAGGACATCGCGGCGATCTCGTGGGACATGATGGACGAGCGCCCCACGAACTATCCGGGCTTCGCGATGAGCACGCACCTGGCCATCCCCTTCCTGGGGTTGGTGCTGGTCGACAACACCAATCCCGAGCGGCTGGCCAAGGCGTGCGCCGAAGAGGGACGCTACGAGTTCCTCTTCACCGCGATGCCGCTGCGCCTCGTCGGCTCCACCGGCGCCCCGGCGCATCCGATCGCGATCTTCTAGGAACATGGGGGGCTCCGGGCGCCCCCCAAGCCCCCCGGGGCGCTCGGGGCGCTCGGGGCACCCCGGCGAAGCCGTGGCGCCCCTCGACGATGCGGTCGGTTCCCCGGCTGGGAGTCGTCCGGGTCGCGCGACGTTCTCGGCACTGTGCGCGAGCCTGGTCGGCATCGGGCTCGCGCGCTTCGCCTATACCCCGCTGCTGCCGGCGCTGATCGGCGCCGGCTGGTTCGCGCCGTCGGCCGCCGCCTATCTCGGCGCCGCCAACCTCGCCGGCTATCTCGCCGGCGCGCTGCTGGCCCCCTCGCTGGCCGCGCGCGTTCGCCCCGTCCTCGTCCTGCGAGCCATGATGGCGCTGACCACGGCCGCCTTCTTCGCCTGCGCGGCCCCGCTGTCGTTCGCCTGGTACTTCGTCTGGCGCCTCGCCGCCGGAGCGGCCGGCGGCGCGCTGATGGCGCTGGCCGCACCCACGGTGCTCCCGCACGTGCCGCCCGCCCGGCGCGGCGTCGCCGGCGGCGTGATCTTCACCGGGGTCGGCCTCGGCATCGCCGCCTCCGGCACCGTCGTGCCACTGCTGCTGCGCTGGGGCCTCGTGCAGACGTGGTGCGGTCTCGGCGCGATCGCGGTGGTGCTCACCGCCCTGGCGTGGAACGGCTGGCCCCGCGAGCCCGTGCGCGCGAGCGCGACCACCGCGAGCGCCCCCGCGCGCGCTCACACCGGCGTCGCCGTGCGAGCCCTGTACGTCGAGTACGCGCTCAACGCGGTCGGTCTCGTCCCGCACATGGTCTTCCTCGTGGACTTCGTCGCCCGCGGCCTCGGCCAGGGTCTGGCCGCCGGCGGCCGCTACTGGGTCGTCTTCGGTGTGGGCGCGATGCTGGGGCCGGTGCTGGCCGGTCACCTCGCCGACCGCATCGGCTTCCGGGCCGCCGTGCGGCTGGCGTTCCTGATCCAGGCGGGCGCGGTGGGCGTGCTCGCGCTCACGGCGAGCCCGGGCTGGTTGATCGTGTCGAGCTTCATCGTCGGCGCGTTCGTCCCCGGCATCGTGCCGCTCGTGCTGGGGCGCGCGCACGAGCTCGTGGCGCCCGACGCGGCGACGCGGACGGCGGCGTGGAGCCGGGCCACCGCCGCCTTCGCGCTCGGCCTGGCCGTCGCCGGCTACGGCGTGTCGTTCGTGTACGCGCGGACGGGCGACTATGCCACGCTGTTCGCGCTGGGCGCCGGCGCCATCCTCCTGGCGCTGGTCATCGATCTCGCGTTCGGACGCACCGGCTCCTAGTCGATCAAACGCGGGCGAGCGCGGCGCCCCGGCGGGCGACCCCCATCGGGGCGGAGGCGACACCAACCGTGGGGCCGATCATCAGAACGGACGGTGGCTCGATGCGCGCCTGGCGCGCATGCTCGGCCACGTCTCCGAGCCGGGCCGCCACGATTCGCTCGTCGGGAAGCCGCAGCGCTCGACGATCAACGCCGGCTCCCGCGCGTCGCGGCCGAGGGCCGTCAGCGTCGCCGTGATCGGCCCCAGCGCGTCGACGCTCACGTAGAACACGAGCGTGCCCTCGGCGCGCGCCAGCAGCTCCCAGTCGAGCGCGGGCACCGCTCCCGGGGCATCGTTGCCGGCCGCGAAGACCAGCGTGGAGGCGCGCCCGCGCTCGGCGAGCGAGATCCCGACCCGGGCCGCCGCGGCGAGCGCGGCAGTGACGCCGGGCACGATCTCGAAGCCGATCCCCGCCCCCCGGACGGCCTCGACCTCCTCTGCGAGTCGCGCGAACACCCCGGGATCACCATTCTCCAGACGGACGACCCGCCCCCGGCGGCGGGCCCGATCGATGAGCAGGCGGTTGATCTCGGGCTGGGCCAGGCCGTGCCGGGCCGGTCCCTTGCCGGCGTCGATCAACTCGACGTCGGCCCGCGCGTGCTCCAGCAGCTCGGGGGCGATCAGGCGATCGTGGACGATCACCGCGGCGTCGCGCAGCCGGCGCAGACCCTTGAGCGTGATCAAGTCGGCCTCGCCGGGCCCGGCGCCGACGAACGATACGAACGGCAGGTCGCTCACGGTTCGGCGTCCTTTCGGCCCCGTGGTGAAGTGCAGCAGCCGTGCCACCAATGGCGCGCGCCGCGGGAGGAGCGTCGATCAAGCGTGGAGCGGAGTTGGGGTGATGGAGAGCGCCTGGCTCGTTACCCAGAGCTGCCGAATTTACCGGCAGCGGCTGCGGACTGCTGGTTCCGGCGGCAGCGACCGCTTCAGTGCGTGGGCGGCGCCGCCGCCAGCCCGATGCGGCGACCGGCCTGCGGCGGCCGGGGCAGCACGTCGTGCGCCGCCTGGATGCGCGCCAGCCGTGCGACGACCTCGGGAGCCATGGGGCCGCCGCGCCGCGTGGCCAGGTGCACGTGCAGCGACATCAGCTCGTTGGTCGCGGCCAGGTAGCCCTCGCTCGCGTGGTACATCGCGTGGATGTAGTGCACGCGCTTGGCGTCGTGGCCGAGCAGCAGCGTCGTGAAGCGCAGCGGCTCGCCGCGCCGGACCTCACGGTGGTAGGTGACGTGCGCCTCCAGGCAGAACGTCGTCACCTGGTGGGCGCGCCGGTGCGCCTCGTCCAGTCCCACCCAGGCCAGGAACGCGTCGGTGGCGAAGTCGAAGACCACGACGTAGTAGCCCATGTTCATGTGGCCGTTGTGGTCGATCCACTCGGGACGGACGACGTCGCGGTATTCGTCGAAGGGCGCGGCCAGGTCGGTCACGGTGGTCAGCGGCGGTCGAGCGCGCAGGAGATCCGCATGCGGTTGCTGGCGACCCACGCGTAGAGGCGGCGGGCGATCGGCCGGATGCCGGGCAGCGCGAAGACGCCGGCCACCCAGCCCCAGCCGCGGATCCGGCGCAGGAGCTGCGGCACCGCATCGGCGCCGCTCAGCACGCGCCCGTCGGGGAGCACGAGCTGCATGGCGGTCATGCACGCGTCCTCCGCCACCTGCGGGAAGCGCTGGCGGCGGACACCGGAGCGGCACGGCAGGATCTCCAGGGTGCCGCTCGAGAGGGCCCGGCGCATGATCCAGAGCGCGCTGGCGCGGCACATCGCGCACTCGGCGTCGTAGATCAGCGTGGCGGGCGCTAGCGCTTGCCCCATCGCGCCAGCGAGCGGAAGTACACCTGGAAGCCGAACGCGACGAGCAGCGCCACGACGGCCTGCACGAGGTCCATCGTGTCGCCGCCCGTCAGGTATTTCTGCGTCCGGATCACCGCGTACATCACGAAGAACGCGATGCCGCACAGGATCAGGATCCGGTGCGCGGTGATGAGCTTCACGGCGTCGCCTCAGACGCCGAGCACGGCCTTGACGGCGTCGCGCGTCACCGCCACCAGCCGGTCGACCTCCTTGTCGGTGACGACCAGCGGCGGCGCGAAGTAGACGGTGTCGCCCGGCGCCGGGTGGGCGCCGGCCACCGGCCGCACGCGCGTGATCACGCCGCGCTTCATCATCTCGGCCTGGATGCGCGGCGCGACTTTCTTGTCGGCCGCGAAGTTCTGCTTCGTCGCCTTGTCCTCGACCAGCTCGACCGCGGCCAGCAGGCCCTTGCCGCCGCGGATGTCGCCCGCGTTGGGATGATCCTTGAACGCCTGCTGCAGCCCGGCGTAGAGGCGATCGCCCATCCGGGCGGCGTTCTCCCAGAGGCGCTCGCGCTCCATGATCTCGATGTTCTTCAGCCCGACCGCGCAGCACGTCGGATGGCCCGAGTAGGTGTAGGCGTGCATCCAGCGATCCTCGGGCTTGACGCCGTCGATCGCCTCCTTGATGGCGCGGCTCACCATGATGCCGCCGAGCGGCAGGTACCCGGACGTCACGCCCTTGGCGAACGACCGGATGTCCGGCTTGACGTTCCAGTGGCTGGTGGCGAACCACTTGCCGGTGCGGCAGAACCCGGTGATCACCTCGTCGGCGATGAACAGCACCTCGTGGCGGTCGCAGACCTGCCGCACGAGCGGGAAGTAGTCGTCGGTCGGATAGATGACGCCGCCGCCGCCGTGGATCGGCTCGGCGATGAACGCCGCCACCGTGCCCGGCCCCTCGCGCAGGATCGCCTCCTCCAGCAGCCGCGCGGCCGTCTGGCCGGCCGTCTCACCCGGCTTGCCCTCCTGCACCCGGTACGGATAGCAGGTCGGGATGTGGACGAAGCCCGGCACGCGCGGCTCGAACATCTTCCAGTAGGCGGCCATGCCGGTGGCGCTCATCGCCTGCAGCGTCACGCCGTGGTACGCCTGCTGGCGCGCGATGACCTTGACCTTGTCCGGCTTGCCCTTGGCCTTCCAGTAGAACCGCGCGGTCTTGAAGGCGGACTCGTTGGCCTCGGCACCGCCCGTCGAGAAGAAGATGCCGTGCATGTCGGGGGCGAGCTCGACGAGCTTGGAGGCCAGCGAGATGGCCGGGATGCTGGAGGAGCCGACGTAGCCCGAGAAGTAGGCCATCTCCTTCATCTGGGCGGCGGCGGCGTCGGCCAGCTCGGCCCGGCCGTGGCCGACGTTGACGTTCCACAGCCCCGAGAGGCCGTCGATCATCTGGTGGCCGCCGATGTCCTCGATCATGGAGCCACGGCCCCGGACATAGATGACCGGCTCGGCGTTGTCGATCGGGTGATGGAGCGGATGGATCAGGTGATCCTGGTCGGCCTTGATGAGTTCGGCGGCGGTCATCGCCATCGCGTCCTCCCGGGTATAGAGCTCGTCGCGGGCCGCGCGGCCGGAGGCCGGGCGCGGCGGTAGTCGCCGTCGTGGATCGGGGTCGAGCGCTCGCGGGGGCCGCGATAGCGGTAGAGCCAGGCTCGCACCCGGCGGCCGTTGGCGAGCGTGACGATTGCCCGACGCCGCTCGAAATTGTACCCCTCCTCGCGGTCGAGGATCGGCAGAAGTTCAGGATCGTCGAGTCGATAGATCTCGCCGTGCACGCGCCCGGCGCCCTCGATCAGGCCCGGGTAGCGCCCGAGGTCGAGCAGGCGGCCGCGCGCGGTTCCGGTGCCGGCCGCCGTCGCCCCCCGCCCCAGCACCGCGTGCAGCGCGTAGCCGCGCATGAGCGTGCCGTAGGTGAACAGCAGCTCGTTACTTCGCGCGGGCAAGGCGGGTGAGCGCCTCCAGCGTGCGGTCGGTCTGGATCGCGAGGCCGCCGACCTCGACGTAGCGGATGGCCCCGGTGCGGTCGACCACGAAGGTCACGCGCTTGGTGAGGTTCCACGTGTCGTCCCAGACTCCCCACCGCCGCGCCACCCGGCCGTCGGGATCGCTCAGGAGACGGAACGGGAGATTGAGCTGGCGCGTCCAGGCCAGGTTGCGCTCAGGCGGATCGGCGGAGACGCCGACGATCTCGGCGTTCAGCGCGGTGTACTTGGCGTGGTCGTCCCGGAACCGGGAGAATTCGAGGTCTCAGCCGCCGGTGAAGGCCTTGACGTAGAAGGCCAGGACGACGAAGTCGCGCTGCTTGAGCAGGTCGGCGAGGCGGACGGACTGGCCGCGTTGATCGACGAGGGTGGTGTCGGGGGCCGCCGCGCCCGCGGCCAGCGGCTTGTCGTCAGCAGCGCCGGCCGGGTCGGTGGCCAGGAGCAGCAGCGCCGCCAGCACCAGCGCCCGGGTCACGACGCGTCCGGCTCCACCGCCTGCAGCACGGCGTCCAGAAATTGCGCCTCCGGCCGCGCTCCCAAGAACTCCACCCGGTCGTTGATCACGATCTTGGGGACCCCGGAGACGGCATAGGCGCTGGAGAGGTCGGGGAACTCGTTCGCGTCGATCGTCGTCGCCGTCACCCGATCGGAGGCCACCGCCATGTGCTGCGCCAGGCGCACGGCCCGGGGACAGTGGGGTCAGGTGGGGGTGGAGAAGACCTTGATGTGGACGTCGCTGGCCAGCTCGGCCAGCGCGCTCTTCGTCTGCTCCGAGAGCGCAGCCTCGCCGCTCGAGGCCACGATGATCGAGTCGATGAGGTTGCTGAACTCGTAGCCGGACGGGATGCCGAGGAAGCGGATGCCGTAGTCGCGCGCGCCCTCCACCACGATGGCCGGCACCTGGTCGACGCCGTACGCCTCGCTGCGCTCGCGGTCGATGGCCGGGTTCAGCACCTCGACCGAGATCCGGTCGTCGAGCTCGGCCACCTCGCGCACGAGCTGCTCGTTCTGCCGGCAGAGGTCGCCGGCCACGAGCTCCTGCGAGAAGACCACCAGCTTGACGGGGCCCTGGATCCGCTCGAACTCCTTGCGGACCGCTTCCTGGTCGCGCGCGTTCAGAATTGGCATGTCTCGAGTATAGCGACTTGCGCAAGGCGACAGGCGGGCATACGGTGGGCGCCTGGGGGATGCGTCATGAAGCCGTTCGTCATCAATCGCTACGGGCGGATCGTTTTTCCCTACAACTTCTTCCCGGCCCTGGACTTCTCGGTGTTCGAGACGCTCGACCAGTTCGCCTCCGTCATCCGGCGTGACTTCGAGGAGAAGGCGCCCAGCGAGGCCGACATCGTGGCGCGGCTCGAGACCGGGGCCTACAAGGGACGCTACGAGCTGCTGCGCGATCTGGCGCTGGACCTGTTCTGGGTCAATCGCTACCCGTACACGATGTACGACAAGCAGCCGATGCGCTGGCGCGACGTGCCGCGGCAGCGCGACGACGTCTTCCTGCCGATCTTCCGGCCGTGGGAGGGCGCCGAGCCGACGAGGGCGATCGAGAGCGGCTATCGGAACCTGGTGCCGAGCTGGGACGAGGGCACCGAGGACAAGATCTTCCGGATCCTGCTCGACATCTTCCGTCACAAGAAGGGCGCCGGCGCCGAGCTGTCGCCGATCAAGCCCACGGTCGGCGAGATCCTCGCGAGCCCGCGCAACCTCACCTATCACCTGCTCGCCTGGGACCCCGACTATCCCGGCTACGGCTGGGACGACGTCGTCGAGTACTCGCATCGGGTGCCCGAGCTGGAAGCGCTCATGCGCCAGACGATGGTGCTGCACAACGAGTACCGCTGGGACCGGAGCAAGATGCGCCTGATCGAGGTCGGCAAGCTCCACGACGACGACTACGTCGTCGTCTACCGGCCGCGCAACGAGGACATCGGCCAGTTCATCCGGCGCGTGAAGGGCGGGCGTCGCGTGCGCCCCCTGCGGCCGCGGCCGAGCGAGACGCGGGCGCCGGTCGCGCCCTACCCACCCATCGACGTGCGCGCGCGCTTCACCGTCATGCCGAAGCTCGAGGCGCTGGCGGTCTACAAGGGCGAGACGGTCTGCACCAACGAGGACCTGATCCGCAACGCGGCGTACTCCTGGTCGCCGATGACGGCGGTGGAGATCGAGGACAAGACCGGCATCCAGCAGCGCCTGTACACCGCGCTCGACCTCGACCACATCTCGCTGCTGGCGGCCGAGGCGGCGCTGGTCAAGGCCGGCCGGCGGCCGGAGGAGATCGGCGCCGTCATCTTCTGCTCGTGCACCAGCGCCAAGATGATGCCCTCGCTGGCGACCTGGCTGTCCGGCCAGCTGGGGATGTTCCAGACCCACTTCTCGGCGGACATCGTCGCCGCCTGCGCCGGCCTGCCCTTCGGCCTCAGCGAAGCGATCCGGCAGCTCCAGGAAGTGCGACGACCCGTGCTGCTCGTCTGCGCCGAGAAGTTCTCGGACAAGATCGGCACGGTGCGAACCTCGCGCATGATCTTCGGCGACGGCGCCGCCGCGATCGTGGTGGGGCCGGCGCCTGAGGGCGCGGCACCCGACGTGGAGTACTACCAGACCTACGCCAGCGGCCCCATGAGCGAGGTCGACTCGATCATCTGGCCCAACCCGGAGTTCGACAACAACATCACCGTGTTCGGCCCCGAGGTGAAGGCCCTGGTGAAGCGCTACCTGACGCAGATGATCAAGGAACTGCAGGCGCTGCCCCATCCCGACGGCGGCGGCGGCTCGCTGCTCGAGGCGATCGACCTCGTCGTGCCGCACCAGGCCAACAAGACGATGGTGGTCCACTACGCCAAGGC
>Ga0134124_10004482_pt1 | contig 11211 bp, 9 predicted proteins | sample KB304_FD_96880 | JGI IMG/M metagenome (GOLD analysis project Ga0134124, IMG submission 96880) | Terrestrial soil microbial communities without Nitrogen fertilizer from Kellogg Biological Station, Michigan, USA - KB3-0-4 | ecosystem: Environmental > Terrestrial > Soil > Unclassified ... | reverse complement strand
GATTGAACAGCACTTGTTGCAAACGGTCGGCATCCGCCTGCGCGCACAACTCGTCGCTTAACTGGTTTTCCAGCGTCGCCTTTTTCTCTGCGGCGCGGGATTGCAAATCGGCGATGGCCCGCTCGACGGCTTCTCGCAGCGGCACACTCTGCAAGTTCATGACGGCCTGGCCGCTCTCCAGCTTGGAAATGGTCAGCAGGTCTTCGATCAAGTAAGTGAGCCGGTCGGCGTGCGTTTCGATTTTTTGCAGAAAGCGCGAGGCCACTTCGGGATCATTTTTCGCGCCGTCGAGCAGCGTTTCCACAAAGCCCTTAATGAGCGAGAGCGGGGTGCGCAGTTCGTGGCTGACGTTGGCAACGAATTCCCGGCGCGTGTTTTCCAGTTGTTTGATGCGGGTGATGTCGTGGAAAACCAGAATGCTGCCCTGCGGTTTTCCTTCCTGGTCCACGTACACCGAAGCATTGACCTGGAGGCAGCGTGGATCGGCATCGGGAGATTCCAATTCGACACCGAGCACCTGTTCTTCAACGGCCACGTGATCGGCCAATTCCGCCAAGGCAGACCAGCGAAAGGCCTCCGGAATTGTCTGGCCCCGAACATCAGCCTTGAGATTCAACAAGCGGGTCAACGATTGATTGGCCAGTTTGATTTTTCCTGCCTGGTCCAACAGCAACACGCCTTCGACCATGCTGTTGAACAGGGCCTGTTGTTGGGCCTGGGCTTGGGCATAAGCTTGTTGCTGCTGAAGCAGCGCCTGGGCGGTAAATTCTTGTTGGGCGAGCAGCCGCTCGCTGCGCCGTCGCCGTTGGAGCCACCAATAGTCGAGCAGCACAACCGCCACCAGGCCGGCGAAGATCAGAGCAGGCCACATTTCAAGTTTCCTTCATCGTCGGCATCTTGAGCGAAGGGACGTTGTTGGAGCTTTCGATTTGGTTCAAGAGTAAGATGACGATGACGATTAAGAGTAAGATTTTTGATGGCCGTCGCGCGACTGTTTCTCGCTCATACTCTTCTTCTTACTCGTCATCTCTCGGCGTACCGGTCACATTTCAATCCTCGGTGAAACGGTAGCCAACGCCACGAACCGTTTCGAGGTGCCTCGCGGCCGTGCCGAGTTTCTCGCGCACTCGCCGCATGTGGGTATCGACGGTGCGTGTGTCAATCATGGTGTCGTACTCCCAGACGTCCCGCAGGAGTTGATCGCGGGATTGAACCCGCCCGCGCCGCTGTGCCAGCACCGTGACCAATTTGAATTCCGTGGCTGTGAGGTCGATTCGCCGTCCCTTCACCGAAACGTGATGTCCAGGAATATCCACAAACAAATCTCCGAAACGAAGCTGTTCTTTCTTCTCATCCGCTGACTGAAGACGTCGCAACAAGCTCTTTACTCGCAGCACCAACTCACGCGGACTGAAGGGCTTGGTCACGTAATCATCCGCGCCCAGTTCCAAGCCGAGCACGCGGTCGATTTCTGCGGCCTTCGCCGTGAGCATGATGATCGGGATTGCCGCCGTGGTGGCGTCGTGCCGCAACATCTTGCAGACCTCCAGGCCGTCGATTTCCGGCAGCATCAAATCCAGCAGGATCAGGTTCGGCAAGACCGCGAGAGCCTTTTTCAGGGCTTCCTTTCCATCATCGGCGGTGATGACTTCAAACCCTGCGGCTTTCAGGTTGAACTCGATCAATTCGAGCGCATCCGGCTCGTCATCCACCACCAGGATTTTGGGTTTTCGCATAATTGCAACTCCACTGTTTTCTACGCTCGTTACCAGGAATAGTCGAGCATGTTACGAATAGGTGACGATTGCCTGACAAAAAGCGTGCACGAATATTCTGGCGAGCAATCCTCTCGTCTTCGATCTCCAGTCATTCGCCGAGCACGAGCCGAGGTTTTCAGAGCAGGAAAAATCTCGAACAGGCGAGAGCATGTAACATTTGTTGGCCGAGGATTATTTCCGTGCACTCTGTACAAGTTGTGGTAGAAAAGCACCGATATGTTTTCACTACAAAGATTGCTTGGCAAAGAGGACAAATTTTTCGATCTGCTGGAGGCCAGCGCCGAGGAAGCCCGCAGCAGCGCCCAAGGTTTGATTAAACTGGTGAAGCAGCCGGATCAGATGAAATCGCTGGACGAATTGATCGGCCCACGCCGCCGGGAGAAGCAAATCAACACCCAGATCAGCGAAGCGCTCTGCACGACGTTCGTCACCGCGCTGGAACGCGAAGACATCGAGGCGTTGTCCAACGCGCTGTATAAAATCCCCAAAACGGTGGAAAAAATCGGGGAACGAATTCACCTGGCACCGCACTACTTGAAAGGCATCGAGCTGACCAAGCAGGCAACGATGCTGGAGCAAGCAACAGGGACGCTAGTGCTGATGCTGCGGGAATTGCGGCGGGGCGTGAATCTGGAACAAATCCGCGCGCATAACGCGGAGTTGCAGCGGATCGAAGGCGAGGCTGACAAACTCGTGTTGGATCTTCTCAGGGACTTATATTCAGGCGGACACGATCCGATCCGAGTCGTCTTCCTCAAGGACCTTTTCGAGTTGTTGGAAAAAGTGACCGACCGCTGCCGCGACGCCGGAAACGTCATCGGCCACATCGTTTTGAAAAACGCCTGAGCCATAGCCAATGACGTTGCTGTTCTTCGTCATTTTCGTGGCGCTGGTTTTCGAGTACATCAATGGGTTCCACGACACCGCGAATTCCATCGCCACGGTGGTCGGCACGAAAGTATTGACTCCGCGCCAGGCGATTCTCCTGGCGGCCGTGACGAATTTGGTCGGCGCACTCGCCGGCACGGCGGTCGCAACGACAGTTGGCAAGGGGTTGGTCAACACCGACTACGTCACCGGCATGACGATCATTTGCGGCTTGTCCGGCGGCATTGCCTGGAACCTGCTGACGTGGTGGCTTGGGTTGCCATCCAGTTCAAGCCACGCCTTGATCGGCGGATTGTTGGGCGCGACGCTGGCGGCGGCGCACAATGATTGGCACGTCATTGTTTGGGCCGCCCCGTCAGCCGACAAACCGTGGTACGCCTGGAACGGCCTGCTCTACAAAGTCATCATTCCGATGTTCAGTTCGCCGGTGCTGGGCTTCGTAATTGGATTCCTGTTTATGGCGTGTCTGTACTTTGTGGTGAGTTCGCTCAAACCAGGGACCGTCAACGCGGTGTTTGGCAAGCTACAACTTTTGAGCGCCAGCTATATGGGCTTCAGCCACGGCAGCAATGACGCGCAAAAGACGATGGGGATCATCGCGCTGGCGTTGTTCTCGGCGACCAAAGCCGGTGATTTGAAGGATCTCCCCGGATGGCTCAGCTTTTTGCAGACTCCAACGTTTGAAGTCGCGGTCTGGATCAAAGTTGTTTGCGCAGTCACAATGGCTGCGGGCACCGCCGCCGGTGGCTGGCGAATCATCAGGACCCTCGGCCACAAAGTCGTGAGACTTCATCCGGTGCATGGCTTCGCCGCGGAGACGACGGCAGCGACGGTCCTGATGGTAGCGGCGAAATTCGGTATGCCGGTGTCAACGACCCATGCTATCTCGACTTCGATCATGGGTGTCGGAGCAGCGAAGAGCCTCCGCGCGTTGCGCTGGGAGTTGGTCGAGCGAATCGTTTGGACTTGGTTTTTGACCCTGCCGGCCACTGGCGGCTTCGCCTACCTGCTGGTGCGGGCGTGCGAGGCACTGAGGGGGTGAACGTTGAGCCAGTAAGCGCTCAACGAATCACGCTTTATCGTGGCCACACTCATGGTTCTTCAGCGCGATCCATTTGGCGGGCGATGTCGAGTCTTACTTCAGCAGCATGGACGCTGTAACGCTTCAAACCCGCCGGAAAAATGGTTTCGCTGAGATCAAATCTTTTTTCCAGCGCGCGCCTGAAGACTTGTGCCAAACACCATTTCAACAGACCGCGGTTTTCGCGCCGAAATCGCCGAATGGCATTGGCCGATGGAGGATCGTCTCCACACAAGGATCGCACGACGGTTTGTGCCTCGGTTATTTTAACAAGGTAATCAATTGTTCGAGGAACCGCCCCACTTAACGCTCCTTGGATGGCTGCCGCGTCGCAGCTTTGAGCGATATCCTCGGAAGCGAAATTCCCGCTGGCATAGGAATAAGTGAGCAAACACAAAAGCATTTTGGGTCGAAACGCCGGGTTGGCGCGCAGATAGGCGACCAATTCCGGATTGGCCCAATTCAACTGCTCGACTTCCTCGATAGTCCAGGCCAGCAGCGTCTCCTTCCCGACCCAAGGCGTCAGGTCCATCGGCAGACTGAATCTCCGATCCGGCGCAGCGCTGGTTGCACCCGCAATCATCGAGTCTGAAATCATTTTCGTCATAACGTTGTTGTATGTCCAGACGGTTTCAATTATCAACCGCCATCTTAATCTACTATAATTTACGGAAATCATTGTGACAAACGTGCGGCGGAAAAGTTAACTTTCCGGAAACTTGACCATGATCCAAGCTGGAAATATTTCCTCGCCGGTTCAACGCATTTCGACCACCGATTCCTGATTCCGGTCTGCTGACGCGCATGACTCTCATCTTCTTCGTGATTCTCATCGCGCTGGTCTTTGAATACATCAACGGCTTTCACGATACGGCCAACGCGATTGCCACGTCCATATCCACGAAAGTGATGACGCCCACGCAAGCCATCGTAATGTCCGCGGTGTTTAATTTGATCGGGGCCCTGGCCGGCACGGCCGTGGCGAAAACGGTGGGCATCGGGTTGGTCGATTCGCAGTTTGTCACGTTGACGACAGTGTTGTGCGCTTTGCTGGGCGCGATCATCTGGAATTTGGCAACCTGGTGGGTCGGGTTGCCGTCCAGTTCGAGCCACGCGTTGATCGGAGGTTTGTGCGGCGCGGCGCTAGCTTCGGCGCAGACAAACTGGCACGCAATCATCTGGTATCAGCACACCAGATTTGATCCGGTCACCCAGCGGGCAACGGAACTTTCGTTCGGGAAAGCCACCGGGCTGTGGCCGAAAGTTATTTTTCCAATGATCGCTGCGCCGGTCGGTGGAATTGTGATCGGGTTTTTGTTCATGGCGTTACTCTATTTGTTACTGGGACGGTGGAAACCGCAGAGCGTAAATGCCGTTTTCGGCAAGTCCCAACTGCTGAGCGCGGCGTGGATGAGCTTTAGTCACGGCACCAATGACGCTCAAAAAACCATGGGCATTATCACGCTCACGCTGTTCACAGCGACGGCAAAAGGCCAGGCCTTCGCCAACCTGCCCGATTGGTTGAGCTTTTTGCGCACGCCGGAATTTCACATCGCCATGTGGGTGAAAGTTGTGTGCGCTTTCACCATGGCCGCAGGCACCGCGGCGGGCGGGTGGCGGATTATTCGCACAATGGGCCGCCAACTGGTCAAGTTGCAACCCGTCCACGGCTTCGCGGCCCAAACCACCGCAGCAGCGATCATTGAAACAGCTTCCCATTGGGGCATTCCGCTTTCGACGACACACGTCATCTCCAGTTATATCATGGGTGTCGGCTCTGCCCGACGGTTCAACGCCGTCAAGTGGACGGTAGTCGAGCGCATGGTGTGGGCGTGGGTTATGACACTCCCGGTGACAGGGCTGTTGAGTTATTTGGTTTTCAGAATGGTTCAGCTTTTGGGCTGGAGTTAACGAGCCCGCGACTTGCGCGCGGTGAAAAAAGTCCTACACTGGCCGAGTGAAATCATTTATCGCTTTGGTGTTCGGCCTCCTCCTTGGCGCTGCCATTGTTTGGTATTTTGTGGCGGGACAAAAGGACAAGAATGTTCGGCAAGTCCAGGACAGCGTCGCCGTCGGCGCGGAAAAAATGAAGCAAGCGGTCAAACAGGGAATCGATAATTTAAAAACTGAAGACATCAAGGAGGAACTGGAGCGCACCGGAACCGTGGTGCGGCGCAAAGCGGAAAAAGTGGGTGCGGCGATAGCCGATGCGGCGGCCAATGCGAAAATCACCGCGGCCATCAAAACGAAACTCGCTGTCGATTCGCAACTCTCCTCTTTGAAAATCTCAGTCGATACCACCGACGGATTGGTCACCCTTTCCGGTTCGGTTGGGGCTTACGACGAAATCGGTAAAGCCATCCGCATTGCGCTGGAGACCGACGGTGTTCGCCAGGTGGTTTCCACTTTGCAGGTGAAGCCAAGCACCAAACCGAATTGAATTTGGGTCAATAGGAAACTACGCACCGAACCCTTTCGCCCCATTCGCCCTTTCCTTTCCGGCTACCGTCTCCGCAAGCGATAAAACTTTTGACTGGAGAGAACCTCGTTGGTGACGCTGAGCTTGTTCCCATTGACCAGAGGTGTTTGGAGCACCGCTGCCCAATCGGCTTGGCCCAGGGATTGGCTGGATTCCAAAATGAAGTTCGTCCCTGTGGCTGGCCAGGAAAGCGTCAATAGATTTTCCGAACGACTGGCGGAAAGCGCATGCGGAATGTGCCACAGCGAGATGTTCGATGACGGTATGCCGCTTCCGACGCTTTCAAAAACGCCGCTCATGAAAAGCTCGCTACCGGTGGAGGCAAGGCCAATGGCTTGATAGTTGTGCAAAAATTTTACGTCCATTCCGCTTCCCAAGCATGCCCAGTAAGTGCCATCCCATTTTGCGACATCCGCTGACGGAGAATTGCTGGCGAAGCATCCGAAAGTGCCGCAGATGTAGAAATCATCGCCCACAAGAAGCATATCTCTCGGGTAATCAGTGTAAGTTTGCGAGCTAAAATCTGGCACTAGCCTGGCAACATAATTCCAATTAGTGCCCTCCCAGCGCAGAATAGCGGCTGGATTCCATGGCCCATGAGCCTCATCGGTGAGCAAAAAGACTTCACTGCCTTTCAATCGAATCGCGGCAGGAGGAAGAAAAGCGATGCCGCCGTTCGTCGTCCATGCGTTGACGCCCATGGCCGACCATTCGTTGCCGTCCCACTTGGCGACATAATTGGCCGCAACCGAGCCAGCCCTCGAGAACTCGCCGCTTGCAAAAAGGTTGGTTCCATCTGCCGCCAGCGAGATCACGACCCCGTTTACACCATCGCCGAGGTTGGTCCAGGAACTGCCATCCCACATCGCGATGTTCGTCGCGGCGACGCCTCCTGCCGAGGTGAAAATGCCGCCGGCGAAAACCTTGTTTCCTGCTACGGCCAGCGCGTATGCGTAACCATCGAGTCCTGTTCCTAAAGCCGACCAGTTGGTGCCGTCCCACTTGGCAATGTTGTTGGCCGAGATCCCACCATCATGGTTGAAGCCCCCTGCCACGAAAAGATCATTTCCTGCAGCCCCGATACCACCAACACCTCCATCGACGCCCAGTCCGAGGGGGATCCAATTCGTCCCGTCCCACTTCGCAATATTGGCCGCCTCAACTCCCCCAATTCGGGTGAATCTTCCGCCCGCGTAAAGCGTGTGTCCAACGACGACCATCGGCGCAACGATTCCATTGGCTCCAGGGACTCCGAAATTGCGGTCCCAATTTTCATCGCCGGGGGCCGCCAAGATTGCAATTTGAGAGCCGAGATAAACGCTCAATAAAGAAAAACATTTTTGAGTTCGTCGCATCTTCATACAGCACAAATTAAGTGCTTGGCACGAGATCGCAAATGACCGTTTAGCATTTCCATGGTCCGCCGGCGGATTCTTCTAGTTTACGGACTACCGCCGCAAGAAAGCTGCACGGAGAACGCACCAGAACCGCTTACACGTTTGACCACCAGATAAAAAGTGCCGGGAGAAAGCGGCGTGTAATTGAATGATTCGGTGCCACCGGTTCCAGGGAGTGTGGACGAGGCCAATATGACCGGATTGCCCCGCGCATCCGGAGTGCGACTATACAAATAAAAATCAAAGTCCGCACCCCCAGGAACTATCAAAGAAAACGTTTTTGTGCCGACGTTCAGTGAGACGTTAAACCCGCTGGCGCGCTTGTCAAATCTGCCGCTTCCTAACGTATCACTCATGCCCGTCGAACATGGAAGTGTGCGGCGAATACATTCAATCGCCGCATCGACATTGATCATCCCGTAACCTTCATACCGGTCCTTGGGAGCCGCCGCGCGGCCCAGCGTCGGGTCGTTAACTCCGGGACCTGAAGTGGCCGGGTCGTATTCACGGCCTTGGTTAGATTCCGTGGCCGTCGCGCACAGAAGCATCTTGACGAACAGCGGATCGGCGCTGGTGCCAAATTGCCAGGTATGACCGGATTGCTGCCAAGCATCGATCACGAGAGCGGCACAACCAGCCACGAAAGGAGCTGCCATGGAGGTGCCGTAATACAGCGAATAATCATTCAGGCGCTGGTCAGGATAAACATTCATCCAGTCAGAATCATTCGAATCCACTGACATAATACCTCCGTGGTAGTTATCGAGTGGCAGGATTGGCTGGCCAGATCCGCCCGGAGCCATGATGTCCGGCTTGATGAGGTCTTCGTTGGTCGCCGTGTTACCATCACTAAATCCGGTCGTAGTGTATTCGGTCAATTGATTCGTGTTGGAAGCGGCAACCGTCATGGCCAAGCTGGCGCGAGCAGGATCTCCCATATAAGTGGTGTTCGGCCCAGAATTTCCGGCGGCGATGGCTATGAAAACACCCGCGTTTGCCGCTGTATTTACTTTTGCCCGCTGAATCGGATCGTTCACGGAACCACCAAAGCTCATATTGGCAACTTTGATGTTGTTGTTCGCTGCCAGGCTCGCCAAATCATCTAAACCTGGATAGATCGAAGCGCTATTACCGGAGGCATAGGTATCGTCTAAAACCTTGAAACCTGCCCATCGGCAAGCGGGAGCGATGCCGCGTTCTAAATTGAATGTGTCGCCTATTCCAAAATTGTGCCCGTTTAACGCCGTGAGCGTAACGGTGGCAACGTAAAGAGGTGACTCAGTTGGCGGAGGGTTCGCCCCTGGATAGGCAAACGTCTCAAACAAGCTACTGGTGAGCCTTTGCCCATTCGGCCCGGTTCCTGTAAAAGGGCATGGAATTCCATTTGGATAATCGGCATCCGAGTTGGCAGCGACAAAATTGTTATTACCCAGAATTCCCGCTGTAAGGAAATTGGTCCCAACATCGTTGAGAAATTGTGTCATCGGGTCATCGAAATCCTGAAAGAAACCAAACCTCAGCCCATAGAATTTTGTTGCCTCGGACTGCCAAATCATCGATGCGTTCCAGCGAAAATTCGCGGCGCCGCTCCCACCGTTCGGCGTCGGTACTTCATTGAAGACCCACGGGTGAGCGTTACCTGCCGAGGTCCAGAACTGTCTTCCAAAGGTATAATTTATCGTAGTTGGATTTGCGCCACTGGCGTTGCCAGTTCCCAAGGCGATGCCTGCCACATGAGACCCGTGTTCAGCGAAATCAACCGCGTTCGCATGGCCGTTCGTGTAATCATGCCAGTATTGTTGCCGGCCGCTTAAGTCAGTGTGCGAGGCAGAGATTCCCGTATCCAGAATCGCAATCGTTATGTTGGGATTTCCGCTGTATCCCAAGGCCCACTGCTGTCTCACACGGCCAGTCCTGGTGGCAACATGTAAGAAAGCCACTGCAGGCTTATCTGCTCCGACACCATTGAAACCCTGCTTCATCAGCGCGACTGCGCCCGGGATGAAGCGACGGGGGATTGTGCCTGTCCACCCGTATGAGGCCTTGTAAATCCAGGAGACTTGGCCGCCTGATTGGACGAAGGCGTTAAGTTCCTGTTGTGTGATCTGTCGGCGGAAATCGAACGTAATGGTGATCATCTCGTCGAGCATTGCTTGCGCTTCGGCTTGTTGTTCCGGTGTTGCGGCTGGGTTTGCCAGCGTACCTTGGGCAGCGCTGATTTCCTGGTCGATCTGGTCGTCGATCAAGTTGCCGTTCGCGTCTATTTCGGCAAAGCTTGCTATGACTGGCTTGACCGCTGGCTCAGGTGGAACAACCAAAGCAACCTGAGCAAAGCCAAGCGCAGCCAATTGAAGGCAAGTCGTCAAAACGAGAAGCTGAGTAATTCTCTTGGTGGTGTTAACTGTTGTTGTATTCATAATTTTCTCCGAGGTCTCCGAGGTTTTTGTTGAACGTCAGAATTGACACAGATGAGAGGTGGGATTCGCTTGAGCGGAAGACCAAGCCCGCGGCCTTCTCGCTGTCCTTTGTTATTCAGGCAAGTTTCCTTCTTGAAAAGTTTCATAAAAGTCAGATTGGCGAACTCCAGGATCTCCACATTGGAGAAAAACTTTAACGCGCGGCCTGGATTTGAATAGGTGCTAAATGTTGCACCCTGCTTGACGGGTTGGAGACCGTCGCCAAAGCCTGTCGGTCCTGGCAAAACTTCAGTTGCGCGGCCAGGCAATCGCTGCTTGGGTTCGGTTGCCTACGTGCAGTTTGGAAAAAGAGTTGTGCAAATGCTTGCGAACCGTCCAGAAGCTGATGTGGAGTTTTTCGGCGATCAATTTGTCAGGCATCCCTTCCGCAAGCCACCGCATCACTTCATTCTCCCGCTTCGTGAGCGGAAGGTTTTCAAGACGGCCGTGGGCCGAAAACGCATTAGCCTGAGAATTATGTCGTAGTTTCATTTTGAAGCCTTGGGTTGAAGTTGTGTGGAAGTTCGTCTGCGTAGGATGAGATAGCGTTGGGATTATCGGACCGTTCCTGCTCGCTCCATTCGCACGGTTTCCTGGACGCGGTCCGGTCCAAACTGCTGTTACGCTGGTTGGTTCTCATTTGAATGAAGATGGCAGCACCTCCCATCCTACCTATGGGCCACGACTGTGGTGCTCTCTCGGGTTTTTGCAAGGTAGGTGAACACCCCATACCGACTGGGGGAAAATGCTACTGGCCGCGCGCTCCTTCCTAAACGGGTCTTCATTTTGGATTCCGTCGATTCCTTGAGCAACTCTGCCTTTGAGTTTACAATGAATGGCTGATTCGAGACCAGGCAACGGCTTGGGGAAAGTTCACTTCGGTCTCTTAAATGAAAAAAGGATTCGTCAGTTACTGTGCAACAACGCGGTAAAAGCGTTGTGCGTTGGTCAGCGAATCGAGAATCAGCGTGTCGCTTGTCATCACCGGCGCTGCAATGTTTGTCAGAGTCAACCAACCATTACTGGAAAAGGAATCGCGAAACTCCACTTGATAAGTCTGGCCGGCATGGGCCGTAAACAGAAACTTGAATTGATTGCCGCTGATCTCCGACTGCTGGATGATGGGAGCCGG
>Ga0134124_10004481_pt1 | contig 11212 bp, 10 predicted proteins | sample KB304_FD_96880 | JGI IMG/M metagenome (GOLD analysis project Ga0134124, IMG submission 96880) | Terrestrial soil microbial communities without Nitrogen fertilizer from Kellogg Biological Station, Michigan, USA - KB3-0-4 | ecosystem: Environmental > Terrestrial > Soil > Unclassified ... | reverse complement strand
TTGCACTGCAACTACATCATGCGGGGGGTCCAGGTCTTGCCTGGCGCGCACGAAATCCTTTTCAGCTTTCAGCCTCCTATCTTCGGCCTTTACGTCAGCCTCGCGAGCCTGATGGCCGCCGTGGGTCTGGTCGGCTTCCTCGCCGCCACCAGGAACCCGGGAACCAGCCCAACTCAGACTCGGGGCTGATTGCGCGTGGCATTGCTTCGCCGCAGGCCAGGAACAGCACGCCCTACCCGAACCGCCGGCCCTCGCACTGAGGACTTGCAAAAAGCGCTTCCCAGGATTATCAGCAGTGCGATGAAATCCATGCTGCTGCTTTTCCTGCTGGCTCCCGCCGTACTGCTGGCTCAGGACACCAACTCGGTCCAAAAAATCCCGTCCGCGCAGGCCAAAGATCACCTCGAGGAGAATGCCGTGGTCGTGGGCACGATCGCCGAAATAAACCAGGCCGAAAAGCTCGTGCGTTTGAACTTCGAACAACCTTTTCCCAAACAAACTTTCACGGCCGTTGTTTTCGCCAGCAAAACCAACTTGTTCCCGAATTTTGATCAACTGAAAGGCAAAACTGTGGAGGTCTCGGGCAAGATCACTGCCTACCATGAACGACCTCAGATCGTCTTGAATTCCACCAACCAACTGAAGGTCGTTGGCCCCCCGGCTACGAGGGTGCCGGAGGTAAAATGAAGACTGGAAGGCACCGCGTTTTTCCGCAAAAACTTCGTTGTTTCTTACCTGTTGATTAGTAATAACATGGATTTTACCCGGAAGCCGTGGGTTGCACTAATGCTGAAAGCAGTTATATTGCTTCGGGGTTATTGTGGTGGTTGTTAGGTTGGTTAGGATGAGGCGACCCGGGAAACTGGGTCGCCTTTTTTGTTTGCTCCGATCACCGTGCGACCCGCCTTCCTCTTCATCTTAATCGTAATCGTAACCGTTCCTCCACTGTCGATGCCCCCCGTTGAGCGCCCGCGAGCGCCATTTGAGACCTGCCAAACCGGTTCGCCGGCTGGGCGGGCGTGCATTTGATCGGTTTATTCCGAAAGCTCGTCAAAGGAGGGTTAATAATCTTGACCGGCTGGTGAGGCGCCTCTTACTGTGGGCACTGCTAGGCAAGATTCATGTTAGCGCAACTTAAAACCCTCTTTTCCAATGACATTGGGATAGACCTGGGTACCGCCAATTCGCTCGTTTATGTAAGAGATCGAGGAATTGTTCTGCGTGAACCATCGGTCGTTGCGATCCAGGCAGGCACCACTACCGTCCTGGCCGTCGGCGAAGAAGCCAAACGGATGCTGGGACGGACGCCTGGAAATATCGTGGCCATTCGGCCCATGAAAGACGGCGTCATCGCGGATTTCGAGATTACCGAAGCGATGCTCCGCCACTTCATCCAAAAGGTCCACCATCGGAAACTCATTGCCCCCAGGGTCGTTGTCGCGGTCCCGTCGGGCATCACCGAGGTGGAAAAGAGGGCAGTCAAAGATTCTGCGACACACGCCGGCGCTCGAGAAGTGTATCTGATCGAACAACCGATGGCTTCGGCCATCGGGGTGGGTTTGCCGGTCCATGAGCCAGCAGGAAACATGATTGTCGATATCGGCGGGGGCACCTGCGAAATCGCCATCATTTCCCTGGCCGGAATCGTCTTCAGCCGCAGCCTGAGGGTCGGCGGAGACGAATTTGACGAAACTATCGTGGCGCACATGAAACGAGCCTACAACCTGATGATAGGCGAACGCACCGCGGAGGAGATAAAGATCCGTGTGGGATCGGCTTTTCCGTTGGAGCAGGAATTAACCTTGGAAGTCAAGGGTCGTGATTTGAGCGCAGGGTTGCCGAAAACCCTGACCATTCGCTCCGAAGAGATACGCGAAGCCTTGCAAGAGCCGCTCTCCAGTATTTTGGAATCTGTGCGCATCACCCTCGAACGTTGCCCGCCCGAGCTGTCCGCCGACCTGGTGGACCGTGGGATTGTCATGGCGGGCGGCGGCGCGTTATTGCGCGGCATCGACCGGCTGGTAGCCGAAGAGACCGGGTTGCCGGTCCATATCGCCGATGACCCGCTTAGCGCCGTTGCTGAAGGCACCGGCCGGGTGTTGCAGGAACTCCAATTTCTCAAGCGCGTTTCGAACCATAACTCCAAGTAGTTCCCTCCTCTCATCTATCGGGTCCGCCCGCCCCGGCGGACGGACCTCGCGGGTAAGCTCCGGCGCGCGCGCCGTCTGCTTCCACCGCCGGCCGGCGCCGCTTAAAGGCTCCGCCCGGGAATCGAAGCTGGATAGATGATAAAACGGCAACATTATATTGCCCTGTCCCTGGTCGTCGTGGGCACGCTCGTCCTGTTGAACCTGCGTGGCCAGGCGGCTATCCGGCTGAAACTCGGCATCGGCGGCCTGTTCTTTCCCCTGTTCGGCCTGGCTGGCTCGGCCCAGCAATTGGCCGGTAAAGTCACCGATGCCTTCTCCACCCGCGCCGAGCTCTTGAAGCAGATCGAGGCCCTTCGCCGCGAGAACGAACAGCTCCGCCTGGAGGCCATGCAGACCCAGGAGTTTCGCCGCGAAAATGACCGGCTGCGCAAACTCTACGGTTGGCAACAGCAGAAGCCCTGGAAATTGAAGCTCGCCCATGTGATCCTGCAGGAACCCTCAAATTGGTGGCGCACCGTTCAGATCGATCTTGGCCAGCGCGACCAGGTCCAGGTGAACATGCCGGTGATGACACCCGACGGCCTGGTCGGCCGTGTTTCGGCGGTCAGCCTGACCCGTTCCACAGTGCTGCTGCTTGGCGATCCCAATTGCCGCGTGGCTGCCCGGGTTGAAAACGAGTCGCGCGATTCAGGCATCATCGGCAGTTCCGGCCCGCTGGAGAACGACTTTGTCGAAATGGCTTTTCTCTCCCGCAACGCCAACCTCAAACCGGGCCAGACTGTCCGAACCAGCGGCGAGGGCGGCATCTTCCCCAAGGATATCGTCATTGGAAAAGTCGTCGATACCCGCCCCGTCGAGTCCGGCCTGGCGGCCGCCGCCCGGGTGAAACTGGCCGCCAACCTGAACGCCCTGGAAGAAGTTTTGGTGCTTTTCCCATGAGCTGGCTCAACACCCTTTTCATCCTCGTGATTGCCTTCCTGGTGGTCTTTTGGGAGGCCGCCTTTCATGGATTGAGCCATCTGCTCCGGGCCCAGATAGACTTCCTGCCGGCGTTGATGGTTTACGCCAGCCTGACCGGCGGCCTGGCTACGGTTTGCCTGCTGGCCGTGCTGGGGGGCCTGGGGTTTGATTCGCTGTCGGCCAACCCGCTGGGGGTGACGGTGCTGCCGCTTTTTGTGATCGGCCTGGGGCTCCACCTCTACCGCGATTTGATTTTGCGCGATCAATTCTTTGCCCAGCTCTCCCTCGGCCTGACCGCCAGCGCCCTGGCTCCTATCTTCACGCTGATCCTCCTCTTGACCACTGGTCATCGCCCCCTTTTGGGATGGGGCACCCTCTGGCAATTGCTGGTCATGAGCATCGGCGGCGGCATCGCGACGCCGGTTTGTTTCGAACTCTTTAAATTCATCAACCGCACCTTTGGACCGCCGCAGGTTTCGGAATCCAGTTTTCGGCCGGACCGGGAAATCCGGCGGGGGCGATAGCCATGCTGATTTTTGACCAGTTAAAAAAGCACGACCCGCACCTGCGGGTGGTCGGGTTGCTGGTTTTTTGCGGGCTGCTGACGCTGCTGGCCGGGTTATGGTGGGCCCAGATCGTTTCCAGCCGCGATTACCAGGCGAACCTCGAAATGCAATCTTTCCGCACCGTTCGCGTGCCGGCGATGCGCGGAAAAATCGTGGATCGCAACGGCCAGGTGCTCGCCGAGAATCTCCCCGATTACCACATCAGCCTCTATCTCGAGGAACTCAGCAAAGCGTTCGATTCCGCCAATTCGAAAAGCGTCGCCGCCACCAAGGCGCGCTTGAAAGCGGACCAGGAAACGGAGGAGAAAAGACTCGGCCGCAAACTCAACCGGGAGGAACGCAAACGCTACCTGCTGACCACCGTCGAACGCAACCGGCTCCGCCAGGCCGCCCGCGAACAGGTCGCCAGCAACACGCTGGCCCAGCTCAGCCGCCAAATGCGGCTGGCCCAGCCCCTCTCCCTGGACGTCACCAATTTTGAACGGCATTACCGGGAACGCCTCGCCCTGCCCTACCCGGTGCTCCAAAACCTGACCCCGTCACAAATCGCCTTGTTCGCCGAACAGTGCGCCAATGTGCCGGGAGTCGATCTCGAATTGGAATCGACCCGCCATTATCCATGGCAGACCGTAGGGGCGCACATCATCGGTTGCTTGAAGCGCGACGACAGCTCGGCGGAAGGCGAGGACGCGTTCTTCTCCTATCGATTGCCCGACCATCGCGGACTGATCGGAATCGAAGCGGGCTACGACCGTGAATTGCGGGGCAAAGCCGGAGCCAAATCGGTGCTGGTTAACAGTTTTGGCTATCGCCAGACCGACAACGTTTGGACTCCCGCAGAGGCGGGCACGAATGTGGTCCTGACTATCGATGCGCGGCTTCAAATGGAAGTCGAACGTTGTCTCGTGTCGTTCGGGCCCTTCGGCGCTGCCACCCATGGCGCGGCCGTGGTCATGGACGTCAACAGCGGGGATATCCTGGCTATGGCTTCGGCGCCGACCTATGACCCGAATATCTACATCCAGGGCGTCACTACCGCCGAAGCCCAGCGCCTGGGAGATGCCAACATCCGGCCACAGCGAAACCGCGCCACCCAGGATATTTATGAACCAGGCTCGATCTTTAAGCCGATGATCGGCCTCGCGGCCCTGGAATCAGGATTGGATCCCAACGCGCTTTACACCGTCGCAGCCAATCCCCGTTTAAGAGACAGAGGGTGCATCGTCGTCGGCGGACGCACGATCATTGATTTGGCTTCCCCCGGTGAGTACGATTTCAAGCGAGCCCTGAAAAAGTCCAGCAACTCCTATTTCATCACCAACGGGTTGCGGGCGGGGATCGAAAACATTGTCCGCCTGGCGCAGCGCCTTCATCTCGGTGAAACCACTGGCCTGAAAACCTACCAGGAATCAGCGGGTATTTTTCCGGACCAGAAGAAGATCAGCTCGGGGTGGTTCGACGGGGACACCGCCAATATTTGCATCGGCCAAGGCAGGATGGCCGTGACGCCATTGCAAATGACCGTAATGACTGCAGCCATCGCTAATGGCGGCAAAGTGTTGTGGCCCCGCCTGGTCAGTCGGCTCGAACCGCAAGACCCCAGCGTCGTCCAGCAGGCCGTCACTTTTCCCGCCGGGCGCATCCGCGACGAATTAGGCGTGAGCGCCCATAACCTGCGAATTCTCCAGGAAGCAATGTACGCAGACGTCCAGGATGGGGATGGGACCGGAAAAGCAGCCGCGGTCGAGGGAATGAACATTTGCGGGAAAACCGGCACCGCGCAGGTAAGCAACACACAAAATAAAGTGGTCGATCATACGACCTGGTTCATCTCGTTCGCGCCCCTCGAGAAACCCACCTACGCCGTCGTCGTCATGGTCGAGGGCGGCAGCTCCGGCGGGGGCGATTGCGCTCCCATCGCCAAGAATATCTATCGGTTTCTGAAGAAGCTCGAAGGCACCAAACCCGCGGGTCCCACGGCGCTCAGCCGAAATACCAATTAACATGTTCGACACCGCCCTGTTCAGCGAAAGCAAAGCGCGCCTCGACAAACTGCAGATCGCCGCGGTCTGCGGTTTGATGGCGGTGGGCGCTTTGTTCGTGTTCAGCGCGACGATGGTAAGCGAAGCGGCTGCCGGAGCGCCGCTGTCCAGCCAGCTATGGTTCCGCCAAATCATCTGGTACGTCCTGGGCATCAGCGGCGCGATCGCCCTTTGCTTCATCGATTACCGGACCATGTCCCGGTGGTCGTTTGTGATTTACTGGGCAACCATCCTCCTGCTCGTGGCGGTGCTGATCCCGGGCCTGGGCTCGGTGCGCTTCAACGCCCGCCGGTGGTTCGACCTTAAAGTGTTCCAGCTCCAGCCTTCCGAATTTGCCAAACTGGCGTTCATCCTGGCCCAGGCTCATTTCCTGAGCCGCCCAATCGAGGAAGTGCGCCGGCCGTCCACGTTTTGGAAAGCCATCGGGTTGACCATGCTTCCCTTCGTCCTGATTTTGAAAGAGCCCGACCTGGGGTCGGCGCTGGTCCTGTTGCCGACCGGTTTGGTGATGTTGTTCGTCGCCGGCACGCCGCGCAAGTACCTGGTCCGGCTGGGAGTCGGGGTGGCGGCGCTGGCCGCGTTATTCCTGGTGGATGTGCTGTTCAGCCCGCCCGGCTGGTGGCAACTCAAGCTGCAGGATTATCAACGCCAACGGTTGCTGGTTTATTTCGGGGCTGATTTTGCGCCGGCCAACGCTTCTCCCGAAGAGAAAGCGCGCGCCCGCCAGGTGCAGCGAGCCAAATCCTACCAGGTGGAGCAAGCGGCGATTTCGGTGGGCTGCGGCGGGTTCCTGGGCAAAGGCTGGCGCAAGGGGACCCAGACCGCTTTGGGATTTTTGCCGCCCGGTGCGGCGCATAATGATTTCATTTTCTCCGTCATTGCCGAGGAGAAAGGATTCGTCGGCAGCTTGATCGTGCTGACGCTTTACGGAGCGATTCTCTTCACCGGGTTGAGAATCGCCGGCCAGGCCCGCGATCGCCTGGGTAAATTGATGGCTGTGGGCGTCGTGACGCTCCTGTTCAGCCACGTGTTCATAAATATCGGCATGAATATTCGCCTTGTGCCTGTGACGGGCATCCCACTGCCGCTGCTGAGTTATGGCGGGTCATCGGTGTTGGTCTCGTTGATCGCGATGGGCATGATGCAAAACGTTTATCTGTACCGAAAAACCTATTAACTACCACCCACTATGAGTGAAAGAAATTTTTCCCGCCGTCGCCGAGGCATGCGATTTCGCCCCAGCGGCGGCCTGGGCCATGGCCAGCAACGCCAGGACCGCGAAGCCACCCAGGCCCGCGCCGAGGCCGTCGGCGGCCCCCCGGCTCAGGACAAGGTCTATGAGCATCGCCACGCCCATGAAATCGAGCGCGCCCATAATATCGCCGAAGGCCTTCCCCCCGAGGGCACCCCGGCCGAGCCCCCTCCGCCCGGCGCGCCCGCGAAAAAGGATTTCCGCGAGCCGCACCTCGGCACCCCGGCGCAAGTCAGCGAAGAAAAAACCTTCGAGCCAGTCGCACTGAAAGAGAAACCCAAGGGTATCGTCGACAGCATCCGCGTGGCCGCATCGAACCTCGTGAAACGGGTTCAACGGCTGATTAAGCCGATCAAGAAGCTCCACAAGGAGGTCGTCATCAACGCCGAAAACCTCGAGACCCGCGTGGCGGTTTCCGAGGAAGGCCGCCTGGAGGAGTTCACCATCGAACGCACCACCGAAGAGCGCCTGGTCGGCAGCATCTTCAAAGGCAAAGTCCGTAATCTCGAAGACGGCTTGAAGGCCGCCTTTGTCGACATCGGGTTCGAAAAAAACGCCTTCCTTCATTATTGGGACATCGTGCCCAGCAACTTCGACAGCAATGTCGAAATCGTTGAGCGCGAGGGCCGCCGTCGGGATCGCCCGAAGATCACCCAGAAAGACATCCCCCGGGTTTACCCGCCCGGCAGCGACATCATCGTGCAGGTGACCAAAGGCCCCATCGGCACCAAGGGCCCGCGCGTCACCACCAACATCACCTTGCCAGGACGATACGTAATCCTCCTGCCCAATTCCGACCAGAGCGGCATCTCCCGCAAGATCGAAAATCCGCAGGAACGCCAGCGCCTGAAGACCATCCTCCGCAAGTTATCGATCCCGGAAGGCATGGGAGTCATCATGCGCACCGCCGGGGAGGGACAGCAGATGCGTTACTTCGTCCGCGACCTGGCCCTGCTGCTCGAGGAGTGGCGTCAAATCCAGGACCGGATCAAAACCAAGCCGCCGGCCACCTGCGTTTTCCAGGAACCCGACCTGATCGAGCGGACCGTGCGGGATTTCCTCACCGAAGACGTCGAACGCATCGTGGTCGACAGCCCCCGGGCGTACGATCGGATGCGGGAGATGATTTCCAAGATCTCCAAGCGCTCGGCCGGCAAGGTAAAACTCTATTCCGATCCCCAGCCGATCTTCGATCGGTTCAACATCACGCGCCAGTTGGAAAACGCCTTCTCCCGCCAGGTTCACCTCAAGAGCGGCGGTTATATTGTCGTCGACGAAACCGAGGCGCTGGTCGCCATCGACGTCAATACCGGCCGGCACAAAGGCAGCAAAGACCAGGAATCGACCATCCTCAAAGTCAACCAGGAGGCGGCCGATGAAATTTGCCGCCAATTGCGCCTGCGCAACATGGGCGGCTTGATCGTGCTCGATTTCATCGACATGAAATCGCGACGCGACCAACAGACCGTCTACCAGCGGATGAAAGAAGGGCTTCGGCGCGACAAGGCCAAGACCCACGTCCTGCCCATCTCCCAGCTAGGCTTGATGGAAATGACGCGCCAGCGCCATTCCGAGAGCGTCCATGCCGCGGTTTATGACGATTGCCCCTATTGCAAAGGGCGTGGCAAAGTGAAGAGCGCCCTGACCATGAGCGTGGAAATCCAGCGTAAATTGAGCGAGATCCTCAAAAAGCGTTCCCGGGATGAGTCAGACTTCCAACTGTTGATCATTGTCCATCCGAGCATTCTCGAACGCCTGCGCACTGAGGATGAAAAGCATCTTATCGAAATGGAAAAACGTTACTTCGGCAAACTCTCGTTCCGCAAGGATCCGGGGTTGCATGCGGAAGCGTTTAAGATCGTTAACGTCGCGACCAACGAAGAATTGGCCAGCGTGGGAGCCTAGGGTGAGGCGTTAAAAGGTTAAAACGTTAAAAGGTTAAAACGTTAAAAGGTTAAAAGGTTAAAAGGTTAAAAGGTTAAAACGTTAAAACGTTAAAACGTTAAAAGGCTAAAACGTTAAAAGGCTAAAACGCTAAAACGTCATTCGAGCCGTTTCAGGATCACCAGCCAGGCCGTGGCATTGGGGGCGTTGCCTCCCAACACCAGGATTTCGCCTTTGGGAAGGGCCTGGGTTCGGCCGACGACCTTTTCGCCTTTGCCGAAAAGCGAAACCTCGACGGTGGAATGCCCGAGGTTCTTGACCTCGATCGAGCATTTTTCGCTCAACGGAACCTTGGCGGTGCCGTTGGCGGAAACGTCGAATTGCTTGTTGTTGACGAGAAAATAATTGCTCCATTTGAGCGGCAGCTCTTTGAGCTTTTTATGGACATCGTCGTCTACCGGCCGATGTTTGGGATCGGGGGATTGCTTGTCGTTGGTTCCCCATAAGAGCTGCACCTCCAACTTCATGTCAGCGGCGCGAGCCTGAGAAAACCCGGACCCGAGCACAAACAGTGTGGGGAGCAGCCAGCTGAGCAGCCTGACGGAAAGCAAGTGATCTCTCATTTACTACTGGACTGTACCAGCCGGTTCGCTATCCGCAAATTCGTTTTCCGCGGGGTACGAAAGCCACACCAGAGTGGCGCCGGAATTGTAATCGCGATAAGTAAAGGCTCCTGAATCGGCCAGGGCGGTCTCCATGCGAGGACCGGGCGAACTCACCAGGCTCAGCATGCACACCAGGCCGACCGCGGCAACCGCGCCGGCGGGGACCAACATCCTTCGCCAGGCGGCCAGCATCGAGTTGCGGCGCGGTGCCGGTTGCGGGGACTCCTGGCGCCCGATTTCGCGTTCGATTTTAGACCAGAAAAACTCGCGGGTTTCCGGCAGCGCCATTGGCGCCTGGCCGTTGACCATCGCCTGGCGGGTGTTGCGCAATTCGCTGAGCAACAGGACGGCGTCCTGGTCTTGAGCCAGCCGTTTAGCCACCTGCTGCGCCTCCGCCTCGGGCAGCTCGCCGTCGAGGTAGGCCTGGATTTTCAATTGAGAATCGTAGTCGATCATTTTAAGTCATCCCCAAATCATCTTTCTTCAAGTCGACGAGCAGGGCGGCCAGTTTCCGGCGCGCATAGAACAGGCGGGACATAACGGTGCCAATCGAACAACCCATCGTCCTGGCGATTTCTTTGTATTCCATCTCTTCAAATTCATGCAGCACCAGCACCGTGCGGTGTTCGTGGGACAATTGCCCCAGCGCCCGGTCGATCCGCTGCCGCAACTCACCCCGCTCCAGCCCCGCGGTCGGGTTCACCGTCACCACCGGCATTTGCCGCTCGACGCCGCCCGATTCTTCGTCCATCGCATCAATCGATTCGGAGCGTTGCCGCTTTTGCTTTCGCAAATGGTCGAGGCAAAGATTGATCACGATCCGGGTCATCCAGGTTCCGAAACCGGACTCCCCCTGGAATTGCGCCAACCGTTGCCATCCCTTGACCCAAGCTTCCTGGGAAAGATCAATCGCTTCTTCTTCATTCCTGACCATGCTATAGGCCCGGGCGTAAATCTTGTCGCGATGCCGTGCGACCAATTCCTCGAACGCAGTCATGTCACCCTTCTGCGCCGCCCGCACCAATGTCTGATCATCGGTGGTGGAATAATCTTTCTCTGTCATCGTTTCGACGCTGAGCCGCGCATTGCTATTCAACCCGGCTAGAGTTTTCCCTTGGTGCTCGGCAAACGGCCACGGATCCGCGTATCTCTTTGACACGCAATATCTACCGCTTTGGCGAAAGCTTTAAACAGCGACTCCACAATGTGGTGGGGCTCATCCCCATACAACAACTCCAAATGCAGGTTGCACCGGCCTTCATTGGCGAACCCCTGGAAAAACTCCCGCGCCAACCCAAACCGGAAACGGCTGGACATGTCCTGGGTCTTCTCCCCCCGGCTCAAGGCCTTCTGGGCAAAGGCATCCAACCCGCGCCAGACCAGGAATGGCCGCCCGCTGAAATCCACCACACAACGCGCCAGGCATTCGTCCATGGGAACATAGGCCTCACCGGTAAACGGGTTGCGGGGATCAAACCCCGTCCCATATCTGCGAATCCCTTTCTTATCACCCAACGCCTTCACAAAAGCCTGGCCCAGGGCGATCCCGCAATCTTCCACGGTATGGTGCGCGTCCACCTCCAGGTCGCCCCGGCAAACGAGTTCCAGGTCCATCACCGCATGGCGGGCGAACAGCGTCAACATATGGTCGAAAAAAGGGACGCCAGTTTTGATCCTGGATCTGCCTTTGCCA
>Ga0134124_10004480_pt1 | contig 11212 bp, 7 predicted proteins | sample KB304_FD_96880 | JGI IMG/M metagenome (GOLD analysis project Ga0134124, IMG submission 96880) | Terrestrial soil microbial communities without Nitrogen fertilizer from Kellogg Biological Station, Michigan, USA - KB3-0-4 | ecosystem: Environmental > Terrestrial > Soil > Unclassified ... | reverse complement strand
CCCGACGCCCGGCGGAACCCGCCCGTCGAGAGGAGCGTCGCGCAGTGGCCGATGCGCTCGCGGGCCGACATCTGCAGCAGCGTCTCGAACTCGCCGGCATTGTCGGCCATGAGGACGGTCATCACGTGCACCTGCGTGCCGCCATGCGGCGCGGTGTCCCGCAGCGTGGCGACGGCCCGCCACGCACGCGTGAACGCGCCGGTCAGCTTGCGCCGGCGGTCGTGCCGTTCCGCGGTGGCGTAGTCGATCGAGACGCCGACCTGGGCCAGACCCGCGCCCCACAATGCCCGTGCGTTCGCTTCGTCGACATGCCACCCGTTCGTGTACAGGAGCGGGATGTGGCGCCGGCCGAAGATCCGGACGATGTCGACGAGATCCGGCCGGCCTCGAACGCTCATCGCCCCGTCCTGGCCACGACCAGCCGGTAGGCCTTCGGCGGGATATCGACCAGACCAGCAGCACGTTGTGCCCACCCGCGGCGGCGATCTCGAGCGCGCGCTTGGCGTGGGCCTGCCCCTTCACGTCGGCGAAATCGAGCTCGTCGCCCGCCGGCGGCGGCGGCGGCTCGGGGAATACCGGCGGCGATAGCGCCGCCTCGCCGTTCAGGAGCGCGACGGCGTCGCGCAGCGTGGAGGCCGGCAGCACGCGCAGGCCATCGACGGCCGCCGCCTCGCGGGAATTGTCACGCGGGACGAGCAGCGTGCCGATGCCGCGCCGCCGGCACGCCAGGCCGACGGCCAGCGTGCCGCGGACGGGTTGGATCTGCCCGTCGAGCGCCAGCTCGCCGACGACCGCGAACGGGCCGAGCCCGCCGTCGCGCAACGAGCCGGTGGCGGCCAGGATCCCGAGTGCGATCGGCAGGTCGAACGACGCCCCCTCCTTCCGGAGATCGGCCGGGGCGAGATTGACGGTGATGCGATCAGGTGGGAACGCGAATCCGGCGTTGCGAATCGCCGTGCGGACGCGCTCGCGGCTCTCGCGGACGGCGGAGTCCGGCAACCCCACCGTCGTGAATTGCGGGAGTCCCGCGGCGACGTCGACCTCGACGCGCACGAGTGCCGCTTCCACTCCACGGAGCGCTGCCGAGAGGACGTGGGCCAGCACGAGCGGCATTGTTCGGGCGCCGGGCGCCGATCGTCAATGTCCCGATTCCCGTACACCGTCGGTCGGCGGCGCCCGGTCCGACGGACGCCCTCTGATTCTCCACAGCTCTCCGACCCTTGTCCCGTATCATGGACCAGCGGGCGCAACGCCCGTGAGCCAACGGCGCGGCGACCCGGTCGGGCCAGCACGCGGGGACAGCGCATGAGACTGGTCGTGGCGGACGATGATCCGGTCACCCGCCGCCTCCTCGAGGGCGTCCTCAGCAAGCTCGGGTTCCAAGTGGTTCTGGCCAAGGACGGCACCGAGGCTCTGGAGTTCCTGACAGGGGACGATCCGCCCCCGCTGGCGATCCTCGACTGGATGATGCCGGGCATGACCGGGATCGACGTGTGTCGCAAGCTGCGTCAGCGAGCGCCCTCCGGCCCAACCTACGTCCTCATCGTCACGTCGCGGGAGCAGACGGAGGATCTCGTCGCGGCGCTGGACGCCGGTGCCGACGACTACGTCACGAAACCCTTCCAGGTCGAGGAGCTCAAGGCGCGGGTGGGCGTGGGGCTTCGCGTCGCGACGCTGCAGCGCCGGCTCGCCGACCGGGTCACCGAGCTCGAGCACGCGCTGGCACACGTCACGCGGCTGCAGGGCTTGCTGCCGATCTGCATGTACTGCAAGAAGATCCGGAACGACCAGAACTATTGGACTCAGGTCGAGACCTACGTCAGCGATCACTCGGGCGCTCGCTTCAGTCACAGCATCTGTCCCGAATGCCGCGTCAAGCACATCGAGCCGGAGCTCGAGCGGATCCGGCAGGCGACGGCCGCCCAGCGAGCCGCCGTCGACAAGGCAGCTCCCTAGCCTAGAGGCGAGGGCGTCCAGCCGACGGCTGCCGCTGTTGGTCAGTCGCGTGTCACTTCGCCGCGCGGCCCGGCGCCGGCCACTACGTGAGGAGCCGATCGGCTGCGGTGAGCGCGCCATGTAGTGTCGCCAGGTTGGCACGAGCTACGCACACCGTGCCCGCTCCATACGAGGAATCCTCGGAATCGTTGTGATCGTCGCCGACGCGACGGTCCCTCGCGAGGGTGGCTTCGCCATGAGGAAGGAGACCTATTGATGATCTCGCGACGGCTCCCAGTGCTGGTCGGCTTGTTCCTGCTCGCGGCGGCCGCTGCCACCAGCGTCGCGCGTGCGCAGCAGACGCCCCTGGTGTTCGGGGTGCTGAACCAGCAGAGCCCGGCACTGACCGCGGAGCGCTGGAGCCCCATCCTCCACTACGTGAGCACGGCGAGCGGTGTGCCGCTGCGCTTCCGCATGGGCGCCACGGTGAACGAGACCGACGCGATGATGGGACGCGGCGAATTCGATCTCATCTTCACCAACCACAACTTCCAGCCCGAGTACGACTCGATCGGCTACCGGGTGATCGCCCGCTGGGGTGGGGACGCCATCCGGACCGTCGTGGCCGTGGCCCCGGACAGCCCCATCACCGGCCTGAGGCAGCTCGCCGGCAAGCGCGTTGCCTTTCCCTCCCGCGACGCCTTCGTCGGCTACGCGGTGCCCATGGTGGCCCTGAAGAAGGCCGGCGTGCGCGTGGAAGAAGTGCTCGCCGGCAACCAGGAAGGGGCGATGGCCCAGGTCAAGAGCCGCCGCGTCGAAGCGGCCGCCGTCAACTCGCGGTTCCTCGCGCAGTACTCGGAGCGCGAGGGCGTCCGCTTCCGCGCGATCTTCACCTCCGAGCCCTTCCCGGAGCTGGCGGTCGTCGCGCATCCGCGGCTGCCGGCTCCCGTGGTCGAGAAGGTCCGGCAGGCGCTGCTCGCGATGAAGACGGATCCGCTCGCGGGCCCGGTCCTCGAGCAGGCCACGTCCCCCGGCTTCGACTCGGCGACCGAGCGCGACTACGATGGCGTTCGCCGGATCTATCGACTGATCGATCAATGACCCGGAGTCTCCGCACCCTCCTGCTCGGCCTGACCAGCCTGGCCGTCGTCCTCGTCACACTCGGCGACCTCGCGGTCAACGTCAAGATGCGGACGGACACGGCGCGGCACCAGCTGACCGAGAACACCCAGCGCCTGCTCGGGGCCAGCCAGCCGCTACTCCTCGGCGCGCTGGTGGTCGGCGACCTCGCCAGCGCCGAGCAAACGATTCGCAACCTCAACGCCGACCAGGTGTGGCGCCAGGTACGTCTCTACGAGCCCGACGGCCGGACGCTCATCTTCGACGCCTCGCCCGGGAAACGGACCGATCGCCACGTGCCCGAGTGGTTCGGGCGACTCCTCGCCCTCGATCTCTCCGAGGCGAGAGTCGAGATCACCGCCCCGCCCACGGTCTACGGGGTGCTGGCCGTCGTCCCGTCGGCGGAAGAAGTGGGACGGGCGCTGTGGCAGGAGACGCGCACGATGGTGACGCTCGCCGGCGCGCTCCTCGCCACGTTGATCGTCGTGCTGCACGTGATTCTGGCCTACGGCCTGCGCTCGGTCCGGAAGCTCGGCGAGATTGCCGCGCGTTTCGGCGCCGGCGATCTCACCGTCCGCATGCCGGAGACGCGCCTCGCCGAGGTCGCTCCGACCGTGCGGGCGTTCAACGCGATGGCGCAGAACCTCGAGGGCCTGATGGCCGCGCTGCGGGCCAAGGAGGCAGCCAACCGGGAGCTGGCGGCGAGCGTCGAGCAGGCCGAGGAGGCGATCCTGACGCTCGATCTGGAGCGCCGGGTCACAAGCTGGAACCTCGGGGCCCGCCGGCTCTTCGGCCAGCCGGCCGAGGAGATGCTCGGGCAGCCCATCGCTCGGATCTTCGACGGTGAGGATGCCGACGCGGATCGGCTCGCAACCAGCCTGATCGAGACCCGGCTGCCGGAGCGCCTGGAGTTCACCCTGACACGTGCGGACTCCTCGACGTCGGTGGCCGCGTCGGCCTCTCAGCTGCAGGACGAGGCCGGGCACCACACGGGCTACATCGTGGTCGCCCGCGACGTCACGATGCGCAGGGCCGCCGAGCGGGCGCTGCGGCAGGCCAAGGACGCCGCCGAGGCCGCGAATCGGGCCAAGGCCGAGTTCCTGGCGACGATGAGCCACGAGATCCGCACGCCGATGAACGGCGTTCTCGGCATGAACGAGCTGCTGCTCGGCTCCGATCTCTCCGCCGAGCAGCGGGAGTGCGCGACGCTCGTGCAGACGTCGGCCCAGGCGCTGCTTCAGGTCATCAACGACATCCTGGACTTCTCGAAGATCGAGGCCGGTCGCATCGAGCTGGAGACGCTCGCCTTCGACCTCCGCGCCACCGTGGGCCGGGCCCTGAAGCCCCTCGCTCTCCGGGCCCACGAGAAAGGGCTCGAGCTCGTGTGCGCCGTGCATCCGGCCGTGCCCATGCACGTCGTCGGTGACCCCGGCCGCCTGCGGCAGGTGCTGGTGAACCTCGTGGGCAACGCGGTGAAGTTCACCGAGCAGGGCGAGGTGGTGGTCCGCGTCGAGCCCTACGGGACCGAGGAGGACGATGTCGTCCTGCACATCATGGTGCGCGACACCGGCGTCGGTGTCCCGGCCGCCAAGCGCGAGCTGATCTTCGACGCGTTCACGCAGGCCGACAGCTCCACGACCCGGCGCTTCGGGGGGACCGGGCTCGGGCTGGCGATCACCAAACGCCTCGTCCAGCTCATGCGCGGGCGCATCTGGCTGGATGGCGAGGACGGGGGTGGGAGCGCGTTCCATTTCACGGCCCGGTTCGCCGTCGCTACCGCGGCGACCGTCGTCGTCCCCGAGCCGCGACAGCTCGACGGGCTACCGGTCCTCGTCGTCGACGACAACGCGACGAGCCGGCGCATGCTCTCGGAGATGCTCGGAGCCTGGCGGCTCACACCCCAGGTAGTCGACAGCGGCGAGGCCGCGCTGGCCACGCTCGCTCGGGCCCGGGGTTCCAGGGAGATGCCGGGGCTCATCATCACCGACCACGAGATGCCGGGGATCGACGGCATTGCGCTGACCCTACGGCTGAAGGCCGACCCGGCGTTCGCCCGCATACCTGTCGTGATGCTGTCGTCGTCGAACCTGCCTCAGGACGTGAACCGGGCGCGGCGGGCCGGCGTCGAGGTGTTCCTGTCCAAGCCGGTGGGCGAGTCCGAGCTGCTGGACGCGATCATGTCGGTGTTCGCGCCGGCGACGGGGACGCCGGCCGCGGTTGCCACGACGTCCACGCCGGCCCCGCCGTCGGCCACCCGACGTGGATTGCGCGTGCTGGTCGCCGAGGACAACGTGGTGAACCAGCGGGTGGCCTCCGGGCTGCTCGAGCGGCGGGGCCATCGCGCTGTCGTCGTGGGCACCGGCCGCGCCGCGCTCGAGGCGCTGGAATCGCAGCCCTTCGACGTCGTGCTGATGGACATCGAGATGCCCGAGCTGGACGGCTTCGAGGCAACCGCCGCCGTGCGCGCCTACGAGAAGGAGATTCGAAGTGGGGCGCGTCCGGTGCCGCCGGGCAGCGCCTACGCGGTCGCCCGGGACAGCGATCGCCGCGTCCCGATCGTCGCGTTGACGGCCCACGCGATGAAGGGGATGCAGGAGCGCTGCCTCGCCGCGAAGATGGACGGCTACGTCTCCAAGCCGGTCCGGGCCGAGACCCTGGACGCCGCCCTCGCGCCGTTCCTGCCCGCGGCGGCCGGGGCCACGGCCGAAGAAGGCCCAGCGCCGATCGATCGCGTCGCGGCGTTGCGCGCCGTCGGTGGGGATCAAGCGCTCCTGACGGATCTGGCGCGACTGTTCCTCGAGGACTGCCCCGAACGCGTGGCCGATCTGCGCGCTGCCGTCGCCAGCGGTGATCCCGCCCACGTTCAGCGCGCTGCTCACGCCGTCAAGGGTTCGGTGGGGACGTTCGGGGCCCGCGTCGCCCGCGACCTCGCCGCGGAACTGGAGCGTGCCGGGAGGGAGGGGCGCCTGGCCGACATGCCCGCACTGCTCGGCGCGCTCGAGGCCGAGCTCGGACGCGTGAGCGGCGCCCTGCGTGAGGAGGGCCTCAGCGCCGCCCGGCCCATCCTCGAGGTCGCGACCGACTAGCCCTCCTCGTTGCTCCGCGGTCGCTTACTTCGGTACGAACTGTCCGGGGATCTGTTGCCAGCGATAGACGTTCGGTGCCGCCTGCTCGATCGACCAGCGGTCAGGGTAGTGGAAGCCCACCGTCGTCTCACGCACGTAGTAACCAGGCACGGTGACCTCCTGTCGCACGATCTGCGGGCCCGGTGGCGGACTCTCGTTCGATGGGGCCGCCTCCGGAGGCTTCTCGGCGGTCTTCGTCTCACCCTCTGGGCCCGGTGGCGCCTGTTCCACCGCCGGGGTCGGGGTCTCGCTGGGAGCGGGTATGACGTACTCGAGCACGACCGGCTGAGGCGGCACGTAGATGTACCGGATGAGCTGGCCCTGGGGCGTGGTGATGCCGCTCCACGGCAAGGACGGATGAACGGGCGTCGTCGGGGACACGGTCTGGGCCGCCGCCGCGACCGGGCACGCGAGCAGGGCGAACATCAGCACACGAGACAGAGGATGCACGGGGAGATTCTCGGTCGGGGCGCCGCCATGAGTCAACGATCCCGCGCAGGGCGGGCGCCAGGCCCGCGAGGTCGTGGTCGCCACGAGGAGGTGGCCCGACCGGTAGCGCCCGCCCCCGGGAGTGCCGGCGGGCGGCGGCGAAGTGGTAAAGTCTGGCGCCATGGCAGCACAGGCGCGGCCGCCGGAGTCCACGGACGGCCCCCGAGGGCTCCGTCCCGTCATCCTCGTGGTCGACGATGAGCCCGGCCTGCGCGAGTCCTTCCGCCTCATCCTCGACGAGGACTACGAAGTCATCGACGTGCCCGACGGCCCCTCCGCGCTGGACGTCGTGCGCTCCTCGCAGGTCGATCTCGTGCTGCTGGACATCCGACTGCCGGGCATGGACGGCATCGAGGTGCTCGAGCGCATCAAGGCGATCGACGAGGGGATGGAAGTGGTGCTGGTCACCGCCGTGCGGACCGTGCGGACGGCGGTGGCCGCCATGAAGCTGGGCGCCTTCGACTACCTCACCAAGCCCTTCGAGGAGGACGAGCTGCTCTCGCTCGTGCGGCGCGCGCTCGAGCGGCGCTCGCTGGAGCGTGAGGTGGTCTACCTCCGCTCCGAGCTCGAGCGCCGGCAGGACGCCCAGCTCGTCGGCCAGCACCCGGAGATGCAGCGGCTCAACCGGCTGGTGGCCCAGGTCGCCCGCACCACGACGACGGTGCTGATCACCGGGGAGAGCGGCACCGGCAAGGAGCTGGTCGCGCGCGCCATCCATCGGCAGGGCCCGCGGCGCGACAAGCCGTTCGTGGCGGTGAACCCGGCGGCCATCGCGGAGACGCTCGTGGAGTCCGACCTGTTCGGCCACGAGCGGGGCGCCTTCACCGGCGCCTACCAGCGCAAGCTGGGCAAGTTCGAGCTCGCCCAGGCCGGCACGCTGTTCCTCGACGAGATCGCCACGCTGCGGCCGGAGCTGCAGGTCAAGCTGCTGCGCGTCCTGCAGGAGCGGGAGATCGAGCGGGTGGGCGGTGGCCAGGCCATCAAGCTCGACGTACGCATCATCGCCGCCACCAACGCCGACGTTCCCGCCGCCGTGGCCGCCGGCACCTTCCGCGAGGATCTCTATTACCGGCTCAACGTCGTGCACCTCGCGGTGCCACCGCTGCGCGAGCGGGCCGACGACATCGAGCTGCTGGTCGCTCACTTCATCCGCCGCTACAACCACGAGTTCACCAAGCGTATCCAGGGCCTCACGCCGGAAGCGGCCGCGGCGCTGCGCGGTTACCGCTGGCCCGGCAACGTCCGCGAGCTGCAAAACGTCGTGGAGCGCTCGGTCGTCCTGGTCGAGGGGCCGATGATCGACGTCGACGACCTTCCGCTGGAGCTGTCCCTGGGCACGGCCGACACGGCCCGTCCGGACGCGCTGCCCCTCAACGAGGCCAGTGATCGCTTCGAGCGCCAGATCGTGCTCCGCACGCTCGCCCGCGTCGAGGGCAACGTGAGCGAGGCGGCGCGCGCGCTCGGGATCCACCGCAACTCGCTGAAGGCTAAGCTGGCGCGCTGGAAGATTCGCGCGCGCGACGTGGGCGGCCGGGGCGCACAGTAGCAGGACACCTCGCATCGTTGTTGGCCAATCGATCGGAATGGCCCGCAGAATCAATTAGTTCCATCGCACTGCACGATCCGCCGTCGGACAGTCACGGTGCACTCGCCTCGGTATCGCATCACGGCGGCGTGCACGACAGTGACGAAGAATCGAGGGTTTACAGCGATGATCCGCACCCGCTTGGGATGGCGATCCGTTTGCTACTGGGTCCTCCGCGTCGGAGCCCTCATGCCGAGGGTCTCCTGGCTCCTAAAGGGGGAGACACATGACCAAGATCCTGGCCGCTGCGATGCTGCTCGCGTCGTTCCTGCTCGCCCTGCCCGTCCTCGAGTCCGGTACCTCGGGCTCGACCCAGCTCTTCCAGGCCATCGGCACCGCCGACGGCGGCGGCGGCGGAGACTAGACAAAGGGCTTCCCTGCACGATGAGTGTTCGCGGCCTTGCCGCGAAGAGGGAAGGCTGGTCCTCGCCTCCACGTGCGCTCACGGTGCTGTTCGCGCTGGCCTGTGCCATCGCCGTCATCGAACCGGCGATGGCGCAGGACCGCGCCGAGGGCGAGGGCGTCTATCGCCGCCCGCTCGGCGGCGATCCCGCGACACTCGATCCGGCTCGCATCGACGATGTCTATAGCCGCTCGGTCGCCCAGCAGATCTTCGACGGGCTGGTGACGTTCGACCAGACGCTCGCGATCACGCCGGCGCTCGCCCAGTACTGGAAGGCGTCGCGCGACGGGCTGACCTGGACGTTCACGCTGCGCAAGGGCGTGAAGTTCCACCATGGCCGGGAGGTGACGGCGGATGACGTGGTGTTCTCGTTCACGCGCATCCTCGATCCACGACTCAAGTCGAGTGCCGCCGACGCGTTCGCGCCGATCAGGGGGGCCCGCGAGTTCCGCGAGGGCCGCGCGAAGGCGGTGGCCGGACTCGTGGCGCTCGACGCCAACACGGTGCAAGTCACGCTCACGGACGCGTCGACACCGTTCGTGTCCGTCCTGGCCCTCGGCCACGCCAAGATCGTCCCCCGTGAGATCGTGGAGCAGCGCGGGGAGGGCTTTGGGCTCCAACCGGTCGGTACCGGCCCCTTCCGATTCGCGCAATGGGAGCGAGGCAAGTCCATCGTTCTCACGGCCAATCCCGACTATTTCGACGGAGCGCCCCGGCTGCGCCGGCTGGTCTATCGCATCTTCGCGGGCGAGCAGTCGGTGGCGATGTTCGAGGAGTTCCGCAAGGGCCACCTCGAGGACAGTCAGGTCCCGACGCCGGGGCACGACCGCATCGTCACGGGCGGCAACTACCTCTACGTCAAGCGTCCGATGTTCAATCTGCGGCACTATGCCTTCAACACGCGGGTGAAGCCCCTGGACGACCGGCGCGTCCGGCAAGCGATCGTCCGCGCCGTGGACCGCACCTGGATCCTCAAGGAGGTCTTTGCCGGGCGCTTCATCCCCGCGCTCGGGATCCTGCCTCCGGGTACGCTCGGCTTCAACCCCGCCCTGCGCGCCACGGACTACGATCCGCAACGCGCGCGCGAGCTGCTCGACGCGGCGGGGTACCCGGCCGGCCGCGGGCTGCCGCCCATCACGTTCTGGTCGAGTGTGCGGTCCGAACGTCTCGTGCGCGAGCACGACGCCATGCGGAAGTCGCTGGCGGCCGTCGGCGTGCGCGCCGACTTCCAGTACCAGACCGACTGGCCGGCCTATGCGCGCATCCTCGCCGAGGGCAAGGAGGCGGCCTTCCTCTACGCCTGGTTCGCGGACGTGCCCGATCCCGACAACTTCCTTCGGCTGCTCTTCTATTCGCGGAGCCCCCGCAACCTCACGGGGTACAACAACCCGCTGGTGGACGACCTCCTGGTCGAGTCGCGTAACGAGGGCGACGTGGCGCGCCGCGTCGATCTCCTCCGGCGCGCCGAGCAGATCATCCTCGACGACGCCGTCATTCTTCCCATCTGGCACTACCCCTACGAGCGGGTCTTCCAGCCATACGTCAAGAGCGTGGAGGTCAACGGACTGGGTGATCCCTACATCCCGCTTCGAAAGATCTGGCTGGAGCGCGCACGTTGATCCCCGCCGAGCTTCGGCCGCGCTCGGTGCAGGCGAAGCTCCTGTGGGGCACGGTGCTGGTCATCTGCCTGTTGATGGTGTCGGTGCTCATCGTGGTGGAGCAGCGGCAGCGTACCGCCGTGATCGAGGAGGCCGAGCGCCGCGGCCAGGTGCTGGCCCGCGACCTGGCGGCGATCTCCCAGGGCGCCTTGCTGCTGTACAACTTCACCGCGCTCGAGCAGAACGTCGCCCGCCTCGGCGCTGAGCAAGACGTTCAGTACGCGATCATCCTCGACGGCGAGGGCCGGGTGGCGGCCCACAGCGCCCGTCTGGAGCGGGTGGGTCTGGTGTTGTCGGGCGAGCTCGACCGGCGAGCGGCGGCCGCCACCGAGCTGTTGGTCCAGGAGACGACGACCAAGAGTGGCCGGGCCGTGTACGACTTCGCGGTCCCCATCATCCTGCAGGGGCAGCGCTGGGGCACGGCTCGGGTCGGACTCTCCAAGCAACGCATGCAGGCGCTCATCCACCGCACGCGCCTGGAGCTGGGGGCGCTGACCGTGGTCACGCTGGTCCTGGGCGGGGCGGCGGCGGCGCTGGTGGCCCGGCGAATCTCGCGCCCGCTGCAACAGCTGGCCGAGGGCGCCGCCGCCATCTCGCGCGGTGAGCTGGCCCTGCGGGTCGAGCCCACCACCGACGACGAGATCGGCCGCCTGGCCGTCGCCTTCAACCACATGGCGAGTCAGCTGCGCCAGCAGCGCACCGCGCTGGAAGGCGCCAACGCCGAGCTGCGGCAACGGCTCGACGAGGTGGCCGACCTCAAGAGCTACACCGACAACATCCTGGCCTCGCTGACCAACGGCATCGTGACGGTGGATCTCGACGGGCGCGTGGTCACGCTCAATCCGGCCGCCGAGATGATGACCGGGTTCTTTGCCGGCGAGGTGATCGGCCGCTACTG
>Ga0134124_10004479_pt1 | contig 11212 bp, 12 predicted proteins | sample KB304_FD_96880 | JGI IMG/M metagenome (GOLD analysis project Ga0134124, IMG submission 96880) | Terrestrial soil microbial communities without Nitrogen fertilizer from Kellogg Biological Station, Michigan, USA - KB3-0-4 | ecosystem: Environmental > Terrestrial > Soil > Unclassified ... | reverse complement strand
CTCTGGGCGGGCTTCTAGTAGCCGGAAGAAGTTCACGCCGCTCGACAGCCGCTCGATGATGTCGCTCAATCGATTGAGGGCGCGATTGGGATCGCCAGCCACCGCGATCGCTTCCAGCAAGGCAGGCAACATCGCCTCGAAAGCCTGCTGCGCGGGCGGCGAGCGCAACGACCGCGCCTTCCCCGACCGCCAGTCGGCGACATGGCGCATCGCAGATTCGACATCGCTGAAGCCGAGCTGGGCGAGCTCGCCACTAAGAATGTCGGGGTCGTTCGAAAGCTGACGCCGCTCGTCCGGCGCGAGGCTGTCGAATATCGCTCCCGTACGCTCGACATGCGGCCGCAGCAGGTCGAGCAACGCCGGCCCGTCGCTGAGCCCGTGAAGCTGCGCCACATTGTCGAGCGCATTCATGTCCGCGGGCAACAGGTGCGTCTGCGCGTCGTCCACCATCTGCACGCGATGCTCGACGGTTCGCAACAGTCGGTACGCGTCGCGCAACTTGGCAGCCTGCGCTTCGTCCATCCTGTCGGCCGAAACCAGCGCAGCGATTGCGTCCATCGTCGCCGGCGCGCGCACCGAAGCGTCGCGGCCGCCATGGATCATCTGCTGGATTTGCACGAAGAACTCCACTTCGCGAATCCCGCCGCGGCCGCGCTTCAAATCATAGCCGGGGCCGATGTTCGCACCCTGCGCGAAATGGTCGCGAATGCGGGCGGAGATCTGCCGCACTTCCTCGATCACCCCAAAATCGAGCGAGCGGCGCCACACGAACGGCTGGATCGCGTCGAGGAACTGCCGACCCAGCGCGATGTCCCCCGCTGCGGAGCGTGCCCGGATGAAGGCGGCACGTTCCCACGGTAGCGCGCTGGATTCATAGTGGGAGATCGCGGCGTTCAGCGGCAATGCGATTGGTGTCACCTCTGGCGATGGGCGGAGCCGCAAATCGACGCGCTGGACGTACCCGTCCTCGGTCCTTTTCTGCAGCAGCTCGATTAGCCGCCGCCCGATCCGGACCGCCGCTTCCCCGGCATCGTCGCGCGCGCGCCTCGGCAGCCTCTCGGGATCGAACAGCAGAAGCAGATCGACGTCGGAAGAATAGTTGAGCTCGTGACTTCCGAGCTTACCCATCGCTATGACGGCAAAGCCTTGCGGATCGGCGTCGGGCACGCGCTCCGCAATCGCCGCTCGGACGGCTTGGTCGATAGCGCTATCGGCGAAGTCCGACAGCAGCTGAGTCACCTGCTCCAGAGCAAACTCGCCGGAGAGGTCCCCAAGAGCCACGGCCAAGGCGAGGCCCTGCCGCTGCCGCCTCAGTGTCGCGCCCAGTTCGTCGGCAGAGACCTCGAGCGAAAGCGCAGCGGCGGCGGTTGCGCCGCCCTCCAGGAACGCATCGACGATCTCCGCGCGAGCACTGACCAGTTCGCGCAGGAACGGGCTGTGCCCCGTCGCCCGGGTCAGTGCAGCTTTCCGGTCACCGCTCGAAGAATCGCGACTCATCTGCCCCTTTTGACCGTTTCGTGCGCGAATCCCACGAAACTTCCGTCACCCATCGGTCGTTTGTCTGGATGATGAAGATGGAGCGAGGCACCATTTCGACGTCGGAACTCAACACGATGGATCGCAGGGTCATCCGAGTGGACATGAGTCCGACGCAAGCGGGTATCACCGCAGCGCTCCGCCGCGCCTTTGAGGCGGCGGCATCGGAGCCGTGCGACCGCGACTTCGCCGACCTTCTCCGCCGCCTTAACTGACCGCGTGTGAGTCATCCCGGACTTGATCCGGGATCCCTACTCTATTCCTCGTTTCGGGAATGCTCGTGATCGCGGCTGAGGTGGTCGACCTCGCCCATGATCGTCTGCAGCGCCGACTTGTCGGGATCGGTGCGGTGCTGCCTGCGTGAAGGCAGCTTGCCGCTCGACAGCAGCTGTTCGAGCGCAACGCGCCCGCGCGCGACGCGGCTCTTGATCGTGCCGACCGCGCAGCCGCAGATTTCGGCCGCCTCCTCATAAGCGAATCCGCCTGCACCGACGAGGATCAGCGCCTCGCGTTGCGGCTGCGGCAGGTGCATCAGCGCGCGCTGCATGTCGCCAAGCTCGATGTGCCGGTCCTGGCTTGCGGGCGCCGCGAGGATCTTTGACGCCGTGATGTCGTCCCATTCGCCCTTGAACCGCGCGCGCCGCATCTGGCTGAGGAACAGGTTGCGCAGGATGATGAACGTCCAGGCGCGCATGTTCGTGCCCGCCTGGAAGCGCTTGCGCGCCGCCCATGCCTTCAGCAGCGTTTCCTGGACAAGGTCGTCGGCGAGATCCCGGCTGCCCGACAGCGAGCGCCCGAACGCGCGCAGGTGAGGAATGACGGCGGCGAGCTGATCCTTGAACTCGGGATCGGACAGCGGGACCGGCTCCGCCGAAGCAGCTGCTGGTCGGTCGTCCTCGCGTACTTGCGTCAAACTAGAACCCCACCCGTTATGCGCCGCCCGTGGCGGTGCGCTCGTTGATCCAACATGAACAGTATTTGTGACGAAGCTAGGTACTCAGGAGCGCGCCACCAAGAAGATGACGGCAAAGAGTATCACCACCAGCAAGGTCCCGAAGATGAGAACATTTCGGGCCACTCCTGGTGTCGAGCCGGCGCGCGCTTCCGTTGCGGTTTCTCGAACCGGCGGATCGGAGTTGCGTGCATCGGCCATTCTGCTCTCGTCACGAAATCACTGTTCGAGCGGCCAACGCGCCGCATGGAACCGTGTTCCGGACTAAGCGGCCGGGACCGTCGCTGCGTCGAAAAAGAGCGCCTGTGCGATTGCCGCCTTCACCGTCGACCGCTGGAACGGCTTGGTGATCAGGAAGGTCGGCTCCGGCCGGGTACCCGTCAGCAGCCGCTCGGGGAACGCCGTGATGAAGATCACCGGGACCGAGAATTCGGCGAGGATGTCCTTCACCGCATCGATCCCGCTGGAATCGTCCGCCAGCTGGATGTCGGCGAGCACCAGGCCGGGCGGGTTAGAGCGCGCCTGGGCCACGGCTTCGTCGCGAGTCACCGCAACTCCGGTTACGTTATGGCCGAGGTCGCGGACGATGGTCTCGATGTCCATCGCGATGATCGGCTCATCCTCGATGATCAGCACGTCGGCGAGCGTCTGCCGTTCGATCTCCTCGAGCGCCTCCGCCACGAGGCTGTCGACGTCCTGCGGCTGCGCCCCGATCAAATAAGCGGTGTCCTCAGACGAGAAGCCTTCGAGCGAGGTCAGCAGCAACGCCTGTCGCGACAGGGGCGTAATGCGCGACAGCCGCGCGTGCGCGATCCCCTCGGCTCCGGCAGGGCTCTGGCTCGGCTCTTCGCCTTCCTCGATGTTCGCCGTCGACCAGATCGCATGGAACGTGCGGTACAGGCCAAGTCGCGGATCGACGTCGCGCGGAAACTCGTCGGGCTTGGCCACGATGGCCTCGAGCGTCGCTCGAACGAAAGCGTCGCCATGGGCCTGGCTGCCAGTCAGCGCGCGAGCGTAGCGGCGCAGGAATGGCAGGTGCGGTGCAAGTTCCTGACCAAGCGACATTTCCCGATATTCTCCCTCGAAACTCAAACTTGCGCCGTCTTTGACCGCGCGGTTGGATTGTTGCAACCCTGGAAGGATCGGTACGCCTGGGCTTCTCTCGCCCCCCAGAGACATGATGTAGGGCTGGAACAAAGGACCGGGCATTTGGTTTCCCACACCGGGCCGGGCTTGCTGCACAGCAGATGCTGCCGCACAGGAGCCGGCCCGATGCATATCGGCGATACGCGTGTATCGCCCGGTTGCGCCTTCGAGTGAGATGACTATGAGCGCGCGAATACCCGCGCCAGGGGGGACTGGGACTTGAGTGCCAAGAAGCGAAGCGACACGGAGGGAGCCGGAGATTCCGGGCGCTCAAAGAAGTCCGGAGCTTCCGATCGCGGCGTACGCAGGGCCCGCTCGAGCGACCTTGGACGCGCGCTTCGTTCGGTCTACGACGATACGCTTCGTGAATCTGTCCCGGACGATTTCCTCAACCTGCTGGGAAAACTCAGCTAGACCGGCAGCCTCAGTCCCTGTGAGTGCCGTCCGATGAGCGTGTCAGAGCGTTTTCAGCGGCTGCCGACTGCGGCCAAGCTCCTCCTGATCCTCACCGCGGTTCTGTTGCCGATCGGAATCGCGTTGGCGCTGCTCGGTGAAAATGGAATCCGCGAGGCGAATGACGCACTCAACGACCGCAAGGTGGTGCAGTCCCGCGCCGTCGCAGGCGGCATCGAAAGCCTGATCGCGCGCAACGCCCTTGCGCTGCGTATCGCGTCGGCAGCGGCGCTCCAGGATCCCGGCGACCGGGGCCCCAAGCTCTGCGACAAGACGGCCAACGCCCTTGCTACGGCACCGGCGATCTCCCGGCGATTCGCACTCCGTTCGCCGAATGGTGAATTGATTTGCACCTACGGAGGCTTCGTTCCCAAGGACCCAGCGCCTTTAGTCGCACCGGGGGACATTAGGGTGTGGGTCGATTCCGCGAACCGCGAGGTGGATATCCGCGTCGGCGTGGTCGGCGGAATGGCGACCGCGAGCCTGCCGGTCGCTGAGATTCGTTCGGCCGCGAAGGACGACAGCGGCTTGATCAAGTCGATCGAGCTGCGTGGCGGTGGCGATACTCTCCCTATCCTGGCTACCGATCCGCCCGCCGACGGCCTGTCGGTAGCGGATTGGCCAATCAGCAACGGCAGCCTCGTTGCGCACGTCGGTATTGCGCGACAGCGCGTCACCACTGCGGACAGGCTGCTGATGCTGCTGCCGTTACTGATGTGGATCGCGGCTGCGATCATCACCTGGTGGCTGGTGAGTCGCCTGCTCGTGCGGCCTCTTCGCCGGCTTGAAAACGCCGTCGTTGCGTACGAACCGGGCGATGGCTCCGACGAATTGCCCCGCGGGCTCGGGCCCAGCCAGGAAATCGCCGGACTGCGCGATGCCTTTGCCCGGGCGATCGACCGGGCCGAGGAATCGGAACGGGAGACATCGAGCGCTCTCGAAGGGCAGCGGCGGCTGGTGCGTGAGGTTCATCACCGCGTGAAGAACAACCTCCAGGTCGTTGCCTCGCTACTCAACATCCACGGCCGCAGCGCGGATACCAGCGACGCGCGTGCCGCTTACGCTGGCATCAGCCGTCGGGTCGGCGCCCTGTCCATCGTCCACCGCAACCACTTCGCGGAGATGGAGGAGAACCGCGGCATTGGGTTGCGTCCGCTGGTCAGCGAGCTCGCCGCTGAACTTCGCGCCGGGGCCCCTGACTCAGCGCGAGGGCTGCGGATCGACCTCGACATCGACAGCCTCTACACGACCCAGGATGCAGCCGTTGCCGTCGCCTTCCTGATCACGGAAGTGCTCGAGTTCGCGATGCTCAATGCCCCGCAGGACCCGATCGAAATTTCGCTTCGGCGAACCAGCGAACTGACGGCGCGGCTGACGCTTGGAAGTCCCATTCTTCGCGCCGATGACGAAGAGGAGCCGGGCAAGATGCAGTTTGAACGCATCGTCGCCGGCCTCGCCAAGCAGCTTCGCTCGCCCCTCGATCGCAAGCTCGGGCGGTACAGCGTTGATTTGCCAGTGTTTCCGCCGGCATAGCGATCAAGCCTCGATCGTTACGGCACGGTCCAAAAAAGTTTCAAAAAGTTGGGCGTAGGCCGGAACTCATTCCGAAGAAGGGGCGTTGTGCTGTTCGGATAGTGACCTTTTGCCCCCCCGCTCTCGCTATCCGCTTAAACGGGCCCGGAACCGCCAACCCTCCCCCCCCCCGGTGGCGCTTCCGGGCCCCCTTCTGTCTGGGGCTCAGCAATCACAGCAGTGGTGACCGTCTCTGAGGAAGGTTGCGCAGCTTTGCGCGCGGCGCGCCAGTGGGTGAGCCGGATGGCGAGGATGGCGAACTCGTACAGGCTGTAGAGCGGTACCAGCAGGAGCAGCATCGACACCACGTCCGGCGGCGTCAGCACCGCGGCCACCGCCGCCGAGGCCACGATGGCGTAGCGGCGCGACTTGGTCAGCTGTTCCAGCGTGACGATACCCGCTCGTTCCAGGATCATCAGCAGGATTGGCGTGAGGAATGCCGCGCCGAAGCCGAAGAGGAACCGGGTGCAGAAATTCAGGTAGTTGCCAACGCCAGGCAGTGCCTCCTGCTGAACGCCGCCGATGTCGCCCTGGTAGCTGAGCAGGAAATGCAGCGCCCATGGCATGGCGACGAAGTAAGCGAAGCACGCGCCACCAGCGAAGAAGACGGGCGTCAGCAACAGGAATGGAAGGAACGCCTTTTTCTCTTTGGCATAGAGGCCGGGCGCCACGAAGCGCCACAATTGGGTCGCGATCACCGGGAAGCTGAGCATCAGCGCCGCCCACAGCGACACTTTCACCTGCGTGAAAAAGGCCTCGAAGATGTCCGTGTAGATGAGCTTGCCCTGCCCTGCCTTCAGGAGCGGCTGGACCAGCACGGCGAAAATATCTCTCGCGAAGGCAAAGCAGACGAAAAAGCAGACCACCAGCGTCGCCAGCGACCACAGGAGCCGACGCCTGAGCTCGATCAGATGCTCGAGCAGCGGCTGCTTGGTGTCGTCGATTTCCTTCACGGCAGCGGCCGCTTCTCGGGCGGAAGCTCGTCGTCCGGCTGCGCTTCGTTGAGCGGAAGCGTCGGCTCCCTGGGCTCGGTAATCGGCGGCATTTCGTCGGGCTGCCCTGGCTCCGGGTAATCCGCATTCGCCGGGTGAAGCCGCATGATGCGCTCATTCTCCTCGCGCCAGCGCTTCTCCATCTCCTCTAGCTCCGCCTCGCGGACCATGTTTTCGAGGCCCGAAGTGAAGTGGCGCGCCATGCCGCGCACCCTGCCGACCCAATAGCCGACCGTGCGCATGACCTTGGGCAGATCCTTTGGGCCGATGAAGATCAGCGCAAGGATGGCGACAACGGCCAGCTCGGAGGAATCGACGCCGAACATGGCGCTCTTTGCGAGGGCTTAGCGGGTTTCGTCGTCTCGCGGCGGCGCGGCCGGATCCGCGGGCCGCGACGTCACGTCGATCGGCTCCTGCGGCCGAACCTCGTCGCGGGGAAGCTGGCGCGGCGGATCGTTGCGCCGCTGCTCGTCATAACGGCGGACCTTCTCGTCGTCCTCGTCCGCCATGCCCTGCTTGAAGCTTTTCAGGCCCTTGGCGACGTCCCCCATCATCGAAGAGAAGCGGTTTCCTCCAAACAGAAGCAGGAGGATGATCGCGAAGATCAGAATATGCCAAATGCTGAAACCGCCCATGGGGTTAACTCCTTTGAGGCGGCTATCTAGTCGCCTTCCTCGTCGCTTTCCAGTTGAAGCTGGAACACGGACTCGTCCAGCGGGTCTAATAATCCCGCAGCCTTCAAATCATCGATCCCAGGCAGGTCGCGGCGCGAGCCGAGGCCGAAATGCGTCAGGAACTCCTGCGTCGTTGCATAGAGCAGCGGCCGACCGGGGCCCTCCCTGCGCCCGGCCGGCCTAACCCAACCCGCATCCATCAGCACGTCGAGCGTGCCCTTCGAGATCTGGACTCCGCGGATCGCTTCGATTTCGCCCCTGCTGACGGGCTCGTGATAAGCGATGATCGCGAGCGTCTCGGTCGCTGCGCGCGATAGGCGCCGCACATCCTCGCGGGTCCGGCGCAGCAGGTGCGCAAGGTCGGGCGACGTCTGGAAGTGCCAGCGCCCGCCGCGCTCCACGAGCTCGATGCCCCGGCCCTCGTAATGCTGGGCCAATCGCCCGAGCGCGATCTCGATCTCGCCCTCGCCGACGTGCGCGGTGAGTTCCTCCACGGTCAGCGGCTCCGCTGAGGCGAACAAGGTTGCCTCGATTGCGCGTTCGAGCTCGTCCATCAGGCGGCCCTCTTGAGCCGAATGGGCGCGAACGGCTCATCCTGCTGCAATTCGAGCCGCCCGCGACGCGCTAATTCGAGTGCCGCCAGGAAACTCGACGCCAGGCACGAGCGACGGAACAGCGGATCCTGCGTCGAGGGCAGGAAGCTCTCCAGGAAGGTCCAGTCGAGCGCCGTGCCGATCATCTTGCCGACCCGCTCGATGGCTTCGTCGAGCGTCATGACCGAGCGCGCGTGGACCACATGCATTGCCGGCTGGGTCCGGGCGCGCACGACGCCGTACGCGGCGAAGAGGTCGAAGTCGCGGACCTGCCAGGCCGACTTGCGAACCAGCCGCAACCCCTCGGGATTGCCGCGCGGGAAGACGTCTCGCCCAAGCCGGTCGCGCCCGAGCAGCCGCGCGCCCGCCTCGCGCATTGCGTCGAGCCGCTGGAGCCGCATCTGTAGCCGCACCGCAATCTCTTCCGGGCTCGGGTCCTGCTCGGGGTCCTTGGGCAGCAGCAGGCAGGATTTCAGGTACGCCAGCCACGCGGCCATCACGAGATAATCGGCCGCAATCTCCAGCTTCAGCGCCCGCGCCTGGTTCAGGTAGGTGAGATATTGCTCGACCAGCTGCAGGATCGAGATTTGCGCGAGGTCGACCTTCTGCGCGCGGGCAAGGTTGAGCAGCAGGTCAAGCGGCCCCTCCCACCCGTCGAGAGTCAGGTTGAGCTCCTCCGACTGCCGGACCGGCGGTGAATCGAAATCATCATCCACGGCGTCAGACTAACAATAGCTGGTGGCTGTGCGAAGTGTCAGCCACATTCTATTGGGGATAACTAGGCGAGTGCGAGCAAGCGGTCGCGGGTGTCAATCGCTTCCGCAAAGTCGATTCCGTCGAGCTCGATCCGTGTCCCTGCCATCGCTCGGGCGAGCCGTTCGGCGCCTTCGAGGCTGATCTCGCCCAGCGCCTTCGCGATTTCGATATTGTCTGCCAACACCCCGTTGCAGGGCAGCGCGACATCGCACCCCGCGGCCACGCATTTGGCGGCGCGCTCTGCCTGGCTTCCGGTTAGCGCGTTCATGTTGCTGTCGTCGCTCATCAGGAAACCGTCGAAGCCGATCCGCTCACGGACGATGTCTTTGATCACGACGGGCGACTGGCTGGCCGGTCGAGTGTCGTCGTAGGCGGTGTAGACGACATGCGCCATCATCCCCATCGGTGCCGATGCAAGCCGCTCGAACGGCTCCAGGTCGATCTCCAACTCTCCCGCGCTTGCGGTGACGATAGGCAGCTCATGATGGCTGTCGACCAGTGCCCGGCCATGGCCCGGGATGTGCTTCACGATGCCGACCACTCCGGCCGAGGCGAGGCCGTCGAGCACTGCACGCCCCAGCGCCGCTACTTGCATCGGCTCGTCGCCGAGCGCGCGGTCGCCGATGATGTCGCTCGCTCCCGGCTGACGCACGTCGAGCAGCGGCAGCGCATCTACGTTCACGCCGACGGAGCGGAGCATCAGGCCGATTGCGCGGGCATTGGCACGAACCGCTTCGATCGCGGAGGATGGTGCCGCTCGGTAGAGATCGGCGAACCTTTCGGCCGCCGGAAACGCCGGCCATTCCGGCGGGCGCATGCGCGCGACACGGCCACCCTCCTGGTCAATCAGTATCGGCACTTCGTCGCGGCCGCTAAGTTCACGGAGCGAGTCCGTCAGCCGCAGCAGCTGCTCGGGGTTCTCGATATTCCGCCGGAACAGGATGAAACCCGCCGGCTCAGCATCGCGGAAGAAGCGGCGCTCCTCATCGGTCAGCGCCGGCCCCTCAAAGCCGTAGATTGCTGCCTGCATCCTTAGGGAACGAAGCAGTTCTCGCCGGCGGCCCGCAGCGCCTGGCATACTTGCTTGGCCGCCGCGGGCGAAGCAGCAGCCGCGCGCAGGCGGATACCGCCCGGATAAGGCACGATCATCTTGTTCAGCGCCGCAACGCTCGGGAAGCGCGCCGACAACGCCGTCCACGCGCGCTCGGCCTGCGCCTGGTTGGCGAAAGCGCCAAGCTGGACCACGCTGCCCGCCGCGCCGCTCGGAGGCGCTTCCGGCGCGACCGGAGCCTTTGTCTCGTTGGCAGGCAGAGTCTTCGGCTTCGGCGCTTCGGCAGCCGGTTTGGCGGGCGGCGCTTCCGGCAGCTTGGTCGTATCGAGCTGAGCGTCCTTGTCCTCGCCCGCGCTGGTCTCGAACGCCGTTTCGCTCTCGCCCGCGATATCGAGCCCACCGCTGGTCGGCGGCTTCACCTTGTACGGCTGCGCAGGGGCGCGGATCAGCTCGGGCGGTCCGTTCACAGCCGCATTGCGGCGGCCAATCCAGAAAAAGGTGGCCGCGACGAGTGCCGCGGCCACCAAGATCACCATCAAGGCGGCGAGCATCTTTCGCGCCGAGATCCCCCGCGGCTCGTCCTCGTCCTCAACGGGGGCCAGCCACGGCAGCGGTTCGTCGAAGGCGCGGTCGTCGCTCACCTCTCCACCTTTGCCTTCCACGGCAGACCGATAACGGCGCAGCTCAAGTGGATCGCCGCCATCCGCTGGCACAGTATTTCGGAATGCGCCTGCGAGGTCGTCCCGACCTGGAAGCGGTAGAAGCCCCGGCCCTTCGAATTGGTCGACGGCCTCACCACGGCAGGCAAATGGGCGACCGCGGGATAGGCGCGGACCATGTAGCGCCAGCCTTCTTTCGACTGATGGACCGAGCCGAAGGCGCCGATCTGCACGACGCGTCCCGCGGCGCCCGCGAGGTCGCGCGGATTCCAGGGCCTGGCAAGAACGAACGGCCGAACAGGCTGAATGAAACGGGGCGGCGGAGCAGTCTTCGTGACCGACTCTGGAGCCGTTACATTCGAGGTTGTCTCGTGCGCAGGGCGGCCCTCGACCGGCACATAGATTCTGACCTCCTGGACCGGTACCGGCCGAACCTGCGGCTGTGCCGCGGGGCTGACCTGCGGTTGCACTGCAAGCGGAACCTGTGACTGGAACGGAGCAGCTTGCTTCGGAGCTGGAAGCCGTACTGTCGTCGCGGCCTTGCGCACCGGCGGCGGGGCCTGCACCTCTACGCTGCGCGCTCCGAGCCAGAAGGCGGCGCCACTCACCAGCAGGACTGCAGCCAGCGCCGATCCCAAAGCCGCGCCGTTCCGGCGGCGCGCCGGCCTCACTGTAGGTTCGTCCTGGAGCCACGGCAGCCGGTCCATACCCGACGCCGCCTCGACGCGGCTCATCTCAGCGCATCTCCTCGGTTGCGGCGACCCCCATCAGGTCGAGGCCGCTTCGGATGATTTGCGCGATTCCCATCGCGAGTTCCAGCCGCGAACG
>Ga0134124_10004477_pt1 | contig 11215 bp, 10 predicted proteins | sample KB304_FD_96880 | JGI IMG/M metagenome (GOLD analysis project Ga0134124, IMG submission 96880) | Terrestrial soil microbial communities without Nitrogen fertilizer from Kellogg Biological Station, Michigan, USA - KB3-0-4 | ecosystem: Environmental > Terrestrial > Soil > Unclassified ... | reverse complement strand
GTTGTGGAGCGAGTAGCGGACCTGGCGCACAACGCGCAGGCGGTTGGCGGCATATCGGGCTAGAGTCTCGGGGTTCATTGCCAGCGCGGGCTTGAACTGCGCCATGGACAACGCCTGACGAAGGCCAATCATTTCCAGGCCATGACGCAGAACGGCCAGGGTGCCCGCCTGGTTAATAATGTCGCGCAGCCGGTCGAGCAGGACCGTCGCAGCCTGGCCGCCGTGGTTCTTGGTCAGGGCCTCCCATGCCTTGGGCTGCGTGGCCTGTACCCACGCCGTCACGTCGGCGGGGAACAGCGCGCGCGCGCCGTCATAGTCCTTGCTGTCGCCCTCAGCGTATATCCAACCAAGGGCGCCAAGGAAGTCGCATATCTCAGACTCGAAGTTGATTTCTTTGTGCAGGTCGGCCATGGCAGAACGGGAACCCGGTCGGGCTAGGCCGCTTGCAGTTGAACCGCGTTGCACACGTCGATTTGCCCGGTGACTGCGGCAGAGATGAGGGCAGCACGGCGTTCTCGCAAGAGCGGAATAGCGTTTTCTGCCTCGGCGACTAGACTGTCAATCTTCGCGGTTTCAGCATCTAGATATGCGGCAATGCTCGCTTGTTCCTCCATGGGAATAACGGGAAGGTCAACGCAAACAAAATGGGAGTAGCGCAACTCCTGCCCATCTCGAATAAGATCGGTGGTTGCTCGTAGCGCCTGCACATAAGAATGGCTTTTCATGAGATAAGCAAAGAAACGTGGATGCACGTCTTTCACTGGCCTAAGTACGACGTAGTGGAAGCTGGTCGAGCCGCGTAGCTCGCTTCTCTCAATACCACCCTGGAAACTGCGCATGCTGATAATGAAGTCGTCCGGCTCAACGTGGACCAGACTCTCGATGCCCATAATTACTTCTACTACCCGCCGGCCCTCGCGCTGCACAAAATCTGCTTGGTAAAGTACCCCGTACTTCTGTGACGCTGTTAGCATCTGGTCTGAAGGCAACGCCGGCTCGCTGCGAACAGCGAACATCCGGCGGCTATTGCATACATCCCAATGGTCCGGTATCTGCCCGAGCCACTTCACACCTGAATCCTTCATCGACGCATCAGGATTCAGCCCCTTGGTGACGGCATGAGAGATGATCGCCTGGCGCTTCTCCTTCAGGAGTTCAATGAGCCGCTGCTGCTCGGAGACTAGAACGCCTATCTTGGCAGTTTCTCGGTCTAAAAATTCGGTGATTATGGATTGCTCCGCGAGAGGCGGGAAAGTAACAACTAGATTGGTTATGTCATCTAAACTGAGTTGGACTTTTGTTCCTCCGTAGCTATTCATTTCAAGATAGGTTTTACCGATAGTCGAAAGCGTTACATAAGCTACCCATTTCGGAGTTAGGCGGCGCTGCGATAACCTAGCCAGGGCGACGTGCTGACTAACATAGGCTGTTTCAATGTCGTTGGGCACCACTGCGACAGAACCGAGGTATGCAGTAATTGAGAATAGGATGTCTCCTGGCCTAACTCTTGTTCTGATGCCTTCAGTCTGGCTTGGTACATCCACTCGTTGAACTTCCGACAAGTCCAATTCAATACCATCCCTCTGCAGATTTCCTATGCGTATAAAGATGTCACCGTCGTCGGAATACCGTTCAGCCCATCCGCGAGAGCCACTCGTTATAAACTCAAGATCGCGCTTCAGTGGTAACACCTGCCAGGTGGAAGGCACTTCGCCGAGCCATTCAACGCCGCTGTCCTTGTACTTCGCGTAGCGCGGCAGGCTCATGCCGACAGCCCCGCTATCATGCTCAGAATGCGGTCAGTCACGCCCTTCAACTCCGCATCAATGTCAGCCAGCGGACGCGGCGGCTTGAACACGTAGAAATGCCGGTTGAACGGAATCTCAAACCCGACCTTGGTCTTTTCATGGTCGATCCAGGCATCCGGCGCATGCGGCAGCACTTCCCGCTTGAAGTACGCTTCCACGTCCTCAGATAGCGGCACGTTCTCCGTATCGCGCAGGTCGGCATCCGGTTGAGGCTTGCCCTTGAGCTTGCCCTTCTCGCCCAGGATGATCTTGCCGGCCGCGTCGCGCAGTGGACGCTCTACCGTGATTGTGCGATAGCCGAACGCGTCATTCTTGAACAGGCGGCTAATCGGTGCACCGTCCTTGCTCGCTTCCTTGCAATCGCCGAACAGGCGCGTTATATCAGCGATGTGCTCGTCGGACAGTTCCTTGCGCTTGCTGCCCAGGCTCTTGCGCATCTTTTGCCAGTAGCTGCTGGCGTCGATGAGTTGCACTTGGCCCTTGCGCTGCGCCGGCTTGTGGTTGGAGAGGATCCAAACGTAGGTGGATATGCCCGTGTTGTAGAACATGTCGGTGGGCAGAGCGATGATGGCTTCGAGCAGGTCGTTTTCAAGCACGTAGCGTCGTATTTCGCTTTCGCCGCTGCCGGCGCCGCCGGTAAAGAGGGGCGAGCCGTTGAGGACGATGCCGAAGCGGCTGCCGCCCTCGCTGGCCGGGCGCATCTTGGACAGAAGGTGCAGCAGGAACAGGAGCGAGCCATCTGACACCCGCGGAAGGCCGGGGCCGAAGCGCCCGCTGAAGCCCTGCGTCTCATGCTCCTTGCGCACTTCCTTCTCGACCTTCTTCCACTCCACGCCGAACGGCGGGTTGGACAGCATGTAGTCGAACCTGCGGGCCGGGTGACCGTCATCGGACAGGGTGTTGCCAGCGATGATGTTGGCCACGTCCTGGCCCTTGATGAGCATGTCGGCCTTGCAGATGGCATAGGACTCGTCGTTCAGTTCCTGCCCGTACATGGTCAGGCGGGCCTGCGGGTTGTGCTCGGCCAGGTACTCGCCCGCCACCGACAGCATGCCGCCCGTGCCGGCGGTCGGATCGTATATGGTGCGGACCACGCCGGGCTTGGCCAGTACCTCGTCGTCCTCGATGAACAGCAAGTTGACCATGAGGCGGATGACCTCGCGGGGGGTAAAGTGCTCGCCGGCCGTCTCGTTGGAGAGTTCGGCGAACTTTCGGATAAGTTCCTCGAACACCAGGCCCATCTGGCTGTTGTCAACTGTGGTGGGGTGCAGATCGACCCCCGCGAATTTCTCGGCGACCAGGTACAGCAGCCCGACCTTGGCGAGCCGATCAATCTGCGTGTAGAAGTCGAATCGCTCGAAGATGTCGCGGACGGCCGGCGAGAAGCCCTGTATATAGGCGTACAGGTTCTCTTTAATGTGATCCTGGTCGCCCATGAGCTTCTTCATGTCCATGGGCGACGTGTTGTAGAAACTTTGGCCGGACTTGCGCAGCAGGAACGGCTCGGGGTTCACCCCTGCCTTCTTCCTGGCCGCGTGCTCGGCCAGTACGGCCGCCTTGGTGGCCTCAAGCACGCAGTCGAGGCGCCGCAAGACGGTGAACGGCAGGATCACCTTGCCGTAATCGGCCTGCTTGTAGTCTCCCCGCAGAAGGTCGGCGACCGACCAGATGAAAGAGGAAAGGGCTTGCTGGTTCATGTCCCGCTATCTTGTTGAATTTGCGAGAAGATACCAGAGATGCGGAAACGTTGTAACGTTTCCGCTACTCCATGCCTCAGCACCCATCTCGATCGGAGATGGCTTCGATAGGAAAAACGATGGAATACGCAATTCAGCCGCCTTGGGATGATCAAGCTGTTGAAAGCGCAGTGGACCAGGCGATCGCATCGGGGCGCTCAAAAATTAAAGTCTCCAGGATGAAGATAGGCCCCTACAACGGCTTCACCGGCGACCAGCGCCTTATAGCGGACAGGAAGATTAAGGTTGCCATCGAGATGGCCCTTATCCCTGTCGCCACTGAATGCAGCATCTGCGGCGAGACTAATGGTCGAATGGACTATCACGCCGAGAATTACGGCCGTCCACTTCAGGTCGCGGCGATTTGCAGCAAGTGCCACTTGGCGCTGCACAATCGGTTTCGGAGTCCAGGTTTCGCGGCCAGCTGGAAAAAGCGGGTAGACGCCTACGGCGACGGCTCTAAGTGGTTTGAGCACATCGCCGTGCGGGCGGGCTAGCCGCCAGGGGTTACCCCCGGCGTCGAACGCCGGGTGCCGCCATTACTTTATATCGACGCTTTTCAACTGACGCAGCAACGCGGCCTGTCGAGTCTTGGACAAAGCGTCGATGGTCAGGATCAGGTCCGCGAGCACATCCTCAACCGCGTAGAAGAAGGCGGTCGGAACTTCCAGGACCCTGGCGAGACGAACGACGGTCCCAAAATCCGGCTCATGCTTGCCATGCTCGTACTGGTTGATGCGAGAACTGGCAGAATCCTGAAGGATGCCCGCTTCGATGCCGAGCCGGCGCTGTGAAAGGCCCTTTGCCTCTCGCGCCTGCCGCAACCGCCGCGCAAACACTGCCTCCCGCTTCGCCAAAGCCGCCTCGTACCAGATCGCCAGCTAAGGATTCTTGAGAAGAAGGGCGTTGGTGTGGTATTAAGGATATTTGAGATACCAGAGGGATCAGACAAGATGAAAGGCATGGCGGGAGACTGGGCCGACGATTTGTATGCGCAAGCCGCCGCGGAACTCGATTCACCGGCGAGGCAATCAGGCACATGGGCACGGGCACTGGTGTCCGCCGACGGCGACCTACCTAAGGCTCAGGCTAGATACATCGGGCTTCGGGTGGCAGAACTTGAATCTGAGCCTCAGCGCAGCGGAGTTGGGGCGCCGCCGTTGCCAAGTTCAGATCAGATGTTACCGACCGCGTCGGCTACGCTTCATCCATGGCGCCGTTTTTTCGCCCGCCTGCTGGACATTTACATACTCAGTCTGCTAGCCGTTGTTGTCGTTCTGTGGTTTGTGAAGGCGTCGCGTCCGACTGGCTCGCACGACACGGTGGCCTACGCCTTCGTTAGCGCCATAATTCTCATGATCGCTGTCGAGGCATTTTGTTTGATGGCATTTGGAACGACACCTGGTAAATGGCTGTTCGGCATTCGCCTCAGCTTCGCTAGCGCAAGGCGACCGAGCATCACTGATGCTTTAATTCGCTGCGTCGGCGTGATGGCCCAAGGCTTGGCGTTCGGCATGCCTTTCGTTTCGCTTGTCACCCAAATGTTTGCTTATCGCCGTTTGATGAGAACCGGGACAACGCGTTGGGACGTGGCCAGCCGCTGTACGGTCAGCTACTCTAAATTTGGCTTTGCTCGTGTCACCGGTTGCGCTATGGTAGTGGTTGCGCTTTCACTCTTTTGGGGGGTGCTTAACACTGCCGCGCAACAGGAATGGCGCAAATACCTCGTGGATCGGGCAGAGCCACTCGTTGCGCATGCAGCGGCCAATTCCAGTGGTGCATCATCCTCGTCCTCGTTGTTGGCGCCATCGGTGGAACCTAAAGACGCATCAACGTCAGCAACGCGGCCAACGACTGTGTGGAGAAAAGACACCGACGCACAGCGCGACAAGATGCAGCAGGGCGGCGACCAGTCGAACATCGTCTGGAACAAGGGCGACAAGCCGGCCACGATGAAGGACCTTGGCCTCGTCCCGCTGACCCCGGACGAGCTACGCAGGCTTGGGCAGCCCTCGGACCCTGCCGCTTACGCGCGATACCTAGATCAGGTCGGCGCGGCAGCCGGCACGAAATAATTTCGCAAGCGAAAGGCATGTATACCAGGGCAGAACTAGTCGAAGTCGGCCTCGCGCACTGGCGGACGGACCAGCCGTTGAAATACAGCGCCGCAATGCAGTCCGGCGCGTTCGAGGGCGAGTGGAGCCGAGCCGCACAGTTGACTCTGACCGAGATGGCGGACGATCTGGCGGCCTGGGTCCAGGCGGGCGGAGGGTTGGGGTCGGAGCCGATCCCGGCCGAGATAGCTCGGGCGGCGCGGGTAGGCGCGGCCGCGCTGCTCGACGTGGCGCCGCTGCCCGGCTATGGGGCGAACAACAAGGTGTTCACCAAGAAGGCAGCAGACGAGGCGCGTAGGCGCGTGCGGGCGTTGCTTCGCTACGCCGATGATGTGCCGGGACCGTCGCCAGCGTGCTTCTAGGCGCAACGATGTCGGCAGGCGTGAATTACAAGTTCAGGTTCACCAAGACGGAGATGGTCCAGATCGCCCGCCAGCATTGGGCGACCTACCTGCCGCGCAAATATCGCGCTCTAAAGGATTCTGGCACGTTGGAACACGAACTGTCCGCCGCTGCGCAGGCGACGATGACCGCCGTAGACAATGACATCGTGGCGGGTTCCTGGTCGCACGATGCATGGGAGAGGCATCGGGAGACGCATCTGTTCCTGCCAGCGGAGCAACCGTGGCGCCTTTGGGCGTTCCGAAGCGGGTACATGGATGCATTGACTGCGCGCTTCTCTGTCGGGGGCCGGCCGCTCTCGAAGGAAGGAGCCGACAAACGGGCCGCCTTCGTCGCGCGCTGCATGGAAGCGGGCTGCTACCCCCCTTCGGGTTTCTGCTGGCGTGACTACCCGTTAGGCGATGTCAAATGGCCGCCCGTGGTTGAGAGGCGTATGGGCCTGCGAGAAAGGTTTGCTCACTGGCTCGACCGGCTCGTCGCCTGACAGCACCCCAAGATGATGCGCCGCGCACCTGACCGGTGAGAGGCGCTGCAGGACTGAGGGTCACATCTTTGGTGAAATTGTCCCTGCTACAGCATTGTGCCACCGCTGAAAGTTATCGTCGCTGCTCTCACGCTCAATGGCTGCATCGGCCTTGGCGTACTTCGAGTTGGCAGACTTAACGTGTCCGTCCATCGAAGTTGTCCTCCGTGGAAGCGGTTGAGCTTCGAGGCGTTCAACCGCTGCGAAAGCGAGTGCGGGTTCAACAAGCAGGGCGAAAGGGCGATTGGCGACCTTCTCGAATGCCGTGCCTTCTGTTGAAGCGGAAGTGTCCATCGAATGCGCCCCTTCTTTCAAGTGAAGCCAGTAGGTGCAACGATCCTACGGGCCTCTAGGCAAGCTGTCGCTGTGATGAGCTTCGCATACCTCGACCAGGTCACAGATGGACAGCGTTGTCGTTCGATGACGACATGTCGTCAATGGTGTGGGATAAGACCGCGTAGCGCCGAGCATGCTGCGTGCAGCCTGGTACTGAAGCGCATCGGCAGGTTGTCCGGCAGAAGCAGGCGCAAGGACGCCCCGTCAGTAGGCGATGGCCGGCACCTGGCGCACGTACTCATCGCTGCTCGCTTGCCGCAACATGAAGTCAGCAACATCAGCCCGCGAGATGTTGGTGCCGCCCCGCGGAATGCCATCAAGGGCAATCCTGTAACGGCCCGTGAAGGGACCGTCGGTCAGCCTCATCGGCCTTACCGCCGTCCAGTCCAGGTCCCACCTACGCATCTCATATAGGGCGCGGCGGTGATCTGCCAGGGTGTCTCGCAGCATGACCCTGGCGAGCAAGAGGAGCGCCGTGCCGCTAACGTCCTGGGCAGTCTCACTTAGCACTCCGAAATTCGACAGAAAAATGAGCCGGCGGAGGCCGTGGGCGGCCATGCTCGTGACGATGTTGCGGGCCGCGGTCGAGTACAGGGTGGTCGGACCCCTCTTGTCGGCGCCCAAGGTGCAGAAAACGACATCGTGGCCTGGCGTAGCCACGGACACGAACCCGGCGTCCGTGACATCGCCCGGCAGATTGCAGAGCGCAGGGTGTGTGAGGGTGAGTGCTTCCCGCTCACGGGCAACCGCCGTGATCTGATGGCCATGGGCGAGGGCTTGTTCCGTGAGTGCTCGGCCTACTCCGCGGCTCGCGCCAAAGATGATCAGTTTCATGGCCGGCCGGTGCCCCATCAGTTGCCATTTTTTCGGGGTTTTACCTGCGAAAACATCCTATTTTATGTAGATTTGGGTAGTAAAAAGCTACTGTCGGCCCTGGCCCCTGAACAGATTTTGGGTATGTCTAGTTTCGGCTTTTGCGGCCGCCATCCACCCCGAAAAACGGCCTGCGGCTCCCTCATGTGCCGCCTCTATGCGCGCGCCTGGACACCCCGGCGCGCGAACGGAGCACTTCGCGCGATCCATCCTGATCGCCGGGCACGGTAGGAGCCTTCTTAGACTTGACGAAGCAAGCCTATAGGTAGCCCTCGACTTCGAGAAAGTAGGTCGCGGATTGCGAACCCTCCGCAGTCGTCTAGAAAGGTAATGAATTGTTCGACGGTGTCAACCGAGAATACGTAGCGATGCCTTGTGTACCCCTTTCCCTCACACCAGGCTTCTAAGCCTTGCCGCCACTCAGACGTATGCCCTTCGGCAATCCGCGCGCGAAGCCGCGCAGCGAGCCGTTTGCTGTCCTCGGCGTCGAGCCCCTCTCCGGAGTCTGAGAATGGATTCTGTATTTTCCCCCACAGCTCTGGCACCGCATGGCTGCAATAGGCGACTAGCGGCTCCCACATCGACCAGGACCAGCTACCGTCAAGCGATTTTCCACGTTTGGTTGTCGGGTTCAAGCCGTATACATCCATTCCCATATTTGTCTCCGTTTGTTTAAGTTCCAGGTTTTGCCCGTAGTTACCTCACACGCCGACGATTGGTGTCGGGGTCGCTGTACTCAGCATTGCGCTCCCTCCATCTCAGGGACGATTACTTCGCTTCTTTCGCTTATTTCTCTGGCTGCCGTCGATGAAAAATCCGCGACCTAGTTCGCATATTTCGCTTCATTTGATGCGAAGGGTGTGAACGGAGCGGAAATTGAATTGATTTGTTACACATTTATCTTTATTCCCTTCATGCGAAATAAGAGAAGTAACTCGATGGAGCGGCCATTTTGTATGTGACCGCGAAAGAGGCTAAGTAAGCCTCGATTACGATTCCCTGATCCGATATCGTTTCGCCGGTCGCCCTCCGGTCGCCGTATCCACGCCCTCCGCGATGCGGCATTGCGCCAGTAGCAGCGCGATGGCCGAGTCGATCCGACTTGCAGGCATATGGCCGGAGAATTGCCTGGAAATCTCAGTTCGCGTCAGCCCGGCGGAACCCGCCTTTTCGATGGTCCCGAAAACTGCGTCGGCTCGCGCGGCGTCGTCTGTTTCGCTTTTTCGGTTTCTCCCAGCATTGAAAAGCAGCGCGGCGCAGTCGAAGGCGTATTCCGCCCAACCGAGCGCGGCTCGCATGTGCTCCTCTCTGACGGCCGCGGTCTGATCCAGCACTGCATACAGCGCCCCGAGTATCCAGACGTGCGTCGCCATCCTGCCCGTCGCTCCACCGACGACGCCATTCCGGTCATGGGTCAGCCACTCGTACCTTGCCCTGTAGAGCGATTCCGCTTCGCTGGACAGTGTGATTTTCAGACCGTTTTCCGCTGCCGGGTCAAAGGTCGGGCCGCCCCACGCGAACGCCAGCCGGTCAGCCAGCCGGGCGGCGAGAGCTTCCACCTGGTCGTCGGGCGCCGGGGTCGGAATCGGCACGAGACGATTCCGCTTAGTAAGAATCAGAATGAACCGGTTTATGAGACCGTTCATCAGCTCCACTGTCTCAGTTTTTGTCAGGAACTCCTCTGGGGTAATATGGCTCAGCATGACGATGTGCGGCCGGGTCGCTTGGACTGGATTAACTTTCGTCGGGTTATCGAGCGTCTTGCCATCCCACGCCTTTCTGAGCATGGCCGAGAGCGTCGCCTCTCTGCGGGCGCACTTGGCGAGAGTGGATTGAAACTCCTCGTCGGTAACGAGCAGGCGCTTGTCGTCAACGGGTAGCCACAGAGGCTGGTTGCCGTGCATTAGGTCTGTCGCATCCCGGATGGCTTGGATCATCCCCTCGCCGGTCGCTACGCCATTCCAGAACTGCAGACGGGAAGCGGCCAGGGCACCGATGTTCCCTGGCAACCTAGACCTGGCGATTGCCTGAGCATGCTCGATGAGCTTCGTGACCAGTTCGAGTGACGTGCCCTTGCGACCGGAGGAAGTCGGCGCTATGTGGATAGACCACGGACGCATATGCTTTGTCGCGTCGCCGATCTGGATGTAAGCATTGCGGCCTGCTGCTGCGCCGAAAACAGCGAGCAGCCCCATCGCCACTGCTGGAACACCGGCTTCCGTATTCAGAGTGGCGAGCGTCACCACATCGCCGACGATGCCATGCAGGCACTCTTGCGGGAAGTCGGGCAGCTCGAACGCGGGAGCGGCTGTCGATTCAGAGGGAACAGTCCACGTTGCCGTAGCTGGGACTGAAATGCTCTTGAGCGGATTGACCCATCCATACTGCTCCTGAGCCAGCTTGAACACGGATTTCCAGTGGGTGCTGGTCGGGTTCAGGGAATTCCACACGCGCTCCGTGTCCGCGGCATCGTACTTGGCGGACTTCTGGCTCCATTCGTTGAACAGAGCGTAGCCCTGTTGGCCGGCCGTCCTGAGGGCGTGGCCCATCCGTAGCCACAGATCACGATCATCGGATGGTATTGCGGCTAGGGCACTGCGCAGTTCCGCGCAGGTCGCGTCGTCCAGCGTCGGCGGCGCGGCGGTGTTGTCTTTCCGCTCGGGCATGACTCGGGCGAACCCCGGCGCACTGTCGAGGTACGCGGTTGCGGCGTCGATGAAAGCCTTCGCCTGCGCCGCGGTGACAAGCGGCAGAGCCTCAGCCTTGTGATCGAGCGGCGATGCGCCCATCCACTGATAGGGCGCGCCCGTGTCAGGATGAACGGCGAACGCAACAATCTGCTGCCCGTCGCCGAGAAATTCGACCTTATGCGCTTTCGCGCCGGGAGGATCAGACCGATGCCGGTAGGACGGCGTCATTAGCTTTGAGAACGGAGCCTCGGTGCGGTACAGCACGGCCACCTTCGGCGACTCCCCGATGCGGACTAGACCGGCGCCCAATTTGGCGACCGCAATCCGCCGCAACTGCTCGACGGCCTCTGGATTCCGCACGTCGATGTCGGCTGCGGGCGTGAACGCGGTCAACAGCCCTGTGTAACAGGAGGCGTGTGCCGCGATGCTGGCTTCGGTAGGCTGGAAGGTCGGCCAGTTGTCAGGCGCCGGCCTCTTGGTGCCCACGATGATCGGCAACGGCTGGTAGCAGTTGGTTGCCAGGATCGGCGCGGCGGCGCTGAATCGCGGGACGGTCGGCGGTGGCGCGGGGTGGGGGGCCGGCGCTGCTTCGGACGAAACTGTGACCTCCGTCGTGGCGGATGCGACAGCGAGCAGGGGTTCAATCCGCGCCGCGACCATCTCCGGCCCAACAGACGCAACAGCCGACTGTTGTTCTTGCGCTGGCTGAACCTCGCGCCCCTGTGCAAGGTCG
>Ga0134124_10004474_pt1 | contig 11218 bp, 10 predicted proteins | sample KB304_FD_96880 | JGI IMG/M metagenome (GOLD analysis project Ga0134124, IMG submission 96880) | Terrestrial soil microbial communities without Nitrogen fertilizer from Kellogg Biological Station, Michigan, USA - KB3-0-4 | ecosystem: Environmental > Terrestrial > Soil > Unclassified ... | reverse complement strand
TCGGCCATCGTTCCTTCACAGCTAGAATCGGCTGTGGCAAAAAATCTGACGGCCAGCGCCCGCGGCTTCGGGTATCCTGTGGCTCTTACGGTTTGCTGTTCTTGGTTTTTTGCCCCAGGTAAGCTCGAGCGATGGTTTCGTCGAAGGACGTAAAGGTTGGCGCGTTCGTGCTTGCGGGGTTGACCGCGATCGGCGCGGTGATCTTTTTGATTGGCGACGAGCGCCAAATCTTCAGTCACAAGGCGCCCTACTCGACCGAGTTCGAGGACGTGCAGGGCCTGCGTCGCGGTTCGCCAGTGCGCATGGGTGGCGTCGACATCGGGACCGTGACTGCGGTGGACTACGCCAGCGCGGCCAACGACAAGAACATCCACGTGCGCATGTCGATCGCCGTCGACGATGCGCGTCGCATTCGCAAAGACAGCCTAGCGACGATCGAGGGCAAAGGCCTGCTCGGCGACAAGATGATCGTGATCACGGTCGGCTCGCTCGGTCAGGCGCAGCTGCCCGAGGGGTCCGTAGTCCCGTCACGCGCGGCGGAAGACATGAGCAAGCTGATCGGCCGCATCAGCAACATCTCGGGTCAGGTCGAGAAGGTGGTGACCAACTTGGAGCGCGCCACCAATTCCCTCTCCGACGAGAAGCTGCAAGGTGACGTGCGCAATTCCGTCGCTTCGCTCGCGCGCATTTTGGATTCGGTCGATCGCGGAGACGGCTACCTCGGCAAATTGCTGCATGATCCGGCGGAGGCAGCGCGCTTGTCGCAGTTAGTCGGCAACTTACAGCAGAGCTCGGGGGAGCTCACGCGCGCCACGCAGAGCGTGAATCAGATCCTAACACGCGTGAACACCGGTCCCGGTTTCGCGCACGAAGTCCTGTACGGCGAGGACGGCGCCAAGACGATCGCCAAGGTGGGCGTCGTCGCCGACGAACTCGGCACGACCCTCAAGGGCATCCGTGAAGGCAACGGCCTCGCCCGCAGCGTGATCTACGGTGACGACTCGTCGCAGGCGATGATGGCGAACCTCAATCAAGCCTCGGCTGATTTTCGTCAGGTCGTGAGCGACATGCGCGCCGGCAAGGGAACCCTGGGTGCGCTCCTGGTCGATCCCTCGGTGTACGAGGACTTGAAGCTGATGCTGGGCAACGTGGAACGCAACCGCACGCTGCGCGCGCTCGTCCGCTACTCCATCAAGCGCGACGAGAAGTCGCCCGCGCTCGAAGTTCACGATCCGGACCCTGCCAGAACCGCGCCTCCGGCCGAAGCGGTCGGGACCGGGAATTCTGCAGTCAAAGTCGGAAAAGGCGAGCCTTCCGGGCAATAGCCGCTTTCCGCGGGAATAAACCGCCCGGCGTCAAAGTGACGCCGGGGGCTTGGCTCACGTCGAACTTGGCCAAATCTTCGGGCTATACTCGCCGGATGCGAATTCTTCCGCGCCTCGGTCGGGCGTTGGTCGTGCTCTCGGTGTTTGCCCTCGCGTCGTATTTCGCGCTGCAGTTCGGCACCGGCGGTTTGTGGCGTGGGCTCGAGGTAGCGCACGCGGTGACGAGCCCAGGGCAGCCCAAGGCTCCGTATGACCTGACGCAGCTGGTGGCCGTCAACGAGACGCTGAACACCATCCGCAACAAGTACGTGGACCCGAGCCGCGTCAAGCCGCGGCAGATGTTCCTGAGCGCGGTCAACGAGATCCAAAAAGAAGTCGCGCAAGTGATCGTGCTGCACGAGGACAAGTCGAACACCGTGAAGGTGCAGGTCGACACCGAGTCAGCTTCCTTTCACATCGACAACGTGCAGGGCCCTTGGGACGTGGCCGCGCGCTTGCGCGAGGTGTTCGCGTTCTTGCAGGCGAACCTGAAAGACACCGAGGTCGATCTGCGTGACGTCGAGTACGCCGCCTGCAACGGCATCTTGCGCACGCTCGATCCGCACAGCGTGTTCCTCAGCCCCGAGGCGTATCGCGAGATGAACCTGTCGACCTCCGGGCATTTCGGCGGGCTCGGCATCGTGATTTCGGTGCGCGATCAGATGCTGACGGTGATGCGCCCGATGCCGGGCACCCCGGCGGGCCGCGCTAATTTGAAGCGCATGGATCGCATCACCAAGATCAACAACGAGTCGACGCTCAACATGCCGCTCGACGACGCGGTGAATCGCCTGCGCGGCAAACCGGGCTCCAAAGTCACGATCTGGGTCCATCGCGATGCCGCCGAGGGTTGGACTGGGTCGCGCCCGTTCGAGCTCGTGCGCGAAGAGATCCAGGTCAAATCGGTCGACTACCGCGGGCTCGGCAACGGCGTGGGCTACGTGCGGCTGAAGCAGTTCCAAGCCAGCACCTCGGACGAACTCGACGAAGCGCTCAGCGAGCTGCACAAGAAAGAGAAGCTGAAGGCGCTGGTCCTCGACCTGCGCGGCAACCCCGGCGGTCTACTCGACCAAGCCGCGCGCGTGGCCGATCGCTTCTTGGACGACGGCGTGATCGTGGCCACCGTGGGCGCGTCCGAGGGGCGTGAAGAGAAGCGAGCGGTGCGCAAGGGCACCGAACCGAATTACCCGATCGTGGTGCTCGTGAACGGCTCGAGCGCGAGCGCCAGCGAGATCGTCGCCGGTGCGCTCAAGAATTTGGACCGCGCCGTGATCGTCGGGCAGACCACGTTCGGCAAAGGCAGCGTGCAGCTGGTGTTCCCGCACGTCACGCCCGAGAATGCCGCGCTCAAGCTGACCATCGCGCAGTACCTGACTCCGGGTGACGTCTCGATTCAGGGAGTCGGAGTGGCGCCGGACATCGAGCTCGACCCGATGACCGCGGACACCGTGGAGATGGATTTGTATCGCAACGCGCACGGTCTGCGCGAGCGCGACCTGACCAAGAGTCTGTCGAACACCGCGACCCGCGCCAGCGACCAACCCTCGGTGCGGCTGCGCTACAATCTGCCGGAAAAAGAGCGCGCCGAGATCCGCGATCGCGGTGGCGACATGGAAGACGAGTTCGAGCTCGATTTTCCGATCAAGCTCGCGCGCGACTTGGCCGGGCGCTTGAATCCCGGTAAACGCCTGGAAGAGCTGCGCAGCGCCAAGGACTTCTTCGACAAGCTGCAGGTCACCGAGGTGGAAGCGGTCGGTACCGACTTGGGCAAGCTCGGTATCGACTGGGCTCCGCCGCCGAAGGACTACACCAATCCGCCCAAGGCCTCGGACTTCGAGGTCAAGGTCAGCACGGATCATCCGAACGATACGTTCGCCGCGGGTGAGCAAGTGATGCTCAAGGTGTCGGTCAAGAACAAGGGCACGAGCCCGGCCTACCAAGTGCGCGCCAGCACCAAGAGCGACGGCGCCTACTACGACGAAAAAGAGTTCGCGTTCGGCAAGATCCTACCCGGTGAAACCAAGACCGCCACCGCGCCGCTCGGCTTCTGCGACGTAGAAGGGCACAAGCCCGGCTCGAGCGCGCCGCTGCCGGACAACGCCAAGCGCGTGTGCAAAGTGCCGCTCGATGCCGACGCGCGCGCGGACGTGGTGAAGGTGCGCTTCTTCGCGGAAGGCGCCGAGCCGCCGCCGGACGCCGAGCTGCGCCCGACGCTCAACGCGTTGCCGCAGCCGATCTTTGCCTACAACTACGAGGTGCTCGACAATCGTCCCGGCAACGGCGACGGTCAGCTGGCGCGTGGTGAGGGCGCGACCGTTTATTTGGCGGTCAAGAACGTCGGCAAAGGGCACTCGTACGAGACCCAAGCCAACATCCGCAACCTGACGGGTGATGGCCTTCTGATCCACAACGGGCGCTTCGACATCTCCAACATGAAGCCCGGTGAAGTGCGCAACGTCGCCTTCACGTTCGACGTGCTCGATCAGCTGACCGAGAGCAACATCAACTTCGAGCTGAGCGTGGCGGATCGCGAGCTGCGCGTGGTATCGACCGAAAAGGTGACGCTGCCCCTGTCCAAGAGCCCTCTGGCCCTGGTCAAGGCGCAGGGCAAGGTCGCCTTCGCCGGCCCCGCGCCGGTGCGCGGTCAGCCGCTCGCCGCGGCAGCGGTCGTGGGCGAGGTCGACAAGGCCAGCGTGCTCGAGCGGCTGGGCACGTTCGGCGCGTTCACCAAGGTGAGTTTGGGTGACGACCGCTTCGGCTTCGTGGAGACCCGCGCGCTCAAAGACGGCAATCTGGCCCCCATCAAGGTCGGATACAAGCCGCACCTCTCGCGTTCGCCGCCGTTGCTCGAGGTGACGCCGGCCAAGCTCGCCACCCGCGACGACAAGGTGCACATCGAAGGTCAGGCTACCGATGGCGATCGCGTGCTCGACGCGTTCATCTTCGTCGGTCCGCGCAAGGTGTTCTACCAATCGAATCGCAAAGCGGCGGATCCGACCAAGCTCAAATTCGCGATCGACACCGAGCTGCAGCCCGGCATCAACGTGATCACCGTGGTCGCTCGTGAAAGTGACGACAGCGCGACGCGCACGACGATGATTGTTCGCCGTGATGGCCCGAACGGTGAGCCGCTGACCAGCCCCAAGGGCGAGTCCGCCACTGAAGATTGGAGCATCTCCGGCGACGGCGACTAGCCGGCGCCCGGCGATAGAGCGACGGCGACAGATGTCCGACCGGAGGCGATACACCGGGGGGTGTCACTGTGGGCAAGTGCGGTTCGAAGTCTTCGCCGAGCTTGCTCGGGCGAGCGTGTGCAATTGCTCGATGTGCACGAAAAAAGGCTTCATCCACTTGATCGTCGAGCCTTCGCAGTTCGAGTTGCTCAGCGGTGCGGAAGCGCTCGTCTCGTATCGCTTCAATACTGGAGTGGCAGAGCACAAGTTCTGTCGTAAGTGCGGGATTCATCCTTTCTACACGCCCCGTTCAGACCCCGACAAAGTGGATGTGAACGTGCGCTGTTTGGATGAAGTCGATCTGACTCGGCTCGAACTTTTGCCGTTCGACGGCCGCAACTGGGAAGAGGCCATCAAAACCGCGGCGTGGCAGCACGAATAGCGCTCATGCTGACTTGACAGAGCTATCGCGCTCGGTACCCATTACGAGTGTATGCGTGCGCGTGAACCGGAAGCCGTCATCTTCGATATGGATGGCGTGGTCATCGATAGCCAAGCGGCCGCCAACCACGCACTGGTCGAAGCTGCAGCCAAACACGGCGTTCGACTAGCCGTCTCCGAGCTGGAAGACTTGGTGGGTGCGACACCGCAGCAGTTCTGGCAATACGTGAAATGGCGCTACGCGTTACCCGAAGCCATCGACTATTACGCTGAAAGCTACGACGAAAATAGCGAAATTGCCGGTTACGACGAGACGCTGCTGTCGCCCGGGCTCGGCGCGCTGCTCGGTGAGCTGAGGGCGGCGGGCATCCCACTCGCGCTCGCCACCTCGGCCTCGCGCCGCCGGATGAACGCGGTGATCGAGATGTACGGGCTCGCGCAATGGTTGGATGTCGCGCTGTGTCGTGAAGACGCAGCGCGCGAGAAGCCCGCGCCGGACTTGTTCCTCGCCGCCGCTTCCGCGCTCTCCGTGTCACCCGCCAATTGCCTGGTGGTCGAAGACTCGACGCCTGGCATCGCCGCGGCGCGAGCCGCCGGCATGACCGTGGTGGGCTTCACCGCGTATTGCGGGCCGAACTCGCTACGCCGGGGTGCCGACGCCTACCTCAGCAGCTTCGAAGGCCTCGGCTTGTCGGAGTTGCAGACGCTCTGGCAAGGCTCGGCTAGACTGCCGTAAATGTCGCCAAAGTCCGCGGTTCGCGTGCTTTCCAGCGAAGATTTGCCGCGGAACGTCGCGCTCTCCAACGCCGTGGGTTGGCCGGATACGCCGTCCGAATGGGGTGTGATTCACCAAGCCGCGCTGGTTTTGGGCGTGGAACGTGACGGCGCGCTGATCGCCCAGGGTGCCCTCGGCCTGTTCGAGGGCGCCGGGTCGATTGCCAAAATGGTGGTCGCGCCCGCGGCGCAGAAGCAAGGCCTGGGCGGCAAAGTTCTGGATGCGCTGTTGCGCGAGGCCGAGCAGCGCTCGCTTTCCGCCGTCGGTTTGGTAGCGACGCCCGCTGGGCGGCCCTTGTACGAGAGTCGCGGCTTCAACCCGGTGGGTGATGTCGCCATCTTGGTCGGCACCCCGGCCGTCTCGGGCGAGCCCTCGGGCTCGGCTTGCGTCGAGGACGTCGAGCAATTGTTCGCGATCGAGCGGCGTTTTACGGGCAGCGCGCGGACGGCTGTGCTGCGCGGTCGCTGGGCAGACTCGTCTGCGAGCGCACTGCTCGATGCCGGGTTCGCCCTGGCGACTTCGCAGCCCAACGGCGCGCGTGTCGGCCCCATTTTCGCCGATAGCGAGGCAACAGCTCGCAGGTTGACTAGGGACTTGCTGTTGCGCGTGCCCGGGCCGGTGCGCTTCGACGTGCCGGGGGAGCAGCGAGCCTTTCGCGCATGGCTACAGGGTCTCGGGTTGGTCGAGAAGGGCGTGCACGTGGAAATGTCGCGCGGTGGCGCGTTGCCCTGGTGCGTGCCCCAGCGCTTCGGCCAAGCGACTCAGGCTTGGGGCTGACGTGTGAATCGACCCCCGCGTTTGCGCGCGGGGCACGTTCGTCAGTCGCTGAACGCGAGCGACGCCAGCGCGGATTGCAAAGCGTGAAATGTCCCCGAATTTAGCTTCAATAGCCGAAATTTTGGACAGCGCGGAGCTCACCGCGTTGCGCCGCGCGCAGCACGTTCACGAGCGCTGCTCGAAGCTAGCTCCTCATATGTGACCGGGATGTTTCAGACCTCTGCTTCCGGTTCGAATCGGCGATCATCGCTGGTTGCAAAGTGACTTCCGCAGCTGCGACAGAGGAGTTACTTTCGAACTAGCCTGATGACCTTTCGTCGACATGCGGTGCGCGTCTATCTGGAGCGGCCTTCGCGTCACCGTGAAGCAGAGTTCTTGCAACGAGTGAAGGCGAGCCAGAAGTTGCATCGGCCGTGGCTGACCGCGCCGTACACCGCTGATCTCTATCGTGATCTGGTGAGTCGCGCGAAGAAGCCCGCTTACGAGTCGTACCTCGTTTGCTTGATCGAGACGGACCAACTCGTCGGCGTGATCAACCTGAGTGAGATCGTGCGTGGCCTGTTTCAAAGTGCCTATCTCGGTTATTATGCGTTCGAACCGTTCGCGGGAGAGGGCTACATGACGGAGGGCGTGACCTTGGTCTTGGATCAGGCGTTCGGTCCCCTCGGCTTGAACCGGCTCGAGGCCAATGTTCAACCGCGCAACAAGCGCTCCTCGCGTTTGGTCTCTCGGCTGGGCTTTCGGCTCGAGGGGTTTTCGCCGCGCTACCTCAAAATCGGCGGGCGTTGGCGTGATCACGAACGCTGGGCGGTGCTCGCGGACGAATGGAACGAGCGCAGCGTGCGACGCTCGCCTCGGGCTTGATCGAGCGCGAAATGCTGCCAATATCGGCGCCCATGTCAGCACTCGAGTTCAAGAATGTCACCGCGGTCGCCAAAGCCAATGTCTATTTCGAAGGCAAGGTGGTCAGCCACACCATCCTGCTCGGCGACGGCGCCAAGAAGACGCTGGGCCTGATCTACCCGGGCGACTTTCACTTCGGCACGGACGCGCCCGAGCGCATGGACATCGTGGCTGGAGCGTGTCGCGTGCGGCTGGACGGCAGCGCCGAGTGGAAGGACTACGCGGCCGGGACCTTCTTCAAGGTGCCGGGCAAGTCCGGCTTCGACATCAGCGTCGCGGCCGGCATCGCCGAGTACGTCTGCTCGTTCGAATGATTGCTCACTCGCCTTGACGCTCTGGCGCGAGCCGAGGCCTCACACGCGCTCGAAGCGCGCCACGGTTTCGACGTGATCCGTGAACGGAATCAGGTTGAACGCCGTCAGCGCGCTCAAGCGCAGCTTGCCGCGCGCGAGCAAGCGTTCGGTATCGGTCAAGAACGACTCCAGCCCGCAGCTCACGTAGATGAAGCGCGCTGGCGGCGCATCACTGAGCGCGCTGCTGAGCTCCGGGTCTAGGCCCTTGCGCGGCGGGTCCGCGATCACCACGTCGACACCCGTCGCCATGTCGCGCGCTTCACCCGCGGGTCCGACGTGGACCGAGGTTTTGGCGCGCTCGGCCTGCGCGAGCTCGCCCAGGCCGAGCGAAAGCCCGCTGAGCGAGTGCGGACCGAGCTCATTGAGCCGCAGTTCGCTGACGCGCTCGAGCACGGACAAACCGATCGCGCCGACTCCGGCGTAGAACTCGGCCACGCGCGAGCCCTCGGGCAGCTCGCCGCGAACGTGTTCGATGATGCTCTGGGCGACCTCCAGGTTGTTCTGACCAAAGGCGCCTGGCGGATAGTGCACGGCGTTGCCGCCGAAGCGCTCGACGACGCTCTCCGGGCCACACCAGCGGCGAAATTCCGGACCCAAGATGGTGTTCGTCCGCGCGCTGTTCCCGTTCCACCACAAGCTATGAAGCTCAGCCCCCAGTCGCTCGCGAATCAGATCGAGGCACGCGGCGAAGGGCTCTGGGCCAACACTATTGCCGATCAGCACGACTTGGGCGGTTTCGGTCGTGCGCTCGACGACGACTTGGAGGTAGCGAGCGAGACCCAGGTGCGCCTGGTCCGAGTAGGGCGGCACCTGGGCGTCGACCAGCGCTTTACGCACGACCCCCGCCACGCGATTGATCAGTGGATGCTGCACGACGCAATTCGGGATGTGCACGACGTGATGGGTCCCGAGCTCGAACAATCCGAGCTTGGGCGAGCCCAAACGGCCGCGGATGGCGAGCCGGGCGCGCTGGCGAAAACCGGTCATTTGCCCGGAGATCACGGCCACGGGTGGCAGGCCGTGCTGGGCCGCGAGCGCGTCCAAGGAGTCTTGGGCGCCCCCCGCAATTCCGCGTTCACCAAAACGCGGACAGCCGGGGCAGGGCGGGCGATGAGTGCAGATCACGTAACTTGAACTTAGCAGAGGATCTGCCGTAGGGGTGTGTGGAAGGTCTTCTGAATGAAGCAGCGTCGCGCGGTGTTCGCGCTCGGGATCTCGATCATCGTGCTGGCCGCGCTCGTTGCGGCGCGCTATTTCGCGCACCACCGAACGCGGGTCGTGCGGCCGCAGCCGTCGGCTCGCTCGGCGGTGGCGAGCTCGACCGCGTCGTCGTCGTCGCCATCGCCATCGCTCTCTGCGGTGAAGCCGACCTCCGTGGCCAGCGGCTCTGCGGCGCCACCGAACCCGCCGCGGCCGCCCGCGCCGCCGTACCTCGACACGACCGCCACGACCTTGGCCGAACAGCGCAGCGCGCTGTTCACGAACATGCAAAATCAGCTCGATTTGCCGGCAGGCGCGCTGGACAAGATCCAAGCCATCTTCGCCAAGTCGAACTACCTCGGCCAAGGCGAGCCGAAGATCACCAAGCACCCGATGACTCGCGCGGAATGTCGCGCCATCCGTGAAAGTCATCCCGAGCTACATCCGGAAGACCCGCGCTGCAAAGCGCGCTTCATGGTGCCCCTGTTCGACCCCGCGCGCGGTGAGTCAGCGGACACCGCCAACGTGTGCATCGATCAGTTCGAGTTTCCGAACATCCCTTGCGAGTACCCGGTCACCTGGGTGCGCTCGAGTGAAGCCGCCGAGATTTGTGAAGCTCAGGGCAAGCGCTTGTGCGACGCGCACGAGTGGGAAGGCGCGTGCGCCGGCGCCCTGCACACTCCCGACGTGGACTACACGTTCGGTGAACGGCGGATCATGCAAGAGTACCTGCACAACAAGACGCGTGAGCTGATCTGGGCATACGGGCCCAAGGCCGATCAGAAGAAGTGCGCCACGATGAGCCACAAGAGCTCCGAGTGCTACACGCCGGATTGGGGAATTTGCGGCTCGAACACCTATCCGACCGGAGCCTTCCCGGAGTGCGTGAGTTCATTCGGCGTCTTCGACCAGCATGGCAACGCCGCCGAGCACATGAACCTGCCGGTCAAGCCCGAGCAATTGGGCAAAAACGGCGGGGTCGGCGAGACCGAAATGAAGGGCAGCTGGTTCATTTTTGCGAGTGAAGCGGTGCACCCGGACGACTGCCGCTGGCGGGCCTTGATGTGGCACGCGGGCCCGATTCGCGCGCTGGACAGCCACCGCAACTACCACCTCGGCTTCCGCTGTTGTAAAGACATCTCGCCCGACGCGCCCAGCGTCCGCGGCGTAGCAGACGGCGGTAGCCCATGATTCGACTTCACATCAACATCGACCACGTAGCCACGATTCGCAACGCGCGAGGCACCGTCTATCCCGATCCCGTGGCTGCTGCGGCTCTGTGCGAGCTCGCGGGCGCCGACGGCATCACGGCACATTTGCGTGAAGATCGCCGGCACATCAAAGACGACGACGTCGCTCGCCTGCGTAGCGCCATCACCACCTTGCTCAACTTGGAAATGGGCGCCACCGACGAGATGACGGTGATCGCCGAGCGCGTCGGTCCGGACGTCGTGACGCTCGTCCCCGAACGCCGTCAGGAGCTGACCACCGAGGGCGGCTTGGACGTGCGAGCCACGCGCGCCGCCGTCGAAAAAGTGGCCAAGATGTGCGCGGGCCGCAAGATCAAGCTCAGTCTGTTCATCGCGCCGGACGAGGCTCAAGTGCGCCTAGCCCGTGAAATCGGCGCGGCCCAGGTCGAGTTTCACACCGGTGAGTACTCACACAAACACGGCGCCGAGCGCGCTGCCGAGCTCGAACGCCTCCAGCGCGCTGCGAAGCTCGCGCACTCGCTCGGTCTGGAGGTCGCAGCGGGGCACGGTCTCACCCGTTTCAACGTGCTCGACATCGCCGCCATCCCTGAAATCGAGGAGCTCAACATCGGCCACTCGGTGATCGCCGACGCCGTGCTAGTCGGGTTGGATCGCGCGGTGCGCGACCTGCGCACGGCCATCGAGCGCGGGCTCTCACGACGAGCCGCTGCGCGCGGCTGAATTCGATGATCGTCGGCCTCGGGATTGATGTCGCGTCGATCGCGCGCCAACAAAGCGCCCTGGAGCGCTTCGGTGATCGGTTGTGGCAGCGCATCTTGACCGAGGACGAACGCGCCGATCTGAGCGGCCGCCCCGATCGCGCGCTGGCCCTGGCCGGTCGCTTTGCCGCCAAAGAAGCGGCCGCAAAAGCCCTCGGCGGTCAACCCGACGTCTGGTGGCACGACGTCGAGATCCGCTCCGGCGCGCGCGGCGCCCCACAGCTCGTCTTCCGCGGCACCGCTATCGTCCACGCCGAACGCCT
>Ga0134124_10004473_pt1 | contig 11221 bp, 4 predicted proteins | sample KB304_FD_96880 | JGI IMG/M metagenome (GOLD analysis project Ga0134124, IMG submission 96880) | Terrestrial soil microbial communities without Nitrogen fertilizer from Kellogg Biological Station, Michigan, USA - KB3-0-4 | ecosystem: Environmental > Terrestrial > Soil > Unclassified ... | reverse complement strand
TAGATCTTTGATCGATTAGACCGGAACCGCTCGGCGCACGCGCTTCGCGAAAGCGTGGACGGGCCGGGACGATTGCCCAGATCGATCCGGCCCACAGTGCGCCTGTTTCCTCCTCACCCCTCCCAGGGCTGTGCAGGTTGCATGTCTGCTTGCGGCAACTCTCACGTCTGCGTTGAGAAAGCCACATGCAACCTGCACAGCTTCCTCGTGCAGGTTTTTTATGGTCGAACTTGCTATTCGAAAATGTTTTTCTTGACCGTGGTCCAATGGGGAAGTAAAGTGCCGCCCGTCTCGCTTAGTCCTGAATTCCCCCATACTCCGCAGTACATCGCGAGTCCTTGCCGATGATGTAATGCAATGAAACTCAGCAACACAATCGACAGTCGTCACTAAGACAGCAACTCATTCTTATTTGTAATCAGTGATCTGCCGATCGCTTTCGGAATACGCGGCGTTAACGCTGTTTGCACAACTGTGTCCGGATGGTTTGCTTAAAGGAGAAGAACTATGTGGAAAACATTTTGGTCCCGGAGAAAACTGGTGCACCTGGTCTTGATGGGAATGGCGATCGCCGGCGTTATGACGATAGCCGGAGTAGTGTTGCGTGCTTCGAGAGGAGCTGCGGCTGCGGAGCCAGTGAGGTCGCAAAAACCAGTGGTGGTACCGCAGAACGTGCGCTTCACTATTTACCCCGAGGGTATCCATCCCGCCACCGCAACTGTGCAAAAGGGACTCATCTCGATCGCGATAGAAGATCTCGCCGGCACGGAAAACGGCGTCGTCGTGGAGCGCTTGAACGGCAGCGGACGAGCGATTGTGGGCAATGTGAAACGATTCGAAAGACACTGGCGCGGGCGTGCGCAATTCGAGTTGACACCAGGAGTTTACCGCTTGCGAGTACCGGATCGTGAGATCGAAGAAGCGGAAATCACGGTAGAACCATAACTGATTTGTAGAACCCCGAGGAGTATAAAATGTCGCACCGAATCGCTCACAAACTCACTCTTCGTTTTGCTATTCCGTTTTTACTGATCGTGGTGACGAGTACCATCGCACGGGGGCAGTCCGTATCACAATACGATCGTGGCACCCCGCCACAGCATGCCTCCGGCGTCTCGTCTTTTGGTAGCTACACTTCAGCGGACCTGGGTAATGTCAACCTCAGCAATGGCACGCTGAATATGGCGATTCCTTTGGGAACAGTAGGCGGCAGGGGCTTCTCGATTCCTCTGACGCTTAACTATTCGAGCAAAGTTTGGTCGGTTAGTAAGGACGTTGACTATGTCGATGGTTCAGCCATGGTGCCTTATGCGTCTTATGGAGCCGGCGACTTTCTCCACGACTGGCACTATCGCTTAACACCAGGTTGGAACGTCGGCATTGCTCCATTACTCCATGCGAGTTCATTTGGTATTGATCCGCTGACTTATCCGGGCTGCGGTTACAACCGCTACTTAACCAAGCTTACTCTTTCTTTGCCGGACAAAGGCGAGATCGAGTTGCGCGATGATTACACGGATGGCGCGCCGCACTATGCAGGAACGAACCCGAATACCGGCAATTGTAAATGGTACGACCAGTATCGTGGTCGACGCTGGCACGCCGCGGATGGCTCGGGCCTGGTTTTTATCAGTGACGTCGATAATGCGATTGTGAATGGTGATTTTACTGGTGTGTTAATCACCGCGGATGGCACGCGTTATCGCTTCGAAAATGCCGTCGTTCCAGGTCCCTATATCGGAATCGGGCGTGCCACATCGATAACTGATGGGAATGGTAATCAAATTACCATTACCTATCCGACCAGCGACGAAGTCGATTACACGGACCAGCTCAACCGCGTCACCAAGATCAAAAAGAACACAACAGATCCGCAAACCGGGCAGGGGGTCGCCTTGCTCGTCGAGCTACCGGGCTACGGCGGCCCTCGCTACTATAAAGTGAAACTAGGACAGATGGCCCAGAACTACCGTGCTGGTATCAATCCAGGCGGCTCGGTTGTCACTGGTCTTAACAACCCACAGGGTTATTACATGAATTTTGAAGGCTTGGGCTCGGTGGGCTATGTGCTCTTTCCTGAATCCTATTGCCTCTTTGTTGAGCGCCTCGATTATCAATCAGTAGTTACTGAGCTAGTCCTTCCAGATAACCGCTCGCTGTTTTTCAAATACAACGAGTATGGCGAAGTCGCCGAGGTGCAACTGCCAACCGCCGGAAAAATGCAATACGACTACGAGTCAAAGGATGCCCTTCCCACTGGAGTTTCACTACCGGCAGAAGTTCGAACGAATGTCATTCCCGTAACTATTTATGGAATAGATCGGGCGCTGGTGGCGAGAAGGACATACCCCGACGGCGCCAATCTCGAGGGAAGTTGGACCTATACCTATACAGCGAGTACGACAGACGTGCGCGCTTTCTCAGCCACCGGCACATTGCTTCGCAATGAACGGCATTACTTTATGCCGGCTACTCACTATATTGCAGATTGGAACGACGGCCTCAACGGCACTGGTTACTCCTTATGGTCCACCGGACTCGAGAGCAGGATGGAATTGCGCAATGCCGCTGATGTGGTGATGTCTGCAACTGAAAATGACTGGACGCAGCGTGCGAGTGTTAGCTGGTGGACCGGATACACACAGCAGCAACCGTCCAACGACAATCGCATTAACCAAACGCGCCGCTATTTTGAGAACGGGATGATGGCGAAGGTCCAGACCCTTTACGACCAGTATAACAACCCCACCGAAGTCAAAGAGTACGACTACGATCAGACGTTGAAGCGCCGCACTGTCACCAGCTATCTCAACGCAAACAACGGATACAACTATCAGACTGACGATTCGATTCACATGCTGGGGCTTCCTGTCACAGAAACCATCTATGATGGCAGTGGTAACCAAAGAGCCCAGACAGTCACCGAGTATGATAGCTATACGAACGATGGTAATCGTGACGTGTTGATGAACTATGCGTCAGTGAGTCAGCATGATTCCAGCTACGGAGCGACCAAAACAACACGCGGAAATCCAACGCGCACTGGCCAGTGGCTTAATACAACCGGAAGTTTTATTTACACCTATCCTCGCTACGACATCCTGGGAAATGTTGTGTCGTTTAAAGACGAAGCCGGCGATGTTGGCACGGTGAGTTTTGCGGACAATTTCGGCGATGGCAGTAATCCCGGCACGCCGAGTCAGAATCCTTCAACTCCGACATATGCGTTCGCAACGCTATACACGAGTCCACCGCCTCTGCCTGGCGCGTCTGTTCATACTGCGCGCAGCCAGTACGATTACTCTTCCGGATTGCTGACAGGTTTCCGAGACCGGAACAATATCGTCACGCAAACGCTTTACAACGATCCATTTAATCGACCTACGCAGGTTAAGTCGGCTTTAGGAATTACAGGTGTTGAAAGTCACGTTTCGACGTATTACGCGCCCGCAACTGTATTCGGCATTACGCTGGCAAAGAACGACACCCTAACCGCGAGCGATTTGAATACGGTTGATGACGGCAGCATTCGTTCATGGACCATAACGGATGGGTTCGGCAGGGCAATAGAGGCGTGGAAACGCTATCCGGAAGCGGATGTGAAAGTAATAACGACGTACGATGGTTTAGGAAGAGTCAAGCAGACCAGCAATCCTTTTCGACCTGCCTCGGAGAGCGCTCTTTATACAACCACTGCGTATGACCTCGCCGGACGAGTCACTTCAGTGACGACTCCGGATAATGCGGTTGTGAGTACAAGCTATAGCGCAAACACCGTTACGGTTACGGACCAGGCGGGCAAAGTAAGAAAGAGCGTGACCGATGCACTGGGTCGCCTGGTTGAAGTTTATGAAGATCCGAACGGGCTGAATTACCAAACGAGCTACCTCTACGACTGTCTGGACAATCTGGTGAGGACCACGCAGTCAAGCCAGCAACGCTTCTTCATGTACGACTCGCTCAAGCGCTTGATTCGCGCCCGTAACCCTGAGCAAAGTACTAATGCGACATTGAATCTGTCAGATCCGGTAACTGGTAACAGCGCCTGGTCCGTGGGCTACCAGTACGACGCGAGCGGCAACCTGACTCAGAAGACTGATGCGCGTGGTGTGGTTTCGACCTACACCTACGATGCGTTCAATCGCGCCACCACTGTCGACTACTCAGATACGTCTTCCGTTAGTCCCGATGTGAAATGGTTTTATGACGGCGCGACTAACGGTAAAGGACGCTTTTGGTATTTCTACAAAGGCGGAGATTTCTCTGCCGGCAGCAATGTGGATCATAAAGCTGTGGATAGTTACGACGCGCTTGGCAGGCCGCTCGTGCAACGGCAGCTATTCAAGGTAAATGGAGTATGGACTCCACCCTCGTATCAAACCACAAGGACCTATAACCTCGTTGGAAGTGTCACTTCGCAAACATTTCCTTCAGGACATACCGTTTCCTATTCTTACGACTCTGCGGGTCGTACTGCCGGCTTCACTGGGAACCTCGGCGATGGAGTCTCGCGCACTTATGCTTCTTCCTTGACGTATAACGCGCGGAATCAAATCACGCAGGAATTGTTTGGAACGCAAACGTCGCTCTACCACAAGAACCATTACAACAAGCGCGGCCAGCTTTTCGACGTACGACTCAGCACCGTGCCATGGGCCACTGACCAGTGGAACTGGAACCGCGGCGCGCTAGTGAACTATTACAGCTCCAACTATGCCTGGGAGGGCGACCCGTCCACGCCAGCCGGGCCTGACAACAATGGCAACGTGCTACTGCAACAGCACTGGGTACCCGCCGACGATGCGATCAGTACGTTCAACTACACGCAGGATTTTTACGCTTACGACTCTCTTAACCGTATTCAGTCGGCGGTCGAGGTTCACGGGACACCATCGGGCCAAAGCGGCCAGGACTACTCGCAAGTGTTTGCTTATGATCGCTGGGGCAATCGCACTATCAACCCGGCTTCGTCGGGGATAGGAATCAACACCAGGCAATTTACAGTGGACACAGCGACGAACCGGCTCGGAGTGCCTGCCGGGCAACCGGGAGCAATGAGTTACGACAACGCCGGGAATCTGACTAATGATACTTACACGGGCGTTGGTAGTCGTACTTATGATGCTGAGAACAAGCTGATCACGGCCACGGATAATACCAATCAGACCACCCGCTACACTTACGACGCTGATGGTAATCGAGTGCGAAGGCAAATCGCTTCCAGCCAGGAAGAATGGCAGATCTACGGGATGGATGGAGAGTTATTGGCCGAGTATCGAGCTTCATCGCCGGCGTCAGCTCCGGAAAAAGAATACGGCTATCGTGACGGGCAATTGCTGATCACGGCAACCGGTCGCTTCAATGTCGCTCTCGCCGCGAACGGCGCAGTAGCTACAGCCTCAACGGCGCATACCTGTTGCGGCTTTTCAACTACCGGCGCGATCAATGGAAACTATCGTGGACCATGGGGCAATGGTGAAGGATGGAACGATGCGACGCCTGATTCGGTGCCTGATTGGATTCAGGTAGCCTTTGCCGGCAGTAAGACGATCGATGAGATCGACGTCTTCAGCCTCCACGACAACTACACGCAGGAAAATACACCGACCGAAACACAGACTTTCACCTTGTACGGACTGCTCGCGTTCGATGTGCAGTATTGGAACGGCAGTAGTTGGACCACGATTCCGGGAGGTAGTGTGACCGGAAACAACAAGGTCTGGCGCAAGTTTACGTTCTCACCAATCACGACTAACAAGATTCGGGTATACATCAATCAAGTCCCCGACTCGTGGAGTCGCGTAGTAGAGATTCAGGCGTTCGGGAGTTCGGCGGATGGTGAGAAACTACAGTGGCTCGTACCCGATCACCTCGGCACACCGCGAATCGTCGTCGATCAAACTGGCGGTCTGGCTGGTGTGCGGCGCCATGACTACCTGCCCTTCGGTGAGGAGTTGTTTGCCGGAGCCGGTGGACGCTCAGTCACGCAAGGTTACGCAGGCGATGGTGTGCGTCAACAATTTACGATCAAAGAGCGTGACATCGAGACGGGCTTAGACTACTTCCTTGCACGGTACTATAGTTCGGTGCAAGGTCGTTTTACTTCTCCGGATGAATTTACCGGTGGTCCTGATGAGCTTTTCTCGTTTGCAAACGATGCCTCGACAAATCCGACCTTCTATGCCGACCTCAACAATCCACAATCGCTGAACAAGTATCACTATAGCTTCAACAACCCTCTCCGATATGTGGATCCTGACGGCCACGATCCCGATCCACCTCAAGATCCGAGGCCAGTGGTCCCAATTCCAGCACCGGTCCCCGGGGCGCCGCCTTTGCCGTTGACTTTGCCCACGACTTCATCTTCAAAAGTACCAAACGACGCCACAATCATAGAAGGCGCTAAATCAGTGCTCGACACGATATGTGACTATACCGGCATAACCAAACTTGCAGATTGGATTCGTGGGACGCCGGCGCCGGCGCCAGCACCAACAACTACTACGCCGCCGACGCAAAATCAGCAGCCGCTGCCACCACCTGCACCGGTACAATCGAAAGGCGAGGTTAAGACTGCAACAAGAAGCCCTGGAGGCGTAACACCAGGTAAGACTGTCTCTGATAAGCAAGCGGCAAATCGTTTGAAGAGCGGAGGAGATACCGTATCATCCTCACGAGCTAAGGCGAGGCAAGTCGCTAAAAAAGCCTCGGGGGGCGGCTCGGTCGTTCACCATAAACCGCATCAACCCGGGTTTCGACCGCACTATCATGACAAAAAACACAAGAATGGCCATTCCTTCTACGACTGAGCGCTGAATTGGACAGGTATGAATAAGTTTCAAGTCTATTCCGTAATGCTGGAGGGTGTTGACGCCTCAATGGGATTTTTTATGAACATCGAGGTGGCAGCTCCTGATTCAAAACACGCCGCCGAACTAGCCCTCGAACGAGCGCGTGAGCTGGGTCTAAGTATTAACGGAGTGGAGGAGATCACAAGAACAAAGCGGTCATCCGGTTCGGGACCGGAGGTACTGTCGACGTCTGGGAAGAGCTACTTTCCTCTAGAGCAATAACATGTGTTTCTTTGTTTGCCTGGCTCTTCCCAGGAAGAACTTCCAAAACTGGAGCACTATTTCTCACGGTTTTGAGATGATCGATGTAACAGCCTGGAGCATCGGTCAAGCAACGTGTGGAAACCAGGATCGCGATATTGCATATCTCCTCACGGCTGGAGGTTGTTCGTGTTTCATCTCTGGCGCAAACCATCGATCAGCAAAGTCGACACTGAATGATTTCGAGAGCTTAATCGGATCGCTTTTGCAACGAATACCTTTCGTCTCAATTCTGATCCATTTTGCAAGCGGTGATATAAGCAAAGAGGAAGTCATCAGGAAAGATAAACGCTCAGTCCGGTTCGATGAAGTATCCGGTCAATTGAACGGGTTAGAACCTGATGTACGCTACATCATTACTGCTCAACAAACCTCGACTTGAACTTGCGCTCCTGGATGAAGATCAAACGATGGCCGAGCCCGCGCTTGCTGAACTTTTGACTCACACAGGTTTTTTATGGCCGAACCTGCTATTCGAAGATGTTTTTCTTGACGGTGGTCCAAGGCGAAAGTAAAGTGCGCCAGTCTCTCCTCAATCCTGAATTCCCCCATATCCCGGAGTAACCTCCGTACTACTCGCAAGTATCCCGACACTCGTTAGCGAGTCGAACCATCCTGGAGTCGAACATGAAGCACCTTTCTCACTTGATGCGTTGCGGCGTTTGCATCGTCGTGTTCTGTTTTCCGATTCTTGCTCAGAACATTCAGAACCCGCAGAGCTCCGTCGATAACCTGATCCGTAGCAACGTTAAGGTGGATCTCTCCACTGGAGCAATGCAATTGCAAATTCCCCTGGGCCAGTATCCGGGCCGTGGCGAGGCAACGTTGCCAGTGACTCTTAACTACTCGTCGAAAGTTTGGAACATCAAGTTCCTCAGCACTCTTCCCTGCAATGGGGAACCGGTGACAACGTATCGTCCCGAATTTTCAAAAAGCTCCGCTTCAGGTTGGACCTCAACACTCGGTTGGTTCTTAACCGCGTCAGATTTGTCCATTGAAACCTACGATGGCATAACGGGTAAACCTGCCACGCAAAATGCTCTTTACAGGATCATGCGGAAATTTGTGACATTGCCTGACGGCTCGAGGCATGAGGTGCGCAAGGATGATCTCCGGCATAGCTTGAGTGACAGCCTTATGGGGATGTATTACGCGGTTGATGGCTCTCGCATCATGTATGACCTCACCACCAACACGACATTCTTGCCCGACGGTTCGCGCTTTGGCCCGGATGGTAATGGTGGCGTTCAGTACATCGACCGGAACGGCAACTTCATGAACTACACTTCCGGAACGTGGACCGACACTCTCGGACGGTCACTCGGAGTGCCGATTCCAGGGACTGCTCCTGCCGCCGGGGATGTTGTTTATACGCTGCCGGGAGGCCTGACCTATGTCTTCCGTTGGCGCAACCTGGCCGATGTGCTCACTGATCCAAGCCAGCCTTTGCGCTATCCCGGCGATGCAGCATCCGCCAATTGCACTTTAGGGAATGCGCAGCCCGGAACACTTTTCAGCACTCAAGACGGCAACAATAAAATCCTCAAAGGACAGCTTTTCAATCCCGTGGTCCTTTGGCAAATCGGTCTGCCAAACAACACCAACTACACGTTTACCTATAACGTTTGGGCCGAGCTGAACAAAATTGTCTATCCGACTGGTGGAACTGAGACGTTCTCTTATGGACAGTGGGAGCCCCTCGGAGGTCAACTCGACGATGGCACCTACTCACAGGCTAACCATGGTGTTAATTCTCGAGTTGTCAGCGATGGCGTGACGCCTCCGCAGGTTTGGAACTATTTCCCAAACAACTTCGAACCGGGTGTAGATCCGGCCACCGACGTGCGAATAGTCACTGCACCGAACGGCACCGTCACGAAGACGTGGTACTACATCAGTCGTGGACTTCAGATCAAATATGGCTTTGACGACGCGCGCGCGGGCATGGTGCGCGAAGAGCGAGTCTACAACTCGTCCGGAACTATGCTGCGACGCACTGTTAACCAGTGGGCTATGAACGGCCCGCAGCCGGGCGGCTATGCAACCGCAACGCGCAATGCTCGATTAACCAAAACCGTTGAGATCATTCTCGATACTGGAGGAAATGCGCTGGCTGCAGCGACCGAGATGACCTACGATGCGGATCTCAACGTTACCAGCACAAAGCAGTACAACTTCGTCCAGATCTCACCATCGACTGCGCAAACCGGTGACATCGGTTCGATTCCCAACGGCACTCTCGTCCGCACACAGGAAACGGACTATCTGACTGGAGACGCCAACTATCGTGCTCGCGATCTGCTTTCATTACCTACTGCAACTCGAGTCAAAGATGGTTTGGGAAACATCGTCGCCCAAAGCTCGATAGCCTATGACGAATCGGCCTTCCCGCTGCTTACGTATGGTTCCCTGATCGGCTGGAGCGATCCGGGCGTGAGTGCTCGAGGTAACGCCACCACCTCATCAAGCTGGCTCAACACCACGGGAGCAAACCTGGTCAGCCATGTGCAATACGATCAGTGTGGCAACATGCGGAAGGCCTGGGACGCGCGAGACCCGTCGCTAACAAATCCCGCACAGATCGAGTATTCGGCAGTTTATCAGCGTGCCTACCCGACGCTGAACACATCGGTTGATCCGGATGGCGGTGGTCCGATGACCGCGTTGGTTACATCGGCTGAATATGATGGAGCCACCGGAATGGTGACCTCAACCATCGACGCCAACGGCCAACAAACGACGTTCTCGTACAACGACCCGCTGCTTCGTTTGAAGCAGGTGATACGAGCCAACGGAGCTCCGTCAGCCAGGAAGCAAACCACTTACACCTATGACGATGTTGGTCGAACCGTCACCGTAACCAGCGATCTGAATAATTTCGACGACAACATTTTGAAGTCGGTAACGTTTTACGATGCTCTCGGGCGGAGAGTTGAAAGCAGAGCTTACGAAGGCGGCACGAATTACATCGCTTCCCAAACGCAATACGACACGATGGGACTTGCTAACAAGAGTTCCAACCCGTTTCGACCGTGGATGGGGGAGAGTGCTGTCTGGACGACCATCGGGTTTGACGCGCTCGGCCGGGTGCTGACGGTGACCACACCCGACAACGCCGTGGTGACAACGAGTTACAGCGGCAACACTGCTACCGTCACAGACCAGGCCGGCAAAGCCAGAAAGAGCATCATTGATGCCCTCGGTCGATTGACCGAAGTTTATGAAGACCCAGCAGGTCTGAATTACCAAACAAGCTATGCCTATGACGCGCTGGACAATCTCACCGCGGTCACACAAGGAGCACAGACCAGAACCTTCGTTTACGATTCACTTAAACGACTGAGATCCTTAACCAATCCAGAGAGCGGTACCGTCAGCTACAACTACGACAACAACTCAAACTTAACGCAGAAAACAGATGCGCGTGGTGTAGTGTCAACTTATGCCTGGGATGCGCTCAACCGCAACACCTCTGTCGATTACTCGAATACGGCAATCAACCCTGACGTCAGTCGCTTTTATGATGGAGCCATCAATGGAAAAGGACGCTTCTGGTATTTCTATAGTGGCGGAGATTTCTCTAACGGAAGCAACGTCGAGCATACGGCAATCGATGCGTATGACGCGCTTGGCAGAGCGACCGTTCAGCGGCAACTGTTCAAGGTGAATGGGACGTGGGGAACGACCTATCAAACCTCACGTGCCTATAACCTTGCGGGGGCAGTTACTTCACAGACGTATCCATCCGGACACACGGTTAGTTACTCGTACGATTCAGCGGCACGCACCAGCGGCTTTACCGGAACCCTGGGTGACGGCGTAAACCGCACTTACGCAAACAACATTAGTTACTCGTCCTTCGGAAGTCTCGCCAGAGAACAATTCGGGACCAATACATCGCTGTACCACAAGAAGTTTTACAACATTCGCGGGCAGCTATTTGACACCCGGCTCAGCAGCGTGGACGACATGTGGGACTGGAATCGTGGTCGTTTGATTCTCTACTACAGCAGCAATCATGTGTGGGGACAGAGTGGCACCGACAACAACGGCAATGTCCGTAATGCGGAAAACTGGATTCCACCGGAAAACGCCACATTGGACCAGGC